>Ga0080064_1000767_pt1 | contig 76884 bp, 72 predicted proteins | sample Subgrocontami54m_FD_69260 | JGI IMG/M metagenome (GOLD analysis project Ga0080064, IMG submission 69260) | Subsurface groundwater microbial communities from S. Glens Falls, New York, USA - GMW46 contaminated, 5.4 m (SPADES assembly) (version 2) ...
CGCCGAAGCGCTGCTGGCGAAAACGCATGAATTGCCCTCCGGCCACCGCCAGTATCTGGTTACCGCGGGCATGGCCGGTCATCTGGCGCGCGGCGATCGCGCCGCCGCGGCGGCGCTGTGGCAGCGCGCGGCCGCGGATGTGGCCGGAACCCCGGATCTCGCATTGCGCTTGCTGCACGCGCACGCCGTGCCCCCGCCCGCGCACTGACGCAGCGCCGGGCACCGCTCCGCCAGGCACCGACCCGTCGCTTCCGGCGCCGCGCAGAGGTTCTACCGGTTGAGTTTGCCGCGCAGTCGAGATTGACGAAGCGGATGTTCGGCAGCATCCGGGCAAGGCCGGCCGCTTCGCGATCATGGGCCGGCCTGGGAGCCACGCAAGCTTGACCGCCTATTGATCGAAAGGCAGAACCTTGAACCGCTTGCGCCGCTCTATGCGCATCGCCCGGAAGTGTCGTTCATCAAGCGTAAGTACTTCCGAGACGCCGTGGCGCTCGGCCAGCACCACGATCGAGGCATCGGCGAGCCCGACCTCGAGATCGGCATACCGTTCGATGACCTCTTTGGCGCGCGCAACGTCGGCTGCGCCGAACGGCTGCAGCAGGTATGCGCCGCGAGCGACCTCCTCCAGCAGCGCCGCCTGCGCGCGCCGGCCAATGTTGCGCATCAGCAGATAGTCGAGCTCGGCCAATACGAAAGGAGAAAGCAACAAAGGCGGTGAAACCTGACCGAGGAAGGCTGCACACTCACGATGATAGCGCTGACTCTCATCGAGCGCCGAGAGCAGGCCGCTTGTGTCGAGCAGAATCACGACCCCCCGAACCCCGATAGCGCTTCATCAACTCTTTCGGCAAGCCGGGACTTTCCGCTCTTGAACAAGGGCAGGCGGGGGCGCGGAGGGTTAGCTTGCGAAGTGATCGTGCGCAGGGCTTCGCGAATCAATTCGGCTTCGCTCAGCCCGCGCGCCGCCGCCAGCTGGCCAAGCGCCTGTTTCATGTCCTCGGGAATGTAAACGGTGGTTTTCTGCATACCATACATCGTACCATACATCGATGCGGCCTCGTTCCCGGCCGTGTCCAATCCCTCATGGTGCATCAGCTGTTGCTGGCGCAATGCGGGCTCGAACCTGATCAACATGCCGCGATAATTCCAGAAGGACATCGAGATCACGCGTCTGCGGGTGCTGGACTGCCGCGAACCGGAACGCTACGACATCTGGTTCCATTCGCTCTACCAGGTGGCGCGCCAGATCATGCCGCTGTTGCCGGCGACCGATTCCGCGGCCTTGTGGCAACGTTTCGAGCGTTCGCCCTGCCACCGCGAGCCTGGCCGAAGTGCAGCGCCAGTGGATGGCGCTGTTCAAGGCGGTGGGCACGCATGACGCCGCCGCCATGGCCAGCCTCGCCGAAGCGCTGCTGGCGAAAACGCATGAATTGCCCTCCGGCCACCGCCAGTATCTGGTTACCGCGGGCATGGCCGGTCATCTGGCGCGCGGCGATCGCGCCGCCGCGGCGGCGCTGTGGGATCGTTCGGCAAAGGATGTGGACGGAACGACGGATCTCGCATTGCGCTTGCTGCACGCGCACGCCGTTCCGCCGGCCGCGCACTGACGCAGCGCCGGGCACCGCTCCGTCAGGCAACCGCCCCGCCGGTTGCGGCGCTGCGCAGAGGTGCTACGGGTTGAGTTTGCCGCGCAGCTTGGGCGTCGGCGTCGATACCGCGGCGTTCTGCGCCCGGTGGCGCAGCGCGTGGTCCATCAGCACGCAGGCCAGCATCGCCTCTGCAATCGGGGTCGCGCGGATGCCGACGCAGGGATCGTGGCGGCCGGCGGTCTTGACGGTCACCGCATCGCCCCTGGTATTGATCGAACGGCGCGGCAGGCGAATCGACGAGGTGGGCTTGAGGGCAATGCTCACCACGATGTCCTGGCCGGTGGAGATGCCGCCCAGAATGCCGCCGGCATGGTTGCTGAGAAAACCCTCGGGCGTCAGTTCGTCGCCGTGTTCCGAGCCGCGCTGCTCGACCGCCTGGAATCCTGCGCCGATCTCGACGCCCTTGACCGCGTTGATGCCCATCATCGCCGCGGCGATGTCGCCATCGAGGCGCCCGTACACCGGTTCGCCCCAGCCGACTGGCACGCCCGAAGCGGTGGTGGCGATGCGCGCGCCGCACGAATCGCCCGCTTCGCGCAGCGCGTCCATGTACTGCTCCAGCGCCGGAACGATGTCCGCATCCGGGGAGAAAAACGGATTGCGGCCGATTTCGTCCCATGACTTGAACGCGATGCGGTGCGGTCCCAGTTGCGACACGTAGCCGCGCACCGCGACGCCGAAGTTTTCGCGCAGCCATTTCTTCGCAATGGCGCCGGCCGCGACGCGGATGGTGGTTTCGCGGGCCGAAGCCCGGCCGCCGCCGCGATAGTCGCGAATCCCGTATTTCTGCCAGTAGGTGTAATCCGCGTGTCCCGGACGGAAGGTGTCGGCCAGCGCGCCATAGTCCTTCGGGCGCTGGTCTTCATTGCGGATGATGAATCCGATCGGCGTGCCGCTGGTCCGTCCTTCGAATATGCCCGACAGAATTTCGATGCGATCGGATTCCTGGCGCTGCGTGACATGGCGCGAGGTGCCGGGCTTGCGCCGGTCGAGTTCGACCTGAATGTCCTCTTCGGTCAGTTCCAGGCCGGGCGGGCATCCGTCCACCACGCCGCCGTAGGCGGGGCCGTGGCTTTCGCCGAATGAGGTGACGCAATAGAGCGTGCCTAAGGTGTTGCCGGACATGTAAGCAAAGCTTGCTTGATGGCGGGCGCTGAGTTTATCACGTCGCTCTGTCACACCGCCCCCGGCCGGACGGCCCTGCGCCTCAGGAAAAGGCTGCATCCGGCTCACTGCGGGGCCGCTGTGAAAAGCATGATTTCTAAACATTTATTAACTCAAGAGGCTGTTGGATGGGTCTCTAATGGAAATTTCATTATAAAAAATAATATAGCATTCGGGGCAGAATCAGGCGCTGTCAGGCGCTGTCACGCGCTGACTGTTGCCCGCGCGCCATGTCGATGGGCAGCAGCAGGCACAGGCCGGCAACAAAGAACAGCGATGTGCACAGGATGGCGGCGCGGTGGTTGCCGCCGGTCGCGAGCGTGATCAGGCCATAGGTCAGCGGACCCGCGACGAGCGCAAGATTGGTCGCAAAGCTCCACAATCCGAAGAACTCGGCCTTGCGATCGGGCGGCGTGAGCAGCCCCACCATGGCACGGCCGGCCGATTGGCTCGACCCCATGCAAAGTCCGGCGATGACGGCGGCCCCCCAGAACAGAGCCGCTCCGGTGGCGAGCGCGGCCAGCAGTGTCATCAGCCACCAGCCCGCCAGGGTGAACGCGAGCGATCGCTTGTATCCGGCACGGTCTTGCCAATAGCCGAAGGCAAACGCACCCGCCACCGCGGCGATGTTCACCATGAACACCAGCAGCATCGTGTCGGCCTGCTTGAAGCCCAGCACCTGCTCGGCATAGACCGCCGCCAGCGTGATCACCACCGCGATCCCGGCCTGGTAGCAGGCGCAGCAGGCGAGCAGCCAGCGCAAGTCGCGATAGCGCCGCGCCTGTTTCCATGTCCGGAACATCCGCTGCAGCGACGCTTTCACTGCCACCCCCGCCGCGAGGGCTGACGCGGTGGCGGGCATCGCGCGCTCACGCAGCAAGGCGAAGGTCGCAACGGACGCCAGGCCGTAGATCGCGGCGGTGATCAGCATCACCACCGGCACGAATGCCGTTGCCGGCTCGCCGCGCGACTGCGCCGCGGACACATAGGCCAAACCCAGCCCCAGCGCCAGCATGCCGCCGAGGTAGCCGAAGCTCCAGCCCCAGCCGGACACACGACCCATGGCGTCGTCGCGCGCGAGCTCGGGAAGGAACGCGGCGATCAGCGATTCGCCATACGAGTAGCAGGTGCGCGACAGCACCAGCGCTGCGACGGCCAGCCACACATCGCCCCGGCCGGCGAGCGCCAACGCGGCCGTGGCAAGCACGCAGCCGGCGGTCGACCAAGCCAGCAGGCGCTTCTTGGCGGCCTTGAGATCGGCGTAGGCTCCGAGCGCCGGCATGCTCAGCATCACGATCAGGCTCGAGGCCGAGATCGCCAGCGTCCAGGCGAGCGTTGCCCAATCGGCGCCGCCGGCGACCACGCCCACGAAGTAGGCGCCGAAGACGGCGGTCAGAACGACCGTGGTGTAGCCCGAGTTGGCGAAGTCGTACATCGCCCAACCAAAGACTTCGCGCTTGCAAACGCCCTCGTTGAGCGCCTCCTGGGGAAACAGGTTCATCGAGACACCGGCCGATCGCCTGGAATGCGCAGACCTGGAGCGTTGAGCGCCTCCTGGGGAAACAGGTTCATCGAGACTCCAGGCTTGCGTTGCGAGCCGCTGCGGCGGGCGTATTCAAGGATCGCGCCAGACGAGTGCGTGGCGATCGAAAAATCGCCGTGTTTCAAATACTCCGGCGGCGAGGCGCGCGCCATTCCGGCGCAGTGCGCTTCAGGACGAAGTCGGACAACAGCGGATTGTGCTTGCGTATCGACTTCAGAATGTCCGCCGCGGCCGGGTCGAACCGGATCCGCGCCAGGCCGCGGGCCCGGCCGGATTTCATCAGTACCGCTCAGATCAGGCGGGCCAGTTCTTGATGTAGCCCTTCAGCATCTTGTTCTCGAAGTCCTGTTCTTCGAGCACGGCCTTGGCCACGTCGCGGAACGAGATCACGCCGATCAGGGCGTCGTTCTCCAACACCGGCAGGTAGCGCGCGCCGGTGTCCAGCATGATGCGCCGCAGGTCGTTGACTTCCATCCCCGGCGCGGCGGACACCGGATCGCGCACCATGATTTCGCCCACCTTCAACTCGCCGAGCGAGCCGTTGCGATTGTTCACCGCCTGCAGAATCTCGCGGAAGGTGAGCATCCCCACCATCTTGCCCTTGTCGAACACCACCAGCGAGCCCAGGTTGTGGTCTGCCATGGCCTTTACCGCGTCGATCGCCCGGCCTTCGGGCGAAACAGTATGAAGCATGCTGCCTTTTACCCTGAGGATCTCGCTGACTTGCATGGTCACTCCTCCAACGCCCGGAGCCGCGGCGAATTGCGGATGAGCAAAAATCATACTCCCGCGCCACTTGATCTGCCAGGACAACGCCGGCCATGGTCCTGACTACAGCGCCAGGTCGGCCGCGATCGGCTGCGCCGGATAGTGAAATTCGATCGGGCCGTCGGGCAAGGCGTCGAAGAACTGGCGCAGGTAGGGGTCGCGCGAGGCCCTCATCTGCCCGGGCGTGCCTTCTCCGGCCAGCACGCCATCGCCCAGCACATACACGTAGTCCACAACGTTCAGCGACTCGCTCACGTCATAGCTCACCACGATCGAGGTATTGCCGATGGCATCGTTCAACACCCGGATCAGCCCGGCGATGACGTTGATCGAGATCGGATCCAGGCCGGCGAAAGGTTCGTCATACATGGCCAGGTCCGGGTCCATGGCCATCGCGCGCGCCAGTGCCACGCGCCGCGCCATGCCGCCCGACAACTCGGCCGTCGCCAGCCGGTGCGTGCCGCGCAGTCCCACCGCGTGCAGCTTCATCAGCACCAGGCGGCGAATGATCGCCTCCGGCAGACGAGTGTGTTCGCGCATCTGGAACGCAATGTTTTCGTACACCGACAGGTCGCTGAAGAGGCCGCCCGCCTGGAACATCATGCCCATCCTGCGGCGCAGCGCATACAGGCCGTCGTTGCTCAGTTGGTGGACCACCTGGCCGGCTACTTTGACGGCGCCGCGCTCGGGGCGCGCCTGGCCGCCGATCAGCCGCAACAGGGTTGACTTGCCGCTGCCGCTCGGCCCGAGGATCGCGACCACCTTGCCTCGCCCGATACGCAGGTTGAGCCCCTTGAACACCGGTCGTCCGGCGTAACTGAAATGCAGGTCTTGGACTTCAACGAGATGGTCGGCGATGGCGTTCACGGGCAGTGAGTAAAGTGATTTGGGCGGACAATTTATCATGGAGTCGCGCCCGCAGAGCGCCAGGACTGCACTGTAAGGAATCGCGATTTCGTCCGACCAAGACAGCATCGGGGTTCCGCTACGGAGCCCCGGCGGCTTACGTACAATAGGGGCTTCAGGAGGAAAATGAACATGGAACGACGCACACTGCTCAAGACCCTGTCGGTCGCCTTCGGCGGATTCGCAGCAGGTTTTGGGGGACAGGGATTGGCCCAGTCGTCCTCGGCAAAAAAAGGAGCTTTGGTGGAAGACCTTCAGAAAAACTGGAAAACCCTGCTCGCCGACGGCGCCGACATCGCGAGCACCAGCGAGCCGCTCAAGCTGGCCGACGCGGAGTGGAAAAAGCGGCTCTCGCCGGCCGCCTACGAGGTGCTGCGGCACGAGGGCACCGAGCGCGCCGGCACCAGCCCGCTCAACAATGAAAAGCGCGCCGGTGTGTACGTCTGCGCCGGCTGCAACCTGCCGCTGTTCACCTCGGCGATGAAGTTCGATTCGGGAACCGGCTGGCCCAGCTACTTCACCACCATTCCCGAAGCCGTCAGGACCAGCAAGGATTTCAAACTGATCCTGCCGCGCACCGAATATCACTGCGCGCGTTGCGGCGGGCACCACGGCCACCTGTTCGACGACGGTCCCAAGCCCACCGGACTGCGCTACTGCAACAACGGCGTGGCGCTGCGTTTCATTCCCAAGGAGGGCAAAGCGTAACAAACGAAGGCCGCCCTGTCCGCGGGCGTCTTCGGACATATGCCGGCGGAGCGTGTCACCGCGGCCGGCCTCGCCGGGGAAGATTCCCGCCACCCCGTACAATGGCGCATGGCAACGGATACCGGCACGGCCGCGCCCTATGCGAACCTCACCCCCGATTGCGTCCTCGACGCGCTCGACAGCCAGGGCTGGCGCGGCGACGGGCGCCTGCTCGCCCTCAATAGTTATGAAAACCGCGTCTATCAGGTATGGATGGAGGACGGGCCGCCGCTGGTGGCCAAATTCTATCGTCCCGAGCGCTGGAGCGACGCGCAAATCCTCGAGGACCACGCTTTCGTGCAGGAACTGGACCAGCACGAAATTCCGGTGGTGGCCGCACTCGAAGACCAATCCGGCGAATCGTTGCACCAATTCGGCGGCTATCGCTTCGCCGTATTCCCGCGGCGCGGCGGCCGCGCGCCGGAGCTGGAAGACCGCGACACGCTTGAGTGGATGGGCCGCTTCATCGGCCGCATCCACGCCGTCGGCCAGGTGGAACCCTTCCGGGTGCGCCCTGCCATCGACCTGGACACCTTCGGCATCGAGCCACGCGACTGGCTGCTGGCGCGCAAATTCATTCCTGCCGACTTGCGCGAGGCATGGAAGAGTGCCGTAAACATGGCCCTCGCTGGCGTGCGGCATTGCTACGAGCGCGCCGGCGACATAGCACTGTTGCGCTTGCACGGCGACTGCCATGCCGGCAACGTGCTCTGGACCGAAGGCGGGGAATCCAGCGGCCCGCATTTCGTCGATTTCGACGACAGCCGCATGGGACCGGCGATTCAGGACCTGTGGATGCTGCTCTCCGGCGAGCGCGCCGCCATGTCGCTGCAACTGGCCGACCTGCTGGCGGGGTATGAGGACTTCTGCGAGTTTGATCCGCGCGAGTTGTACCTGGTCGAAGCGCTGCGCACGTTGCGGCTGGTGCACTATTCGGCGTGGCTGGCGCGGCGCTGGGACGATCCGGCGTTTCCCGCCGCTTTTCCGTGGTTCAACACCCAGCGCTACTGGCAGGACCGGATACTGGAATTACGCGAGCAGATCGCCCTGATGGACGAGCCGCCGCTACAAACGGCTGGCGGCGGCAATTTCTGAAGGTGGCGCTGTTCCACCCCGCGCCTCCTGCGCGCCCGGGCGATGAAGGCACGCGTCTCAATGAAAAACGGGCCGGCTGGCGCAACAACTAGCCGATCTTCACCCCGTATTTTTCCAGCGTGGCTTCGCGCAGCGCCAGTCCGAAACCCGGCGCCTGTGGAACCTGCATGTAGCCGTCCACGATTTGCGGCCGCTCCTCGAACAGTTCGAACCAGAGCGGATCGCGGCTGGGATCGGCGAACGATTCCAGGATGAATCCGGTGGGGCTTGCCGCCAGTGCGTGCACATGCACTTGCGGATCGTGATGGGCGGCGAGCGGGACGTGATGCAACTCAGCCAGGGCCGACACCTTCTGCCAGGTCGTCAGCCCGCCGGCCCAGGTCGCGTCGGCGATCAGGTAATCCACCAGCCCCTCCACCACCAGGGTGCGCAAACCGAAGGGCGTGAACTCCCCTTCCCCCGCGGCGATCGGAATGCCGGTCGCGGCACCGAGCCGCTGCAATCCCTGCCGCTCGTCGTACCAGGGCATCGGGTCCTCCAGCCAGAAAATATCGTGCGGCTCGAACAGTTGCGCGGCGCGGATTGCCGTCGCCATATCCCAGCCCTGATTGGCGTCGAGCATGATGGCAACCTCGTCTCCGACCGCCTTGCGTATCCGCCCCACCCGCTGCGCATCGGCTTCCGGCGACAGCCCGCCGACCTTGACCTTCAGATAGCGATAGCCCTGCTCGATGTAGGACGCCGCTTCCCGCACCACGTCCTCGGGCTGTTCGGCGTCCCGGTAATAGAAACCGGTGACATACGCCGGCACCTTGTCGCGCAGCGCGCCGCCAAGCAGCGCGTGCACCGGCCGCTCTATCGCCTTTCCCTTGATATCCCAGAGGGCAAGATCGATGGCGCTCATCGCGGTCATCAGGGGCCGCTTCTGGCCGGCAATCGCCGCAATGCCGCGCACCGGCGCATAGGTGAGCGTCAGAAGATCCTGCCAGACTTGCCCGCTGTTGAATGGATCCTGTCCCAGCACCAGCTGCGACACTTTTTGCATCACCTCGTTCACCGGCTTCAGTCCTGCCGGCCCGTCGGTCAGCAGAAACGGGCCATGGCCCTGCCCGATGCCGGTGAGACCGCTGTCGGTCGTCAACCTGACAATGACCTCGCTCACCTGGCTGATGGTGGCCGTGGACGCGCGCATCGGCCGGGGCAGGCGCGCGCTCAGAAAATAGGTCTCGAGCTGCGTGATTCGCAAGTTACTTTCTTTCGCCCGGGGGTTATCCGATGGGGTCGGAAAAATTGGCACATAATATCCGCTCGCGGCCCCCTCTCCAGCGCCGGGCCGGACACAGACACTTAAAGGCACAACATGATCAGTCTCGTTCCAAAACACCAGTTGGGCTACATCCTGCCGATCCTGGTGGCCGACCCGGTGTTTCATCAATTCTATCGGATCGCGCCCGCCGATTGCATGCTGGTCGGCCATCCGATCAATCTGCGCAGCTTTACCGTCGAAGGCGTGGAGAAAGGGCTCGAAGAATTCTGGCCGGCATTCGATTTTCTGGTGAACCGCGGTGTGCACCGCATTGTCCAGGGCGGGATTCCGTTGTCGGCGGCGATAGGCCGGCCGCGCGTGCTGGCCTTGCTCGAGGAGGGGCGGCGCCGCTCATCGATTCCGTTCGACGCCGACTACGAGGAAGTGATCGATGCCTTCAAGGCGCTCGGCGTGCGGCGCATCGCCATGGCGGCCAAATGGTCCGATCCGCTGATGAAGGGCGTAAGCGACTATCTCGCCCATGCCGGTCTGGAACCGCTGGACTGGATCAACGACGCGCACACTTATCGCGAGGTGATGGAGATCCATCCGCAGGCCGGGGTCGACATGGCCCTCGCCCTGGGCCGCAAGGCGTTCCAGGCCAATCCCCGGGCCGAAGCGCTGCTGTTGGCCGGCGGCGCATGGCTCAGCCTTGAGGTGGTGCCGGTGCTCGAGGCTGAATTCGGCAGACCCGTGGTGACCAATCCGAGCGCGACGTTCTGGCGTGCGCTGCAGCAGTTCGGATGCAAGGCCCGCGAGCCCGGCTTGGGACGATTGCTCGACGGATTGCCCGGACCCGGAAACGGCAAGCGGTGACATCGGATGTCGGTGAAACAGGAAAAGGAAAAAACATGTCCAGAAGAACCATTCAATTACTGTCGCTGCTTGCTGTTGGCCTCTTCACCGGATTGGCTGGCGCCCAAAGCTATCCCGCCAAGCCGGTCAGGATCATCGTCCCGTTCGCGGCCGGTGGTCTCACCGACGTGCTGACCCGCGGTACCGCCCAGGAACTCACCAAACTGTGGGGACAGCAGGTGATCGTGGAAAACCGCCCTGGCGCGAACACCATCATCGGCGCCGAGCTCACCGCAAAATCGCCACCGGACGGTTACACCCTCCTCATGGCGAACGATCCCACGGTGTCGTCGAACCAGTATCTTTACAGCAAGCTGCCCTACGACCCGGTCAGGGATCTGGCGCCGGTGGTCAACCTGGTCGCCGTGTATTCCATGCTGGTCGCCGGTTCGTCCTTTCCGGCGAATACCCTTCAGGAATTCATCGCGGTGGCCAAGCAAAAGCCCGGAGACCTCACCTACGGCACCTCCGGTCTGGGAAGCAAGCTTCACATCGACACCGAAGCGATGAGCACGGTCGCCGGCATAAAAATGACGCATGTCCCTTACAAAGGCGTGGCGGAAATACTGCCTGCCATCATTGCCGGGCATATCAGTGTGGCGGTGACCGGCATCCAGCCGTCGCTCACGCATCTGAGGAGCGGCAGGCTCAAGGCGTTTGCGGTCGCCTCGCCGCGCCGTTCACCCGCCCTGCCGGATTTGCCGACCTTTGCCGAAGCAGGCCTCCCGGGCTTCGAGTCGCGGTCGTGGTTCGGTGTGGTGGCGCCGGCGGCAACTCCGCGCCCCGTCATCGAGCGCATCGCGAATGGCGTCAGGCAGGTGTTTTCCAGCAAGGAATTTCTCGGCAAATACGTGACCGGGGTGGGCATGGAACCGCTGGTGCTGATGCCGGACGAATTCGCAGAGTTCCTCAAGGCCGACCGCGCCCGGTACGCGATTCAGATAAAGAACATGAACGTGCGTCTGGACTGACGGCGCCGCCCGGCGCGGCCCGCGGCACGCATGCCGCGGGCCGCGCCGGCGTTGCCGTGCGCCGCGTGCCTAGCGCCCGGTACGCGCCAGCGAATGCACCCAGCCCTGCATGCGCTTCCTGTAGTTCTCCAGATCCGCCTTGGTGAAAAAGTCCCCCGGCTTGACCCGGTCCACCGGATAAACCGGCCTCAGGAAATCGCTTTCGTAGCCGAACGGCACGGTGGCATCGATGCCCATGCCGCCCTCGAACTGCGTGTTCGAGGCGGTCCACTGCTTGTCGCCCGCGGTCATCCGTTCGGCCGGCATGAAAGTCTGCCCGCGGCCACCCGGGATCGGGTTGAGGATGTCGGTCCTGGGGTTGACGCGGGTGGTGAGACACCACATCACGTCGTCCATCGAGTACGGATCGACGTCCTCGCTCACCGCGATGGCGAGGCGCATGCCCTGGGAGCAGGACAGGATCGCGCCGAGGAAATTGCGCTGCCAGCCCTCGTCGATCTGGTGGCGCTTTTTCACCTGGATGATGCAGCCGCCCCAGTCGGTCATGCTGTAGGGAATGACGCAGTTCTGGATGATGCCCGGCTGCAGCCGGTTGCACAGTTCGAAGATCGCCGCTTCACGTACCGTGGTGTCGATGTTGTGATCGTCGAGCGTATGCACGCCCAGGGCGAAGATGATGGGTTTGCCCTCGCGCTTGCGCGTGGTGACGGCGGTCACATGGAAAGTCGGCGCCTTGTAGGCCTTGCCCATGTAGCCGGCCCATTCAGGATGAAAGTGGAACCGCCCCTGGATGCCGGCATCTTCGCTTTCCTTGGTCTCGAAGCGCCGGTCGCGCGGATCGACATAGCCTTCCAGCACCACTTCCGCGTCGGCCAGCGCCAGGGCGTCCACGGTGCGCGCCTTCACCATGCGGATGGGCGCGCCCTGCACCGCGCCGGCCACGCCGATTTCATCGCAGCCATGCGGCAGAACCACATAGTCGAAGCCCGCGCCCGCCAGCAAGGTGCAGGCCGGCGGCACGCCGAAGCACATGGTGATGGGCACCCGCTCATTCGAGGCGTAATACTTGTTGACCACCTGCCACATGTGCGAACCGGGCGAAATCTGGAAGGTGCCGACATTGCCCCAGCGGAAATTCATGCGGTTGTAACCCAGGTCCGAGCCGCCGTCGAAATGGGCGCCGGTGACGCAGCGTATGCCCGAGCCCACCGTCAGTTCCGGCTCGTAGGTGGTGTGCCGGATCGGCACCATGTAGTCGTTCACGTCCTTCGGATTCTCGATCACCGTTTCCTGGCACGGCGCCTCGCTTTGCGCAATCACAACCGGCTTGAGCGGATGGGAAAGCGCATGGGCCAGCTTGCGGACCCGGTCCGGATCGTCCTTCCAGCCGAACATCTTGTTGATGACCTTGATGTCGCCGAACAGGTTGGTGATGACGCGGTGATGCGGCTTGCCCTTGACGTTGTTGAACACCACCGGGCAGCCGCCGTCCATGTGCTTCTGCAGTCCGGTGACCTCCAGGTCGGGATCGACCTCCTTGTCCGTTTCGATCAGGTCCCCTTGCGATTTGAGCCATTCCAGGGTCCGGCGCAGGTCGCGCACTTCGTCCGAGGTCGGGGTTCCCGGTATGCGGGTCATATCGTTCATTACGTCCATCTCCTTGGTTTCACAATGTAGGGCGTCGACTTGCCTGTTCCGCCAGTGGCGCTGCAACGCGCAAACTGCTGCACGCAAGGTTGAACAACTGGCCTCCGACAGGCGATTCCTGAATGGAACACTGGAACTTGTTCCATCATGATTGAGCGTTCTCGACCATGCTCGACTTTCTCAGTATCATATTCCCAGACGGACAGGGCCTTAGTCAACAACGTTGATGTTCCCTGGCGCTGTCTTCGGGCAGTGCGACGGATGCCGGCGGAAAGGGAGCCTCGGGTGGCGGCAACAAGAATAACGGAAAAAAGCGAAACGTCGGCGCCGCAATCGAGGGCAGATCCGGTATTCGGCTCCGATTTCGGCTCGCACACGCTGCGCGGCTGGCTCGCCCGGGCCGCCGACGCGCACCCGGACAAACCCTATGCGGTGTCGGTCGAGGACGAACGCGCCATCAGCTATGCCCAGCTGCGGCACATTGCCGAGGACGTCGCAGCCTACCTTGCAGCCAGGGGGATAGGGGCGAACGATCGGGTGGCGATGCTCGCCAACAACTCCCTGGAGCACCTGGCCCTCTACACGGGCGTGCTCGCCTCCGGCGCCACCATCTGCACCATTCACGTTGAAATGAATCGCAGCCACTTCGAGGCGATTCTCGCGGGGCTATCGCCGCAGTTGTTGATCTACGAGGAGGGACTGGGCTTTGAATCGCTCGCGGCCCGAACGAGCGCACCTTCGCACCCGCTCGGGCGCTGGAACCAGGAAGGCGGCACGGGATTTTTTTCCGAAATTGCGCGCAGTGCTGCCGGCGCCGCGACTGGCCCGGCCCGCCCTGCCGGCGCGCCGACCGACGATGCGGTAATACTCTACACCTCGGGCACCAGCGCGCGTCCCAAAGGGGTGGTGCTGAACTATCGAGAGCTGCTGGCGAACGGCGCGTCGGTCGCCGACGCCTTCGGTATCGGCAGCGACGACAGAATCTACGACTACCGGTCCTTCAACTGGGCATCGGCGCAACTGCTGAGCGCGCTCGGCACGCTCAGCAAGGGCGCGACGCTCTACCTGGGACGCAAGTTCTCGCGCAGCCGTTTTTTCCCCGATATCGGGCGATTCCGGATCAGCGTCGCGGCGGGCAATCCCACCATTCTGAGCCTGCTGATGCAGGCGCCCGATGCGGTGCACGGCGCGGCTCTGCCGCAGCTGCGCTTCATCACCTCCAGTTCCGCGCCGCTGCTGGTCGAGGAATGGCGGCGCTTCGAGGAACGCTTCGGCATCGTCGTCGCCCAGGGCTACGGCACCAGCGAGACCGGATGGATCGCGGGCTGCACGGAAAAATCCCGGCGTATCGGCACGGTGGGCAAGCCCCTGCCCTACTACCGCGTGACCGTCATGGACGCCGATGGGCGTGAGTGTCCGCCCGGCGAAACGGGCGAAGTCGAAATCGGCGGTTTCGACGGCAATCCCTTTCGCTACATGGACGAGGACGGCCAAATCCGGGTCAATGCCATCGGCCGCACCAGGACGGGCGACCTGGGATTCATCGATGCCGACGGCTACCTGCATCTCACCGGACGGGCCAAGGAACTCATCATCCGCGGCGGGGTGAACATATCGCCGCTGGAGATCGACAATCTGCTGCTGCAATTCCCCGGCGTGGCGGAAGCGGCGACGATAGGCATACCGGACCGCATCTACGGCGAGGAAGTGCTCAGCTACGTGGTGCTCGCCCCCGGCACGCCGCTGACTCCGTCCGAGCTGATGAAGCTGTGCGCCGACAGGATCGCCGCATTCAAATCGCCCAAGCACATCGTGCCCTGCGCCAGCCTTCCCAAGACCGAGCGCGGCAAGCTCGACAGAAAGGCGCTGCTCGAGCAATGGCGGCGGGCCAACCCCGGCGCATGAACATCAGGGACTACGGCGCCTCGCCCTGAGCGGCGAGTCAGCCAATGACCGGGCAAGCCGGCCGACCGCCCGTTGCCCCGCAAACGCCCCGCCGCCCGTGCGCGAAACGCATTGCCGCCTTAGCCGATGGCCGCGGGCGCGCGTTCCGGTGTGGCCGGTGTATCCCCGTACTTGCGGCGCTTGCGCGCGTTCCACCCCGCCAGGTTGGCCGGCGCTTCTTTGGCGAGGTTGTTCCACATGCCGGGATATTCGGTGCGCACCGCCATTTCAAGGCGATGTCCGTCGGGATCCTCGAAATAGATCGACTGGCAGATGTCATGGTCTTTGGGCCCGCGGACATCCACACCGTGCTCCTGCAGGCGCTTTTTGGTGCAGGCGTTGAAACATGGCGTTCCTCCTTGAACCCCGGGTGTCGCCACTATACTCCCGGCACCGCCCGCCGATGGCGGACCATGGGCCGCACGCGGGCACGATGCCGCAGCCATGCCGAAGATAGATCCGGCCCGGCACAGGGTGAGCGCCTGAGGATGCCGAAGCGCTCGCCAACGCGCGCCGCGGCTTCGGTGCCGGCACAAAAGCTTCAATGTGCCTGCAGAACCTGAACAAGGGCAGGCCACGCTGCGCTCAGTGAAGTTGTTCGCCGCGCAGGTGATGCCGGAGTTGGCGGCGACGCGTCAATACGGGGTCTGACCAGACCCCCGCGCTTACACCTTTTTTGATTCGGTGTCGCTTTTCTTGGTCTTGTCGCCGCGCCACACCATCCAGGCGAAGCCCACGCAGAACAGCACGAACAGGATGCCGAATATGACCGCACCCATCGGGCCGGCCGTTTCTTCTAGCGGCGGCGGCGCCGTCTGCGCCTGGGCAACGGGCAAGGACATGAACAAAAACGCTAACAGCAGGGCCAAGGCCGGGACTGCAGGATTGCGGATGGTGCTGCGTACCACGATGAGTGCCTCCTCGATTGACAACGCCATATGGCGTCTGCAGCACCACGATAGTCCCGGTCACCTGACGCAAACCTGACGCGGCGCCGCGTGAAGAAGCGCGAAAAGGGATCAACGTGCCGCCGTCGGCGTCACATCACACGTGCCGCCGTCGGCGTCACATCACTTCAGCGGGGCGGCCGCGTCGTTCAGAATGAACGCGATGTGGCGCCAGTCTTTACGCCGATTTACCCAGGCGTGATTTGTCGCCTGCTGCACCAGCAGCGCCCGTCTTCATGTCCCTGGTGCTGCGGATGGTGATTGTTTGCGCGGCGACGCCTGGGCTGCGGGACGAGCGAGCGCTCCGGCCGGAGGACCGGATGAGGCCGGGCCTTCGCTGCCCGCCCGCTCTTACGCGGCCACACCCGCGGGCAGGGGATCGGTCTGGCCGAGCACGGCAATCCGGTAGATCTCGTTCATGCAGGCCCAGCGCGTCTTCACCGCCGTCTCAGCCACTTCGAGCGCGCGCTCGCGCAACGCCTCGTTGGTGACCAGCTTCGCCACCAGTTCGATCTGGCGGCCGGAATGATCGGCATCGGCGATGAAGTGCTCGGCGAAGAATCCGATCACCGGGTTGTCGGCCTTCATGCCGTGGTACTTCTCGAATGCCGGCAACACGCGCTCGCCGTTGATGGCCGGCTGCTGGCCTTCCTGGGTGGATTGCATCGCCACGATCACCGGAAACGGTTCTTCGCGCACCGTGTTGAGATAAAAGTACGAACGCGCCCGCCACGAGGCGAGCTGCTCGGTCCTCTTGACAGTCTCGTCGCCCAGCCCGGCAGCGCGACAAAAGCACAGGATCATCTCCATGTGATCGTGCGGCTCGCGATCCTTGCCGGGGCCGGCCAGCAGGCCCTCTTCTTCGGCCAGGTTCTCCAGCATGAAACGGCGCCCTTCCGGCGGCGCCTTGAAATAGGCGACGCCGAAGCTGGGCACCACCCGCTGCACGTGCTGGTAGTGCTGCGCCATCAGCCTGCCCATCGGCGCGAGGCCGATCCTGCCCTCGGAAAAATCCACGTAGAACGGGTGGTTCTTGGTGTGCCACTGTTCGCGGATCGCGATGATCCGGTCCGCGGTTTCGCGGCCGATGTCGTTTGTCTGCCTCACTGCCATGTTTGCCTCCTCATCCGCGCTGTGCCGTCAGGGTGGTTACGACAGTATCATAGGAACAATACGATGGCCGTCAAGGAGCAAGCCTCGGCATGTCTGACCGCGGAAGGCCCACGGACGTCTGCGACTTGCCAATGCCGAGGAGGACAGATGCGCCATACGAAAACGGGTTTCGCCGCGCCCCATCATCAAGGCCCCGGGATTTACGGCGGACGGGCGGTGAACCGGCGGACCATGCCTGCTGCGGCAGGGAGTGCCGCATGGACCTGAAACTGCAAGGACGCAGCGCCGTCATCACCGGCGGCTCGAAGGGCATCGGCTTCGCCATCGGCCGATGGTTCGCCTCAGAGGGCTGCGGCGTTTCGCTGGTAGCCCGCTCTGCTGAAGAACTGCAGCGGGCCGCCGCGGCGATCGCCGGGGAACACAAGGTGGAGGTGCAGACCTTCGCCCTCGATCTGTCGCAGCCCGAGGCCCGCGAACAGCTGGTTGCGGCGCGCGGCGATGCGGACATCCTGGTGAATAACGCCGGAGCGATCCCCGGCGGCAGCCTCGAGGAAATAGACGACGCGACCTGGCGCGCCGCCTGGGACCTGAAGGTGTTCGGCTACGTCAATCTCAGCCGCGCCTTCTATGCGCGCATGAAAGCGAAGCAGCGCGGCGTGATCCTCAACATCATCGGCGCCGCGGGCGAACGGCTGGACGCCGCCTACATTGCCGGCAGCACCGGCAACGCCGCCCTCATGGCGTTTACCCGCGCGCTCGGGGCAGCCAGCGTGAAGGACGGCATACGCGTGCTGGGAATCAATCCGGGGCCCGTGGAAACCGAGCGGCTGGAGCGCCTGACGCGCAAGCGCGCGGCCGACACGCTCGGCGACCCGGATCGCTGGCGCGAGCTCTTGTCGAAGTTTCCGTTCGCCCGTGGCGCGAACGTCGATGAAATCGCGGCCACCGCCGTGTTCCTCGCCTCGGACCTGTCGGCGTACACCAGCGGCACCATCGTAACCATCGACGGCGGCATCGCCAACCGCGCCGCGTTCGGCTGAGGCCGCGCTCATCATGACGCACATTAGCGCAGCCGACGGGGTCAGACTTTACGTCGAAGATCACGGCGGCGGCACGCCAGTGGTGTTCGTCCACGAGCTGGCGGGTTCCTGCCGCAGCTTCGATCCCCAGGTGACGGCTTTCAAATCGAGCTGGCGCCCGGTGACGTTCAACGCCCGCGGCTATCCGCCGTCCGATGTGCCGGAATCCGTGGCGTCGTACTCCCAGGATATCGCCGCCGCCGACATCATCGCCGTCCTGGACGGCCTGTCGATCGCGCGCGCCCACCTGGTCGGCGTGTCGATGGGCTCTGCCTCGGTACTGCAGGCGGCGATCCGCCACCCGGAGCGGGCCGCCTCGGCAACCCTGGCGAGCATCGGCAGCTATTCGGACATCGATCGCGAGGAGCAGCGCGCGACGGTGGAGGCCAGCGCACGCGAAATGGAAGCAAAAGGCATGGCGGCGATGGCGAAAATCATGGCCGCGCAGCCCGCGCGCCGCCGTCTGGGGCAGAAAAATCCTGCGCAAGCCGAGCGCTTCATCCGCGAGTACGCCGCCTTCTCCCTGCAGGGGTCGGTCAACACCCTGCGCGGCGTGCAGCAAGTCCGGCCCCCGGTCTATGTGCACGAGGCACGCGCGAAACTGTTGCGCCTGCCGGTGCTCATCGTGCTGGGCGAGGAGGACGAGATGTGCGTGAGGCCCTCGCAGTTCCTCGCGCGGACCATCCCCGGCGCGCGCCTGGAGACGCTCCCGGCAACCGGCCACGTGGTCAATCTTGAAGAGCCGGAAGCCTTCAACCGCCTGGTGATGGCGTTCATCGAGAGCGTCGAGGCGGGGCCGCGATAGCAGCGCGGGCGGGCTTGAGAGACCGCATTCGCTTTCCCGCCTTCGAGCAGGAATGCCGTCACGCCGGTATCAGAGCAAGGCCCATCGTCCCTCAACGGCTATTGAAATTGAATCGGGTCGGCCATAGGTTTCGAGCAGGACATGGTGCAAGCGGAGCAGTCGGGGACGCCGTTCAGGCTATCCGGAAGGCGAAGGTCTGTCCCGGCAAACCCGTTTTAGCTTCGCCGAGCCGCGTCTTGAGATCCAGAGGCGAGCCGCATGGCGTCAACTCTCATGTTTCGCCGGACATATGGCTCAATCCCTGTGCCGAGAAAGGTTCATCATGTCGGCCACGGGGTGTACACACGATGGAATGACGTCCGGGTTTGCGTGCCTCAGTAAAATTATTGATTCATTAACCAGGAGAAATACAGTGAAAATCCATCAATCCACGGCCATTGCGGCCGCCCTCGTGCTGGCGCTGGCGGCCGGCTGCAGCCGCGAGGAACCCAAGCCTGCCGCACCACCCCCACCGACGCCGCAGGCTGCGCCGGCACCAGCACCTGCACCCGCGCCGGCACCCGCCCCTGCACCGCAATCGGGTACCACAGGTTCGGGAGAAGCGGGCCGCACCGCCGGCCAGACCATCGATGATGCGACCATCAATGTCAAAGTGAAAGCCGCGCTGCTGCAATCGCCGGATGTCAAAGGAACCGATGTCAATGTCGATACCCTCAAAGGCACCGTGACGCTCAAGGGCGCCGTGGACAGCCAGGCGCAAATCGACCGCGCCACCACGATTGCCAGGGGCATCGAAGGCGTTACGCAGGTGGAGAACACGCTGACCGTCAAGGCCGCCAAGTAGGCGGTGCGGCGCAGGCTACGGGGTCCGTTCACGGATACGTAACGCGGACGGGCCCTGCGCTGCCGAACCTGATCAAACCCGCGCTGGCGGGGCCCGGTCAGTAGTACTGCTTGATGTAAGCGTAGGCGCGATCGAACAATTCCTGATCGCCATGCAGCTTGTACTTCAGCAGCGCGCGGCACAGTTCCTTATGCACCAGAGGCTCGCCCTGGGTTGTGCTGCCAGTCCGGGAAACGCACTTTTTCACGATGTCTCAGTTGAACGGCGAACGCGTCGCGCCCGCGGACCCAGCGGTTTGTACCGCGATTGGGTTTGCACCGTTTGCGTTCGACGCGAATTCGATGCCTTCTTCTCCCCGAAGACGACGGCATCAAGGGCGACTATTTTTAATGTTTTATATCTTGCGCAATTTTAGCGCTATTTGCATAATTTATTACCCATTAACTATATTTTTCGTCTAATCGTCCTATCTGTTTAAACTCATAACAAGCAATATCTTACCCAATTCAGCAATTGTAGTGTAAGATATAGCCCATTATGCCAAGGACCATCCCCTCCCTGTTCCCCAAGCTCTCCCGCCTCCTCGCGCAGGTCGGCGCGAACCTCAAGCAAGCCCGGCTACGGCGCAGTTACAGCGCCGAGATTGTCGCCGAACGCTCGGGCATCACACGCAGGACGCTACAGCGCGTCGAGCAAGGAGACCCCGCAGTCGCACTCGGCATCTACGCACGTGTGTTGCAGGCGCTCGGCCTCGTTGAGGACCTCGCGGCGCTCGCGCGTGACGACGCGCTCGGGCGCAGGCTCCAGGATCTGGATCTGCCGATCCGAAAGCGTGCCCCTCGCCAAAGCAACGCGGATGAAAAAGCGGGACAGAAACGCTGACGTCGTCGAGATCGTCGTCGACCTCGATCGCTTGGGCGAAATGCGGCGCATGGGCCGGCTCCGCCGGCAAGCCGGTGGTGGAGGCGACGTTTTCTCCTTCGTATATGACGAGAACTGGCTGCGGCATCCCGAGGTTTTCCAGTTCGACCCCGATCTCCAACTGGTCGAGGGCAGAATTTACGCGCCGGGGAACAGGGAAAACTTCGGCATCTTTCTGGACTCTTCACCGGATCGATGGGGACGATTGCTCATGCAGCGGCGCGCAGCGCAGCGCGCGGCCAAGAATGGGAAGCCCCCGCCGGCGCTCACCGCCTGGGACTATCTTATCGGCGTTCACGACGCCACGCGCATGGGGGCGCTTCGCTTTCGGCGCGACGAAAACGAGCCGTTTCTCGACGACGCGCAAGACCTGGCCGCCCCGCCTATTGCGCGGGTCCCGGAGCTGCAGGCAGTCAGTCTGAAGCTCGAGGACGCGCACGCAGAGGAGCATCCAGACTACGAGAAATGGCTGGCCCAGCTCGTCGCCCCAGGATCGTCGCTCGGCGGCGCGCGCCCCAAGGCGGGAGTCATCGACAAAGACGGCCGACTATGCATCGCGAAATTCCCGAGCCGGAAGGACACGCATGATGTCGGCGTCTGGGAATTCGTCGTTCACAAACTCGCAAACGCGGCGGGAATCGAGGTTTCTCCAGCGATGCTGCAGCGCTTTGGCGATGAGGGACATACCTACATCAGCAGACGATTCGATCGAACTGAATCGGGCGGGAGAAAAGCATTCGTATCTGCTATGACCATGCTGCAACGCAAGGACGGCGAGCCGGGAGCGAGCTATCTGGAGCTGGTCGAACTCCTCCAGACGCGCGGCGCCAACACCCGATCCGACTGCGCGCAATTGTTTCGCCGGGTGGTATTCAACATCTGCGTATCCAACACGGACGATCATCTGCGCAACCACGGGTTCTTCATTGAGGCAAACGGGCTCGTGCTATCCCCTGCCTACGATATGAATCCGAACAGTGAGCGCAGCGAACTTTCGATTGCCATTGACGAGGTAAACGCGACCTGCGACGTCGACGTCGCGCTAAGAGCGGCGTCCGGCTATGGCCTTAGCGCTACGGATGCAGATGCCATCGTCACCGAAGTGCGAACCGCAGTCGCCAAGTGGCGCGACGAAGCGGCAAGCATGGGCATATCGAGAGGAGAGCAAAATCGGATGCAGACCGCTTTTCGATAGTCAGTGCCTGCCAGAAAACCTCTGTTTTCAAAAAATCAGCGGCCCAATCTTGATGCTCGCGGCGTTTTCCCGGATCTAATTTCAGGCGGCGCTAGATTTGCGGTTCTCTGAGTCAAAAAATTTGAATTGATGTCCCATTTCTGCCGAGAACACCGCACAGGAAGCCGGTCTGACGGAGACTGGCCACGCAGCATGAAACGTCACTTGAGCGCGCGCCTTGCAATCGTCTCTGCGTCCGCGCTGCTTGCCCTACCGGCAATGGCCGCCGACCCCGATGACGCCGTCGTCGTCACCGCCACCCGCGCCGATCGCCCGACACTGGAGCTCCCCGCATCGGTGGACCGCGTCCATGCCGAGGACATCCGTTTCGCCCGGCCGATGATCAATCTGTCCGAATCGCTGGCGCGGGTGCCCGGGGTGGTGGTGCAGAACCGCTACAACTACGCGCAGGATTTGCAGGTGTCCTCGCGCGGCTTCGGCGCGCGCTCGACCTTCGGCATCCGCGGCATCCGCCTCTACGCCGACGGTATTCCGGCGACCATGCCGGACGGCCAGGGACAGGCCTCCAGTTTCGCGCTCGGTTCGGCCGAGCGCATCGAGGTGCTGCGCGGGCCGTTCTCGGCGCTGTATGGCAACGCCTCGGGCGGCGTGATCAACGTCATCACCGAGAACGGTCCGGCCGAGCCTCGCGTCTGGCTGGACAGTGCCGCGGGCAGTTTCGGCACCACCCGCCACGCGCTCAAAGCCGGCGCTACCCGCGGCCGCGCCAACTGGATAGCCGAAGCCGCCACCTTCGAAACCGCGGGCTATCGCGCGCACAGCGCGGCGAGCCGCGACCAGGCGAACGCGAAATTGCGCTACGACGCGGGCCCCGCCAGCACCCTCGCCCTGATCGCCAACAGCCTGCGGCAGAAGGAATCGCAGGACCCGCTGGGCTTGAGCCGCGCCCAGGTCGAAGCCGATCCGCGCCAGGCGGACGCGGCGGCCACCGCCTTCAACACCAGGAAGAGCGTGCTGCAGGACCAGGGCGGCGCGACCTTGACCCATGCGCTGGGCGCGGACGCGGACCTCCAGGCGAGCGCCTTCATGGGGCAGCGCACGGTGCGCCAGTACCTGGCGTTCTCCGGCGCGGCGCCGGTCACCTCCTCGGGCGGGGTGGTCGATCTGGAGCGCGGCTACGGCGGCGGCAGCCTGCGTTACGCGCGCCGCACCCGCCTGCTCGATGCTCCGCTGACGGTGTCGCTGGGTGCGGAGTACGAGCGCATGAGCGAGCGCCGCCGCGGCTTGGTCAATTCAGGCGGCGTCGCCGGTGCGCTGCGCCGCGACGAAGACGACACGGTATCGAACCTCGACGCTTATGCGCAGGCCGAATGGCGCTTCGCAGCGCAATGGATCGCGCATGCAGGCGCACGGGCGAGCCGGGTGAGCTTTCGTACCTCCGATTACTTCATCGCGCCGGGCAATCCCGACGACAGCGGCAGCCGGACGTTCTCGAACGCGAGTCCTGCCGCGGGCATCGTGTACCGGTTGAGCCCCGCGGCCAGCCTGTACGCCAATTACGGCCGCGGCTTCGAGACACCGACCTTCGCCGAACTGGCCTACCGCAACACCGGCACCGGGCTCAACTTCGCCCTGTCTCCCGCGCGCAGCCGGCAGGTCGAAGCCGGGATCAAGGTGGCGGCGGGCGGACGCGGGCGATTTACCGCGGCGCTGTTCAGCGTGGAGGTGCGCGACGAACTGGTGGTGGACAGCAATGCCGGCGGCCGCTCGGTGTTCCGCAACGCCGGCCGCACCCGGCGCAGCGGCGCGGAGTTGTCCGCCCAACGCAGCTTTGGCGCCGGCTTCGAAGGCTACGCCGCATGGACTTTGCTCGATGCGCGCTATCGAGAAGGATTTACTACCGGCACCGCCCCCGCTCTGGTCACCGTGCCGGCCGGCAACCTGCTCCCGGGCATTCCGCGCACCCATTTCTACGGCGAGGCGCGCTGGCGGCATGCGGCCTCGGGCTTCACCGCGGCGCTGGAGCTGCTGCGCAATTCGAAAATCGCCGTCAACGATGCGAACAGCGAATTCGCCCCGGGCTACGGGGTGATGAACCTGGCACTGGGCTTCACGCAGCACGGGGCGAGGTGGAAACTGTCGGAGTTTCTGCGAATCGACAACCTCGCCGATCGCCGCGTCATCGGTTCGGTGATAGTCAATGAAGCCAACGGCCGCTATTACGAGCCGTCGCCGGGACGCAATTACATGACCGGCATCCAGGCGAGCGTTTCATTCTGATGCCGCCCTGCGCCTTGCGGGGACTAGGCCGGATGCGGCGCTCGCTTCATACTCCATGGAAATCCTGAGCATCGTCGAGAGATATTTTCATGAAACCAGAGCAGGCAGCGAACCGCGTCGGTGCGCCGGCAGACACCGGAATCGACGTCGAGCCGTACTGGATGCCCTTCACCCACAACCGTTACTTCAAGCAGCATCACGCCGATCGCATCATCGCCAGCGCCCAGGGCGCGTACTACACCACCACCGGGGGCCAGCGGCTGTTCGATTGCCTGTCCGGCATGTGGTGCTCGCCGCTCGGCCACGGCCATCCGAAAATCGTCGAGGCGGTGTCGGCGCAACTGAAGGCGCTCGATTACAGCCCGGCCTTCCAGATGGGGCACCCGAAGATTTTTTCCCTGGCCGCTCGTATCGCCGCCATGGCGCCGGAGGGCATGAGCCATGTGTTCTTCGGCAACTCCGGCTCCGAAGCGGTCGATACCGCGCTGAAAATCGCGGTGGCCTACCACCGCCTGAAGGGCGAGGCCTCGCGCAGCCGCATCATCGGCCGCGAGCGCGCCTACCACGGCGTCGGTCTGGGCGGCATCTCGGTGGGCGGCATGCCCGCCAACCGCAGGATGTTCGCGCCGCTGATGATGCCCGGGGTGGACCATCTGCCGCACACCTGGAACCTGAGCGAAATGGCATTTTCCCGGGGGCAACCCAAATGGGGCGCGCATCTCGCCGATGAACTGGAACGCCTGGTGGCGCTGCACGACGCCTCGACCATCGCCGCCGTCATCGTCGAGCCGATGCAGGGTTCGGCCGGGGTGCTGGTGCCGCCCGAGGGCTATCTGCAAAAGCTGCGCGCCGGCTGCGACCGGCACGGCATCCTGTTGATATTCGACGAGGTCATCACCGGCTTCGGGCGTCTCGGCGAAGCGTTCGGCGCGCAGTACTTCGGCGTGACGCCGGACCTGATCTGCTTCGCCAAGATCGTCACCAACGGCGTCATCCCGATGAGCGGCGTCATCGCCAGACGGACCATTTACGAAGCGTTCATGACCGGGCCGGAGCTGGCGGTGGAACTATCCCACGGCTATACCTATTCGGGTCACCCGGTCGCCGCGGCGGCGGCGCACGCCACCCTGGACATCATCGCGGAGGAGGACTTGCTCAAGCGCGCCGGGGCGCTGCATCCGCTGCTGGAGAACGCGATGCACGCCCTGAAAGGCGAGCCCGGCGTGATCGACGTGCGCAACCTCGGCCTCGCCGCCGCGGTGGAGTTCGAGCCGATCCCGGGCAAACCGGGCCAGCGCGGGTTCTCGGTGTTCGAGCGGGGCATCGAAGCGGGCATCCTGCTGCGCTTCAGCGGCGATACGATAGCCGTCGCGCCGCCTTATATTTCGAGCAGCGCGGAAATCGACATGATGGCCGACAAACTGCGCACCGCGATCCGGGCAAGCGCCTGACGGGACCAATCGAAGTACCCAGAAAACCCTCCAAAAATCCGCAGGCAATCGCCGAAAAATCGCGTTCGAACGCCGTTTGGACTATCGAGCAGCCGGCCTGACGGCTGATTTTCGGTTACAAGCGGATGAGTTATCCGTTATAATTCGAAAGCCCAATGGATTGCCCTCTTGAATTCTCCGACGGGCGTCCCCACTTACCGAGCAGCAGTATGCGGTGGCTACCCTCCAGAGGGCCCCAGCCTCGCGCTTTCGCCCGTTTTTGGATTCACATTGGCCGCCACCCTGCAGGGTGCGGTGGCCGCTCAACGAAACAAGAAGGAGTACACATGATGAAAATTCGTCCTTTGCATGATCGCGTTGTGGTCGAACGCATGGAAGAAGAACGCAAAACCGCCGGCGGCATCGTCATTCCGGACAATGCAGCCGAGAAGCCGGATCAGGGCAAGGTCATTGCCGTGGGCACCGGCAAGATCCTCGAAGACGGCAAGGTGCGTCCGCTGGACGTCAAGGTCGGCGACCGCATTCTGTTCGGCAAGTATTCCGGCTCGACGGTGAAGATCGAGGGCACCGAATACCTGGTGATGCGCGAAGACGACATCATGGGCATCGTCACCTGATACAGATACATACAGGCAAAGGCACCCGCCCGCCGAACCGAATCCACGACTAATCAACTCAGGAATACACCATGGCTGCTAAAGACGTACGTTTCCACGAGGACGCCCGGCTGAAAATGCTCGAAGGCGTCAATGTGCTCGCCAACGCGGTAAAGGCGACCCTCGGCCCGAAGGGCCGCAACGTCATTCTCGAGCGCTCCTACGGCGCGCCGACCGTCACCAAGGACGGCGTTTCGGTGGCGAAGGAAATCGAACTGAAGGACAAGTTTCAGAACATGGGTGCGCAGATGATCAAGGAAGTCGCTTCCAAGACCTCCGACGTGGCCGGTGACGGCACCACCACGGCAACCGTGCTGGCGCAAGCCATCGTTCGCGAAGGCATGAAGTACGTGGCCGCCGGCATGAACCCGATGGACCTGAAGCGCGGCATCGACAAGGCGGTCATCGCCATCGTCGCCGAGCTGAAGAAGATTTCCAAGCCCTGCACCACTTCCAAGGAAATCGCCCAGGTCGGCTCGATTTCGGCCAATGCGGACGCCGAGATCGGCAAGATCATCGCCGACGCGATGGACAAGGTCGGCAAGGAAGGCGTCATCACCGTTGAAGATGGCAAGAGCCTGAACAACGAGCTGGAACTCGTCGAAGGCATGCAATTCGACCGCGGCTACCTGTCTCCCTACTTCATCAACAACCCGGACAAGCAGCAGGCGGTGCTCGACAACCCCTACGTGCTGCTCTCGGACAAGAAGATCTCCAACATCCGCGACCTGCTGCCGGTACTGGAACAGGTGGCCAAGGCCGGCCGGCCGCTGCTGATCGTGGCCGAGGACATTGAGGGCGAGGCGCTGGCGACCCTGGTGGTCAACAACCTGCGCGGCATTCTGAAGACCTGCGCGGTCAAGGCGCCGGGCTTCGGCGACCGCCGCAAAGCGATGCTCGAAGACATCGCCGTCCTGACCGGTGGCCAGGTCATCGCCGAGGAAATCGGCCTGACCCTGGAGAAGATCACCCTGAAGGAACTGGGCCAGGCCAAGCGCGTCGAGATCACCAAGGAAGAAACGACCTTGATCGACGGCCTCGGCGAGGCCAAGGCCATCGAGGCACGGGTGAAGAGCATTCGCACCCAGATCGAGGAAACGACCAGCGACTACGACAAGGAAAAACTGCAGGAACGCGTCGCCAAGCTGGCGGGCGGAGTGGCGCTGGTCAAAGTCGGTGCGGCGACCGAAATCGAAATGAAGGAAAAGAAGGCCCGCGTCGAAGACGCGCTGCATGCCACGCGCGCCGCAGTCGAGGAAGGCATCGTCGCCGGCGGCGGCGTTGCCTACATCCGCGCCCGCGCCGCGCTTGACAAGCTGAAGGGCGACAACCACGACCAGGATGCCGGCATCAAGATCGTCCGCCGCGCCCTGGAAGAGCCGCTGCGCACCATCGTTGCCAACGCCGGCGAGGAGCCCTCGGTGGTACTGAACAAGGTCGCCGAAGGCAAGGGCAACTACGGCTTCAATGCCCAGACCGAGCAGTACGGCGACATGGTCGAAATGGGCGTCATTGATCCGACCAAGGTGGCCCGCTTCGCGCTGCAGAACGCGGCCTCGGTAGCAGGCCTGCTGCTCACGACCGACGCCGCCGTTGCGGAGCTGGTCGAAGAGAAGGCCGGCGGCCCCGCGCACGGTGGTATGGGCGGTGGCGGCATGGACGGTGGCATGGGCGGTATGGGCGGCATGGGCGGCATGGGGATGTAATTCCCGCGCCCTGCGGCAAGGCCACGCCGCGAGGCACTGCCTCCGCAAGCCAGGCACAAACCAGGCACCAAACAAAAACCCCGGCAGCTTGCTGCCGGGGTTTTTGCATTTGTCGCCGTCTTGGAGCCGCCGGCTGGCGGCCCGGCGGTCAGGTTTTCTTGGATATGACGATGTGAGAGCGTTTCTTGGGGGAAGGTTTCTTGTCCCGGCTGAGCATCAGCAGGCGCAGATCTTCCTCCTGCTTCGCCCGGGCGTCCGCCCTGGCCTGTCTTTCCCGCTCCCGCTCCTCATCGGTCAGCGGCTCCCAGTCGAGAAACTTCGGCCGGATAAAGGGACTCGCACTTCCCCCCTCGTGTGCTGCCTTGGTCGTCTTGCCTTTTGCCACGATTCGCTCCTCCACACCGGGTAAAACCACAAAAGTCAAAGATATATTGAAATTATAGCCCGTTGAATGGGCCTTTGTGCAGGTTTCGGTTACCTGAAACGATATAATATCGAGCGCGTCCTGGCAGCGGCCAGGCGGACAACCGCCCTCAGGCGAGGCCCGGCTATTGCCGGGAAGGCGCAAGTGCATATCATCTCACGAATCGTGCCCGGACCGGGACCACGCCCGCCGCAGGCCCGGTACGGGCTGCGGCCCGGGCCCGTCGCCGCTGCCGGAATCGGTCGCTGAACGCGAACCGGCGGATCATCGGCCCGACCAGCGCAATGCCGCAATCACTTGTTCGCTGTTCCGCTGCGGCTGTTTTTAGGCGCTGCCCTGCGCGGCACCCCGATGGCGACCGGACGGATGGGCGAACCGGCGCCGCCTTTTTCAAGCAGCGGCAGCACCATGGTGCACGAGGTCCACACGCCATCCTTCGCCATTTCGCCGAGACGGGCGTTTTCGATGTGGTGAATGCCCGCCTTGGCGATCAGGGTGTGGTGCACGGCAAACGGCGTGTTGGGCGGCGTGCCCTCGGCCGGCCCGGCCTTGCCCTGCAGTTGTCCCTCGTTGACGGCATCGACGAACGGCGCGTCGAGCCCCACGGCGACAATGCGTTTGCCGGCCAGATAATTGGCCGCATCGAACGACAAGCCGGGAGCCTTGGTGTAGTAGAACTTTTCGGTATCAGGATCGGCCCAGTTATCGCCCCACCCGGTGTAGATATAGACCACGTCGCCGGGCAGGATGCCGCGCCAGGACAACCCCTGCGCGCGAATCATCGCTTCTATGTCTTTCGCCGTCACCGTCTGGCCGGGCTGGAGCGCCCGGCCTTTGCCGACCAGCGTCTTGGCGTCGAGCAACACCGCGCTGGTAACCACCGGCGCCGCTTTCTCCATGCCGAGTTTCATCAGCGGCGAGTCCGGGTTGGGTTTGACGTCCTGTTGCGTAAAGCCGCCGTAGTACAGCGCCTGATCCACCGGCGCGGCGCCCTTGCCGTCCCACGGGGCCGGCAGAAATCCGAAATGACCGAGCGCGTCGTACTGCGTGCCCTGCTGCGCCGGTTCACCGCCGGTCAGGTACTCGCCATTGAACGCATGCACGCTGCCGGGAATGCTGGCCGTGGCGTTGTACTTGTGCGCGTACGGTCCGCTGAATGGCGACAGGGGCATGGTGTTCGAGCGCGGATGCGAAGCTTCGTACACCTTCGCATTGGGCTGCGACAGGAAATACGCGCAGCGCAACCACGTTCCCGGCCCGATGGTGTTGCCGTTGCCGCGCTCGTCGCCGGCCGGCCACGGACCGCCCGGCACCATCGCGCGGGAGCGTTTTACGATCTCCCGCTCACCGCTCGCGCTCTGGCTCCATGCCGGCTGCGCGAATGCGGCGCAGATGGCGGCTGCAACACCCATTACGGCGAATTTGTTCATGGCGCTTCCTTCTGGAAAAGCTGCGTTGTGTGGTGCTTCACCATTTTTTCATCACGCCCGGCGCTCCACGACAGGATTTCGCAAGGCGCTGTACCGCTGATCCGCACTTCGGGCATGTCTCCCGCTTTCATGAACAGCTGCGGCTCGCGGCGTGTCCCGCAACCGGGGGTACCGGTGGAGATCGCGTACGGCAACAGACTGTCGCCAGCCGCCTGCCTGTCACCCCCGGACAGGAACGGCAAGCTTAACAAAATCCGGTCTCCGGCCGGACCCGTCCCCCCGGATCGGGGCGGCTGCGATAAACTCGGCACCCGGCAGACGAGCCCGACATCGCGGCCCCGACATCGCCCTTCACGAGGAATCGAAATGAGTCATTCAGCGGCGATCGTCGGCATCGGCGAAACGCGCGTGGGGAAGCATCCCGGCCGCGGCATCCTGGATCTGCAGGGCGAAGCCGTGCGCCTCGCCCTGGCCGACGCGAAAATGGAAAAACCGGACGTGCACGGGCTGTACACCCTCGGCTCGTACCTCAATCCACTGCTGATGCACGGCCTGAGCGTGGCCGAGTACCTGGGCCTGCGGCCGCGCATCCAGGGCAATTTCGACGTCGGCGGCACGGTCGCCTTCATGCGCATGGCCTGTGATGCCATGGCGGCCATCGACAACGGCGAGATCGAGGCGGCAGTGTGCGTGTACGGCGATAACGCCTCGAGCCGCCGGGTCGCCGGCCAGCACGGATTCATCAGGCAGGTGGACCAGGGCACCGAGGAATTCGAGGACCCGTTCGGCTCCACCCTGGTCGCCTCCTACGCGCTGCTGGCGCGGCGCTACCTCGATCTGCACCGCATCGAGGCGGAAACGGCTTTCTGGCCGATCGCGCTGGCGATGCGCGAGAACGCCAAACTGAACGACAACGCCGCCTACCGCAAGACCATCACACTCGAGGAATACCGCGCCTCACAAATGGTGGCCGAACCGTTGCGGCGCCTGGATTGTTCGCCGGTGGTGGACGGGGCCGGCGCCTTTGTCATCGCCTCGAAAAAACGCATCGACAAGCTGGGACTCGGCGGCCGCGCGGCGCGGCTGCTCGGCATCGGCACCCAGGCGACGCACAAGATCGTCAGCCAGACACCCGACCTGGACGGACTGGGCATGGCGGAAGCCGGGCGCCGCGCCATGGCCCAGGCGGGTGTTTCACACAGCGACGTGGACCTGGTCACCATTCACGACGGGTTCACCTCCTCGATCGCCATCACGCTCGAGCAACTGGGCTTCATCAAGCCGGGCGAAACCGGGCCGCGCGCCGCCGAAGGCGCGCTGGGACCGAAGGGCGACCTGCCGACCAACACCCACGGCGGCCTGATCTCGCAGGGACACGTCGGCGGCATAATGCACGTGCTGGAGGCCGTCAGGCAATTGCGCGGCGAAGCGGGCGCGCGCCAGGTGCCCAACGCCAGGGTGGCCGCGGTCACCGGCAACGGCAATATTTTTTCAAGCTGCGGCATGATGCTGCTCGGAAAAGGTTTGTAGGTCTGTAACCGAAGGGACTGTGATCATGAACGCTACAGCAGTGCTGACCGACGACGAGGCGCGCGCGCAGTTCTGGCGCAGCGTGGAAAACCGCGCCATGGCCCTGCCCTTTTGCCGCGGCTGCTCGGCATATTTTTTCTTTCCGCGCCCGTTTTGCCCGGCGTGCTGGTCCGACCAGGTGGAACTGCGCCCGGCGAGCGGGCGCGGCACGGTATGGAGCTACTCGGTGGTGCGCTTCGCCCACGGCGCCGCGAATCCCTGGCAGCAGCGGCTTCCGTACGCTCTCGCGCTGGTGGATCTGGAGGAAGGCGTGCGCATCATGGCCAACGTGCTCGAGTGCCCGGTCGAGCAGGTGCGCTCGGGCATGGCGGTGCAACTGACCTACGCGGATCTGGACGGGCGCACGCTGTACGCGTTCAAACCGGCCCAGGCCGCGCCCGCGTCAACTGCCGCGCGTGCGTGATCGGCCTGCCGGACTTGACGCCGTATGTTGCGTCCCGGCTCAGACGACGTCCGGATCACGCGCCTCGGGAAGCGTGTCGTATAACCCGAAGGCAGTGCCGTTCAGCCCGCCGTCGATGAGAATGTCGGTACCGTTGATGTAGGACGCGCGCGCCGAAGCAAGGAAGGCGGCCACTTCGGCGACCTCTTCACATTCTCCTGCCCGCCCCATCGGGATCTTGCCGACGAACAGGTCTTTTTTCGCCACTTCGCGCGGGTCATCCGACCAGTAATGCTCGGTCGTCGGCGAGCGGATCAGTCCCGGACTGATGCTCAAGGCGCGAATCGAATGCGGCGCGCCTTCCAGAGCCAGTGCCCGGGTCAGCGCCAGCACGCCGGCTTTCGCCGCACTGTGCGCCGCTGAGCGCGAGGGAAACGTTTCCCGGTGCGCCACGATCGAGCCGACGTTCAGTATCACGCCGCCGCCGCGCCCGACCAGATACGGCCAGGCGGCGTGCGCGCAAAGGTACACAATGGTCAGTTCATACAGCAGGGTCGCATTCCAGTCCGCCAGCCTGGAGTCGGCGAAAGCGCCGCGCTGCCGCACCGACCCGGCGTTGTTGTAGAGAATGCTGAACCCGCCCCAGGCGTCGTGACCGGCCTTGACCCAGGCCTTCGCGGTGGCCTCGTCAGTCAGATCGCAGGGATGCATCGATTGCATCTCGCCGCCGGCCTTCCGGACCATTGCAAGGGTCTCCTCCGAGCCCTCGGCCTTGATGTCGCAACCGAAAACCCGGGCGCCCTCCCGCGCAAAAACGAGAGCGGCGGCGCGCCCCTGGCCACCGCCCGTGCCCGAAATCAATGCCACTTTTCCCGAGAGCATTCCCATTGCGATTGCCTTTCCGGTTCATTTGCAAACATGCGGGCCCCGTGCCCCGTTGCCGGCCTTCAGCCTGGCGCAAGTCCCCCTTGCCGTGAAGGCTCAGAAAATCGTCCGTATCCGTGACGACCGGGAAGCCGGGCCGGCCTTCACCCGGCGTAGCGCTCCAGCAGCTTTTTTCCATACGTCGGCCCGTGCACGTCCCAGGCCACCGAGAAGTGCGCGCCCGAGGCAAGCAGATTGCGATACTGCTGGCTGAGCCGCTGCCGGTTGAACAGCGCATTGGCCCCCGCCGCGCTGAACAGCCGGTAGCCCGCCTCCAGCGCCAGCTTGCAGGCGAACGATACGTTGCGCCGGGCGGTCAGCAGATCGAAATCATCCAGCCGGCCTCCCGCTTCCAGCACCCGCATGCTGCGGGTGATGGTGCCGGAGTAAAGCGCTTCGGCCGCATCGATGGCCGCCGACGCTTCGGCCGCCGCAAACAGGCTGCCCGGCTGATGCGCAACCGCAATCCCCTTGGACTTGCGCGGGCCGGTCAGCAGCAGCCATTCCTCCAGCACGCTCTTCGCCATACCGACCGTCACCGATGCAAATCCGGTGGAGGTGATGCCGCCGCGCGGAGTGCGGAAGATCGGCGCCTTGTTGACCGCCGTCCCCGGCCCGTTGCCGATGCGCGCCAGTTCGCCGTCGAGCATCCGGTGCGCGGGCAGAAACAAGTCGCGCACTTCGAAGCTTTTCGAGCCGGTGCCCTCCAGCCCGAGCGTGTCCCAGTCGTCGATGACGGTCACGTCGGCAGTCGGCACGAGGAAAAAATGCGGACCATCGAGGCGGTCGCCCTGTTCGATGAAGCCGCCGCATATCAACCACTGCGAATAGTCGATGCCGCTGGCGAATTTGTGATGGCCCGAGAAACGGAACCCGCCGGGAACCCGCCGTGCCCGCCCATTCGGATCGAAGGAGGCAGAGACCACCGCGCGCTCGTTCCGCCCCCACACTTCGTCCTGGGCCTCGGGGGGAAAGGTGGCGACCATCTGCGCATGGCCTGCGACGATGCAGGCTATCCATCCCTGGGATCCGTCGGCCTCGGCGAGAATCTGGCTGATCCGGCAATGCACGTCCCAGCCCATTTCGTAGCCACCGTAACGATGCGGCTGGGCAAGGCGGAAAAACCCGGCGTCGTGATAATCGGCAATCGTCTCGGCCGGGATGCGCCGCTGCGCGGCACAGCGTCCGGCACGCTCGCGCAGGCGCGCTGCGAGCGCTACCGCGCAGGCAACCATTTCATCGGGCGTAGCTGCGGTTTTGGTGCGCAGCGCCGGTTGTTCCGGTGCGGCTGCTGCAAGGGGCGTGTTCATCTCAGGTTCCTCAATTCCTTCATTATATGAACCATGGCCGGCCGGGTGCGGCTCAACATGATGAAAGTACCGGCGGCCCTGGCAATCCACCGGCGCCTGGCGGCGCCATGACGTGAGCTCGTCCCACCGGATCGCATTCGCGCCGGTCGGGCCTTGGCCTTTGCGGGCGTTCCGGGATTCGTCCACAATACGCGAACGAGGCGTTCACAAGCGTGGCCTTTCGCGCTTTTCAACGGGCTTGCCCGACTCCCATGGAGGTGTTCGATGGCAATCAGCAACGCAATGGCGGTGACGATATCCACCCCCGAGAACTCAATCACCACGCCGGGCAGGCGCAGCTTCGTCAAGTACCGGGAACTGGGCGTGACGGAGGCGACACAGGGCAGGATGCGCGCCCAGGTCATGCACTGCGATCCGGGCAGCCAGCAGCCGACCGGCTGGCACTTCCACCTTTGCGACATGCAGTTCCTTTACATGACCTCGGGCTGGCTCGATCTGGAGATCGAAGGCAAGGGCCTGGTCCGCTTCAAAAAAGGGGATTCGGTGCTTCTGCCGGGGGGTACGGTGCACCAGGAGGTGAACTACTCGGACGACATGCAACTGGTGGAAGTATCGGTCCCGGCGGCGATGGGCACGCAGCGTTGCGATCCGCCGCCCGGGGCGCTCGAACTGGCGTCGAAGCCATAAGCCGGGAGAGCGCGCCACGAACAGTCCCGCCGGCGGCGGTAAGGCCATGCTGGAGGGCCTGCGCAGCCTTGGGGGGCGACTGCGTGCGAAGGACGCACCGCGGACCCTGGACGTAGTGGTCGATCCCTGAGCGCCCGCAACGGAAGGTAGCCGGCGGCCGCGCAGCTCAGTCGGCCCGCGCGCCGCTCGCCTTGACCAGTTTGCCGTATTGCTGGTTTTCGCTGCGCATGGTTTCCGCGTAGTGTTCCGGCGAAGTGGGCGGAGAGGCCTCGACGCCGAGCGTGAACAGCCGTTGCTGCACCTCGGGCGCATTGGCAGCCTTCGACAGCTCGGCATTGAGCTTGAGAATCACTTCGCGCGGCGTTTTTGACGGCGCCAGATAACCGAGCGAGATGGTCATGCCGAAACCCGGCACCCCTGCTTCGGCAATGGTCGGCACCTCGGGTGCGAGCGCGGAACGGCTCCCGGTCGCTATGCCGATCATCTTCACCTTGCCCGCCCTGGCCTGCGCCTGCGCCAGATTCAGCCCGGCAAAAGAGGCGGCCACGTCGCCGGCCATCACCGCCGGCACGGCCTGAGCAGCCCCTTTGTAAGGCACATGGGTGAGTTGCAGTCCGGCCAGCAGCTTCAGCATTTCCATCGCCAGATGATGGGCCGAGCCGTTTCCGCCCGAGGCATAGGCGAGGCCCGGCTTTGCCTTGGCCAGCGCCACGAACTCCTTCACATTATTGACGTTCAATTCCGGATTGACGACGAGGAATATCGGCGAGGTGGCCACCAGGGCGACCGGCGCCAGATCCCTGAGCGGATCGAATGACAGGTTCCGGCTCAGATGCGGAAGAACGGCATAGAGCGCGGTGTCGGCCATCATCAGGGTGTACCCGTCGGGCGGCGCGTTGATGACGGCGGTGGCCGCGACGATGCCGGCCGCGCCGGGCCGGTTATCGACGATCACCTGCTGTCCCAGGTTCTCCGCCATTTTTTGCGCCACGGTGCGCGCCAGCACGTCGGGCGACCCACCGCCCGGGACGGTGACCAGCACCCGGATCGGCTTGCTCGGGAATGGCTGGGCCTGCGCCCCCAGGCAGCACAACAGTGCCAGGACACCAAACAGAAATCTCATCACATGCTGCATGTTTTGCTCCTCTTTGCAAACAAGAACCAGGACAAGCCGCGTTTCGAGCCCTGCATTTCAGGCGCGCGGCTGGTCGCCGAGGTATTTTTCCCACACCTGCTCGGCGCGAAAGCCCAGGATGCGTTCGGCCTTGCCCGAATCGATGCCGCTCCAGTTGCCGCCCGGGGCGCCCCGCAGTTCCTTCAACCCGGGGAAAAACCGCCGCGCCAGCTCTTGCGTCGCCTCACGCATGTTGCTGCCTTGTGCGGCCATGTTGAATACCTGGTGCCCGCTGAGGGGCGCTTCCAGGGCCAGGCGGCAACCGCGCGCCGCGTCGCGCGCATCCACGTAGCTCCAGAATCCGCGTTGGCGAAAACCGGGATCGGCCATGAATCCCTTGATGCGCTGAAACGTCGGATCGTAATTGACCCCCGGGAAACGCAGGCTGGCCGCCGTCATGCGACCGGCTCGACTGCCGGCGCAAAACGAGGCGGCAATCGATTCGCCCGCCAGCTTCGACAGTCCGTAGGGATCGACCGGAACGCAGCGGTGCGATTCGTCGATCGGCAGGTAGTCGGGCGCAACCCCGACCGGTCCGTACAGGTAACCATAGGCGCCGATGCTGGAGACAAACACCACGCGCGAGACGCCCATGTCCGCCGCTGCCTGGAACACATTGTAGGTCAGCGCGACATTGTCGTTGAAGGTGGTGCAATCGGGCGCCAGGCCCGGGGCGACGTGCGCGGCGAGGTGAATTACCCCTTGCGCGCCGGCAAAGGCCTGATAGAGGCTGCCCTCACTTCTCAGGTCGGCGATCCAGGTCGGGCGAAACCCCTGCGGATGCGCCTTGCGATCGAGGTTGAACGGCTGGTGGCCGGCCGCGGCCAGTTCGGCAATGACCTGCTGCCCGAGCAGGCCGCTGCCGCCGGTGACGACGACCTTCATCGCAGGGACGCTCGAGTCATCATCGCCGCGCCAGCGGAATCGAGGCGCGGCTCAATGGCGCGGCTCATGCGCGCAGCTCGCCGGAGAACGCGCGTATCATCGCCTCGGAGGGTTTGCGCGCCATCCCCCAGCGGCACGGCCGCATCGGAAAACTCCCCCAGTACTCCGCCGTCTGGGCGACGTAGGTTGCTTCGTCGATGTGCTGCATTTCGGTGGTGTACTCGACGGCAAAGCCGTCCGGATCGAGGAAATAGGCAAAGATGTTGTTGCCCGGTCCGTGCCGCCCCACGCCCCATTCGAGCGTCGCGCCGGCGCCGATCAGCCGGCCGCCGCCGTGCATCAGGCCATCGAAATGCGCCATCTCGAATGCCAGGTGATTGAGCGAACTGCGCCTGCCGTGCGCCAGCGCGAGGCTGTGGTGATCGCTGCCGCAACGCATGAACACCATCATCGCGGTGGTATCGCTGATGCGAAAGCCCAGCCGCTCCCGGAAAAATTCAACCTGCGCGGGCACCTCCGCGCTGTTGATGACCACGTGGGTCAGGCTGAGCGGCCGCGAGGGATCATCGATCGCTGCGTGCCGCATGCCGTCCGAGGAAACGGTGAGCGGCACGCCATCCGGCGTCCTGACCTGCAATCCGTAGCCGCCGCCCGCGTAACCGGGGAGTTGCGCCGGGTCGGTATGCGCGACATTGCCTGCCTTGAGACTTGCATGCAGGCGCTCGACCACGTCGCGGCTGGATGCGCCGAAATGCACCCCGAGCAGCGCCGGATCAGCCCGCTCGCGCAGTACCAGCACGTGATGCTCCGGTCCGGCGGCGCGCAGGTACAGGGCGCCGCCGCCCGACGCGGCTTCCTCCAGCCCCCACACCTCGCGGTAAAACTTCGCCGAGCGCTGCAGGTCGCTCACCCCCAGTTCGGCGCTGCGCAGGGTGCAGATGCCCGATTGCACACCGGCCGCGGCGCTCATGCCGGCGCCTGCGACTTGGCACGCGCCGCTGCCGCTTGCGCGTACTTCTCGCACAAAGTCCGCCAGCGGCGGCCGCACTCGCGCGCCCCTTCGGCCAAATTCTCCGGCATCTGGTCATAAGGCGGGCGAATCGGACCGGCGCGGCAATAGCCGGCCTCGTCGATGCGGATTTTTTCCAGCTGGATGTTGTACGAGGCGAAGATCTCGGGATTGCCGATGATCTCCTTCACCGTTTCGTGCGCCCAGGCAATATCCGCCGCGATCGCCTTGACGGCGGCGGCATCGCCGCGCGCCACGGCATCCATGATGGCAAGCGCGGGCTGCGGCCCCATGGCCGCGGCGGTGGCCCAGCATGAGGTGGTGGTCCGCGGTGCATCGGCGAAGAAGTTCTGCACCGTCGATTCGTTGGGCATGAAATGGATGCGATTGCCGGTGGCGGCCTGGAGTTCGGCAAGGTTCCTGGCGCGCGAGTATTTGGCCGAGCTGACGCTCGGCGCCTGGCGCGCGACAGCCGTCCAGAATTCCGGCGGGAAGCCGTAGCGGAACGCCCGCGAATTGGCATAGACCATGATCGAGACGTCGGGAAACAGCTTGGACACTTCGCCGTAGTACTGGAGCGCCATGGCAGTGGTGAGCGGCTGCCACATCGGCAATCCGAGCAGCGCGCCGTCGGCCTTGTTGGCGCGCACGAACTTCATGCGCCGGGCCACTTCATGGCCACCGAGCGCGGTGGTGCCGACGATGGCGGGCACCCGGCGCTTGACGGTTTCCAGCACGCAGCCGGCGAAGGCCTCGTAATCGGCCTGCGACAGGGTGGCGCATTCGCCGGTGGTGCCCAGAATGATGATGCCTGACACGCCGTCGCGAATGAGCTTGTCCACGACACGTGCCGATTCGTCAAGATCGACGGTGTGTTGCGCATCCAGCCGGTTGGCGCCCGGTCTGGCCGGGGTGGGCAAAATCGCATACAGGCCCTGGTGGTCCGCGGCGCTCAGCATGGTGATGTCTCTCCTTGAATCACTGTGTGATTGAACGGCTGCTATTTCCTGTCGTGGTGCGGCTTGTCATAGTGCGTCACGCGCTCGCGGTTGGTCATCACCGCCTGGCTGGTCTTGCGCTTGAACTTCCACTGGCCGCGGCTGCGCACCAGGTGATCGCGGTGCCGCAGCACCCCCAGCGGCAGTACTACCGGCAACGGCCCCGCATCGGCGGCAACGCCTTCGTGGCGATACAGCGTGATGAACTGGGTGCTCCGGGCATTGTCCGCATCCTGGACGCGGATGCGCGCATTGGTCACCAGATGGGCCGTGACCCAGTCGTCGCGCTCGGCCATCGCCGCCTTGATGTTCGCAGGGCCCGTCAGTTCCCTGCCGAGGCGCACCCAGGCGCCGTCCTCGACAAACAGGTTGGCGAGGTCGTCGTAGCGCTTTTCATCCAGGCAGGCGTAGAACTCGTACAGGAGTTGGGTGCAGTCCCACTCGATGGCGCGTTCTTCGTCCCTTTTCATTCCCATTCCATTCGCTGTATCGGGTGATCGGTCGCATTTTGCCGGTTGACACCCACTGAAGGGCGGTCATCAACGCAATCGGTGCCAACCGGAGCCGGCGTCAACCGCAGCCCAGGCGTCAACTGAACACCAGCCTCCCCTCGCCATCGCGTATCAGGCCGCGTCCGTCGCGCGAGTCCGGCATGTTGGCGGGCGACAGCACCACCTCGCCGGCATTCACCAACCCCTTGAAGGTGTCCACCCGGATGACGCCATCCTCGTCGGTTTCGAGCTGCTTGGGGGGCTTGCCGTTCGCCACGTTGTCGATCGACCGCCGCCATATCTTGCGCAGCAGCGCGACCCCCGCGTCGGAGCTCGCCAGCGTCTCCAGCTCACGCGGCGGAATGACGCCTTGCGATTCCTGGATGACCAGATCCTCGACCGGCGGCCGGCCTTCCCAGGCGGGGTAGCGGCGGATGTCATAGTCTTTCTTTTCCACCGTGCCGCGCACGCCTTCCGCAACGCCGCGGCTCACGTGGCTGTCGCGGGGAAAAAACGTCGAGCGAAAATTTCCCGGGCGAATCAGGGTGTAGCGGAACATCTCGAAGTGGTGATCATCAATGATGCGCAGCATGCCGCCGGATTCGCGCCGGTCCACGGTGAAATCGGGCGGCAATCCGGCGGTGATGCCGCCGAAGCGGAAGTAGTACGGCATCACCAGGCTCCAGGTGTTGACGAATTTGGTGTCCGGACTGCCGGTGTCGTGCACCGTCAGCGATTTCAGGCCGAAATGGGTCTCGAACACGCGATACTGGGCATGGCGCCATTCGGCATCGACGCTCATGTCGCAGTACGGCTTGACCTCCGCCGGCACTTCACCGGGTTCTATCATGTGGAGCACGAACACGTGTCCCAGGTCGGCGAAATTCTCCATGAAGTTCTGGTAGTTGTAGTTCCTGAAATCGCCCCGGGCGACCAACAGTTCGCCGTCGTCTCGGGTCAGGATGTCGATCTTCGGCAGCGGCGGCGGCGCCTCCTTGCTCTCCCCCATGTAGCACCAGACGATGCCGGCCCACTCGGTCGTCGGATACCAGAGGTGCCGCACCTCGTCCTTGAGCGTGCTTTCTGCCGGTTCCAGCGGCATGTCGATGCAGCGGCCGCGCGTATCGAATGTCCAGCCGTGATACGAACACTGCAGGCCGCTTTGTCGCACCTGCCCGTATTCGAGCGCGGTGCAGCGATGCGGGCAGCGCGCGCCCACCAGCCCCACGTCGCCTTGCCGGGTGCGAAAGGCAACCAGATCCTCGCCCAGCATGCGCACCGGATACGGAATGTCCTTCAGGTCCGCCGACAGGCACAGCGGATGCCAGTAATGGCGCAGCACCGCGCCGGCCCTGGTGCCCGGCCCGGTCAGCGGATACTCCCGCAGGAAATCCAGATGCGCGGCGCCCCGGTTGCTTTCAGAAAGATCCATCATCGGCTCCTTTCGTCTTCGTGCGGGCCCGCATGCATTAATCCCCCAGCCTGCCGCGGCGGAGGCACGTCTCTTGTCGCATGCCCGTTGTCTCGTGCCCGCGGCCGATTCTACGCCGCAAGTCTCGCCTTCTCGTAGTCGAAGACGATGGGTTGGATTTCCCCGCGCAGCATCTCCTGGATGCGCCGCTCCGGGACAGGATGGCTGAACTGCGCGTTGCGCATCAGAATCCGCTGCCGCAGCTGCTCGGCCACCAGGGTCTCGAGCAGGCGCCAGTCCGCCTCCGACAGCCGGTCATCGGCAATATTCGCAATGCCGTTGAGCATGTGCCCGAATTCGTCCTCATAGACCAGCGCGCACGCTGCCGCAATCCGGCCGTCCACGCCGTCCCGGCCCCGCAGCGCCATGCCTTCGGAGAACAGTGTGCAGTATCCGCCCTCGGTGAACTTGCAGGCGCGCATGCCGACCGCGCCGTGCTCGTCCTGGTGGCGATAGCGCAGCTTGGTCAGGGCCGCTTCTTCCGGCCACTCGTTCAGCATCTCGGGGTTGATTTTCGGCGATCCGGCGGGGCGGATGGCGTCGTAGGCGTCCGCGAACGCGGCGTAGTGGCTGAACTCGGCCCTCACCCCATCGAGCACGTCGAGCACCTCCTGGCGGCCCAAGGTCACGTCGATCTCGCGCGTTTTTTCTACCAAGGCCTTCAGCACGCCGACGAAAACCCCGCCGCGATCGAATTTGCTGGCGCCGGAGCCCCAGAATTCCTTGAAGCACTGCCGTGACAGCCACAGCATATCGGCCTGCGCCGTGCGCACCGGTGAGTTCCAATAGGTCCTCACCACTTCGGCCTCGCCGGCCCATAACGGCGCGGAAACATCCACCAGACGCTTGATACTCGAGCTCGTTTCCATGTGACGACTCCTCCAGTCAGGGGTAACCGGGCCGAACCGCTCGGTTCGGCCCGCAGGATACTCAAGCGTTGCAACCCGGCATCACCCGGAACGCCGGGGCGGCAGCCTGCGAAACGCCTCCGCGCCGGACGAGCCGCCGATCATGGTGCGCGCAGTGACCCGTGGCAGCGGTCCCGTCAGCGCGCCGGACTTCAGGCGATCGGCTCATCCTCAATGCCGCCCATATACATTAATCGACCGCACTCGCCATGTCTAATTCAACTTGCGCATGCGCCGAAGGCGGCTGCGGCATGGCGCAAAGCGAAGGCTGCAGCGCAGGGGAATCGCCGGTTCGCTCCCGGGGACTCGCCGATGCTTCGCTTTCATGCTTTGCGGTATGCTGCGCCGCGGTCGCCTTGCGTCCGCAAGCCGGGGGTTCGGACATGGAGAAAGGGTGAACGCCGCCAGTGCGAAAGAAGCCGGCGGCTACGAGTACGTGATCGTCGGGGGCGGCTCGGCGGGCGCGGTGCTCGCGAACCGGCTGTCGGGTGCCTCGCGCAACAGGGTGCTGCTGCTCGAAGCCGGACCCGATACGCCGCCCGGCGCGGAACCCGCCGACATCCGCGACACGTTCTACACGGCGCTCTACAACCAGCGGAACTTCTGGCCGGGCATCGCCGTGTACTGGCAGCCTGTTCCGCGCAACGCGCCGGAACGCGCGGTAGCTCGCCGCTACGAACAGGCGCGGATCATGGGCGGCGGCTCGAGCATCAATGCGATGATCGCGATGCGCGGCATGCCGGGTGATTTCGCCGACTGGGTGTCGGCGGGGGCGCGCGGCTGGGGCTGGGAGGACGTGCTGCCCTATTACAGGAAACTCGAGCACGACCTGGATTTCGCCGGCGCCATGCATGGCAGCGATGGACCGATCCCGGTGCGCCGGCACAGGCGCGAGGACTGGCCCGGCTTCTGCCGCGCGGTGGAGCAGGCGGTGCAGCGGCGCGGCATGCGCTTCGTCGCCGACATGAACGCCGAGTTTGCCGAAGGCTACTGCGCGATGCCGATGAGCAGCCTGCCCACCCATCGCGTCTCCACCGCAACCGGTTATCTCGATGCCGCGACACGGGCGCGGCCGAATCTGGACATTCGCAGCGATACCTGGGTCGAGAGCCTGGCGTTCGAGGGGCGGCGCGCGGCGGGCGTCGTCGTGCACAGCGGCGGGCGGCGCGAAACCATCCGCGCGCGCGAGGTGATCGTCTCGATCGGGGCACTGCACACGCCCGCCCTGCTGATGCGCGCCGGTATCGGCCCGCCGGATGAACTCAGGCGCCTTGGCATCGAGGTCCTGGTTGCTTCGCCCGGCGTCGGACAGAACCTGCAGGACCATCCGTTTGTCGCCATCGCCTGCCACCTCAAGCGCCACGCCGCACAACCGCCGGCGCTGCGGCCGCACGCGAACATGGGCATCCGCTATTCCTCGCGTGTCGAAGGCTGTCATGACCTCGACCTCTACGTGTCGGTCAGCAACAAGACCGCCTGGCATCCGCTGGGCCGGCGCATCGCGACGCTCAACTGGTGTCTGTACAAGCCCTACTCGCGCGGGCGGGTGACGTTGAACTCGGCCGATCCGGCCGCCGAACCCAGGGTCGAGATGAACCTGCTGGCCGATTCGCGTGATATTGAGCGGCTGAAGGGCGGGGTCCGCATGGCGCATGCGATCTACGCCGAGCCCGAGGTCCGGGCGATGGTAAACGAGGTGTTCCCGGCCTCGTTCTCGGACCGCGTCCGCCAGCTCAACGCTTATTCGACCAGGAACCTGCTGCGCGCCGCGGTAGCCAATGTCCTGCTCGACGGGCCGGCGCCGCTGCGGCGCCGGCTGATCGGCCGGGTGATCGCGCCGGGCGACAACCTCGAGCAGTTGGTCAGCGACGACGAGCGGCTCGACAATTGGATCAGGCAGCGGGCCGTCGGCTTCTTCCATCCGACCTGCACGTGCAAGATCGGCGCCGATGATGATCCGGCGGCGGTGCTCGATCCGGCGTGCCGGGTGCGCGGCGTCGATGGCCTGCGCGTTATCGATGCCTCGGTGATGCCGAGCATTACCCGGGCGCCCACCAACCTCACCACCATCATGATTGCCGAGAAGCTCGCGGCGCAGATGCTGGCCGGGGGGTGAGCCGGGTGAGCGCCGCAAGCGCGATGCTTCGGGAGCGCGGAAATTGAGGCTAGTGCAGGTTGTACACCGAGGCGGCGGTGCCGCCGACGACCTTGGCCTGGTCCTGCGCCGAGAAGCCCTCGAGCGCCCTGGCAAGGGCTTGCTGCGCATCCGCGATGCCGATGTTGTGCGGATAGTCCGAACCCCACATGATCTGATCGACGCCGATGCGCTCGACCGCAAAGCGCGTCTCCGGATCGTTGATGACGCCGTGCCAGACGCGATGGCGCACGTAGTCGCTCGCCTTCATCTTGAGCTTGGGAAGGGACAGGCGGCGGGAGAAGTCGCCCTGGATCTGGTCAAGCCGCCACATGTAGTGCGGCACCCAGGACAGCTCGAACTCGTTCGAGATGACTTTGAGACCGGGGAAGCGATCGAGGATGGCGCCGAAGATGAACTCGTTGGTGAGCGCCGGCACCACCTCGCTCATGACCTGGATGAGCGTACCCGGCGCCTCCTCGCGCTCCTTGCGCGAATAGACGTGCAGCGGATTGGGGATGGCGCCGGTCGCACTGTGCAGCATGATCGGCAACCCCATCTCCTCGGCACGCGCCCACAGCGGGTCGTAGGCACGGTCGCGCAGCGGCGGACAGCCGGGCGGGGGCACCAGGTTGATGACCATGCTCTTGAAGCCCCGGCTGGCCAGGCGTTCGAACTCCCTGACCGCCCAGGCGACGTCGTTGATCGGCACCATGCCGACGCCGATCAGGCGCCCGGGATCGTAAGAGGTGAACTCGGCCAGCCAGTCGTTGTAGGCCGAGGCGGAGGCGCGCAGCGCCTCGCCGCGCATGCTCTGCATCAGGTTCATCATCAAAGTGCCGATCAGCACCTCGGCCTGGACGCCGGTCTCCTTCTGGAACGCGACCCGCGCCTCGGGCACATGCCCGGTCTGGTTGGCGCCCAGGCGCTCCTGCATGGCAAAGTGGCCGGTCATGTCGAGGAGCTGCGTGCCGGCGTAGAAAAAGTGCCGCTGCTCGCTCGTACCGTCGTGCAGCATGCGCGGCGTCTCGACCCCGTATTTACTCTCCATGGCTTTTGACCAGAGATCGGGCGGCTCGAGCACATGCGAATCGGCGGAGATCACACCTTCGAATTTCATTGCGGCCATGTCCTGCCCCTTCCTTTCCTTGCGGATGTGTCCGGTGTGCCCGCGCCGCGGGGGTCGTTGTCGACACCGTCACTATAGATGAACGGCGAAGCGCCGTGACTATAGATGAACGGCGAAGCGCCGTGTAGATGAACGGCGAAGCGCCTGCAAGCAGGACCGGACCAAACTTGTAGCGGCCGGTTCGGTTTGTTATGATCCCCCGGCACATTGTGAGCTTCGCGCGGCAAGCTGGAACGCGGACGTCGTCCGGAGGAAGAGTACATGGCACTGCTCGATCACACGCCAATTGGACCCGGCCGGCACCACGCCGAACTCGCACAGGGGTTCGCCCCCACGCGTGCCGCGCTACCCGATGCGATGCACATGCCGGGATACTACTATGCCTCGCGCGAGATCTTTGACCTTGAAAAGGAAAAGATCTTCATGCGCGACTGGCTTTGCATGGGCCGCGTCGAGGAGATTCCCGAATCCGGCGACTACATGAGCTTCCGCGTGTTCGAGGAACCGCTTGCCGTCGTTCGCAATGCCGAGGGCAGGATCAATGCGTTCTCGAACATCTGCCGCCACCGCGGCGCCGAGGTGGTGGTCGGCGCCGGTCGCGCGGAGAGTTTCAGGTGCCCCTACCACGGCTGGCTCTACGACCTCGATGGCAGGCTCAAGCATGCCAGCTTCATGGACAAATCGGGAAAGTTCGACCCGCAGGCGCGGATGACGCCGATCCGCTGCGAAACCTGGGCGGGATGGATATTCATCAACTTCGACGACAATGCGGCGCCGCTCAGCCGGCACACCGCCGGATTCGAGCAGGACTTCGGCGAGTTGCGCATGCAGGATTGCGGCCTCGCCGGCAAGCTCGAACTGGAGTTCGCGTGCAACTGGAAGCTGCTCGTCGAGAACATCGTGGACATCTACCACTTCGGCGTGCTGCATCCGACCACCGTCGGCCGCAACGTCTCCACCACGGGCGATCCGGTCCAGCCTCGCCCGAACGGCGGCTACTACCTGCAGTTCCACACCGGCACGCAGACCAAGAGCGGCAAGCCGCTGTTCGGCGCCATGCCCTGGCTCGAGGACAAGCCCTCGGGCTACTCGGTGAGCGGCCTGCTGCCGCCGAACTTCACGCTGTTCGCGCACCGCGATGACACGCACCCGATCGTCACCTGGCCGCTCGCGCCGGATCGCACGCGCATCGTGATCTACACCATCATGCCCTGGGAGTTTTTCAGCCGGCCCAGGTTCCGCGAGAAGCTCGCCGATTACACCGCGACCAACAGACAGATCCTGGAAGAGGACCGGGCGATGATCGAATCGCTGCAAAAAGGCGTTGCGTCGCGGCGCTTCGTGCCCGGACCGATGTCTCATTTCGAGCGCGGCATTCACCACATCATTTCATCGATCCACGAGCGTCTCTTCGCCGTCTGAAGGGCAGGCGCGGTGATCGAAGTCCCGCCTCAATGCATATCCACGAAAGGGAGAACGGCATGAAACGACGATCTTTGCTCAGGGGTGCTGCGGCCGCGGGTGCGGCGGGTCTGGCGGCGTCCGCATTCCAGGCACCCGCGATCGCGCAGGGCAAGCGCGAACTGAAGCTGGTGACCTCGTGGCCGAAGAACCTGCCGGGGCTGGGCACCTCGGCGCAGTGGTTCGCCGACAAGGTGACGGCGATGAGCGAGGGTACGCTCACGGTGAGGCTGTACGCGGCCGGCGAGCTGGTGCCGCCGTTCGGCGTGTTCGATGCTGTCTCGCAGGGCAACGCCGACATGTACCACGCCGCCGCGTTCCTGTTCGCCGGCAAGTCCAAGGCGTTCTCGTTCTTCTCGACGGTGCCCTTCGGCCTCACCTCGGACGAGCTGATCGGCTGGTACCACTACGGCGGCGCGCAAGCGCTGTACGACGAGGCTTACGCGCCGTTCAAGCTCAAGCCCTTTCTCGTCGGTGTGCCCGATTTCACCATGATGGGCTGGCTCAACAAGGAGATCAGAACCCTGGACGACCTGAAGGGCCTCAAGTACCGCATGCCCGGGTTCGGCGGCGAAGCGCTCAGGCGACTGGGCGTGGCGGTGGTCAACATCCCGCCGGGCGAGCTGCTGCAGGCGCTGCGCTCGGGGGCGATCGACGGCACCGAATGGGCCGGCCCCTACGGCGACCTCGGCATGGGCTTCCACAAGGCGGCCAAGTACTACTACTACCCTGGCTTCCACGAGCCCGGTACCGGCGTCGAGCTGGTCGTGAATCTCGACGTGTGGAAAAGCCTCAAGAGGTCGCACCAGGAAATCATCAGGGTGGCCTCGGATGCGGCGAACCTGCAGTGCCTGGGCGAATTCACCGCCGGCAATGGCGAGGCGATCGCCACGCTGGTCAAGCAGGGCGTGCAGCTGCGCAAAATGCCCGATCCCATCCTCAAGGAGCTGGCCGGGCACTCCGAAGCGGCGATGGCGGATTTCGCCAAATCCGATCCGATGGCGAAGAAGGTCTATGACAGCTTGACGAGCTATCGCAAGAAGATGCTGAGCTGGTCGCCCTACGGCGCCGAGGCGTACTACGCCGCGCGCCGCCTGGCGCTCGGTTAACTGCGCGGCGGTCGCGGTTTTGGCCGCCATCAACCGCGCGCTCGACGCGATCGACGCGATCAACGAGGCCGTCGGCACGGCGGTGAGCTGGCTGACGGTGCTCATGGTCATCGTCCAGTTCGTGGTGGTGATCATGCGTTACGGCTTCGGCATAGGTTCGATCACGGCCCAGGAGTCGATCATCTACATGTTCGCCATCGTGTTCCTGGCGGCGAGCGGGTACGCGCTCAAGCACGACGCCCACGTGCGAATCGACATCTTCTACCGCGAGGCATCGGCACGCTTCAAAGCCTGGGTCGATCTCGCCGGCACGCTGGTGTTCGCACTGCCGTTCTGCGCCGTCGTCTGGCTCACGGCTTATCCGGATGTTGCGAGCTCGTGGCGCGTGCTCGAGGGGTCGGTCAACCCGGACGGCATCCCCTACGTCTATCTGCTGAAGACCTTCATGCTGATCTTCGCGGCCTTGTTGTTCCTGCAGTCGCTTGCGCTCGCATTGCGGTCGATCCTCGTTCTCCGCGATCGCGTCGCACCACAGGATGCGTGAGCGGTGGAGCTTAAGGAATTACTCGCCGCGCTGATGTTCTTCGTGCTCATCGCCGCCCTGATGGCGGGATTTCCGGCCGCGCTGACCCTGGCCGGCACGGCGATCGTCTTCGCCGGCGTGGGCTATGGCCTGGGCGCATTCGACCTCTCGTTCATGGGTCTGGTCGCGCAACGGCTGTTCGGCACCATGACCAGCGAGGTGCTGATCGCGGTGCCGCTGTTCGTGTTCATGGGGGTGATGCTCGAGCGTTCGCGCGTCGCCGAGGATCTCCTGGTCAGCATGGGCAGGCTGTTCGGTACGCTGCGTGGCGGACTCGGGATGTCGGTCACCATCGTCGGCGGCCTGCTGGCGGCATCGACCGGGATCGCCGGCGCGACCGTGGTGACGATGGGGCTGATCGCGCTGCCGACCATGCTCAAGCACCGCTACGACCATGCGCTGGCGTGCGGTTCGATCGCGGCGGCCGGGACCCTGGGCCAGATCATTCCGCCCTCGATCGTTCTGGTGCTGGTCGGCGATGTCCTCGGCTCGGCTTATGTCACCGCACAGCGCCAGCAGGGAATCTTCGCCATCGAAACGGTGTCGGTGAGCGACCTGTTTGCCGGCGCGCTGATCCCGGGTCTGCTCCTTGTCGCTCTATATCTCCTCTATCAGATCGGTATGGCCTGGCTGCGGCCCGCGACCTCGCCGTCGATTCCGCCCACCGAGAGCGAGGTGGCGGGCCAGGGCCGCGTTCGCGCCGCCCTCACCGCGTTGCTGGCGCCGATCCTGCTCATCGTCGCGGTGCTGGGTTCGATCCTGGGCGGCATCGCGACTGCGACCGAGGCGGCGGCCGTCGGCGGTATCGGCGCGCTGCTGCTGGCGGGACTTCGCGTCGAAGAGGGGCAGGCCAGGCTTCCCGTGTTCCTGGCTGTCGCCGGGCTCATCGGCTACGTCCTGATTACCGTATTGTTCGATCTTCGGATCGGTCGTGGGACCGTACCGGCGCGGGACTGGGTCGGCATTGCGCTCGCCGCCATCTGCTGCCTCGCCCTCGCCTGGGGAATCCTGGTGAGCCTGTGGCGGGTCGCGAAGACGCGCGTTCTGCACGACGTGATGCGCCAGACCACGCTGTTGACGGCGATGGTGTTTCTCATCGTCATCGCCGCGGGCGTGTTCGCGATCGTGTTCCGCGGCTTCGGTGGCGACGACATGGTGCATCGTGCGCTGTCGAGTCTGCCGGGCGGCGTTGCCGGCGCGTTGTTCGTCGTGATGTTCGTGATCTTCATCCTCGGATTCTTCCTCGACGTGGTCGAGATCATCCTCATCGTGTTGCCTATCGTCGCGCCCGCGCTGTTCCTGATGAAGGTGGACCCGATCTGGCTCGGCGTCATGGTCGGTGTCAACCTGCAGACCGCGTATCTGACACCGCCGTTCGGTCTGTCGCTGTTCTTCCTGCGCAGCGTCGCACCGGCGACGGTGACCACGCTGGAGATCTACAAGGGCATTGCGCCGTTCGTGGCGATACAGATGTTCTGCCTGGTGCTGGTCGCGTTGCTCCCGGCGACGGCGACCTGGCTGCCGAAGCTGCTGTTCGGCCCGTGAGCGCGCCGGCGGTTACTGGCGGGCGCGCGACGATGGGCGCGATGCCCGTATAACGCTCAAGCCGCGTAACCCATGGCGCGATCGCGCGCAATGGCCTCGGCCAGGCGTTCCGCCGGATCGCCGAATCCGCCGCCACCGGGCAGGCGCAGCACGATGCGGTCGCCGCGCTCCAGGGTGACCATGCCCTTCGCATCCGGGACGACCCTGCCGTTCAACAGCACGGTGCCGCAGGCCCCGGGAGCGCCGCCCAGCAATCCGTCCGCAGGGGTGCGTATCCGGTCCGCCTGGATGGACGCGCGTACCGGGCCGCGGGCGACCGACTCGATGATCACCTCCTGTCCCAGCCCCCCCCGCTGCCGCCCCGCCCCGCCGGAACCGGGAAGCAGGCGCTTGGACACGATGCGCAGGGGCGCGAGGTGTTCGCCCAGTTCCACCGGCACATTCGCCACCAGTCCGGGGAAGCTCATGCAGGCATTGCCGTCACGCGAGGCGGTCGCGCCCAGGCCGCCACTCAGAAACAGCAGGATGGAAAACGGCCGGCCGCTGTCCTGTTCGCCGTGCAACGCCACCGCCCACCCCGGCGCGCTGCCGCCCACCGCAGCCACCCGCTCGGGCACCACCGATGCCAGCGCCCCGTATACGATGAAGGGCAGCACGTGGCCGGTGAGGTTGCGGGCGCTGGTCGGCGCGGGCGGCGTGCAGTTGAGGAAGCATCCCTCGGGGGCGGTCACCCTGATGGCGCGGAACGCGCCCTGGTTGTTCGGCGTTTCCGGGTCCAGCAGGCTCTTCACCCCGAACGCGGTATAGGAATAGGTGTAGCGCAATACCGAATTGATGCCGCGGCGCACCTGCGCCGAACTGCCCGTGTAATCGATCCAGATGCCGCCGTCCGACATGCGCACCCGGCCCTTGAACAGCAGCGGCTCCTCGAATCCGTCCAGGCACAACTGGTGCTCGTAGTCGCCGTCCGGAATGCGCCGCAGCGCACGGCGCATGGCCTGCTCGGAGGCCGATTGGATCGCCGCGGCAAGCGGGCCCAGATCTTCAATGCCCTCCTCCTCCATCAGGTCCACCAGGCGCTGTGCACCCATGGCATTCGCCGTCACCAGCGCCTCGACGTCGCCTATGACCTGTTCCGGCGCGCGGGTGTTGTACTCGAACAGGTCGAAGACCAGTTTGGTGCGCTCGCCGCGGCTGTACAGCTTGCACGGCGGGATGCGCAGCCCTTCTTCATGTACGTCGCGGGCGCTGGCGGCATAGGGTATGCCGCCGATGTCCACCACGTGGCTGACACTGCCGGCGAACGCCACCAGAGCGCCGCGATGGAAAATCGGCGTGAGGACGTTCATGTCCGGCGTGTGCCCGGTGCCCATCCACGGATCGTTGGTCAGGAGCACGTCACCGGGCGCCAGGGTCTCCGCGGGAAACCAGCGCAGCAGATGCTTGGCCGTCTCGGGCATGGTGCCGATGAACGAGGGCGCGCTGCGCGAGGACTGCGACAGCGAGTCGCCGTTGGCATCGAGCAGCATGCAGGTGTAGTCGTGGGTTTCATAGACGATCGTGGAAAACGCCGTGCGCACCAGGGTCGCCGCGGCCTCGTCGGCGATGGCGATGAGCCGGCTCCACAGTATCTCCAGGCTGATCGGGTCGTATTTTTTCATCGCTGCCTTCCTTCGCCCAGTTCCAGGGTGAGATTCAGATACGCATCCACGGCCACCCGGTCGCCCGGCCCCACCACCGCGGTGCTGGCGCGCTGCTCGATGATCACCGGGCCCTGAACACTGGCGCCGGGGACCAGGCGGTCATGGTCATAGACCGGGGTATCGACGAAATCCTGGACATCGTAGAAGTACGCGCGCCTGGAGGTCTTCCTGGCATCGGCCAGGGTGGTTCCCGCCGCCGCATGATGGGCAAGGGACACATCCGGCGCCGGTGCGCGCACCACCACGCGCCAGTTCAGCGCCTCCACCGGCACGTCGGTCAGACAGCGGCTGTAAAGCCGCTGGTAGTCGGCGTAAAACGCCTGCTGCAACCGCTCGGGGCTGCGCGCCGCGAGCAGATCGCCGGGCAGGCTCACCGTCAGTTCGCGGCCCTGGCCGACATAGCGCATGTCGGCGGCGAGTTCGCGGGTGATGCGCGCCGGATCCGCGCCGACGCGCTTCAAAGCCTCCACGCCCTGCGCCGTCATCGCGGCAAACAGCGAATCGAGGAAGGTCCAGTCGATGCGGGTGAGCGGGGTGACGTAGCTCTTGACGAAATCCAGGGCCGGCGGCGCGACCAGCAGACCGATGGCCGACAGCACGCCGGCCGAGTGCGGCACCACGACGCGGCGAATGCCCAGGCGCCGCGCCACGTCGCGCGCGTGGACCGGGCCGGCGCCACCGAAGGCGATCAGGGTGTAATTGCGCGGGTCCTTGCCGTGCTCGGCAATGTGCACGCGCGCCGCCGCCGCCATGTTTTCGTTGACCACGCGATGCACCCCGGTTGCCGTTTCGATCAGAGACAAGCCGAGGGGTTTGGCCAGCCGCTCGCCTATGGCTCGCTCCGCCGCGCCGCGATCCAGGGCGAGTTCGCCGCCCAGGAAAAATTCCGGGTTGAGATAACCCATCACCAGGTCCGCATCGGTTACGGTCGGCTCATGCCCGCCGCGCCCGTAGCAGGCCGGTCCCGGATCCGCGCCTGCGCTGTCGGGTCCCACCTTGAGCAGACCCATGGCATCGATGCGGCTGATGGAACCGCCGCCCGCGCCGATCTCGATGAGATTGATGGCGGGCAGCTTGACCGGATAGCCGCTGCCCTTCTTGAAGCGGTCCACCCGCGCCGCTTCGAAATCGTTGGTGACGCTGGGGCGATCGCCTTCGATGAGGCAGGCCTTGGCGGTGGTGCCGCCGATGTCCAGCGACAGCAGGTTGGGCGTGTTGGTGAGACGCCCGTAGAAAACCGCGGCGAGCGCGCCCGCCGCCGGACCGGATTCCAGCAGCTTAAGCGGGAACCGGGCGGCGGTCTCCACGCTCACCACCCCGCCCGCGCCGTGCATCATGTACAGGGGAGAGCGCACACCCAGTCCCGCAATGGTCTTTTCCAGGCCGGACAGATGGTGGCTGACCGCGGGCTGGAGATAGGCGTTCAGCACCGTGTTGACGGTGCGCTCGTATTCGCGGATCTGCGGCAGCAATTCCGATGAAAGCGTCACCGCCACGCCGGGCAGGCGCTGCGCAATCAATTCGCCGATGGCCAGCTCGTGCGCCGGGTTGGCATAGGAGTGCAGCAGGCAGACCGCGATCGATTCGACGCCGGCGGCGGCGAGCTGTGCAATGCGCGCCTCGGCCTCCGCCATGACCAGCGGCACCAGCACCTTGCCGTCCTTGTCCAGCCGCTCGGTCACCTCCAGACGCAGCGGCCGCGGCACCAGGGGCGGCGGCATCTGCGGCGCATTCTGGTAAACGTCGTAGCGCAGCTCGCGGCCGATTTCCAGGACGTCGGCAAAACCCAGGGTCGTGATGAGGCCGGTGCGCGCTCCCTTGCCTTCGATCAGCGTATTGGTCACCAGGGTGGTCGCGCCCGCCACCGCGTAGCCCAGCGCGTCCGGCGCTATGCCCTGTTTTTCCAGCAGCCGGCGCACGCCGCGCGCGACTGCCTCGGAGGGATCGGCGGGGGTGGTGAGCACTTTGGCGACGCTCAGGGTGCCGCTGGCGCCGTCCAGCATCACCAGGTCGGTGAAGGTGCCCCCGATGTCGAAACTGATGCGAAAGTCTGTCATTTGCAAAACCACTCCTGTTCGGCGAAGCCGGACAGCTTCACCAGGTAGGGAAACCGTACTGATCGGCCTTGCGGATGTCTCAAGCTACTCGACAGCGTTTTCGCATGTCAAGCGCCAAAGCGGTGAAGGCGGGCAAGAGCCGCCGCGCGGGGTTGTCTGCAACATACCGGCTATTGGAGGGCGCCGGAGCCGTAAAAGCCGCGGATGAAATGCAGGAAGCCTTTCCTCATGCCCCCACATGAGGGCTGTTCCGGGTAATCCTGAAAACAGCCTCCATACTTGCAAGGCTTTCGCTAGAATTGGGCAAACACATCACGCGAGGAATTCGCGCATCGTGTAGTTGCCGCGCACCGTGTACTTGCGCGTTGTGCACCGAGATATCCGCTCGTGGAGCAGCACCGGCAGCTCGCGCCGGGCAGTTCCCGGCGGGGCGCTAGATGCTGAAAAACGGCCGTCTTGCTGGAGGGCCGATGGTCCGAAGTGGCGCGCCAGCCTGAAGGTGAAGGTAAAAGCGGTGAAAGCGGTTCCCGGGCGGCGATTGAGCAACCGGGCAAAGGAGGAAGCGATGACAGTCTCAACTATCGGGGACGCGATGAAACCATCCCCCATCGGCACGTCCGTGCCGCAGGTCACCGCGCGGGAAAAGCTGCTGGGGCGCGCGCAATACGTCGGCGACATGAAGATCGCCGGCATGCTCCACGGCAAGGTGCTGAGAAGCCCGCACCCGCATGCGCGCATCGTGCACATCGATACCTCGCGCGCCAGGGCGCTGCGCGGTGTCAAGGCCGTGCTCACCGGAGCCGACACACCGACTCGCCTGTGGGGGCCCATACACAAGGAGCATCGCATCCTCGCCGCGGGAAAAGTCAGGTTCGCGGGCGAGGAGGTCGCCGCGGTGGCCGCCGTGGACGAATCGACCGCGCTCGACGCGCTGGAACTGATTCGTGTCGAATACGAGCTCCTGCCGGCCGTCCTGGACCCTGACAAAGCGCTCGAGCCCGGCGCGCCCGAGGTGCACGAGGGAACGAAAAACCTGGCGCGAGAGATCCACATCGCGCGCGGCGACGTCGAGGCGGGCTTCAGGCGGGCGGCGGCGGTGTACGAGGCCAGCTACGACATGTCCTACCAGTACCACGGCTACATGGAGCCGATGGGAACGCTGGCGGCAGCCGATGGCAGCGGCCGCCTCACCATCTGGGCGCCGACCCAGTCGGTGTTCTTCACCCGGGACCTGGTGGCCGAAGCGCTGGACATCGCGCCTTCCAATGTGCGCGTTATCCAGACCGTGATCGGCGGCGCGTTCGGCGGCAAGCTGACCGAGGACGCCAACACGCCGATCGCCGCGTTTCTGGCGATGAAGACGGGCCGGCCGGTGCGCCTCATCAACAACCGGCTGGAGGATTTCCTCGGCGCGCGCTCCAATATCCCGACCCGCGTGTGGCTGAAGATGGGCCTCGCCAGGGACGGGGAAATCGTGGCGAAGGATTCGGTGATCATTGCCGACAACGGCGCCTACAGCGGCCTGGCGCCGGAGATGGTGCTGGTTACGGCGTTTCGCACCGACTGCCTGCACCGCCTGGAGAACGTGCGCTCGCACGCGCGCCTGGTGTTCACGAACAAGCTCCCGAGCGGCACGTTCCGGGCGTTCGGCACGCAGCAGATGACATTTCCGCTCGACAGCCATCTCAGCGTGCTCGCCGGCATGATCGGGATGGATCCGGTCGAGGTGCATTTGCGCAACGCCATCCGCGCCGGCGACACCAGCGTCCACGGCTGGCACATCGGCAGCTGCGGCCTGAGCGAATGCGTGAAGCTGGCGAGCGAGGGCGTGGGCTGGAAACAAAAGCGCGGCCGCCAGGGCGGGAACGGCCCGCGCAGGCGCGGTGTCGGCATGGGCAGCGGGCTGCACGTCAGCGCCAACCGCCAGCTTGCGAACTGGGACGGCTCCACCGCGGTGATCAAGGTCAACGAGGACGGGCGGGTGAACCTCATCACCGGCGAAAGCGACCTCGGCCAGGGCTCCAACACGGTGCTGTCGCAGATCTGCGCCGCGGAGCTGGGCGTGCCGCTCGAGCACATCAGCGTTTCCCTGCCGGACACCGATACCTCGCCGTTCTGCTTCGGCACGTTCGCCTCGCGCGTCACCATCCTCGCCGGCAATGCGGTGCTCAAGGCGTCGCGCGAAGCGAAGGAAAAACTGCTGGCGGTGGCGGCGGAAAAACTCGAAGTCGCGCCCTCCGACCTGGCGATCGAAAACGGGCACATTCACGTCATCGGCGTGCCGGACCACGGCATGAGCGTGGCGGAGGCGGCGCGCATACACATCTTTCGCATCGGCGGCGAAGGCATCTATACCCGGGCGACCTATGACGCGCCGACGGTGATGGCGGACAAGCAGACGTTCTACGGCAACGTCGCGCCGGCCTACTCCTTCGCCTCGCTGGCGGTTGAGGTGGAAGTGGACACCGAGACCGGGCAGGTGACGGTGCTGGACTGCTTCGTCGCCGACGACTGCGGCAAGGCGATCAATCCCCGGGCGGTGGAGGGACAGATCAACGGCGCGGTGATGCAGGGAATCGGCTGGACGCTGTACGAGAACTTCGTCTTCCAGGACGGCAGGCTGGTCAATGGGAACTTCGCCGACTACACCATGGCGACGGCGGAGGCGAGCCCGGTGCTGCGGCATGCCATTGTCGAGAGCATCGACCCGAACGGCCCCTTCGGCGCCAAGGGCGCCAGCGAAACCGCGCTGGTGCCCGCCGCCGGCGCGATCGCGAACGCGATCTGCGACGCGGTCGGGGTGCGCATCAACTCGCTGCCGATCACACCGGAGAAGATCCTGGCGGCGCTGCGCGAAAAATCCAAAGGAGGCGGCCGTGCGTAATTTCGAACTGCTGGAGCCCGCCTCGCCGCGGGAGGCGAGCCAGATGCTCGCCGACCACGGCGAGGAAACGCGGCTGCTTGCCGGCGGAACGGCACTGCTGCTCGCCCTGCGGCAGCGCCTGCTGAGCCCCTCGCACGTGGTCTATTTCGGCGGCGTGCCCGGGCTCAACCGCATCGATTACGACGAGCGCGACGGCCTGCGCATCGGCGCGCTGACGCCGATTGCCGCCATCGCAGCAGCGCCCCTGGTCGCCAGGCACTACCCGATGGTCGCAGCGATGGCCGGACAGGTCGCCAACCCGCAGGTGCGCAGCATGGCCACCCTGGGAGGGAACCTCTGTTACGGGGATCCGGCCTCCGATCCGCCCACCTGTCTGATGGCGCTCGGCGCTGCCGTGGTGGCCACCGGCCGCGAAGGCGAGCGCACCATTTCGCTGGAGGAGTTCTACACCGATTACTACGAGACCGCGCTGCGCCCGGACGAGGTGGTGACCGAAATCCGCATTCCGCCCATGGGGAAGGCCTCCGGCGCCTATACGCGCTTCGTGCGCACGCAGGCGGAGCATCGGCCGCTGGTCGGGCTGGCGCTCGTGGCGCGGCGCGAAGGCAGGGTCTGCCGGGACGCGCGCATCACCATAGGCGCATCGACGCCCATTCCAACTCGCGCAAGGCGCGCCGAGCAATTCCTGGAAGGCAAGACGATCGGCCCCGAGGTCCTTGCGGAGGCGGCGGACATCGCGGCCTCGGAAATCACGCCGCTGTCGGACTTCCGCGGGTCGGCGGACTATCGCCTGGAGATGGTGCGCGTCGTGCTGCGCCGCACCGCCGCATCGGTTTTCGGGCTGTCATCGAGGTAGTCATCCACGCGAGGGGGCAAGCCCCCTCGCACACCCCGAAATCGGGGAAAACGCTGGAGCGTTTTCATTTTGAAGCTCCACGACGCGAGGGGGCAAGCCCCCTCGCACACCCCGAAATCGGGGAAAACGCTGGAGCGTTTTCATTTTGAAGTGGGAGGTGCCATGAGCAAACACGTGATCAACCTGAGGGTAAACGGCGAAGAACACGAGGTGGAGGCACCCGCGCGACGGCTGCTGTGCGACCTGCTGCGCGACGATCTCAATCTGACGGGCACCAAGCGCGGCTGCGAAACCGGGATCTGCGGCGCCTGCACCGTGACCATGGAGGGCCAGCCGGTGAAGTCCTGCCTGATGCTGGCAATCCAGGCGCGTGGCAAGAGCGTCACCACCATCGAGGGACTGCCCGGCGAGGCGGGAAAGATGCATCCCATCCAGGAAGCGTTCCTCGCGCACGGCGGCCTGCAATGCGGCTACTGCACGCCGGGATTCATCATGACGGCGAGCGCGCTGCTCGAGCGCACGCCCCGGCCGAGCGCCGAAGAAGTGCGCGCGGCGCTTTCGGGAAACCTGTGCCGCTGCACCGGCTACATGGGCATCGTCGAATCCATCCTCGCCGCCGCCGAAACGATGGCGGCGAAGAGCGCCTGAGGGCCGCGCTTGGAATTTGAAAAGACCGCCGTGGTCGCGGCGCCCGTGGAGCGCGTATGGCAGATGCTGCTCGATCCGCAGCTGATGGGCGCCTGTGTCCCGGGAGTGGCGGCCATAGACGTGGTCAGCGACACCGAGTATGTGGTGAGCGTCCACGTCAAGGTCGCCTTCGTCAGCGCGCGCTTCAAGGTGCGCACGACCATCGCGGAGATGCGCCCGCCCACCTTTCTGCGCAGCCAGGGCGCGGGCGAGGACACGAGCCTCACCAGCTCGCTCAAGCTCGCGAGTGAACTGTTCCTTACCGATCGAGGCGACGGGACGACCGAAATCCGCACCCGCCTGGACGTGGATCTGTTCGGCCGCCTCGGTACCTTCGGCCTGAACATCATAAAAACCAAGGCCGACCGGATGTGGGACGAGTTCAGCCGCAACCTCGCCGCCCGGGTGGCGGCTCAGGAGGCGCGAAAAGAGCAGGATTGATTCCTCATCGGGGCCGCATGCTCTGGCGCAGTGCGACCGGTTGCTGGCGCGTGACCGGGGCTACTGCAGGAAATACTTCGGCCGGCTCGTCATCGTCAATCCATCGAGTCGTCGAGTCGCCGAGTTAGCCGTCCGGCTGGCCAAGTCGGCATCGTGTAAGCTAGCCGCCCGAGAGCGTTCAACTCGCCATCCAGCGTCATGGCCAAGAGCACTAAGCGCGACCCGTCGAATCCGATCCTCAACTCGCCCTACGACGAGCCGGAGCTTCATTACGCCACCGACGGGTCCGGCAATCTGAACTACGACGACGTTCGCGACAGTCGCCGCATCTTCACGCCGGACACGCCGACCATTCCCCTCGCGCAGACCCAGCCGGGAATGTTCGACATAAACGATCTTGCCAAGGAGTACACCGAGCACCTGATCAACCTGACGAGACGTGAGATTTCGGCCTGGAGAGCGGAACGCTACCCCGGCATCACCAGCCGCGTCACGCGCGATCTGCTTGACTACTGGTTCCTCGACCCGGCGCGCGAAGACCGCGACAAGCTGTTCTTCGCGCAGCGCGAGGCGGTCGAAACCGCCATCTGGCTGAACGAGATTGCCGAACGCTCCAATGCCGGCACGAATGTCCTCAACATGCTCGCCGCAGCGCAGCGTACCGTCGCCGCCGACGCGGCGTTTGCGCTGCCGCGAATCGCGTTCAAGATGGCGACGGGCTCCGGAAAAACCGTCGTGATGGCGTGTCTGATCCTCTACCACTTCCTGAATCGCCGGCAGTACCGCAACGACACCCATTACGCGGACGACTTCCTGGTGGTGGCGCCTGGTATCACAATCCGCGACCGCTTGCAGGTGCTGTTCGTGGACACGAGCACGCATAAAAGATTCGACGCACTCGACTATTACCGCCAGCGGGCGCTTGTTCCCGCGCAATACGCCGACCAGCTCGATGCGCTGAATGCGAGGCTGGTGGTAACGAATTTTCATACTTTCGAGCCGCGCGTTCTTTCCGGCAACAAGAAGAGTCCGTTTGACGGCAAGCGCGATGCGCAGGGTAACAAGCGCGAGGCCAAGGAAGATTTCAACCTGGTCGTGAAGCGTGTGCTCAAAAAATTCAAGCCGGGCCGGCGCCTGTTGGTGCTAAATGACGAAGCGCATCATTGCTATCTGCCGAAGATCAAAGGAAGGGATACCGAGGAGGAGGCGAGCGCCACCGAGAACGAACGCGCTGCGGTCTGGTTCTCGGGGCTCGTCGAGGTTTCCAGGCGATTCCAGATCCGCGCGGTCTACGATCTCTCGGCGACACCCTATTACCTCTCGGGTTCGGGCTGGCCGGCGTACTCGCTTTTTCCCTGGGTTGTCACCGACTTCGGCCTGATCGAGGCGATCGAATCGGGCCTGATAAAAATTCCCTTTCTTCCGGTTGAGGACACCAGCCAGAACCTGACCGAGCCGGTGCTGCGCGACCTGTACCAGCATTGCAAGGAGGGCCTCCCGAAGAAAGGCCAGGAAAAAGCGCGCAGCGAAGCGAGGAAAAAGGGCGAGAAGATCATCGAGGCGCCGCCCAACCTGCCGCCGACCCTGGTGACTGCCTTGCAGATGTTCGTCAAGCATTATCGCGAATACGAGATCGGCATGCGCCGCAAGGGTGAGCGCGGGCTCGACCTGCTCACCGAGCCGCCGGTATTCATCGTGGTATGCAACAACACCACCGTTTCCAAGGAGGTGTACAAATACATCGCCGGCTGGGAGACCGAGGGCGAGGACGGCAAAATCCTCTATTATCCGGGCGCGTTCGATCTGTTCTCTAACTACGAGCCGGGGACCAACCAGCGCCGGCGCAAGCCCCCCACGCTGCTCATCGACAGCGATGCGCTCGAATACTCCGGCCAGGTCGATGCCGACTTCAAAAGAGTGTTCGCGCCCGAGATCGAACAATTCAAGCGCGACTACCGCATCCAGTATCCCGAGCGCAGCGCCGAGGACATCGACGACGCGGTAATTCTGCGGGAGGTCGTGAACACCGTTGGAAAGCGTGGCCGGCTGGGTGCACATGTTCGCTGCGTGGTGTCAGTGTCGATGCTGACCGAAGGCTGGGACGCCAACACCGTCACCCACATCGTTGGCCTTCGCGCCTTCGGCTCGCAACTGTTGTGCGAGCAGGTCGCGGGGCGGGCGCTGCGGCGGCGGGAATACTTTCTCGATCCTAAGTCGAAAAAATTCCCGCCTGAGTACGCTCATATCATTGGCGTGCCGTTCAAGCTATTCAAGCCCGGGAAGACGAAGTACGTCGAGCAGGTCGAGACGCACGAGGTCCGCGCCCTGCCTGAGCGGAAGGACTTCGAGATCACGTTTCCGAATCTCGCGGGTTATAGGGTCATAACGCTGGATGCGCCGATCGCCGCGGACATGGATGCCGTTGAGACCTTCGATCTGGACTTTACACAGACACCGCCAAGGGCCGTGCTCGGCAATCCGGTCGGCCCCGAGAAACGCGCGCTGTCCCTTCACGAGGCGCTCGATCTGCGCGAGCAGGAAGTCGTGTTCTGGGTCGTGCAGCAGCTTTTGCGCTACCGCTATCGCGACGAAGCCGGACGCCCGGACATCGCGCAGTTCGCCTCACTACGCCGCATTGCGGCCGCCTGGCTCACAGGCAAGGTGCGGATCATGGGCGAAACCGATCCGCGCTTTCGCAACTTCGTACTCTATTGGCCGGGCGAACAGGTGGCCGCGCATATCGCCCGCGCAATCGACGCGCACGCTCAGGCGCAGGGCCGGGTCACCATTCACCCAGTGCTCAACCATTACAACCCCGAAGGTTCGACGTGTTACGTTTCGGGCCGCACAGTCAAGCTCGTCTATCCGACGAAAAAGAGCCACGTGAACGTGATTGTTGCCGATACGGACACCTGGGAGCAGATCGCCGCGAAGGCAATGGACGAGATGGATGTCATCGAGTCCTACGTCAAGAACGCTTACCTCGGGTTCGGAATCCCCTATGTGAAGAGCGGCAAGGATCGCATGTACCAACCGGATTTCATCGCCAGGGTGCGCGCTGCGGGCGGGATGGTGAACCTCGTGGTCGAAGTGACCGGTATGAATCAGGACAAGGCCGAGAAGAAGTGGTTCCTCAGGCACCGCTGGTTGCCGGCGGTGAATGCAGCCGGTCGCTGGGGACGCTGGGCGTTTTGCGAATTGACCGACAACGCGAAGACTTTCAAAAATCAGCTCGCCGCAGCAATCGATTCGCTCGCAGTGGGGGGCGATGGCAACGAGAGACCTGACGAACTAGCATTCATGCACGCCCAGGAATCCTCGATGAGGCAGTTCTGGGAAGAAACTGCGAATGACGACCTCTAGTGCGTTCGTCGTGGGGGACGTGGTGGAGGTCGAGTTTCCCTACGCCTATCCGGACGGCGAGAAAAAACGGCCCGCGCTTGTCATCGCAGGCCCGAATGTCCATAGCGACTACACGCTCATCATGATCAGCAGTCGGGAGCAGGACGACGGTGTCCCAATCGGATTGGCAGATTTCGCGTCTGGCTCTCTGAAAGCAGCGAGCTTCGCCCGAGTTCAAAGGCTCTACACGCTCAATGGCGATAACGTTCTGGTGCACCGTGGTCGCCTCAAACTGGCCGCTGTTGATCGCGTCCGGGCCAAACTCTGTCCGGCGCTCGGCTGCAGGTCCTAGAAAAGAAAGCGCAATGGCCAAGGCGAGGAAAACGACGGGAAAGACGCCGAAAAGCGATTCCGAGCGCACCGGCAAGCGCATCGACGCGCTACGCCACGCCCAGGACAAGCGCGTGCTCATCCCCTCCCAGGAAGAAGCGGGGATGGAGGCCGAAAACCCGGTGGTGCAGGGCAAACGCAAGGCCGAACTGCCGCTCAACCCCGTCACCACCCGCGGGCAGGACCCGGAACTCTACTGGATGCACAAGTACGGGCCGGGCGACGACGCGCAGCGCCTGTCGGTGGATATTCGTTCGCTGTACCGCCACGAGCACGTCGAGCCCGAGACACTGATCCACCGCCTCTACAAAATTTCCAAGAGCGATGGGCCCCAGAATGACCTGTTCATCAACGAGACCTTCGGCAATCTGCTCGGAAAGGTGGACGAGCTAGACAAGCCGAAGCAGTACTACAGGCACGCGCAGAACTGGCGCAATCGCCTGATTCAGGGCGACTCGCTGCTGGTGATGACCAGCCTGCTTGAGCGCGAGGGCATGGCGGGCAAGGTGCAGATGATCTACATGGACCCGCCGTACGGCATCAAGTACGGGTCGAACTGGCAGATGCGCTTGAACGACCGCAACGTGAAGGATGGCGACGACGCGAATCTGTCAGGCGAGCCTGAGGTCATCAAGGCGTTTCGCGATACGTGGGAACTCGGCATCCACTCGTATCTCGCTTATTTGCGAGACCGATTGCTGGTCGCGCGTGAGCTGCTCACGGAGTCGGGGTCGTGCTTTGTGCAGATTTCCGATGAGAACGTGCATCTTGTGCGGTGTCTGATGGATGAGGTGCTCGGAAGTGAGAATTTCATAACGCAGATTCCGTTCAAGACAACGGCACCGTTAAGTTCGGATTTTCTGGCTTCAACAACAGATCACCTCTTGTGGTACGCGAAAGCACGCGAGAATTGCAAGTACCGACAGCTTTTTGTGGAGAGAGAGTCTGGTGAGAAGTCGCGATACTCAAGCGTAGAACTTCCATCTGGCGCACGTCGTGCCCTGACGAAGCAGGAAAAGGAAAGGCCCGAGTCCCTCCCGCAAGGGTCTAGGGTATTCGCTGATATGGATCTTGCTTCTAGTGGATATACGCCATCTTGCACGTTTGATTTCGAATACAACGGCAAGATGCATCGTACGAGTTCAGGAAAGAGCTGGAAGACAACTAAATCCGGAATGGCGCGATTGGCATCAATAGGGCGAATCTCCGACAGCGGGAAGACGATAAGGTATGTCCTGTATTTTGATGATTCGCCAATGGCAAAGCTTTCAAACTTTTGGGCGGACACAACTGGCGAGACCGTAAAAGAGTTTGTGGTGCAAACGCATACCAAAGTTGTGCAACGTTGCCTGTTGATGACTACAGATCCGGGCGATCTTGTCCTCGACCCCTCCTGTGGCTCGGGTACCACCGCCTACGTCGCCGAGCAATGGGGTAGACGCTGGATCACGATCGACACTTCGCGCATCGCGCTCAACATCGCGAAAACGCGCCTTGCTACCGGAACCTTTCTTTGGTACTCGTTGCACGATCCGAACGGTGAGGACGTTCGCCAGGGCTTCAATTACGACAAGGTGTCCCACGTAACGCTTAAAAGCCTCGCCAATGACGAGCCCCCCGAGGAAGAGACGCTTTATGACCAGCCCGAGATCGATAAGAAGAAGCTTCGTGTCACCGGCCCCTTTACTGTCGAGACTCTGCAGAGTTTCGAGCCGACAACGTCAGAAACAATCGAATCCGGCGAGGCAGAGGCGGAGGGCCTGCAGCGCTTCACCGAGCGGGTATTTGAGCACCTGAGATCGGCAGGTATTAAGAACGGCATTAGGAATGAAAACGCGGTCTTCACTCGTATCGCGCCGCTCGCGCACGATTTCCTGCACGCGGAGGGATGGTATGAGGTCGAACGCAAGGGCGCGGGACGCGGCGAGGCAAAGGCCTATCTTCATATCGGCCCGCAGTTCGGCACGGTAAGCAAGCAGGCGGTGAACGAAGCAGCCAAGGAGTGTCGCCTCCGCGGCGACGCCGATTGGCTGGTTGTCCTGGGTTTCCGGTTCGACGACGATATCGAGAACCGTGAGGTCGCCACCAAACTGGGCGGGTTCATCCTTACCAAGGTCCGTATGCACGATGACCTGCTGCAGGAGGGCCTCGTCAAGAAGGACAAGAAGGCCGCGTCATTCGTGACTATCGGTGAGCCGGACGTGACGCCGGAAATACAGAAAGACGGTTCGATCGTGGTTGAGATCAAAGGCCTGGACATTTACGACCCGATTCGCGACGAAGTGAAGCCGCGCTCGGTGGCCGACATCGCCTTCTGGATGGTGGACGACGACTACGACGGCTCAAGCTTTGTTGTTCGCCAGGTGTTTTTCTGCGGCGGGGACAAGGACGAGTTCGACAAGTGGCGAAAAGGTCTTTCGGACCTCGCCAAGCAGATGACAAAGAAAAATGTCGAGCAGACCCTCAAGGTCGAGATCGACGACGAGGCGTTCGATCGTCTGTACGGCTTTCGCTCCCACCCCATCGCTGCGAAGAAAGGTCGGCGAGTCGCGGTGCGCGTGGTCAGCCAATTCGGAGAAGAATCGACCAAAGTGTTGACCTTGGGCTGATTTGAGCCCGGCGCACCCGGAAGCGGGACACGCGCCGCAGCGTCGTTCATGGACCGCTCGCCCGCACTCAAACGATGCCGGCTACCCCCGCAACGGCGCCGCCGGCAATAAGCCATAGCGGGTTCAGCCGGGTGCGAAGCACCAGCAGCGCCGTCACACCGGTCAGCGCATAACCACGCCAGTCGTGATTGACCGAATTCACCAGGATCCAGCCGCTGGAGAGTATCAGTCCCAAGGTGATGGGCGCGAGGCCGCGGCGGACCGCGAGGCCCAGCGGCGCATCGGGGGCGCGGGCATTGAGACGCACCACCAGCAAGGTAAGCAGCGCGGTCGGCACCAGCATCGCAACGGTGACGCTCAACGCCCCGGCCCAACCGGCGATCAGCCACCCGACCAGGGTGACGTACATCACGTTCGGTCCCGGTGACGCCTGGCCGAGCGCGTACGAATCGGCAAACTGCTTGGCGGTCAGCCAGTGATTGGCCTCGACGACGTAGCGCTGGATGTCCGGCAGGACGGTGTTGATTCCGCCGACCGCCATCAACGACAGCAGTACAAAATGAAAGAACATCGCCAGCATCCCGTCGCTCTCGCCCGCGTGATTTTCGGGGTTCATCGCTTTTCCTTCCACGCCAGGGCAACGGCAAACGGACCCAGCACGCCCAGCACGCCGAACAGCGGGAAGCGCAACACACCGACACCGGCGAAGGCGAGCGCGGCGAATAGCCACGGCCGCCAGCGCCGCGGCAGGCCGGCCGCCATTTTCAGTCCGGTCGCCACCACCAGCCCCGCGGCGGCTGCAGACATCCCGGTCAGCGCCTGCTGCGCGAGCGGCAGCGCGCCGTAGCGCTGGTAGAGCAGCGCCACGATGATCATGAGCGCGAAGGGCACGGTGGTCAGTCCGGCCAGCGCCGCCGCCGCGCCGGGATAGCCGGCATAGCGATGTCCCACCATGACCGCGACGTTGGCCACGTTGGGGCCGGGAAGCAACTGGCCGAGGGCGAGCGACTCGAGAAATTCCCGCTGGCTCAGCCAGCGCCGCCGCTCGACCAGCACCCGATGCGACCACGCCAGGGTGCCGCCGAAGCCGGAAATCGCGATTTCGGAGAAGGCGAGGAACAGCGCAAGGGGTCCGATTCGGAGACCAACGGCCCCGGATGAGGCGCCGGGGTCCGGTTCGGGCAGAGCGGGCTCATCACCCTCGGGCCGCTTCACCGCCCCCGCGCTTTCCGGGTGGGATAGCGCGCCGCCGTTGCGGCTGCGCGACGTTGCGGGTGTTTATTGCGTTCGGTATTGCGTTCAGTGATTTTCATCGACATCATTTTAGCTGCGCGGCGCCCGGGTGGATACAAAACCGCAACCTGACAGCGGCCCGGTCCAGCCGAGAGAGACTGGCTAGCGCGATGCCTGCCTGAACGCGCTGTCACCATCGCCGAAATAGTTTTCATACATATGCTCGAAAAGCGCCTCTGTTTTCGATGCGAAAAGCGCCTTGGTCTTGGTATAGGCGCGCGGAAGGCCTTCAAGCGTGTCTTCGATCTCGATGCGATAGCCACCACCATTGCCTTGCCCTGGAATCCCCGGCCGGTGAAATGGCGCACGATGTCCTTCGCCACCGTGTCGAGGCGGTCATCGCGGGTGATCAGGTGGTACTGGCGCGACAGTTCCTGCTCCAGCCGCGCCTCCTGCTCAGGGTCCAGTTCCGCCTGTTCGATCAGCTCATAGATGTCGTCGTTCAGGTCCGGGTTGACGAGTTGCAGCTCGGGCGTGCGATTTTCGTAGTAGAGCGGCACCGTGGCGCCGTCCTCGATCGACTGCTGGAAGTCGTAGATCGAGACGTAGTCGCCGAATACTTCCCTCGTCCTTTCCTCGCCCGCGATCAGCGGCGTGCCGGTGAAGGCGAGGAACAGCGCCTTTGGCAGCGCCGCGCGCATGTTCATCGCCGGCGTGTCGTACTGGCTGCGGCGCCTCGTCGGTGAGCACGATCACGTCCGGCCGGTCGCACAGCACCTCCGGCGTCTGGAACTTGTGGATCGGGGTGAACGCATAGCGATGGTTCCCGGCCAGCAGCCGCCGGCTCATCGCCGAGCGGTCGCGCGTGAGTTCAGCCATGGCGCTGGCAAGCGCCTCGGACGGCAATTGCGGATTGAGCTTTTCCAATGCCGCGCGCAACCGGGGGGCGAGCACCGCTTCGCCGGAGGTCTCGCGTCCGAGGGTGCCACTCGGTCCGAAGACTTCCTCCATGGCCGACAAGGTTTGCCAGCCCAACTCCGCGAACAGCGCAATGGCGGGCTGCTCGACGAGTTGATCTTCGGAGTAGGCGTGGGAGGTCATTTGAGTGTGTAGCGGCCGTGCTTCAGCGTGCCAACCCGCTCGATCAGACCGGCCTCGATCAGGGGGCGCAGCAGATCCAATGCGCCCTGCTTGGAAATCGCGAGGCCGTTCCAGATTTCGCGCGGTGTGAGACTGCCGCGCGCGCGCAGCAACTGCAGCAACTGCTCCTGCTTCGGGCGCAGCACCAGCTTGGCGCTGCCCCTGGAGGCTGAAAACTGCTGGATGCGCCCCCAAACCCGCTGCAGTGTCTGCTGCAGCCCCTCGGCGCTGTACTCCAGCCAGAAAGTCAGGTCATCCCCCGACTGCCTTACCGCTTGCAGCGCCGCGTAGTAGCGCGGTCGGTCCTCCCAATAGAATTCGTCCACCGAAAAAATGTGGTGCGAATCAAATCCGCGCCGGTATAGCTCCCACAGGGCGAGCGCCCGCCCGGTGCGGCCGTTGCCGTCGGCAAACGGATGCATGGCTTCGAACCGGTAGTGCACGATGGCAGAACTCAGAATCGGGGAGAGTTTCGGCGCGTCCTTGTTCCACCAATCGAGAAACTCGAACATGAGGCCTGACACCATCTGGGGCGGCGGCGGCAGATACGGTCCCACCCGCACGCGCATGCTGCGATAACGCCCCGCCTCGCCCTGATCCATCACCTCGCCGGCAACGATGGCATGCAGACGCAGCACGTCTTCCTGCGTGAGCCGCTTTTTCGCCGCCTGCTTCTCCACGTGCCGCAGGGCAGCGAAATAATTCACCACTTCGCGGCGCGGGCGGGCCGGTACCGTCAGCGCCTCGCCTGCCTCGACGGCGCGCACCTGCTCGAGCGTCAGCGGGTTGCCCTCAATGGCCGTGGATGAGTGCGCGTTCCGTGCGCGCGAGTCTTTCTGCAGGGCGGGGATCCAGGCCACCTGCACTGCCGCGCCCTGGATACGCTCGCGTAGCGCCGCGATAGTCTCCACCCGCGTCAGCAGCGCCGGGGTGATCGTGAATTGGGGGGCGTAGCTCACGACGCGGATGGTAAGCGTCGGTCAAGCGTGGGTCAAGTTATGGGTCAAGTGATTTGAGGGGTTGGCGGATTGAGGGACACCGCGGTAGCAGGAAGTCGCGGCAGGGCGCGGCCGCGGGGTATCCCGTTACTTTCCCGTCGGGATGGGTTGAAATGGGTCCTCAGCGATTATCGCCGCGTACCTCAGCGCCTGGCGGACATCCTCTTCCTCCAGATCGGGATGTTCGGAAACAATCTGCGCCGGCGTCATGCCGTTGGCGACGAGATTGACCACATGGGCGACCGAAATCCGCAGGCCGCGCAGCGTCGCGCGCCCGGCGAGCACGTTGGGATCATGCGTGATGCGATCGAACATATTCAATTCGCCGATTGGTCGTGCAGAAAGAAATTCATGCTGAATGTTCGGACGAATTCTGTGCCTGGGCGTCCAGCCAGAGCGTGTCCGCCCCGATCTGGATGTCGAGGGCAGGCCATTCGACTGTCCAGCCCTCGCCCTCAATGACGACCGCTTTGGCGAATGCCTTGAGATCGCGCAATGGCGCAAGACCGGGGAATTTGTCGAACTCGCCGGCCAGCGATACGGTATAGACGCTGCCGTCGATAAATGTCAGCCTCAGCCGGTGGCCGGACAGCGCTTTGACCGCGGCAAGTCGGGGGCGCCTCATCGTTGCCATGATTTCCACTCCTCAATCAATTCCGCTTGGTGCGTATGGAGCCAGGCCATCACTTCGCGCTTCAAATCTATCTGCAAACTCCCAGCCACGACTTCGGTATCGGCGTGGGCGGTCACGATGGCGTCAGATTCCTGACGATGATTTTCGCAATCCCGCCTTCGAGCGTCATCGATTTTTCTACGACATTGATGATCTTAGTGCGAGTCGCATTGGAAATAATTCCAAGCACCCTGGAGGAATCCTGCGCAATTTGCGCCAAGGTTTCGTCGAGGTCAAGATCCGCGGCGAATGTGCAGTCGAGGATCGACGGTTCACGATTGGTCAGGAATGCATAGCCGTCGCCTGAGCTGACGCGTATGAGTTCGTCCGACAGGTGTTTCCTGGCTTTTTGCAGCCCAGTCGGGTTGGAATTGATCAGGAAACCGAGGCAGAAGGGATTTTTCGCCACGATCACCACGAATTTTTCTTTCGGCGGATTGGTGAAAGAACAAAAAAGCCGCAAAATGCGGCCTGGAACCATCAATTCTTCGAGCGACTGAATCACGCCGCTCGCAGCTTGGCGTTCTGCGCCGGATTCCTCTTTGCTTGCACCTCGCCGGGATTCCGATCCTTGAGATGCGAGGCGACCGCTTTCCCATCCTTGAGCTCGTCGATAAGATCGGCAAGCTTAATCTCGCCGTTCGGATCGGCTTTCTCGAATGCCTTACCTTGGTGGCTCAGTTTCTTGAGCCTGCTAAAAGGCATCTTGCCGTATTTTCTGGCGGCATCGAGCAGACAACCCATGTCGGACCGGCTGAGCAGGTCAGTGTCGGCAGAGCCCCTGGCGCTCACATGAATGTCGTTCACGTCGAGCAATTCGATGGCCTCGGGGAACTGCAAGTCCCACTTCGCACGGCCACCCGCGTATTTGACGATTTCGTAAGCCGCGCTCGGAACCGGACCATGCTCGAGCGCATAGAACGTCTCGCCGTAAATCTGGCGCCCGTATTCCTGCAGGTGCTGTCGGTCGGCGAAGTACAAGCACTTAAGAACGTTGTACACGTTCGCCGGTTTCGGGAGGTGCGCCACTATGAAAAGCATTGCATGCAGTGCTTTTCGTTGGTCGAATTTGGCTTTGGACATATTTAGTGGTGGCGTGAGTGCAACATTTTAAGCCTGATTGATGCTTCCCCGCAGGTTTTCAACCCATTGGGAGGCATCGGGCGCATCGGCCCAGGCGATGGGGCCGCGCTCAACCATTCGATTGAATGCGCTCTCGTCATAGACAGGATCGTAATCAGCAAAGGCCGAAGCCAGGGCGCGTTCACCAACGCGTCGGAAATTGCTTGTCGCATTCACCAGAAGCAGCGGTTCTTGCTGTACTTCTCCGACCGCATAAAACCGATGAGGAGATTGACGGGCAACCGACTGCCCGCGTTCCACAATCGCCGCGCGCCTGGGGTCAATGTCGTCGAGCGATTCTGATTGCTTGAGTTGCTCCAGGTCGTGCCAGAGCGACGCCGCCGCCAAAAGGCCGGAAGCAACCAACGAAAGCGACCCCTCTTCAATAGCGACCTGAACCTGCCAGGGATCGACATCCACCTTAGTAGGCGGCGGGCTCGGCGATGCGCGAGGCGCCGCGCCGCGGCGAAGAACCGGACTTTTCCAGTTGCGCCCGCCGCTGTTCGAATCGCGCCTCGGCAAAGCGCAGGAAAATGAGGCCCAGCACGGGCGTCGAGTATTGCGCCGCCTTGAGTCCGGAATTCGCCCGGAACTGGTCCGCCGCGGCCCAGAGGCGCTTTTCCAGCGTTTCGTTGGCGGTGTCTTTTTCCGTCGGTGCTACCCAGCGCATCGGCGTTCTCCTGCTGCTTCAAGCGACAATCCCGACGCTGTACACGAGTCCGGCCGGCCAGCGATAGCCCGGCGGGCATTGATCGTCCGGGTGCAGTTGCAGGTGTACCAGTATCGATACACGAAATACCTGGAGACACCTGTATTCTGGGCACCACTCCTGAACAATATTAAAGATTAAAGACATCCCTTCCCGGCTTCGATACCGCTGGATCAAGGATCGGCAGCGCGTTCTCCGTCATTCCGCCCTGATACCCGTGGTCTGCACGATCTTCCTGAAGCGCTCGGCATCGGTCCTGATTTTGGCAGGGAACTGAGCCTGCCACATGCCGGCCGGTTCACCGCCCGCCGCGGCCAGGCGCTCGCGCACGTCCTTGAGTTCCAGCACTTTCAGCATCTCGCCGTGAATCTTCTCGATGACGGCCTGGGCACGCCCCTGGGCGCGAACAGGCCGACCCGGTTGGTGACATCCGGCTACGCATCTGCTGCATTTATTTTCGTTGCAGCCAGCTTCACCGCCGCGACGATCTCCGGGTAGGCGCCGCAGCGGCACAGGTTGCCCGACAGGTAATGCCGGATTTCATCCTCGTCCGGATCGGGGTTCCGCTCCAGCAACTGGCGCGCCATGACGATGAAACCCGGGGTGCAGAAACCGCACTGGAACGCGCCGCAGTCGATAAACGCCTGCTGCACCGCATCGAGCGGCCCCGCCTCGCCGTTCTCTATGGTGAGGACCGCGGCGCCATCGACGAATGCCGCGAGATAAAGGCAGCCGGAAACCGCCCGCCCATCGACCAGCACCGTGCAGCAGCCGCACAGCCCCTGGCCGCAGGACTCGCGCGCGCCGTACAGGCTGAATTGCTGCTGCAGCAGATCGACCAGGTTGTGGTGCGGCGCCACCTGCGCCGTGACCGACTCGCCGTTGAGGGTGAAACGGATGGTGCGCAACGCCGTCGCGGCGCGCGTTTTCTGGTTGACTGCGGAACCGATGACTGCGCTCATGGGCTGTCCTCCAGCGGATTGTTCTGTTTGATGCGCAGCGCGCGATACACGGCCTCCGCGGTCAGCGGCAGCGAAGTGAGGCGCACCCCCACCGCATCGTCGATGGCATTGGCCACCGCCGGCGACACGCCGAAAGTCGCGGTCTCGCCGACCCCCTTGGCGCCGAACGGGCCGCTGCGCTGCTCCGCCTCCACCGCCTCGTTTTCCATGGCGGGAATGTCGCGCATGCCGGGAATCTTGTAATCGGCGAGCGAGGCATTGGTCACCTGGCCGCCGTCGAATTCCATGTTTTCGAACAGCGTAAAGCCGAGCTGCATGATGGCCGCGCCGGAGAGCTGCGTCTCGACGATTTTTGGATTGATGGGCCGGCCGAGGTCGGCGACGTTGACAAGGCGCGTCACCTTGACCTGTCCCGTCCCGGTATCGACCTCCACTTCCACGCCAGCCGCGCCTATCATCCAGAATGGCGTCGCATTGGTGGTCAATCCGGTGGCGTAGTCCGGCGGCGTATAGGTCGGAATGAAACTGCCGACGCCGATGATATTGCCGGCCTGCATGCCGTATTTTTTCAGGAACAGGTCGCGATACGGCAGTGCGTCGCTCACCGCCAGCCCAAGTTCGGCCGCGAGCGCGCGCGCCTGGTCACGCGCGTCCTCGGCGGCGATTTTCACCGCATTGCCCATGTGGAACATGGAGCGCGATCCCAGGGTCGCCATGTCGTAGGGTGTCACATCGGTATCCGGGTGCACCACCGTGATCGAAGCCAGGGGCAGGTCCAGCACCTCGGCCACCAGCTGCGCGTAGGCCGTGTCCGAGCCCTGCCCCATGTCCACGCTGCTGCACAGCAGGCTGCAACTGCCGTCGGCATTGATGCTGACGATGGCCATCGACGTGGTCGGGGAAATGCAGGCCTTGAAGCCGACCGCCATGCCGCGGCCGCGGCGCACCGTCCCGGCGCCGCGCTCGAACGGCTGGTTCCAGTCCATGCGCAGCGCGAGGCGCGCCAGCACTTTCTCCAGCGCCGCGTCCTGCATCAGCGTGCCGGTGGCCTGCGGCCGGCCGTCGCGCAGGATGTTCTTCAGGCGGAACTCGAGCGGGTCCATGCCCAGTTCGCGGGCGATCATGTCGGTATGGCTCTCGTAAGCCCACACCAGTTGCGGGATGCCGAAGCCGCGCAACGCGCCCGCCGGCGGCCGGTTGGTATAGAGCGCGTAGGAATCGATGTGCACATTGTCGATGTCGTACGGCCCGGGCGCGGTGAATCCCGATTTCTGCGTGACCCGCGGCCCGATGTCGGCGTAGGCGCCGCCGTTCCACCACACCTCGCACAACCGCCCGGTGACCTTTCCCTCTTCGGTGACGCCGCTCTTGATGCGGAACGTGGTCGGGTGCTTGGTGATGGTGTAGAACTGCTCTTCCATGGTGAGGGAGATCTTCACCGGCCGGCGCGTGAGCAGGCTCAGCGCCGTGACCAGCGCCTCCAGCTTGATGTAGAGCTTGGCGCCGAAGCCGCCGCCCAGGTACGGCACCTTGACCCGCACCCGGCTCTCCGGCCAGCCGAGCAGGCGCGCGATCTCGATGCGCACGAAGGACGGGCTCTGCGAGGCGGTGTAAATGGTCAGCGTCGAATCGGTGCATTCGGCCGCCGATACCATCGGTTCGAGCGGCGTGTGCATCACCTGCTGGGTGGTGAAGGTGTGCTCGAACACCCGGTCGGCCTCGGCGAAGGCGCGCTCCACATCGCCGCGGCGCAGGTGAAAATCGAGCGCGATATTGGTGCCCTTGCGACCCTTGAGGTGCTTCAGGTCGGGAAAGGTGCCGGCCGGCTTGAGCACCTCGTGCACGATCGCCGGCGAGGTCATCGCCGCCACTTCGTCATACACCGCCGGCAGTTCGTCGTACTCGGCGAGGATCAGTTGCACCGCTTCGTCGGCGATGTGCGGGTCGGCCGCGAGCACCACCGCGACCGGTTCGCCCACGTAACGCACCTTGTCCAGCGCCAGCACCGGCTGGTCGTGAAACGCCGGGCCGTAGTAGGGATCGGGAATGACCGCGCAGATGTCCTCGCCGGTGACGACACGATGCACCCCGGGCAGTGCCCGCGCCGCGCTCGCGTCGATGGAACGGATGCGGCCGTGAGCCACGGTGCTGCGAAAAATCTTGCCCTGGAGCATGCCGGGCAGACGCAGGTTATGGACGTACTGCGCGCGGCCGGTGACCTTGGCGCGTGCTTCGAGACGCGGCGGCGAATCGCCGACTTTTCCGGACCGGGTGGTTTTGCTGACGGGAGCCGGCATGTCATCGTCCTCCGTGGGCGCCGCGGGAGCGCGACGCAGGTCGCGAAGTCGCCGATTCGAGCGCCAGTCTGATGGCGCGCGCGACCTGCACGCGCACCAGTTGTTTCTTGTAGGCCGCCGACCCGCTTGTGTCCCCGATGACCTGCGCTTCATCGGCGGCCGTCTCGCCGGCGGCGCGTATGGCGGCCTCGTCGATCACGCCGCCGCGCAAAACGGCTTCGGCGGCGCGCAGGCGAACCGGCATTTCCGTGGCGGCGCTGATGACGATGTTGGCCGCCGAAGCGTCCGGTCCTTCTCCTTCCGGTCCTTCTCCTTCCGGTCCTTCTCCTTCCGGTCCTTCTCCTTCCGGTCCTTCTCCTTCCGGTCCTTCTCCTTCCGGTCCTTCTCCTTCATTGGTATCCAGCACTACCGCCACCCCCAGCGATGGCCAGTCGTCGGCCGAGCGCGCGGTGCATTTCACATAGGCCGCCCGTTTGCCGCGTTGCGAAGGAATCGCGACCTGCGTGATCAGTTCGTCAGCGGCCAATGCGGTTCCGTAGTAGCCGGTGAACAGGTTTTCAACGGCAATGCTGCGCTCGCCCGCGGGGCCGGTTGCGGTGATGCTCGCACCCAGCGCAATCAATAGCGGCGGCAGGTCCAGGTGCGGATCGGCGTGCGCGAGGTGCCCGCCCAGGGTGGCGACATTGCGCACCCGCACATTCGACAGGGTGCGCAGGGTTTGCGTCACCACCGGCAACGCGCGGCGCACGGCGGGAGACGCGGCCATCGCCGAGAGCGTCGCCAGCGCGCCGATGCGCAGGCTGCCGTCGGCAGCGGCGCGAATCGCGGCGTAACGCTGCTCCACCGAGCGCAGGCTGACCAGGCGCGTCGGGCGGAACACGCCCGCCTTCATCATCAGCAGCAGCGCGGTGCCCCCGGATATCGGCCGAACCCCGGAATCATCCGGGTCGAGCAGCGCGATCGCCTTGCGCATCGAGCGAGGCTCCAGCAATTCGAACGGGGTCATGATGCCGCCTGCGGCACCATTGCGCCGCTCGCGAATGCTGCCGAGAGCCGCTCGGCGAATTGTTTTTCCATTTCTCTCGCCTTTGATTTGAGGACCGACTGGCCGATGCTGCCGAGCCTGCCGGTCAGGGTGGCATCGAGCGTGTAGCTCAGGCGCGTTTGGTTGCCCGCCGCCGCCAGCCGCGTGATCGACGTGGTGGTGAGGCGTCCGACAATACCCAGGGGCGCGCCTTCGATGCGCGCCTCGATCTCGCCGGGCGGTTCGATGCGCACCAGTTCGACGATGACCTTGAATTTGAACTTCAGGTACGCGACCTTCGTCTCGAACAGCGCCTCGTGACGGTTTTCGCCGATCTCGGTCAGCGCGCTGACGCCCTCGAAGCAGGAGGCGAAGAAATTCGCATCGCGCAGCGCCGCGAACACCGCATCGCGCGGCGCCGCCACCGTGAATTCGCCGGACAGGATCATCGGCTGCGCGGCGCTTCCTGAACGCCGGGCACGCGGTCCAGCAGGCGGCTCAATTCCGCGGCAATCCTTTCCGGCTGTTCCAGCGGCGTCAGATGGCGCGCGCCTTTCAGCACGGTGAGCGTGGAACCGGCAATGCCGCGCTGCATGGCCTCGGCCATCGCGACCGGCGTGGCGTAATCCTCTTCGCCGACGACAATGGCGGCCGGCGCCTTGATCGAAGGCAACGCCGCGCGCAGGTCGCACTCGCCCAGCATGCGGCAGCTCGCCGCGTAGGCCTCGACGTCGCTCGCCAGGAAGGTCTCGACGCTCTTCGCCACGATGTCCGGGTGCGCGGCGCGGAAGGCATCGCCGAACCAGCGCGTCTTCTGGAATTCGACCAGTTCGGCCATGCCGTTGGCGAGCGCGCGCCCGGCGCGCTCGGCCCACTGCTGCTGCGCTTTGGCGCCATACCAGGCGGTGGTATCCACCAGTCCCAGGGCCGCGGTGCGCGCGGGGTAGGCGGCGGCAAAGGCCAGCGCCACGCAGCCGCCCATCGACGCGCCGGCAACCAGCGCCGAACGCCAGCCGACGTGGTCCAGCAGGGCCGCAAGATCATCGGCGAACAGCTCGACGCTGTAAGGACCGGCCGGTTTGCCGGAGGCGCCGTGGCCGCGGCAGTCGTAGATGAGCACCGAGGCATGGGACGCGAGTTGTTCAGCGACCGGTTGCCAGAAGCCGCGCTCCATGGCGAGCGAATGGACCAGCGCGATGCACCGGGTGCTTTCCCCGTTTCCGCCGCTTTGCCGGTTTCGATATAGCGTGTAGGCGAGGCGAACGCCACCCTGGCTGGATTCGGCCTCTCCGGTTTCACCGGCGGCTGTCACGGTATTGATACTCCTTTCTGGTGGAGAAGCCCGTGGATCGGGCATTTTGCTGAAACAATGTTGAAGAATTAAGGCGCCGCTGCTGCGCCTCTCGGGATCGCACTCCGGAGGATAGCCGGCCCGCGGTCTCAGGCTATCCGGTAGAGCCGCTTGGCATTGGTGTAGAGAAGCTTCTGTTTTACCTCATCCGGCAGCGCCGGATTCTCGATGAACTCCGGCAGCTCGCCGACGATCTCCCCGGGCGGAATCTCGTGCGGATAATCCGAGGCGCAGATGATGCGATCCGCGCCGATGGTCGCCATGGTATGCGCCAGCCCGCCTTCCTCGAGCTCCATCCCGATCACGTGGCCGTCGCCGTCAAACACCTTGAGCCGATGCCTGTGCATGGTGACCTTTCGCGTATTACCGGTGCGATCAGAAATGACTAGGATTCCGAGGGCCAGGTACCTTATCATTTCCGAAAAGACAATGCGAATGCCATCATGCAACGCTCGATTGCGAATCTGCTGTGATCCAGCCTGAGCAAGAACGCGCGATGACGGACTCGCAGGCGCCGGCCGCACCCATCCAGTCAAGTGAAATCTTTCGCCTGATCGTGGACACCATTCCGCACCTGGTGTGGACGGCCGGCCCCGACTGCCGGATCGATTACCGCAATGCACGCATCTACGATTACCTCGGCGTGGACCAAGCCGTTCTCGAGGAACGCGGCTCCCGGTACATCATTCATCCCGATGACTGGCAGTCCAGGCAGGAGGCATGGTCGCGCTCCCGGGCAAGCGGTGAGCCGATAAACATTGACTTACGCCTGCGGCGTGCGGACGGCGTGTACCGCTGGCACCACGTCATCGCCATACCGCTGCGCGGCGAGGACGGCGCCGTATTGCGCTGGTTCGGCACCTCCACCGACATCGAGGACGAACTGGACCAGCGCCTGACCCTGGACGCCACGGTGCGGGCGCGGACCCGCGCGCTGCATGACAGCGAGCAGCGTTTCCGCCTGTTCATTGACAACTCTCCCGCGGTCGCATGGATCAAGGACTCCAGGTTGCGCTTCATATACCGGAACAAAACGGCCCAGGCAGTGTTCCGCGTGCCGATCGAGGAGTCGCCGGGCCGCGACGATTTCGACATATGGCCCCCGGACATTGCAAAAAACCTGCGGGAAAACGACGAAAGGGTGCTGTCCCGGAACGAGCCGCTGCAGAC
>Ga0080064_1000768_pt1 | contig 76805 bp, 33 predicted proteins | sample Subgrocontami54m_FD_69260 | JGI IMG/M metagenome (GOLD analysis project Ga0080064, IMG submission 69260) | Subsurface groundwater microbial communities from S. Glens Falls, New York, USA - GMW46 contaminated, 5.4 m (SPADES assembly) (version 2) ...
CAGGCATAGGTGCTTTTCGAGACGACAGGATTTCGACACAGTTGGCACGCACTCAACTTCCTATCCCCTTGATCCATCCAATGTTACACCGAAAAAAATGTCGGCATCACATGACAGGCATGTGTAGTCCCTACAGCGTTCACTCTGTCACCCAGAAATGACAAGAATTGAACCATGTCTCGTGCGCAGTCGTGCCCGTAGCGTAACTGCTGACTTGGAATACTGTTATGGCTGCCAATTTCGCGACAGGGCCACAATGTCACTTTTGCTGCACACACGAACTGGCAACGTTGCCAACTTTTGGCAACCTTGGAAAACCAAGGCGGCCACTTTTTGGCAACGTTGCCAACCTTTGGCAACCTTGCCACTGCCTGAAGCATTTCCGTTGATCGGCCTTGGCAGCGACAGTTACCCCGCCGCGCCGCCGCGATCGGAACCAACCTGTACCTCCTGCTCTACCCGCTATCGGCCGCCGGCAGGGTCTACCGGTGACGTCAAGCGCCGTGGAGTCGCTCATCAAGGAATTCAACTATCGCGTGAAAGGGACGGAGAAGTTTTGGGACAACCCGGAGGGAGCCGAGGCGATCCTGCAAGTGCGTGCGGCCGTGCTCAGCGACGACCACCGCTTGGCCAAGCACGTCGAGGCCCGGCCGGGCAGCGCCTTCCGCCGTCAGCGGAGGCAGGTGACTGCGCAAGCTGCGTAAATTCCAGGAATCACAAAGCGGGTCCTGCACTCGCGTGAAGAGCAAGACGGATACCGCGATGGTCAACGAAGTGCTGGCCAAGTTCGTGGCGCACAATCTGGTCTGTCTTATTCATGAGCAAGAGGAGCTAGTGCTATGTCACACGTCGAATGATGGATCACAAGAGCCGCGCACGAAGTAAGCGGCTGCGAGTGGGCCGCTTACTTCGTGCGCGGCTCTTACTTCTGGCGACTCATCAATTCATGCGTGACAGAGCACTAGTTCTCGTCATGGGACGAGAACCGCGTCCGAGAAAGCGAGCGGAAAAATGAACTGACACCATTTATCCCCGGCCATTTCATTCATTTACGTTCAGCACACACCGAAAGTGTCGAATGAAATCGAACCCGGATGGGATTGTCGGCATAACCGATGATTTGGACTAACTTTGCGGAAATGGCCTTTCGAGTCGTTTCATTCAGCACTTGGACCCCCTGAATGAAATCAGCTTCATCGGTCGATTGAACGCGTCGAGATGTTCAAATTCCCGTGTGGACAGCCCTTGCTAAACATCCTGGCAAGGCCGCCGCCGCGTCGCAACGGGACCGTAGGCCCTGGCAGGTACGGGCCGAAGCCCCATGCTCGGCTGGTCCGCCGCGGCGGAGCGGCTCCCTTGTTCCGCGCTACGGCTTGGGCGGGATAAAGGTGAAACTCTGGCGATTGCACGTGCGGCAGAGGTGCGCTCTTCCCGCGGATTGGTGCTTTCGGAAAGCGTCGACTTGGGATAAGATGACATGGATCCAAGGAGGATGAAAATGTCGTTCGAAGGTCGCGTCCAAAACGGCGTTGTCGTGTTTGATGAACCGGTCGCGCTGCCGGAGGGGACTGTGGTGCGCGTTGAGCCGACCGCGGCGCCGCCCCGCAAGACGCTGGCGGAACGCTTCAAAAACGTCATCGGCGCCGGCGTCGATTTGCCGGAGGATTTGGCCAAGAACCACGACCACTATCTGCACGGGACTGCCAAACAATGACGCCGGTCTTCGCCGACACCTATTACTGGTTGGCGCTCATCAACCCGCGCGATCAAGCCCATCACGAAGCTTTGACATTGTCGGCGGCGCGGACCGAACCCATCGTCACCACAGCCTGGGTCTTGACGGAAGTCGGCGATGCCATGGCCGACCCGGCCAATCGCCCGACCTTCGTTCAGTTCATGCGCGATCTCGGCAATGATCCTGAAGCAACCGTTCTTGCAGCCGAGCAAAAGTGGTTCGACCAAGGCTTCGCATTGTACGCTGCCCGCCTCGACAAGAAGTGGTCTCTGACGGATTGCATTTCCTTTGTCGTCATGCACGATTTAGGCCTTTCCGAGGTGCTAACCGGCGATGGCGATTTCGCGCAGGCCGGATTTCGCAAATTGATGGCGTGAGAAAGTGGCCGCTGCGTCTGGATTGGCAACGGACCTGGCAACCGGCGGCTCCCTTGTTCCGCGCGGCAGCTGAGCGTTCGGCGTGGTTCACGATGATTTCCCCCGGGTGGCCGGGAACTCTTGGGAATTGTCTCTTGATTGAACTCCGCCGCAGGCGGGTGTAGACTCGCTTGGTCGTCGGCTTCCCCGGCTCAACGAGCTGCTTAAGGTGTTGCTAACGCGCTGGCCGGTGCCGACGCCACGCGCTTGGATCGAACGTGTCCATCAGCCGGAAACCGACCCCCCCCAATCCCCCCCTTTGCAAGGGGGGGCAAAGGGGGGTGGCGGCGTTCGGTGGCGCGAAGCCAGTCGTTCGGAAGCGCGGCTTGGCAGGAACCGACGGCCGACAAATTGGGATTGCAATCGACCTTTCGAGCCCCGGGCCAGCCAAGAAAGCAGACGGGGAACGCAAGGCAGTGAAGCTGCCCGAAAACGGTCCGCGTTCCCTTTACTTCTCTGGACGAAGCACCTGATGCAGCTTCTGTTTTGCTGGGGGAATAGTGAATGTCCCCGTTGTTTTCCCGAACGGATCACCCTCTCGTGGAACGACGCAACGCACTGGACAAGATACAATAGGGAGCAGTTGCATCATCACAAGCAAGCCACCCCAAACCGTGAAGGATGGACTCAGCCATGTTGCGGATTCAGACCAGCAACCTTCCGCAGGACCAGCAAAAGCAACTGCACCCGGACTTTCTGGCCAACGAGCAAGCGTACCTGCACATGCGCATCAATCTACTCGTCCAGTATCAAGGGCAGTGGGTGGCCGTGCATGGCGGCAAAGTCATTGCGGCCTCGCCCAGGTTGATGGAGGTCATGGAGGCGGCGTCTACCTTCTGTGGACACCCATACATTGCCCTGGTTGGAGCGGAAGACGCGGTCGTCTTTCGGGTTCGCCGTGCCGTCTTTGCTTATGACCAAGCGTATCAACCGTTTCCGCTGCCGCGACTGAACGCCACGTTCTGGAACCATGCGGAGACGCACTCGCAACCGCATGCCGACGTGATTCCCGACACGGGTGCGGACGTGTCGGTGCTTCCCGCCGCCGATTGCACGGCCATTGATCTCTTCAACTCTCCGTACATGACAGGCATGGCTGGGGGAGTGATCGGGGCTAGCATCACGACCCTATTCTACCGGGGCAAGGTTGAAATCGATGGTCGTCGGTATGCCGCCTTGATCCAACCCATTCCCGCCGGCCAGGAGCGCATCGTCGGCCGCGACGTGCTGAACCAACAGCGGGTGTTGTTCGATGGACCTGGAGGGCATGTTGTCGTGGATCCGTGAACCAGCCGGGTGAAATTGTCGAGGCGGGCAGCGAGCGTGCATCGTCGCGGAAGTCCTCCGTTTGGACCAGCCGCAACCCGTCCGGCACGAGTGGACAATCGCCTTGCCGCAGAATCGGGGTGACCGCCTTGTCGGCCTGGAGCGCGAACTGCCATTCCTGCCGCACGTAATCGGACAGGGCGGCTTTTGGCCCGACGACCAGCACCTGCCGCTCGCGCGCGGAGACCGCGTCCTGAATTTCCTGGTGAAACGTCAGCCCGCGCGACGGCATCGCAACCCGGTCAAACCAAACCTCGAAACCGCGGGCCGTGAGATCACGGTGCGGCCGGGCAATCGTACCCTTTGGCAGAGTTCGAAAAAAAACTTCGATTGACTGCGCCGGCTCGCAGCCTTAATGGTAATAATATCGCGTCTTGCCGTTCTTTGGCGCAACGGAGCCTAACCGTGGATATGCAACGGTTTCAGAAGAATCGACAGAATTTCCCGCCCGAAGAGTTGGCCAGGTACGCCGGCAAATACGTCGCCTGGGATCCCGAGGGCACGCATATCCTCGCGAGCAACGAGGACGAGCTTCAGCTTGCCAACGCGGTGCGGGCCGCTGGGTACAACTCTGCCGAGGTCTTGATTGCCTTCGTGCCCGCCGAGGATGAGGTTCTGCTTGGCGGCGGCATGGAGATCATCGAGTGAAGTTCCCGTACATGGCGATTCCGACCAAGCAGCCCGTACCTTCCCTTCAGGGCCAAAAGGTTCGCCATCGCCCCGTGTTGCCTGTATTGCTGACCGGCGCCGCCACCCCGCAGCTGCGCGACGGCTTGCTCGACACAGGCGCTGACGACACTGTTTTCAGCGACGCGGTGGCCGCCGCTTTGGGGGTTGATCTCTCCCAGGCCGAACAGCGCTCCATCTCCCTGGCCGGCCGGCCGCAACTTCTCCTCTGCCGATACGTCGTGGTGCAACTCCGGATCAGCGACGGCATCGAAACTTTCGAGTGGCCGGCCACGGTTGGGTTCGTTGCTGCTCGACTGCATTACGCCCTCCTCGGTCAGGCTGGCTTCCTGCAGTTCTTCAGCGCCGACTTCGACGGAGACGCTCATATTGTGACCCTGACGCCCAAACCGTCCTTCCCAGGCCGTCGCCTTTAGCCCGCGGACGACAGGCCACTGCGGCCGCAGAATCGGGGTGACCGCCTTGTCGGCCTGGAGCGCGAACTGCCATTCCTGCCGCACGTAATCCGACACACCGGCTTTTGGCCCGACGACCAGCACCAACCGCTCGCGCGCGGCGACCGCGTCCTGAATTTCCTGGTGAAACGTCAGCCCGCGCGACGGCATCGCCATGCGGTCAAACCAAACCTCGAAACCGCGGGCCGCGAGAACCCGGTGCCGAAAAACTTCAGGTCGCGCGGTGGTCAGGAACAAGGTCAAGGGGATGGTGACTACTGTTCGTAGCGTTTCGTGACAATGACGCCGCTTTCCGGATCAATGACGTAATGCGGACCGCCGCCGCGAGTTCCCGCATCCTTGAGATCGAAGTCCACGTGCCAGCCGTCCGATTCCCGAACGATCCGAATGACGAATCGCGTTAGGTCTCGGTAGGCTCGTTCCGCATCGAGGCGAGCAACGCGCAGCACTTCATCGGACGAAAGCTGCGGTGCGAGTAGTTGAGCGCTGCTCATAAGGCTCCTTTCTTGTAGGTCACGATGGAAATCCGGGGCCACCCGCGAGTCCACCGCGACGGCTATCGGGACCGGAATCGTGGATTCCATTGTCGGCTCGAATCAAGTCTGGAACGCCATCCCGTTCGTCGGCGTAACGGTCCGCTTCACTGGGACCGGGCTCCCAACCTTCCGCCGACGGGTTGGGGTGCGTATGGAACACGCCCACCACCACGTGTCCAGTCACGTGCGGGGGGTTGGCGAGATTGACTTCCGACTGATAACCGGCTGCTGCTCGCCGCACGGTGATTTCGCCGGTGGTCAGGTTCATGTAAATCCAGCCCCCCTCTTCATGCCGTGTGTCGGGGTCGTGCGGTTTCGAATCGTGCCACGCTGCCTCAAGAGCCGACTGAACCACTGGGTCGGCGCGCAGTTCGCTAGCCGTTGGCGGACCTATCGGTGCTGCATCTTCCATCTCACTATTCTACCGGCCTGGCGACCATGTCGTCCACGGCGCCCGCCCCTCCCCTGGTACTTGATTGAACGGTCGTCCCGGAAATCCTCGCAGTGGAGCAGCTTCAGCTCATCGGGGACCAGGGGATAATCGCCTTGCCGCAGGATCGGGGTGACCGCCTTGTCGGCCTGGAGCGCGAACTGCCATTCCTGCCGCACGGAATCCGACATAGCGGCTTTTGGCCCGACGACCAGCACCAACCGCTGGCGGGCGGCGACCGCGTCCTGAATTTCCTGGTGAAACGTCAGCCCACGCGACGGCATCGCCATGCGGTCAAACCAAACCTCGAAACCGCGGGCCGTGAGATCCCGGTACAGCCGGGCAACGAAGGACGTATCCGGGTCGAACGGATCGACGTCATCACCGCGCGCGTAGGAGAGGAAGATGCTGGGCATGGTTGTGTTGCTGTTAGCTCTTCGGGGACGCATTGCCTTCGAGCGTGAAGAGGTAAATCTGATTCCCGGAGGCTCCAGCCCAAGTCCGGCCTGACGGATGAAGTGCGAGGTGGTCCAAGCGTACCGGGAAAAAAGCTAGCGCTTCCCCAGTAGCAATCGATTGGATCACTGTTTCCGATTCTCTTGGCCGAGCTACCACTGGACATGCGACGATCCCTGCCGCGCCAGGGATGAAATCCAGTATTTCTCTTGGTCCCAGACTAAGGCGCGCTTTGCTCTCCACGTCCCAGACCCGCACCGTACGATCACTCCCCAAGGAAGCGAGCCGCTGACCGTTCGACGAAAAGAAAACACCTTTCACATCCGCTTCCTGGTCGCGGCAGCAGGCCACTTCGGTACCGCTCTGGAGGTCCCAGATCCGAAGCGTGCGATCAGCTCCCCCGGATGCGAGGCGGCTTCCGTCCGGGGAAAAGGCCACACTCACCACTCGCCCCTGGTGTCCGCGCAAGCAGGCGACTTCGGCCCCAGTGACTACATCCCAAAGCCGCACCACACCGTATGGGTCGCCTGAAGCAAGCCGGCGGCCTCCCGGCGAAAACTCGAGCGCAGAAAGCATGCCTTGTTCCTCTAGGGCACGGAATCGACAGAGTTCCGCGTGTGTTTCTGTGTCCCAAACCCAAACGGTGTTAAGGAGTCCAAGCGCCGCAAGATGGCATCCGTCCGGCGAGAATACCACTTTCAATGCTCCGCCCATTCTCATTGGTGTTAGTCCCAAGGCATTGTTCTGGACCTCTGTCTCAGCCGAAAGGGATGCCGCTGCAGCACCATTTTCTCCATCCCAGATGCGAACCGTGCGATCATAGCCTCCCGAAGCAAGCTGGCGACCGTCGGGCGAAAACGCAAGGCTCTGTACATCTCCTTCGTGCGCATGGAGATAGAAGAGGTCGCCGTCGCTCTCTACATCCCAGACCCGCACTGTTCGATCACTCCCTGCTGAAACGAGGCGGCGTCCGTCCGGTGAATACGCCACACCCCACACAACAGTGCCTTCATGGGCTTGGTGACAGGCAAGTTCCGCACCGCTCTCCACGTCCCAGATCCGAAGCGTGCGATCATTCCCCCCAGAGGCGAGGCGGTGTCCGTCCGGCGAAAAGGCTACACTCACTACCCTCCCTCGGTGTCCGCGCAGGCAGGCGACTTCACTACCCCAGAGCCGCACCTCACCCTCGCAGCCTCCAGCGGCGAGGCAGCGGCCGTCCGGCGAGAATGCCAGACTATGCACTGTAATGGGATCGGCACGGAAGCAGGCGATTGCCGCACCGTTCTCTACATCCCAGACCTGGACTTTGCCACCGCCCCCGCCTGACACGAGATAGCGTGCGTCCGGTGAGTATGCGACGGTCCAGACCCCGCTTTCATGGCCGCGCAAGCAGGCGACTTCCGCACCGCTCTCTACGTCCCAGATACGCACTGTGCTGTCGCCACCCCCAGAGGCGATTCGGCGGCCGTCGGGTGAGTACGCCACACTCGTCGCCCCTTTCTCCGGACCGCGCAGGCAGGCGATTTCAGTAGCGCTGACGACATCCCAGAGCCGGAGTACGCCTTGTGCGTCTGTTGCAACGAGGCGGCGTCCATCGGGGGAGAATGCTACGGCCGTGGGTCCGTGCCCATGGTGGCGCAGGCAGCCGATTTCGGCACCAGAGACTGCATCCCAAAGCCGTACAACGCGATCAAGCCCTCCAGAGGCAATGCAGCGTCCATCCGGGGAAAAGGCCACGCTGTATACGCCATCCTCATGGCCGCGAAGCACGGCTCGTTGGGGCGCATCCAAGTAATCTGGCAACGGACGGAGAGACCGAATCCAGCGGCAATCTGGTGTTGCGTCTGCTTTTGCTTTACGCCAAGACTCCAGCAACGTTGAAAGCCTTGGCCCCGATTTTTCCCACGGAGGGCCCCCACCCGGCCAACCGCTGCGAGAAGGTCCATAGTACTTCGCCGCTGCCGGGCAATCATACCACCAGCCACAGTTCCACAAGCACTGGAACAGCGTTGCCGGATGGCGAGCGATGAAATTCGGGTCGCGCCGGAGCGCCTCTTCCAGCAAACGCAGAATCCGCAGCAGCGGGCGGTCGGCCGGCATGCCCCCAATGACCGCGCTGAAGTCAGCGGCCAAGTCGAACACCATCCCCGCCTCGGCCTTGGCTTCAAGAAATGCCAGATCGGTGAGCAATTGTTCGGATCTCTGCCAGTCGGCTGCTTGCAAAAGCTGCCAGGGAAGTTCCTCCACCTTGCGGACATTGGCCGGCCGCGGTGTCGGCGGAAGGGTCTTGGCCCGTCTTTGCTGCTCTTCGAGTGATTCCAGCCAGTAGTCCTGGGCATTGAAATACTCAGCCAGGCGCACATGAGCCTGCCGCTGCCGCTCCTCTGAGGGAAGGTAGCGTTCGCGAACCGCTTTGAAGAGGTTGCGGTGGTAGAAGTCAAGCAGGCCAGCACGGCTGAGCAGGTACGGCCGCAGTTGACGCAGCACCGGAAACAGGTCGTCGGCACCATCGAGACCGGCAACCAGTTCTTGCAGCTCCCGCTCGGACAGGCCGCGCCGTGCTGAGGCCAGCAGCGTGAGCACCGTCTCAACCAGCTTCTGGTTGAATTCCTCAGCCAGTCGCTCGATCACCTGGGTAAAGATGGCCGTGACGATATCCCCTTCGCGTGGGAAGGCGGCAATCCGCTCGTTCAGTCGCTCATAGGAGGCGAAGCCACGCAGCTCTTCCAGCGCCACCAGCAGGAACAGTGGATTGGCCGTGGCCGGGTTGCTCAAGAGTAGACGCACCTGGTCATCGTCCAGGGTTTTGGCCGATAGCGAGGGCACCTGGCGGATGATGAGTCGCTGTTCCGCATCGCTGAGAGCAGCCAGCTGCACAGGGCAATGCTTCCGCGAACGGAAGGCTTCCAGCACGGGTTGTGCGCTCGATGAACCGGCTGAAGCCGGGACTCCAACATCGGTGATGCAACTGACGATCACCTTCACCTGCGGCGGCAACTCTGTCGGCAGCCAGTACAGCTCCTGGGCGCGATCGGCTTCATCCAACTGATTCAAGGCGTCGATCACCAGGAGGACTCGCATATCCGCGGGAACCTTGCCGACAAACTCTCGGAAAGCGACCGAGAGCTTGGCCGCCTCTTCGGGCACCTCCTCGGCAAAGCCGAAGCGGGCCTTGAAGACCTGGCACACACGCCGCAGCATGTCGCGCAGGTTGGTCGAACGCGGACTGGCCCCAACGAAGTGCGGGATGACAAGAGTCTGCGGCTGCTTGTGCTGGTAGTATCGGACAAACCGGGCCAGGGCCGCGGATTTACCCGAGCCAGACGGTCCTGTCACAAGACAAGGAACCGGGTCATTTCCGTCCGCGAAGGCGAGCAAGGCGTCGTTGATCTGCTCCCGGCCCACATAGACGCGCAGCCGGGATTCCATGAACCGCTCGTGGAATTCGTTTTCCTCCGTTCGTTTGGCTTCGTCGTCGATTGGCTCCTGGAGTGGCTTGTCCGGCAAGGCGAGGTCTGCCTTGATTGCCTCCCAGAGACGCATAAGAACCCATTTGCCAAATGCTTTCAGACCGGATATTCGGCCATTCGAACGCGTGGGCCGATCGTAAGCGGTGGGATCCCAACTGGCGGGATAGTTCTCGTATAGGTGCCTCTTTTTGCTACCCGCTCGGAAGTGATCGCGAATGCGTTGTTTCAGACCATCTTGCCTATCGCGGTGGGCCAGATCGCGTTCCACGAAAATGCTGCGCTGCGGTTCCGGGATGGTCTCGTAAACCGTCGGACTTCTGAAGCAGAAAAAGGCCCGCTCCTCCACACCTGCCATCTGAACGAGCCGGTACAGGATTTCGAGTTCCGTATAACTCTTGCCTTTCTCAGCGTTCAACCACGGGTGCTCTTTGACGGTCTCTTCCGAAAAGGCCGAGGCCCGAGAACCGTACCGATCGCCGAGTATTCCCAGGAAGTACGGACGACAGTCATGGATCGAATCGAGGCAGAGCAGGAGTGTCTTCTGGTTGATCGCGTCTTCCTTCGTCAAACCCCAGCGCAGGTCAAAATCGTCGAGATAGACCCGGTGCTTCTCCAATCGTTCGCGCAAAGCGGGAAAGACGACCTTGACGAGATGATCGCGCTCCGCGTGCATGTCGTGGAAGGTCGAGGAGATGAAGACGCGGACGGTTCGCCAGGATGAACTCATCGAACAACTCTCTCAGTGATACTCGCAGGGTATCGGGTTGGTCGCGTCGCCGAAAACTCTCGCCATGCACCCCCATCCGACGCCGTATGACTTCGGACCGGCCGGCTCAAACCCTATGGTAGTTCATCTTGGCGTACCATTCGACGACTTCCTGGAGCAAGGCGCGCTCGACGCGCTGGACGCCGCGGCGGAGTTGACCGAGCGTTTCGGCGCACAACAGGGGATCGCGGAGCGAGCGCAGCACCTTGAGCATGTCCGTGTAGCGTTCCGCCTCGCGGTCCAGGTCGCGGAGGGCGATCCAGCCGACCGCGCCGACGGCGGCCACCGGCAAGGTGAGCGGCAGAAACTTCAAAGCCACGCGCAGCCACGGCTCGTCGTGCGGCTGCCAGACGAGGGCGGCGCCGGCCAGCAGCGTGGCCGCCAGGGCGAAGCCGAAGAAAAACCGGTCGAACCGGCGGCGGAGGATCTTGGCGGCGTCGGCCTTTTCCTTGTAAAAGGCGATCTGTCCTCCTTGGCTCTTGGGGGCGTCGAGGCGGGCCCCCACATAGGCCTGGGCAAAAGCGTGTACGGTCGCCAGCGCGTGCGAATCGAGGCCCTGACGGCGGACCTCGCGGAGAAACAAGATGTTCAGCGATTTGGTGAACGCGGCCAACTCGCCCAGGTGGAAGTCGCGCAAATGCCGGAGCGAGCCGGGAAAAGTGGGGGCCTGGGGGTTGCCCTTCTTGCCCAAGAGGGCGATGGTCGAGCGGCAGATCTCGGCGATGAGGCGGGCCCGGAGCCAGCGGCGCTGCCCGGCGCGGTGGTGCAAGATCCAGGCGATGGCCAAACCCGCGAAAAGGAAAAGGAACTTGGCATATCCGAGAAGGATGTCCAGCAGGTTCTGGGGATGCATCACCACCGCCCAGGCGGCCACGATGGTGGCGAGGATGTGGGCGAGCAACACGAACAGCCCGCCGTTGACGAACCAGAACTTGGCCCGGCCGGCGTCGGCGCTGGCCTGATTTTTGATGGCGTTCAGGGCGGCCCGGAAGTCCAGACCGGCCAGCGGCGCGGGGGGGTCGGCGGCGAAAAAATCCGGCTCGGCGTGGGCGCTGGCGGCAAGGGCGGCGTCCGGGGCCGGGATCTCGCGGATGGCCAGGGTGCCATCGGCGGCTTGCTTGTCCAACTGGATGACGAAGAGGCGTCGGCCGAGCCGGCGCGCGTGGCGCAGCGTTTCGGCGCTGCTGCCGCGGGTCAGGGGGGAGGCGGGGGCGGAGGGGTCGGCCAGGGCGGCCTCGGCCTCGGCCTCCGGACAGGCCACGAGCAGCACCTCGCATTCGGCGGCGATTTCAAAGCCGGTTTCCGCGAACCGTTCGCCGCGATCATCGGCCCGGCTGGCGACGCGGACTTCGATCACGTTGTCGGCGCTCAGCAAACCACGGGAACGCTGGACCAGTTCGTCGTCGTCCTCGAAATCCGCCTTGTCGAAAAAGCGCGAGGCCGGCTCGGGCAGGTACACCTGGTGCAAGTGGCCGCGGTGGGCACAGGCCTCCGCGAACAGGCTATCCGCTCCCAGGGCCAGGGAAGAAAGGCCGACCAGCTGGTGGGCCGGGCTGGGATGATCGGCGGCCAGGTGATCGAGCACGTTTTCCAGGGCCTGGGTCAAGGATTCGCCGGCGACGCCGAGCTTGCGTTTGCCCACGAAGCCGACGGTGACAAAGCGCGGCAGCGGCGCGGGGCGGGGCAGGTGGGAAGAATGGTTGACCATGGTCACGAGGGGTTGAAGCGTGGGGCGACCAGATGGCTATTAAACCCAAGGGGATCTGAGGCCCATCTCGCGGATGATCCCCTTGCTACCAAGGGGATCATGGGGGCCATCCAAACGATGATCCCGTTGGCCCAAGCCGTTACCAGTCGATCACCTTTCCCAAACCCTCCGCCCGCGCCTTGGCGTGGACGCGGGCGGCGACGGCGATGTCCTCGAGAGCGATGCCCAGCGATTTGAACATCGTCACGTCTTCCGAATGGGCGCGGCCGGTGTAGCGGCCGACAATCACCTGGCCCAGCTCGTGCCAGACGGTCCGGGCGATGTGCTCGGGCCCCACGCGCTGGTCGGCGGGGAATTCGGCGCGGCGATCACCGATCCGTAGCCGCGCCGCTACGGCAGCACCAACAATGCAAGCGCCGGGTCCGTAGCGAACAACTGTACGTCAGCTACCCGCGCACGCAAAAGGGTCGCCACCACTGCCGTCGGCCCGTTTCCGATCCGAAGCCAAATCACCTTCGGCGGCGGGCCGCGCAACAGCGCCAGGTGCCGGAAGTCCGAGTCCTTGGACACCACCATCAAGTTCTGCCCCGCCGCGTAGTGCCAGACCGTCAGGTCGTCGGTCCCCAATAGGCCTGCGCCCTCGACGTGTTCAGAGCCGGGGTATTCGGCCAACTCAGGGATCAGGAGTCAGGAATCAGGGGTCAGAGATCAGGGGTCATCACCTCGGACTCCTGACTCCTGTCCCCTGACTCCTGGCGAACGGTCGGCCGCGAACGCGAGGCACGCGCGCAAGTCCTGCGCGCTCAGCTCGGGAAAGTTAGCGAACACCTCCTCCGCAGTCATGCCCCCCGCGAGGTACTCCAGCACGTCCTGCACGGTGATCCGCATGCCACGGATGCACGGCTGGCCGCTGCGCTTGCCCGGCTCGATTGTGATCAGGTGTGTGTAGTCCATACCGCCAACCTACCCGGTCCGAGATCACCCGTCAACGACCACCGTAAGCTGCCGGGAAGAAATCAAACGGGACATTCTCTATTGTCTGGGAGACGCGACACGTTTGCAGAACCAGCTAAAACAGTTCGGTGAGCGGCCTGCCCTCTTCCAGCAGTCGGCAGTAGGCAGTGGCAGGAGGCAGTAAAGACAAGTTGGTCTTACTGCCTCCTGCTGCTGCCGCCTGCCGCCTTCAGTCGGCGACGGGCCCCACGCGCTGGTCGGCGGGGAATTCGGCGCGGCGAGCGCCGATCCGTACCCGCCCGCGTCTGCAAAGCCGCTGCGGACTTGACGCTGGGCCAAGTGGAAGGGGCCCCTTGAGTCCTGGTTACTCAAGCCGTCGCCCAATTCTCGACCTGCAATCCGGGCACCGCGCTCAAATCGCCGTCCTTGGTGACGACGGTGCAATAACGCGCCGGTTGGCTTTCGAAGGACCATTCGGCCTCAATCAGGACCCATTTGGAGAGCTTGTCGTGCCGCCCGCCGTTTGCGTCGAGACTACTTGTGTCGGCCCCAGTATGCGGTTATACTTCCCTACAGTTGAACTCCGCCTACCGCTTGACGTCATTCCCGCCTGGAAACGATCTCTCCGCAACGGAGCATGCCGAGATGCAACTGGCCTTGTCGCCCAAGAGCGATGCTCGCCGTGGGTTGGGTGTTGCGCTCGCCAAGGCGGCGCTGCTATTGCTGGGCGGCCTGGCGAACGTTGCCTCGGCTGGTGCGGATCCTCCCAAGACGGCGGTTGCGCCGTCAGTCGTTTTCCAGTCATTGACGGTTGAGCCCAGCCCAATCTTGCTGGACGGATCCAATCGGCGCCAGCAGCTCGTGATTACCGGCCGGACCGTTGCCGGTGATCTGCTCGACGTGACCCATTCGTGTGAGTTGAACAGTGCTAATTCCGCCGTTGCCGTCGTTCGCGGCAGTGTCGTTGAGGCCCAAGGCGACGGCGCCGCGGAAATCCGCGTCCGCGCCGGACAGGCCACGGTCAACATTCCGGTGCGCGTTCGCGCTGCGGCCAGCTTTCCGCCCGTTCATTTTGGCAACGACGTGGCGCCGCTCTTTTCCAAGCTCGGTTGCAACAGCGGCGGCTGCCACGGCAAGGCTTCGGGTCAGAACAGTTTCAAGCTGAGCGTCTTCGGTTTCGACCCGGAGGCAGATTACAACGCACTCGTGAAAGAGGCCCGCGGTCGGCGCATCTTTCCGGCCGCCCCGGCATCCAGCCTGTTGTTGCTCAAGCCGACGGGAAGCATTGCGCACGGCGGCGGCCGACGCCTGGAGGCCGGCTCCGCCGATTATGCCGTGCTGCATGAATGGCTCAAGCAGGGCACACCGCTTGGGAATGCCAGCGCGCCGCGGGTGGTCGGCTTACGCGTCAGCCCGGCCGAACGTGTCCTGGGCCTCAAAGCCGACCAGCAAATCCTGGCCACGGCGGTGTTCTCCGATGGCAGCCTGCGCGATGTGACCGCCGCCGCCGGGTATACCAGCAACGCCGCCCAGGTCGCGGAAGTCGATGGGCAGGGCCGCGTGCGCACCGGCAGCGTCCCCGGCGACGTCGCCATCACGGTCAATTACATGGGACAAGTTGCTGCGGTTCGTTTCCAGGTGCCGCGGCCGGGCGCTCCGAGTCCCTATCCCCAACTGCCCGTCAACAACAAGATTGACGAATTCGTTTGGGCGAAGCTCAAGACGATGGGGATTGTGCCGTCGGAACTGGCCAGCGACGCGGTGTTCCTCCGGCGTGCTTTTCTGGACGCCCTCGGCACGCTGCCCCGGCCTGACGAAGTCCGCGCTTTTCTGGCCGATCCCGATCCGGCCAAACGTGCCAAGTGGATCGACAAGATCCTCGACCGCCCGGAATACGCCGACTACTATGCGCTGCGCTGGGCCGACGTGCTGCTGGTCAATCGCGACAAGCTCGGCGATCGCGGCGCGTTCGAGATGCACCGCTGGCTGCGGACGCAACTCGCCCGCAACCGCCCTTACGACCAGTGGGTGCGCGAATTGCTGACCGCGAGCGGCTCGTCGTTCAAAAGCGGCCCGGTGAATTTCTACCGCGCGGCGGCTTCGACCGAAGAAGTCACCCGTGCCGTCAGCCAGGCGTTCCTCGGCATTCGCCTGGAATGCGCCCAGTGCCATCATCACCCGTTCGAGAAGTGGTCCCAAGACGATTTCTACGGCTTGGCCGGCTTCTTCAACGGCATGCAACGCAAGAAAGTGGCCGGCGAGGAAGAGTTGATCTTCCATCCCGGCTATCGCGCGCTGCCGATACCGTCATCGAACCGGATCGTGCCCGCCCGTCCGCCCGACGGCCCTCCGCTTACCGAAACGGCGGATACCGACCCGCGCCATCGGCTCGCGGACTGGATGACGAAGCCGGACAATCCCTGGTTCGCCCGCCTGGCCGTGAACCGCTTGTGGAAGCACTATCTTGGCCGTGGCCTGGTGGAGCCGGAAGACGATTTGCGTTCCACCAACCCCGCGACCAACGAGCCGTTGCTCGATTACCTCGCGAAAACCCTGGTCGCCCAGCGGTACGATCTGAAAGCCGTCACGCGGCTGATCCTGAACGCGCGCGTCTATCAACTGTCGAGCGTGCCCAACGCGACCAACCAGGATGACGAGCAACATTACTCGCACTATCGCGTCAAACGCCTGCCGGCCGAGGTGCTCCTCGACGCTCTGAGCGCCGTAACTGAATCGCCGGAATCGTTTCCCGGCCGTCCACGCGGCACGCGCGCGATCGACTTGTGGGACAATCGCGTGCCATCCTATTTTCTCGACATCTTCGGCCGCTCGGAACGCTTGAGTCCCTGCGCGTGCGGCCAGTCCAGCGAGCCGACGATGGCCCAATGCCTGCACCTGATGAACGCCCCGGAAATGGAACGCAAGATCGCCGATCCGACCGGCCGCGTGGCCCGGCTCTTGCAAGAGAAGGCGAGCGAGGACATAATCGTAGAAGAATTGTGCCTGGCAGCGCTGGGCCGGCCGCCGGGCGAACCGGAGCGGCGCGCGGCCCGCAACCTGTTCCGCGCCGGGCCGCCACGCGAGGCCGCTCAGGACTTTCTGTGGGCGCTGCTGAATTCGTACGATTTTCTGTTTGTGAAGTAGGGGAAATCATGCGTTCATCCTTCTGCGACGGCATTGACCGCCGTGGCTTTTTGCGGCTGGGCAGCGTTGCCGGCCTGAGCTTGGCGGAAATTCTCCGCCTGCAAGCCGCCCAAGGCGCCTCGGGGCCGACCCCCCCTTTCCCCCCCTTTGAAAGGGGGGGAAAGGGGGGGTCGCGCGATGTCAACTGCATCTTCATCTTCATCCTCGGCGGCATGCCGCACCACGACATGTAGGACTACAAAGCCAGTGCCCCCGCCGAAATCCGCGGCGACTTTCGCCCGATACAAACGAATGTCCCCGGCATCGGCCTCACGGACTTGTTGCCGCACACCGCTCGCGTGACCGACCAACTTGCCATCGTGCGCAGTCTGACGCACGGCGACTCGGATCACGGTCGCGGCTATCACATCATGATGACCGGCAACACGCCCGGGCCCGGCGACTTCAATTCGACCAAGAATAACAACGTCCACCCCAGCCTGGGGTCGATGGTCGCGCGGATGACGAATCAACCCCCCCCGTCCCCCCCCTTCGCAAGGGGGGGCCAGGGGGGGTCGTTGCCGCCGTACATCTCTGTCCCATGTTTCTTGCGCAGCGGCGGGCCGGCATTCCTGGGGCCAAGCTACGCCCCGTTCGTCATCGAGGCCGATCCCGCGGCGCCGGAATTCTCGGTCCGCGACGTGGTGCTGCCCGAAGGCATCGTCCAGGATCGGGCCGTGCGCCGGCGTGACGCGCTGCGCGAGCTGAACCGCTTCGAGCGCGGAGTAGAGTCCGCCAGCCGCGACGTGCGCGCCCTGGATACCTTCTACGACAAGGCGTATCGCCTGATGACCTCCAACCAGGCGAAGGAAGCCTTCGACCTGCGCCGCGAGCGTGCCGCCCTTCGCGCAAACTACGGCATGACCAGCCTGGGCCAGTGCTGCCTGCTGTCGCGGCGATTGGTCGAGGCCGGCTGCCGGTTCGTCAGCATCGAGAACGGCCACTGGGACACGCACCGCGAAAACACCAAGAGCCTGCGCGACCTGCTGGTGCCGAGTCTGGACCGGGCCTTGTCGGCGCTGGTGACCGATCTGCGCGAGCGCGGGCTGCTCGATTCGACGCTGGTCGTGTTAACTACCGAATTCGGCCGCACGCCGCGCATCAACACCATGGCCGGCCGCGACCACTGGCCGCAAGCCTTCTCGATCGTGCTGGCCGGCGGCGGCATCAAACGCGGCGTGGTGGTCGGCGCCACCGACCGCACGGGCGCCTCGGTCACGGACCGCCCCATCACCCCGCCCGACATGGCCGCCACGCTCTTGCACGCCCTGGGCATCGACCCCGCCACGACGTTGCATACGCCGCTGGGCCGGCCGGTGGAGTTGGCTTCGGGCGGGCGGCCGGTGTTGGAGTTGTTCGCGTAGATACCGCTCGTTGCAAGGCCTGATTTGGAATGAGGTGATTGTGATTTTCGCCTTGGCAGCGACTTGATACGCTGGTAACCTTCAGGATACCAAGTCGCACTGCGGCAACGCACTGCTTGTGAAGAATGGACTGAAATGCGTGGACAAGGCAGTGGAATTCTCCGAGCAGGAGCCTGTTTTCAAGTGGGAGACGATGCGTGACGCGGGACTGCATACGCTTCACTATGAACGGGCTGTCTACGGAAGAGTTTTCGAAGTCGAATTGTTGAGTGGCCCCAAGGTCCAGGTCTTCCGAGCCGAAGATGGCCGGTTCTATTTCTGCCACGGATTGACCTTCGGCGGCAAGCACGCGCCGGGCGGTGCCGTGTCACCGTTCTCGGGTAAGGATGTGCGAACGATCGTTGCCAACCACTACCGCCTTGTGGACCCTGAGTCAGGCGCCGTTCCAGGGGACATCCTTGTTTGGCGGGGACTTGGCGACGACACGCCCCATTCAGCCATTATGGTCGAACCGGTCGTCCAGCAAGGCAAGACGTTTCTCGACGGTTCGTCCAAGGTCCGGACCAAGAACGGACGGCTGCCGGAAACGGAAATGACTCTTGAACGACTCACCGGAGATGAGTACAGCTACGGCGACTCGTTTGATGTCTTTCGCCGAAGTTTAACAAGGGGAGTGTAGCCATGACCGAAGCACCATCGGTAGCGACCGTGCCTGCAAAGTCCCAGAATCCGCCTCCTTTGGCCTGTCGATTGTGGCCCAAGGAGGTAATCGGTCGCTCCGGGCCGGTTCCGAACATGGCCGAAGTGGAGCTGGAAAACTGCTCGGAAACGCCGCTAGTAATCGAGTACACGATGACGCCGCTACAGTTCTTCGAATTGGAAGTGATCGGACCAGACGGCGGCGTCGTCTCAGAAGGGAATTTCAGCGATCGTTTTTCGCCCACGCGCGAACCCGGTTTGTTGCGGTTGATGCCGGGTGAGAAGTTCACGTCCAACGTGTCGCTGTTGGCCACCGTGCCCTGCGAGAAGCGCCTACCTGGCAAGTATGCGATTCGCGGTTCGTATCGCTTTCAGGGAAAACGGGTCATGGCCGAACCATTGACGGTTGAGATGAGCAGCGGGACATGAGGGGAGCTCCGCCGCCGGAGAAGCGTCTTGCCGAGCTGTCGGCGGACCAGATTCAACGCTGCCTGGATCAACTGAAAGCTAACCGTCCATCGCGACCGCGCAAGCCGCGGCGGCTCAAGTGACGCGAAGTGCCAGACTCGCGCCAGCCTTGTGGTTTGCTGACGACAATGCTAGCGCGGCGGGCCGAAGTAGAGCGCGCAGGCACGTGGTTATTGCGCGCATTTGCACTCGAAGAACGACTGCGGCGGCGAGGTTTTCCCATGGCCGTGATTGCTGGAATCGATGGTTGTCCCGCTGGTTGGGTCTGTCTGACGAAGGAGCTATCCACGGGTAATGTCGATTCGCGCATTCTTCCAAACATCGCTGCGGTGCTTCAACTTGATCATCGCCCAGAATTGGTGATGGTGGATGTGCCGATTGGCCTGACAGATTCAGGGCCTCGCGCGTGCGACCTCCAGGCACGGGCCCACCTCAAGGCGCCGCGAGCAAGCAGTGTCTTTCCAGCTCCGATTCGACCAACCTTGCTTGCGACAACATATACTCAGGCTTGCCAGATCGGCCAGAAAGTAGATGGCCGCAAATTGAGCCAACAGGCGTGGGGCATTCTGCCGAAGATTCGTGAGGTAGATGCTTTCCTTCGCACCGATACGTCGCTTCAGGAGTGGATTCGCGAGGTTCACCCCGAGGTTTGTTTCTGGGCTTGGAATGGCGAGAAAGCGATGGCGCACAAAAAGAAAACCGAGAAAAGTGAGCCGCAACTTGGCAGACTAGAACGCGAGGCTTTGGTGGTTCCGTATTATGGCAAGTCCTATTCAAGCGCGCAGACCTCTTTGCCGAAAGGAAAGTTTGCAAATGACGACTTGCTCGATGCCTTCGCTGCATTGTGGACCGCTGAACGCCTAATCGTAGGCAAAGCGTTGATCTTGCCTGCTACACCGCTCGCGGATTCTTATGGCTTGAGAATGGAAATGGTGGCATAGCGAGTCGCCGCCCATCCGCCAGGTGGCCGGAGTTGGCGAGCATTCGGCCCGTTTGCACCTTCCTGGACGAATCGCCAGGTACAAGAAGGAAATATCTCCAATGCGCATAAATCAGTTGTTGCTCGTTGCTCTCGTCGCCGCCGTTCAAGCCCTGCCGGCCTACGGCCAGGCGGTCCCGTCGCGCGAACCGACGAGTACGCACATTTTTCCGGCGGGCGGTCGCCGCGGCACCGTGGTCAAGGTGCGCGTCGGCGGCGAATGTCTGCCGCCGGGGATGAACTTCCATGTATTTGGCGACGGCGTGACCGGCCCGAGCATCCTGGGACCAGCGAGCAAAGCCCGCTACGAACCGTCGCTGCGCCGGCTGCCGCGCGACGCGGACGGCGTCGGGGCCAACATGGCGTACCCGCGCGAATTCGATGCAACCCTTACCCTGGCCGCCAACGCCGAGCCAGGACCGCGCTTTTGGCGCGTCACCGGCGGTTGGGGCGGCACCCAGTTGCGGCCGTTCCTCGTCGGCGATTTGCCCGAGTTCATCGAGACGGAGCCGAATTCTCAGCCCGAACGGGCCGAGCGCATCACGCTGCCGGTCGTCGTCAACGGGCAGATCGCTGGGGAACGCGACCAGGATTATTTCGTGTTCGCGGCCCAGGCGGGCGACGTGGTCGTTTGCGATGTGCTGGCGGCGCGCATCGGCTCGCCGCTCGACCCGGTGGTTGCCGTCCTCGACTCCCGCGGCCGGCGTCTGGAAACGGACGAGACGCGCGTCGGCAATGATCCGGTGATCGCCTGCCGCATCCCGGCGACCGGCGACTACCGCCTGCACGTCGCCAACCTCGGTTTCCAGGGCGGCCCGGCATACGTCTACCGCATCACCGTTTCGACCGCGCCGTATGCGCCCTTTGCCTTTCCACCGGGCGGCCACGCCGGTGCCACCCATGACTTGGAGGTCTTCACGCTCACCGGCGGCGGCGCGCTCCACGCCGCCAAGGAAAAAATCGCGTTCCCCGCCAACCCCGGACCATTCACAGTGCGCGGTCACTTGCCGCTGATTGCCGGCGCCAGGCCCGAAGTCGTCGCTGTCGGGGCGAATCGTTCCTCAGCGACGGCCATGGAATTGACCCCCCACGCTCCCCCCCTTAGCAAGGGGGGGCCGGAGGGGGTCACGGTCAACGCCCGGTTCCTGACCGCCCAGGAGGAAGGCTGGTATCGTTTCCAGGCCAAGCAGGGCGCGACGTACACGATCGCGTGCCAACCCGGGTCGCGCGATTCCGCCGCCGTGCCGATCTTGACTTTGTTCGATGCCAAAGGCACGCCTCTTGCAAAAGCCAGCGCTGTCGAAACAGCCGACCACGCCGCCGAGCTTACCTGGAAAGCCCCGGCCGACGGCGCCTACCGCTTGTGCGTTCGCGATCTTCAGCACGGTGCCCGCGGCGGCCCGGAGTTCATCTACCGGCTCACGGTCCGGCCCGCCCAGCCCGATTTCGCGCTCCGATTGGGCGCCGATTACGTCAACGTCGTCCAAGGTGGCCGAACGGAGATCGACCTGTTCGTCCAGCGCACGGGTGGCTTCACCGGCCCCATCGACCTGACCGCGGCTGGCCTGCCTGACGGCGTGAAAATCGAGCCGACGCGGATCGCCGACGGCCAAACGAAGGTCAAGCTTGCCGTAGTCGCCAAGGACGACGTACGGCCAACCTCGGTCGCGCTGAATCTGCTCGGCCGGGCGGCCGTCACCCCCCCTTCCCCCCCTTTTGAAGGGGGGGACACAGGGGGGGTACGCCGCGTCGTCGTGTCTTCATTCGAGTGGGCAGGCTTGGCCTTGCATCTGACGGTGCAGCACAAGCCGGTGTTTCGCTTGACCTGCAATGAGGCCTATCAATATGCGCACCGGGGCACGATCTATCCGTACCTGATGCAAGTGGAACGCATGCATGGCTTCACCGGCCCGATCACGCTCCAGCTTTGCGACCGTCAAGTGCAGGACCTGGACGGCATCGAGATTGTCGAAACCGTCATCCCGCCCGGCGCCAAGGAGGCCAAAAACCTCATCTACCTGCCTGAGACCATGCACTCCAGCGTGCAACACCACTGCCGGCCCTACGCCCAAGGATACGCAACATTTACTGACAAATGGGGCCAGGCGCAAACCCTGCTGGCGGTCTGCGACAAGCGCTGCATCATTCGCACCCTGCCCCCGATCGTCAAGCTGCGGGCCGCGACGCCAGCGCTCAGCGCCCGCCCGGGCGATCACATCACGTGCAAGTTGATCCTGGACCGCACCTCCAACTTCACGGGCCCTGCCGAACTGGAATTGATCGAGTCGCAAGGCTTCACGGCCTCCAAGGTGACCTTGGCAGCCAATCAACTCGACGCGACCCTGAATGTCCACATCGGCAGCCATCTGCGCGCCCATCGAGAGCACACGCTCAGGTTTCGCGCCACCGGCTCTCTGCCCTCCGGCGCAACGGTGATTACTGAAGCATCAGTCGTGATCCTATGGAAGTGACCAAAGACAAATACAAGAATCGGCTTGCTTTGCCGCTTCCCGCCCGGACCGTGGCCTGTCGCGCAAAACCTTCCAACCAGCCGATTTTTCGAGGCATGCCTCACCACTGGGTTGAGGTCAATGCAACCGAACAAGCCGACCAGACCGGCAAGAGTCGAGATCTCGGCGGCTACGGCGGTCCGCGGCGCCACGCCCCCCTTGCCCAAGAGCGTGCCGAACACTGGTAGCGGTCGAAGACGAGGAAGTGAGCATGGCTTGGAAGGCCGCGCATGCCGGCACGAAGAAAGCCATTACACAGCATTATTTGCACAGTTTGCGGTAATCGGCATGGTTCACAAATGCGCACAGGCATAGGTGCTTTTCGAGACGACAGGATTTCGACACAGTTGGCACGCACTCAACTTCCTATCCCCTTGATCCATCCAATGTTACACCGAAAAAAATGTCGGCATCACATGACAGGCAAGTGTAGTCCCTACAGCGTTCACTCTGTCACCCAGAAATGACAAGAATTGAACCATGTCCGGTAATCGCATCTTGTCACGGCGGACCATGGCACACCGCGTCGACCATCGTGGCGGTGAGACGAACTTTCGTCCTCAGTGCGGCAAAGGACTTGTAGGAAAGATTTTTCGCAGATTTCACTTGCATTTTCACCATACGGTGCGGATGCTCTTCCTATGCCCTTGCCCCGGTCGGTGGAATCGGGTGTTTGCCCAGAACGGTCGGTCACGTACGCCGGAGTAGTTTGCCATTCCCTCCGCCGGCTCCGGGCGTGTGTGTTCCCCTTCCTCACAAGGAACTGCTTTTCTGGAATCCTCTATGCATTCGAGCAGTTAGAGATCCCGGTCGTGGTTTGTTTTGCCGGTCGCCCGGACCGATCTGCTTCGCCCGACCTGGTGTGCAGTCAACGGCCAAAGAGTTGAGGCATACAAGGAACGTAGAAGGACATTGCGGCAGAAAAAGCCATCTATTCCGTACCGGAGTGGACGCGGCAGCAAGACGCTGAGATTTGGTTTGCTCCCCTAGGTGCCCCACGCTTGGCGAGGAAGATTGGCAATTCCGCACTGCGCTGTGCGGGATGTCGTCGTTCCTTGGCGGCGCTGAGGTTGTAGACTGCGCCGGTTGCGGCTTGCAGTGATGGCTTGGGCTTTGATCGTCGTCGTTGATTTGCTCAGTGGCTCGGCCCCCCGAAAAGGGGACAGGACCTCTGAATGCAAAAGGTCCTGTCCCCTTTTCGGGGGCCATTGGATTGCGATTTTTTCTGAATCGGGAGTCGACACCATGGGACGTCGCTTAAGCTTTTCCGCATTTTGGTCGCACCTCACCGGTGGCCGGCGCAAGTCTAGCTCACAATCGGCGAAAGGCAAATGGAATTGGGCGAAGCCGCGCTGGATGCGGAGGCTCGCGCTCGGCGTCGAGCATCTGGAAGAACGCACGGTCCCTTCGACAGCGGACATTGCCCGGCTGCCGCTCAGCTTCGAGGCCAACCAGGGCCAAGCCGATGCCCAGGTGGATTTCTTGGCGCGTGGTCCCGGCTATGGGCTGTACTTGACAGCCAACGAAGTGGTGCTGTCGCTCGTGCAGCCGTCCGCGTCGATTGCCAATCCGGAAGGCGCCTTGGGCGACAGCGGACCGCTGGCGCCGGCGGCCGCGCCGGCTTCCAACATTTCGGTGATCCGCATGCAGCTGGTGGGCGCGGCTTCGACGCCGCACATTGTCGGCCTCGATCCGCTCGAAACGGTGAGCAATTATTTCGTCGGCAACGATCCGTCGCAATGGGTAACCAACGTCCTCAACTACGGGCAAGTCAAGTATCAAGGGATCTATCCCGGGATCGACGTCACCTTCCACGGCAATCCGACGCAGCTGCAATATGACTTTTTCCTTGCAGCTGGAGCCGACCCCAGCCGGATCCAGCTGAACTTCGACGGCGCCGACCAGGTCAGCATCGACGAGCAAGGCAACCTGGTCATCCACAGCGGCGCCGCGGCGGTCCTCGCCCACGCCCCGGTGATCTATCAAGATATCGGCGGCGCCCGGCAGACGGTCGAGGGCGGATATGTCCTCCTCGCCGGCAATCAAGTCGGCTTCACCATCGGCGCCTACGATGCCGCGCAACCACTCGTCATCGACCCAACGCTGACCTACGGGACCTTCAACGGCGGCAACAGCACGGACCAGGGCTTCGGTGTCGGCGTGGACAACGCGGGCAATGCTTATATCACCGGTCTGGCCTGGTCGGCGAGTACATTCCCGACGACAGCCGGCGCCTTCAACACGACCGGCAATGGCAGCTTTGACGTCTTCGTCACGAAGCTCAATGCCACCGGAACAGCACGGCTTTACTCGACCTACCTGGGCGGCGCGGGCGACGACCGCGGCTTCGGGCTCGCGGTCGACAAGATCACCGGTGAGGCGTACGTCACCGGCCGGACGACCTCGACCAACTTCCCGACGATGGCGCCCATTCAGGCGACGCACGGCGGCGGCACTTACGATGCTTTCGTGGCCAAGCTGAACGCCGCAGGCGGCGGGCTGGTGTATTCCACCTACCTGGGCGGCAGCGGCAATGAGAATCAGTTCGGCCTGCATGGCTACGACAACGCCACGATCGCGCTGGACAGCGCCGGCAATGCCTGGGTAACGGGCATGACCGATTCGACCAATTTCTTCACCACCGCGAGTGCATTCCAGACCACGCATGGCGCCGACGGCGGCAACCGCGACTATTTCGTGACACGCGTCAACGCCGCCGGTACGGCTTTCGACTATTCCACCTACCTGGGCGGCAACAGCGACGACCGTGGCGCCGCCATTGCCGTCGACTCGGCCGGCAACGCCTACGTCACCGGCTTAGCCATCTCCAGCAACTTTCCCACGACGGCGGGTGTCTTCCAGAGCACCCTTCGCGGCAGCTGGGATGCGACGGTTTCCAAGATCAATCCCAACCTATCCGGCGCCGCGAGTTTGGTGTACTCGTCCTACCTCGGCGGGACGGCGGACGATTACGGGCAAGGCATCGCGGTGGACAGTGCGGGCAACGCGTACCTAACTGGTCTGGTCAACTCCGGCGGGCTCAACTTCCCGACCGTAAACCCGATCCAGGCCGCCGGCGCGGGCAGTTACGACGGCTTTATCACCAAGGTGAACCCGACCGGCACCGCCTTGGTCTACTCGACGTTCTACGGCGGCACCGGCGACGATCGCAGCCAGGCGCTTGCCGTCGATGCGAGTGGCAACCTCCACGTAACCGGCTTCACCACCTCAAGCAACTTTCCCTTGGCCAATCCGCTCCGGGCTACGCATTCCGGCGGAACCTGGGACACGTTCGCCGTCAAGCTCAACGCCGGCGGCACCGCGGCTTATTACTCCACCTATCTGGGCGGCAACGGCGACGACCGCGGCCAGGGCATCGCTCTGGATTCGTCCGGCAACGCCTATATCGGCGGTCTGAGCAGCGGCGGTGGTTTTCTGCCGACCACCTCGACGATCCAGCCTCAGAACGCCGGCGATTGGGACGCCTTTGTCTTCAAGCTCACCGACACGGCAAGCCATCCGCCGGTTCTGCCCAACCCCGGAACGGTGGCCGTCAACAAAGGGTCCACCGTGACGTTGAACCTGAGTGCAACCGATCCGGACCCGGGCAACACGCTGACTTACAATGTCACCAATTTACCGGTGGGGGCCACCTTCAACTCAGGCGCCTTCTCCTGGACGCCGCCGCCAACCGACATGGTCAGCTGGTATCGAATGGAGGGCAACGCGACGGATGCACAGGGAACCAATGACCCAACGGCGACGAACGCGGTTACGTTTGCCACGGGCGAGGTAGGGTCCGCAGCAATCTTTGGCAGCGGCAGCTACATCGATATCCCCAACGCGGCGAATCTCCAGAATCCAAAATTCACTCTTGACGCCTGGGCCCGTCCAGATGGGCCCGGTCCGAACAACGACACCTTCGGCAGCGCGTTGATTCAAAGCCCGGCAGGGAACTCGCTTTGGTGGAGTGCTGTAGACAACCGGTTCCGCTTTGGAACCGGCGACGTTCCGGGTGGCAATCCTCAGGCCCTCGTCTCCGCGCACACTTTCGCTCCCGGCCAGTTTTACCACGTCGCCGGGACATACGATGGCAGCACGTTCAAACTCTACGTCAACGGCGCCCTTGAGGCGCAGCTCGCGCTGGTGCGGACAATTAACTACAGTGATTTCCCCGTTCCATGGACGATTGGCTCAACCGGTGCGACCTATCGAAGTCTAGGCTACGCGCGCACATGGAATGGTGCGATCGACGAAGTCGGCATCTCCAGCCGCGCTCTCAGCGCCACGGAGATTCAGTCCATCTACGCCGCCGGCTCGGACGGCAAGGGCAGCACCGGGTCCTACGGGCGAACTTTCACCGTGAGCGTCACGGACAACGGCGGCTTCACGAATGATCCGGTCAATTCCTGGCGCGGCGAGGGCGATTTCAGCGATAGCGGTAGCGCCGCCCAGAACGGCATCAATGGCCCTAATGGCGGCGTTGTAGCCTTCACAACGGGCAAGGTTGGCCAGGCGTTCCAGTTTGACGGCACCAACAAGTACGTCAAACTACCCGACAATTTCTTCCCCTACCCGACCAGTGCGTTGGGGAACGCATCGAGGAACACGCCGTTCACGTTGGATACCTGGTTCAAAACAACTTCGGGCGGCGTTATCCTGGGTCAACAGAGCACTGATCCGTTTACCACGCCTAACGGCTCTGTGGACGCGATCTACGTCGGCACCGACGGGCTACTCCGGGTCGAAATGTTCTGGAAGGGCGCCGTTGACCCGATCGTCAGCACCACCGCAGTCAACGACGGCGTCTTTCATCATGTCGCCGTCGCCTACGACGGAGCGATGCAGACCGTCTACCTCGACGGCGTGGCCATCGGCAGCAAGACCCACACGCAGACGAGTTACACGGCGACGTACAAGTACCAGTTGGGCACCGGCTACACCGCTTCGAACTGGCCAGCGACTCCCGCCGCCGCCGGCTGGTACAACTTCAACGGCCTCGTGGACGAAACGGCCATCTACCAACGGCTCTTGACGCCTCAGGAAATCCGCGGGATTTACCAGGCCGGCAGCGGCGGCAAAAGCTCCATCACCGGCCTTTCCGACACGAAGACCGTTACCATCGCCGTCAACGCGACTGCGCCGCCGGCGCTACCGGCCGCGATCAGCGGCAACGCGCTCTCGTTCGATGGCGTCAATAATTACGTCCAGGTCGGGGCCAATGCCAGCCTGGTCATGACCAGCCAACTGACCGCCGAGGCCTGGATTTTCCCGACGGCCAACTCCGGGGACGGTATCCTCGTCAACAAGGAAGGCGAGTACGAGGTCGCCCGCTTTTCCGCGGACGGCACCATCCGCTGGGCCTTCGCCAACAGCAACCCGGGCTGGGTCTGGATCAGCACGGGCTACGTGGCCCCACTCAACCAGTGGACCCATATCGCCGTGACCTACGATGCCAGCGTGAATAACGGAGCCGGGATCGGTACGGGGGCTATCCGCACGTACGCCAACGGAACGCTCGTCCATACCTTCACGCCTACCACTGCCACGAACATCGGCAACATCGGGGACGTCAATACCAGCCAGAACGACTTCCGCATCGGCTCCCGCCAGAGCGGGCCTTCGCAGTTCTTCGTCGGCCAAATTGATGAAGTGCGCATCTGGAACCTGGCCCGCAGCCAATCCGACATCCAGTCGGCTGGCAACACCAGGCTCACCGGCAGCGAAACGGGATTGCAAGGCTACTGGCGGTTGGATGAGGGGTCCGGTACGACCGCGGCAGACCAGACGGCTAACCACAACGACGGCACCCTGCCGACCCGGCCAATCTGGGTAGCGGACGGTACCGGCGGTTCTGCCCTCAAGTTTGACGGCGTCCAGAACTATGTGGAGGTACCGAATAGCCCGACGGTGCACTCCGACCGGGCTATCACGGTAACCGGCCAGTTCAAGGTCGATGGCTTCCCGCGCGACTGGCAGAACATCCTCTTCAAGGGGCTAGCTGGCGGGGCGAACAACCGCGAATACGCGCTGTGGATCAATAGGTCCGGGTATTTGCTATTTACCTACGGTTCCACCACCACGGCTTATTCGATTCAAACCTCCGCCGGCAGCGTCCAGGCGGGCCTTTGGTATCATTTTGCCGCCGTCCTGAACAGCGATGCGGGCACGGCACAGCTTTATCTCAACGGTCAGCTCCTGGCCAGCGGATCCATCGACGGGTCGGGAATTGTCAACGGCGGTGGGTCGTTGCGCTTCGGTCGAGCGGTCGAGAACTGGGACAACGGCTTTGCGGGAACTCTGGATGACATCCACCTCTACAACACCGCCTTGACGCAGGCCCAAATCTCTTCGGGGACCGGCTCGGGCCTGGTCGCATCTTGGTCGTTTGACGAAGGCTCAGGTACGATCGCTCACGACTCGGTGAACCACAATGACGGGGCGCTGCTTCCGGTCAACCCCAGCCCGGCCTGGGTCAGTTCCACCGCCCCGATCTATACCACCCCGCCCACGAGTTTGGCCCTCACCGTCATCAATACCGCCGATTCCGGGCCCGGCTCTTTGCGCCAGGTGATCCTGGACGCGAACTCCGTGAACGTCTTCAACCAGTCGGGCGTGCTTCCGGCCACGATTTCCTTCAACATCCCCACGACCGACCCCGGTTACAATGCGTCCACGGGCGTCTTCACGATCAGCCCGGTGTCCGCCTTGTCGGCGATTGCCCGGGCCAACGTAACCATCGACGGACGAACCCAGACGACCTTCACCGGCGACACCAATACCTCGGGGCCGGAAATCGCGATCGATGGCCGCAGCGCAGCTGCTGCCTCGGGATTGCAGCTCAACAGCAACAACAACGTCGTGACCGGGTTGGACATTCAGAGGTTCGGAGCCAACGGTATCCTGATCAACGGCACCAGCAACAACTGGATCTACGGCAATTACATCGGGGTCGATGCGACTGGAACCCTGGCCAAAGGCAACGGCCTCCAAGGCATCTTCGTCAGCGGCGGCGGCAGCAACATCATCGGCACCAATGGCGACGGCGTCAACGACGCCGCGGAGCGGAACGTCATTTCGGGCAATACCCAAAACGGCGTCATCCTGAGTGGCAACCCCCTGACTTCCCTGCCAAACCTGGCAACCGCCGACCAACTTCTCTCCGGCCAGCTGCCCTCCACCACGACGACGGGCACCATTGCGCAGGCCGATCTCAATGACTTCACCAGCCCGGCACCCAGCAACTGGACGATCAACAATCCCATTCCCGGCGGTGGCGGCGACTTTTACGCGATCAAGGGCACCGGCACGCTCCTGGTCAATACCGCCGGAACCTATTCGTTTGCCCTCGGCAGTGACGACGGCAGCCGCTTGCGCATTGACGGGACTAACGTCGTCCTGTTCGACACGCCGCGCGCTTTCGGGGTCACCTACGGCACGGTCACGCTGAGCGCCGGCACGCACGCGTTCGAATGGGTGGGCTACGAACAAGCCGGCGCTGCCGGCTTCGAGCTGTCGGTCGCGGCCGGCACAAACACCTCGGCCGTCAACTCCGCCAACGGCTGGCGCGTCATCGGCGACAACACACTGCCGGGCAACGGCATCCAGTTGCAGGGCGCCATCGCGGTCACGGTAGCCTATTCCGCGGCCAAGAACGTGGTGGCCGGCAACACCATCGGCACCAACGCCGCCGGCACCGCCGCCCTGGGCAACGGCGCCAACGCCGGCATCCTGATCCAAAGCGCCTCGCGCGGCAACCTGATCGGCACCAACAGCGACGGCACTTCCGACGTCATTGAGCGCAACCTGATCTCCGGCAACTTGGGGCGCGGCGTGTGGATCTCGGCTTCACACCAGAACGTGATTGCCGGCAACTACATCGGCACCAACGCCGACGGCACCGCCGCCGTACGCAATTCAGCCGACGGGATCATTTTCACAAGCGGCTCCGTCGGCAACCGCATCGGCGGCGTCGCCCCGATCTCGCAACATGTGCTCAGCACTTTCAACGCGAGCACCGTCGCGGTCGGCAGCGACGGGACCATCTACGTCATTACCACCGGCAACTCGATCAGCATCATGAACCCCACCACCGGCGTGCCGACCACGCTGGCGACCCTGGGCGCTTTCGCAGCGACCGACCTCAAGGACCTGGTCTACGACGCCGTGCACAACGTGCTCTATGTGCTCGGCCGTTATCAAGTGGCCGGCGGAAATACCCACAAGATCCATCGCGTGACCCTCAGCGGCACCGTCACCGAGGTGACCAGCGGCGGGCTCCTTGGCAACCCGCAGGGCTTCGGCTACGACCCGGTCGGCGACCGCCTGCTCATCGCCGACCCGTTCTCGACGGTCGTCCCGTCCTTCTCCAGCGAGCAGAACGCCATCATCGCCGTGGACGTCGCCACCGGGGCGCAGTCGATCTTCATCAAGAACCCCCCGCCCGGCACCGGCACCAATTACCTCAGCTTCGGCAGCAAGGACGTCGCTGTCAATCCGCTCACCGGCGACGTCTGGGTCATGCACGGCGGCTACCTGACCCAGTTCGACCGGGTCACCGGCGCCTTCATCCGCAACGTGGTCGGCAGCGGCGCGCAGTTCAACAGCGTCACCTTCGGGCCCGACGGTACGCTCTATGCCGCGTCGACGTACACCACGTTCCAGGGACAGACCCCGATCCTCACCGGGGCGGTGCAAAAAATCGACCTGGTCGCCGCGGTCACTACCGACGTGATCAAGGGCGGGATCATGCTGGGCGCCCAATTCGTCGCGGTCCGGACCAACGGCAACTTGCTGGCGACGATCTCCCCCGTCCCCGGCGCCAGCCCTCTGACGGAAATCGTGCTCAGCAACGCCGCCCGCAACATTATCTCCGGCAACGGCAACTGGGGCATTCGCATCCAGGAGGCCAACACCATCAACAACGTGGTGGCCGGCAACTACATCGGCACCAACGCCGCCGGCACGGGAGCGATTGCCAACGCCATCGACGGCGTCTTGATCTACTTCAATGCCCAGTTCAACCTGGTTGGCACGAACGGCGACGGCGTCAACGATGCGGCCGAGCGCAACATCATCTCCGGCAACAGCCAGCGCGGCGTCCGCATTCAACAAGCCCAAAATAACACGGTGGCGGGCAACTGGATCGGCGCCGATGTGAACCAGGCGGCGCTGCCCAACAACCTGGACGGCGTCTTGATCTGGTCCGCAGCTACAAGCAGCCCCGCAGCCACCGGCAATACCATCGGCGGTTCCTCGGCCCAGGCCAACGTCATTGCCTTCAACAAGGGGGCCGGGGTCAACGTTCAGGACGCCGTTACCACCGGCAATAGCATCCTGCACAACTCCATCTACTCCAACACGGGCCTCGGCATCGATCTAAACAACGACGGCGTCACGCTCAACGACGTCAACGACGCCGATACCGGCCCCAACGGGCTGCTCAACTCCCCCGTGTTCACGGGCGCTGCCCTGCAAGGCGGCAATCTGACTCTCACCGGTTTCGCTCGGCCCGGGAGCAGCATCGAATTGTTCATCGCCGACGGCGACACGATTGGTTTCGGCGAGGGCAAGACCTACCTGGCGACGCTGGTCGAAGGCTCGGTCAACGACACGGATGCGGGAACCGGCAGTTACACCATCTCGGGGGTGGGCAGCGATACGACGAACCGGTTCACGTTTGCGATAGCGGTGCCGGCGGGAGTAACGGCCGGCACGTTCCTCACGGCCACGGCCACTGTTGCCGGCGCCACCTCCGAATTCGGTCCCAACGTCCTGGTGAACGCGCCTCCAGCCCTGACGCCGATCGCCAACCAGACGGTCAACGAGGGTAGTCCGGTGACCTTCACCGCCTCGGCGACGGATTTCGGCGTGCCGGGCTTCGGCACAACCGGCCTGGGCGCCAACCCGACCCTCCAGGCCGGATTCCAGACGGCTGCGCCGGTGCTTGACGGCACCATCAACCCCGGGGAATACGGCCCGTCGACGGCTGTCGATTTCTTCGGAGACGCCAATCCCGGCCGGATCTGGACTGGCTCGGTCACGACCCCGACCGACCTCAGCTACGAGGTTTCCACCGCCCACACCGCCACCAACCTGCACGTCGCTTTCAAAGTCCTGGACGACTTCATCGACGCACAGACGGCGGATGTCGCTGCTCCGTACCTCAACGACAGTATCGAACTCTTCGTCGACGGCGACCGGCAGACGAACGACTTCGGTGCTTTCAGCAGCCTCGGCGGCGGCAAGGAAGGCTTCCAGCTCATCGCCGACACCCTTGGCAACAAACTTACCACGGGAATCGGCATTCTCAACTCCGATTGGTCCGTGGCTACCAGCACGTTCGTAAGCGGGACCGTCAACGGCGTGACGGGGGCGGGTTACATCATCGAGTTCAGTATTCCGTTGAGCCTGATCGACACCCAGGACGGCGCGGGTTTCACTGCCGCGACCACCGGATCAGTGCTTCGCTTTACGGGGGCCGTCACGGACAACGACGCCAACGTCAGCGCTCAGAGCACCTACACACTGATGTGGCGCGATACGACCGTCACGACACTGTCGCCCTACGGTTCCGGCGAGGTCGGCTGGCTCATCGACCTGAACCTGTCGCAGAGCGTGACCTATACGCTCGATCCCGGCGCCCCCGCAGGCGCCAGCATCGACTCCGGGACCGGCGTCTTCACCTGGACGCCGCCGGACAACGGCACTTACCCCATCACCGTGCGCGCGACCGACAACGGCACGCCCAACTTGAGCTCCACCCAGACTTTCAACGTCACCGTCAACAACGTCGCCCCGTCCAACGTCAATCTGTCCCTCAGCGCCAGCACGATCAACGAAGGCCAATCCACGACGCTCAACGGCACCTTCACCGATCCCGGCACGGCCGACACGCACGCGGTGACCATCACCTGGGGCGACGGCACGACGGAAAGTGTGCAGTTGGCAGTGGGCAGTAGGCAGTTCAGCCAAACCCATACCTACGTGGATGACAATCCGACCGACACGTCCAGCGACCAGTACACGATCAGCGTGACGGTGACGGATGACGACGGCGGCAGCTCGGCCACGCTCCCCGCCGGTCTGGCGAGCTCGTACTCGATGAACGGTTCCGTGGTGGACGGGGTGTATGGGAACAACCCCTCGGCGACAAACGCCATCAGCTTTGTGCCCGGCAAGGTGGCCACCGGGGTGACGTTCGGGACCGGCGGGTATATTGAGATTGCCGACTCGGCGAGCTTGGCCAACCAGCGGTTCACGCTCGAGGCCTGGGTGCGGCCCGATGGACCTGGGCCGAACAACGACCAGTTTGGCAGCGTCATTATCGCCAAGGGTTTGAACCCGCCCGCGGGTAACACCAGCGTGAGCGTGGCCCTGTGGTGGAGCGCGCTCGACCAGCGCTTCCGCTTTGGCTTCGGCGACGTCTTTTCGGAGTTCTTCGTTTCAGCGAACCAATTCGCGGCCGGTCAGTTCTATCATGTGGCGGCGACCTACGACGGCGCCACTTTCAAGCTTTTTGTCAATGGCGCTCTCCAGGGACAATTGGCGCTGGTCAAGACCCTTACCTATGATTCCGCGATTCCCTGGACGATTGGTTCGGCGCCTGCCTGGATCCGGAACGCCGGTTTCCCGCGCACCTTCAACGGCGTCATCGATGAGGTGGGGATCTACAACCGCGCTCTGTCGGCCGCCGAAATCCAGACCCACGTTGCCGCCGGCAACGCAGGGCAAGCGCTGTCGGGGGGGGCCACCGCGACCATCACCGTCACCAACGTCGCCCCGTCCAACGTCAACCTGTCCCTCAGCGCCGCCACCATCAACGAGGGCCAGTCCACAACACTCAATGGCACCTTCACCGATCCCGGCGCCGACACCTTCACCGTGACGATTGCCTGGGGTGATAACTCGGGCAGCACCCCCCTGAGCGGCAATCAAATCACCAAGAACCTGTCCACGGGAAACTGGGAATTCAGCGCCCCGCACACCTACGCCGACGATCAACCAGGCCTCACGATCGATCAGTACACGATCAGCGTTACTGTGGCCGATGACGATGGCGGCTCCATGTCGCCAGTTCCCGCCGGGTTGGTGAGCGAGTGGAAGGGAGAAGACAATGCGGCGGATAGCGCCGGCAGCAACGCCGGAACGTTGCAAGGCGCCGTAACCTTTACTCCAGGAGTAACCGGGCAAGCCTTCAACTTCGCCGGCAGCGGTTATGTGGAACTCCCGTTCAACCCTTCGCTGTCACCGGCAGAGATTACCATCGGTGGTTGGATCAAGCCGGTTTTCTCAGGGCGCCCGGCGACAAACGCGGACCACGATACTATTCTCCAGAACTATGGTTTCACGGCGGAAGGCTACATCCTGCACGTGGCCATGGATCCCACCTACTTTAACCTGCCGGTGGGGACGCCGCGCCTTTACATCACGATTGGCGGGGTGGGGCACCTGCTCGAAGGTTCGTCCACCCTTCCCGACGACGGGGCCTTCCATCATGTCGCCGCAAGCTATGACGGCGCCATGGTCCGCCTGTTTTTGGACGGGGTCCAGGTGGCGAGCGAGGCAGCCAGTGGATCGATCACTTATGCCGATGGACCGGGAGCGGATCGGAAGGTTCTCATCGGCCGCAATCACACATCTCCGCACAACAGCAGGGCGGCCATCGACGAAGTCCAGCTCTTTGACCGCGGCCTGAGTGCCGCCGAAATTCAAGGCATCTTCAATAGCGGTGGCGGGTTGACGAGCGCCACCACCACCGTCACCGTCAACAACGTCGCCCCGTCCAACGTCCAGCTTAACCTCACCGCCAGCACGATCAACGAAGGCGGCAGCACGACGCTCAACGGCACCTTCACCGATCCCGGCGCCGACACCTTCACCGTGACGATTGCCTGGGGTGATAACTCGGGCAGCACCCCCCTGAGCGGCAATCAAATCACCAAGAACCTGTCCACGGGAAACTGGGAATTCAGCGCCCCGCACACCTACGCGGACGACAATCCGACGGGAACCTCAAGTGACCAGTACACCATCAGCGTCACGGTGACGGATGACGACGGCGGCAGCTCGGCCTCTGGGGCTGGCATCTCCTTTGACTTCAACACCGACGTCGCCCAGGCCGACCTTAACACCGCCTTCCCTGGCGCGCAGGTGCAGCTCGGCGGCGGCACGATTTACGTGTCGGGCGGCCAGCTGCACATGGTGAATTCTTCCGGAACTTTGCAGCTTTTCGATCTGCCGAACACCGGCATCACCAGCGGCGCTTTCGTGGCCGAATCCCGCATGGGCACGGCGACCGGAGCGGGCGGCCAGTACAACGTCGGCTTCCACATCGGCCAGAATAACATCGTCTTTCACCCCGGTTTTTCGGGCGGGGCGCTTCGAGTGGAAGGGCCGGGCGGCTTCGGCAACACCGACATGGGATTCACGCCGGCCGAGAACACCCTGCACACGCTTCGCCTCGAAGGGGACGGGACCGGCGTCTTCACGATCAAGTTTTATGACGGCAACAGTACCACGCCGAGCTATACCACCAGCTTCACGAACCCCGGTTCGGTGGGGGCAGTCTTTGGCTTGCGGCGCGAAGGGTCCATTGGCGGCGAGGACTTCTTCGACAATGTGAGTTTGTCGGCAGCCGGGTCCGGAGCCTCCGTTACTCCCGCCGGCCTGGTGAGTCGGTGGCTGGCGGACGGCACGGCCGCAGACAGCACCGGCGCCAACAACGGCTCGCTTCAGGGCACCACCGCGTTTACGACAGGGAAATTCGGCCAGGCATTCAATTTCGACGGCGGCGGTTATGTGCAGATCGCCAACAGCGCCTCGCTGCGGCCCGCGGCGTTCACGGTTGAAGGTTGGATCAAACCGGCCTTCAACGGGCGCGGCGGTGGGAATGCCGATTTCGATGCTATCCTCGATAATTTCGAGTTCACGGGCGGCTTCCGCGGCTACAGCCTTGGACTGCTCATGGACACGAGTTACCCGTGGTCCGAATTCACCCAGGACCAGCAGGCAGGTGCGACCCGGCCGCTGGGCACAACTTTTTGGGACGTGGCGACCACCGCAGGGTTGTACCAGATCTTCGGTCCTGCGGTTCCCAATGACGGCGCCTTCCATCACGTGACCGGGACTTACGATGGCCAGACGATGCAGATCTTCCTGGACGGCGTCCTCGTCAGAAGCCAGTCGACGGTGGGGGCCATCTCGTACGGTACGACCGATGCCTTCATCGGCGCCGAGAATCCGAGCGGGCGCAAGAGCCGTGCCGCCATCGACCAGGTAGGCCTTTACAACCGGCCACTGTCAGCCGCCGAAATCCAGTCTTTGGTATCGGGCACAGGCGGGACAACCACCACGATCACGGTCAACAACGTGGCCCCAACCGTCAACGCCGGGCTCGACATAATCCAGAATATGGTGGGCGCCTTCACGTCCTCCGGCTCCTTCACCGATCCGGGCGCTGACACCTGGACCGCCACCGTGAACTACGGCGACGGCAGCGGCAACCAAACACTCACCCTGAATGCGGATAAGTCCTTTGCGCTCAATCACGATTACGCCTCGGACGGCGCGTACACCGTAACCGTCACGGTGACCGATGACGACACCGGTGTCGGCAGCGATTCAATGGCCGTCAACGTCAACCGCTTTGCCGTCAACACCACGGACGATACCGTGGCGAACGACGGCGTCTTGAGTCTTCGCGAAGCCATCGAGAATGCCAACGCCAATCCGGGGCTCGACACCATCACTTTCAACATCTCCGGCAGCGGCGTGCACACGCTTAGTCCGACGTCCGCGCTGCCGACGATCATCGATGCGGTGGTCATCGACGGCTACTCGCAAGCGGGGGCCAGTGCGAACACGCTGACGAACGGCAACAACGCCGTGCTTCAGGTGGAGCTCAACGGCAGCACCGCGGGTTTCGCAGTGAGCGGCCTGACCATCACGGCCGCCAACAGCACCGTCCAGGGGCTTGTCATCAATCAATTTGAGGGCAGTGGCATAGTCATCAGCGGCGCCGGCGCCACGGGCAACGTCATCAGCGGCAACTACATCGGCACTGACGCCGCTGGCGCGCTGGACCTGGGGAACCTGGTCGCGGGCGTGCAGGTCCTGAACGGGGCGAATGGCGTCACCATCGACCAGAACGTCATCTCCGGCAACGGCACCGATTTCAGCATCATCTTCAGTGGCATCGACATCATCGGCCCCGGCACCACGGGCGTGGTCGTGACCGGAAATCTGATCGGCACGAACGCCGCCGGCACGGCGGCGATCGGCAACGTTGGCGCGGGTGTCTACATCGAAAACTCGGCCAACAACACGGTCGGCGGGACCACGGCCGCCGCGCGCAACGTGATCGCCGGCAACAGCGGCGCCGGCGTCGTCATCACAGGAAGCGGCGCGACCGGCAATGTGGTCCAGGGCAACTACATCGGCACCAATGCAGCAGGCACCGCGGCCATCACTAATGACAATACCGGCATTCTCGTTACTGGCGGGGCCAAGAACAACATCATCGGCGGCCCGACTGCGGCTGAACGAAACCTGGTCTCCGGCAATACTCTCGGCGGGATCGTGTTCCAGGGTGCGGGAACCACCGGCAACGTTGCCCAGGGCAACTGGGTCGGACTCAATGCGGCCGGCACCGCCGCGCTCGGCAACAACCTGACGGGGATCGCGTTTATCGACAGCGCCTCGGGCGACTCAGCCATTGGCAACGTGGTGAGTGGTAACCAGTCGGGTATTGTTTTCGCGGCCTACAACACTCCCCTGGGCGCCTTCAATAACGTCGTTCAAGGGAACTTCATCGGCACCGACCCGACCGGAACAGTTGCGATCGGCAACGTGGGCATCGGCATCCTGATCGCGAACGCCTCCACAGGCAACACCGTGGGCGGCTTGACGGCCGGAACGGGCAACGTAATCTCAGGCAACACGGGCGCAGGCATCAGGATCACCGGCAGCGGCACCACGGGCAACGTGGTAGAGGGGAACCTCATCGGCACCGATGTCAGCGGGACGGTCGCCTTGAGCAACGGCCTCGGCGGCGTAAAGATTGTGAGCGGCTCGAGCGGCAACGTGATCGGCGGCACGACGAGCGCCGCACGCAATATCATTTCGGGTAATAACGGTAATGGCGTCCTCATCAGCGGCATCGCGGCAACCGGCAACGTCGTGGCCGGCAACTACATCGGCACCAACGCGGCCGGCACCGCCGCCCTGCCTAACAGTGGCAGCGGCGTGAGCATCAGCGGTGGAGCTACGAATAACACCGTCGGCGGCACCTCGGCGGCTGCCCGCAACGTCATTTCCGGAAACTTGGGCAATGGCATTACGGTCGACGGCAGCAGCGGTGGAGGCAACACCATCGCCGGCAACGATGTCGGCACCGACGCCAACAACGGCGGACTCGATATCTCGGTAGCCAGCGGCGTCAGTTCCGTGACGCTGGCGGGGCCGATCACCATCGGCAATCGTGGCGCAAGCGTCACGGCCGGCAGCATCCACCTCAGCGGCGAAGTAGCCACACGGGGCGGCGCCGTAGACCTCACGGGACCGGTGACCCTGGATGGCGACGCCGCCATCAGGACCGGCGGCGCCAATCTGACGGTCGCCAATAGTGTGACCGGCGCGCATGCCTTCACGGCTGACCAACTCGGCTCCCCTACCTTCGCCGGCGCCATCAACGTTGCCGCCCTCACCGTGTCGTCGAGCGGGAACCAGTCGTATGGTGTCGGCGTCCCGATCGTGGTAACCGGCAATGCCAACTTCTCGGGTGGCGACATCAGCTTCAGCAACCTCAATGCCGGCGCGGTCACCGTCAATCTCACCGGCACGTTGACGCTGAACTTCCCGCTGCTCACCTTCAGCCTGAGCACGACCGGCGGGACCGTGGTCATCGCCAGCGACCTCACGACGGCCGGCGAACAAGATTACAACAGCGCTGTGACATTGACCGGCGCGACCAGCTTGACGGGCAGCACCGTCAAGCTGCGCGGCACGGTCAATGGCAATGGGAACACACTGACGATCAACGGCCCCGCCGTGCTGGGCGACGGCGCGACCGACGCCCTAACCAACCTGAGCACCCTGCACATCACGGGCGCCGCCACGATCGGCGCCGGCAGCATCGTCACGGCCGGCACGCAGACCTACGACAACACCGTAACGCTGAGCGGCGCCACGAACCTGACGGGCAGCACCGTCACCACGCTCGGCCCAGTGGCCGGCGCGGGCAACGGCTTGACCATCACCGGCAACGCCGTGCTGGGCGACGGCGCCGCCGATGCGCTGACGGGCCTGGGCAACTTGCACGTCACCGGCACGGCCGTCATTAACACGAACACGATCGGCAGCACGGGGGATCAAACCTACGACGGCAACGTGACGCTGGGAGACAGTCCGACGTTTAGCGCGGCCGTCGGCACCGTGACGTTTTTCGCGAACGTGACCGGTCTGGGCAGCTTGACGGTGACGGCGCCGACCATCAGCGTGCACAACGTCACGACCACGTTCGGCCAGACTTACAACGGCGCCGTGACGTTCAACAGCAGCTATGCGAGCGGCGGCGACTTCCGCGTCAACGGCGCCGTCACGCTGGCCGACAACGTCGACGTCAAAGCCAAGAACATCACGTTCGGCGGCGCGGTGGACAGCGCCGGCGACGGCTTCTACGGCTTGACAACGAAGAGCGACGGGACCGCCGCCTTTGCCGGCGCCGTAGGCGCCAAGAAGAATGGCGGCAAATTCAGCGGCCGACTCGGTTTCCTGACAACGAAAGGGCCGGACCAACTCCACGATGCGCAGGGCAAGACCTCGATCACCGCCGGCGAGCTGCATACTTTTGCCGACAGCACCCACCACACCACCGGCGACGCGGAATTCAGGAATTCCGTCAAACTGGGCGGCAACAACCCAGTGCTCGATGTCGGCGGCAACCCCTCGTTCGCAGGCGGTCTGACGGCCGACGACCCGAACTTCCGCTTTGAGGTCAAGTTGGGCGCCAACAGCACGGCGGCCAACTTCAAGGGCGTGGACCTGCCCATCGACCTGAGCGTCAACACCACGCCCAAGAAGGAATTGACCATCACCGGCGGCAAGAAGCAAAACACCTTCAGCAGGCCCGCGGGCGTGGGCGGCAAAATCAACTTCAAGGCTGCCGGCACCAAGACCACGATCAACTTGGGCACCGCCAAGAGCAAGTCGCTGGGCGCCGGCGAAACGCTGTTGACGCTGGGCACCGACGGCAACGCGCAGGTCGTGGCCAGCGCCGTCACGGTGGACGCCTCCGAAGGCTCCACCACTTTCGATTTCCGCGCTAGCGAAGCCAGCGTGGCCCCGACCGATCCGCTGAACTCGGAAGGCCACTTCAATGTCGAGGCGGCGTCGCAGGGCATCACGCTCGATCTGACGCAGCTCGGGCGTTCGCAAGTCCTCAGCTACACGGTCGTCACCGATACGCAGGGGGAACACCTGCTGCCCAACACCATCACGCTCAGCCCGGGCACCTTCATCGGGCAGGTCGTGGACAGCCTCCACAACGACACCATCTCCACGCTGGCCCCGACTACCTCGGCTCAGATGCTCGACCCGTTCGGCCTGCCCCTGACGGGCACGACCGTGCAACTCACGGGCGGCCGCGACAAGGTGTTCGCAGCGCCGGGCAGTACCATCTTCAACCTCAGCGCCGGCGGCAGCAGCGAGGTCAATCAAGTCTTGGGCCAGATGGCCCTGCAAGACGCCAACAGCTTCATCCAGAACGCCGCCAACCTGGTGGACGCGATTTCCGGCGGCGGCAACGATGCGCTGCGCAATGCGTTGCAAGACGACGCGCTGCGAAACGCGCTGGGCAATGAAAACCTGCGCAATGCCCTGGGCAACGGCGCCTTGCGCAACGCACTCAGTAACGACGCCTTGCGCAACGCCTTGGCCAACGGAGAACTGCGCAACGCACTAGGCGATGAGGCTTTGCGAAACGCGCTAGCCAACGGACAATTCAACGTTGGAAGCGCCAACCTGCAAGCCGCCCTTGCCGACCCGAATCTGCAAAGCGCTTTGCAGACCGCGCTTGCCGACCAGTCGCTCCGCAATGCCCTGGCCGACGCCGATCTGCGGAATGCCCTGGCCGACGCCAATCTGCGGAATGCCCTGGCCGGCGACGCGCTGCGCAACGCCCTGGCCAACGACAATCTGCGCAACGCCCTGGCCAGCGATGCACTCCGCAACGCCCTGGCCAGCGATGAACTGCGGAACGCGCTGCGCAACGCCCTGGCCGACTCGAATCTGCGCAACGCCCTGGCCAACGATTTCCTGCGGAATGCCCTCGCCAACGACGCCTTGCGGAACGCCCTGTCGAACGACGCACTCCGCAACGCCCTGGCCGATCCCAATCTCCGCAACGCCCTGGCCAGCGACGCCCTGCGCAACGCCTTGTCGAGCGACGAATTGCGCAATGCCCTGGCCGATGACGCCTTGCGGAATGCCCTGTCGAACGACGCGCTGCGCAACGCCCTGGCCAACGAAAACCTGCGCAACGCCCTGGCTAGCGGCGCCTTGCGCAACGCTTTGGCCGACGACGCGCTCCGCAATGCCCTGGCCAACGACGCCCTGCGTAATGCCCTGGCCAACGAGAACCTCCGCAACGCTTTGGCCAACGAAGCGCTCCGCAATGCCCTGGCCAACGACGCGAGCGGCGAACTACGGAACGCCCTGGCCAACAACCTCTTTCTCCGCAATGCCCTGGCCGACGACAGTCTCCGCAACGCTCTGGGCAGCCAAGACCTGCGCAACGCGTTGGCCAACTCCGCGCTCCGCAATGCCTTGGGCAACGGGGCTCTGCGCAACGCCCTGGCTTTGGACGCCCTCCGCACTGCCCTATCCGACGACGCCCTGCGCAATGCCCTGGCCAACGATTTCCTGCGGAACGCCCTGGCTGATGATTCGCTCCGCAACGCTTTGGCCGATGATTCGCTGCGCAACGCCCTGGCCGATGATGCGCTGCGCAACGCGCTGTCCGCCAATCTGCAAAGCGCCCTGGCCGATCCGGACCTGCGCAATGCCCTGCGGAACGCCCTGGATAACGAAGCGCTGCGCAACGCCTTGGCCAGCGATGCGCTCCGCAATGCCCTGGCCGATCCGGAACTGCGCAATGCCCTGGCCGACGACGCCCTGCGCAACGCCTTGCGGAATGCTTTGAACAACGACGCGCTCCGCAACGCGCTGGCCAGCGAAGTTCTGCGCAACGCGCTGGCCGACGACCATCTGCGCAATGCCTTGGCCGACGACAATCTGCGGAACGCACTGGCCGACGATGCCTTGCGCAACGCCCTCCGCAACGCCCTGGCCGACGACGCCCTGCGCAATGCCCTGGCCAGCGACGCCCTGCGGAACGCCCTGCAAAGCGATGCTTTGCGGAACGCGTTGGCCAGCGACGCCCTGCGCAATGCCTTGTCGAGCGATGCCCTGCGGAACGCCCTGGCCAGCGAATCGCTGCGCAATGCCCTTTCGAGCGTTGAACTTCGCAACGCCCTGACCAACGATTCGCTCCGCAACGCGCTGGGCACCGACAGCCTGCGCAACGCCCTGGCCGATGACAATCTGCGCAACGCCCTGGCCAACGACGCCCTGCGCAACGCTCTGGCCAGCGACGGCTTGCGCAACGCTTTGTCCAACGATTTCCTGCGCAATGCCCTGGGCGACCAGGATCTGCGCAATGCCCTGGCCAGCGGCGCGCTGCGCAACGCCCTGGCCAATGACGCCCTTCGCAATGCCTTGAGCGATTCCGACCTCCGCAATGCCCTAGCCAGCGAAAACCTGCGCAATGCCCTGGCCAACGGTGCCCTGCGCAACGCCTTCGCGGTGGATGCCCTGCGCAACGCCCTGGGCGACGACGCCCTGCGCAACGCCCTGGCCAATGAGTTTCTGCGCAATGCCCTCGCCACCGATGCCCTACGCAACGCCTTGGCGAATAACTCGCTTCGCAACGCGCTGGCCGATGACAATCTGCGGAATGCGATGGGCAGTGCCGACTTGCGCAATGCCCTGGCCAACACGGACCTGCGCAACGCTCTGACGAATCAAGACCTTCGTAATGCCCTGGCCAGCGGCGCCCTCCGCAACGCCTTGGCCGACGACTCGCTCCGCAATGCTCTGGCTAACCCGGAACTGGCCAACACTCTCCTGGCCGACCAAGATCTTCGCAACGCGCTGGCCGATGAGAATCTGCGCAATGCCCTGCGGAACGCCTTGGACAACGACGCTCTCCGCAATGCGCTGCGCAACGCTCTGGAGATCGACGCTCTCCGCAACGCCCTGGGTAGCGAGGCCTTGCGCAATGCCTTGGCCGACGAGAATCTGCGGAACGCTTTGGCCAGCGAAGCATTGCGGAACGCGCTCCGCAACGCTTTGGAAAACACCGAGCTGCGCAACGCCCTGGCCAGCGAAGCGCTGCGGAATGCCCTGGCCGACGATTTTCTGCGCAACGCCCTGGCCGACGACGCCCTGCGCAACGCCTTGCGGAACGCGCTGAACAACGACGCGCTGCGGAACGCCCTGACGGGCGATGCGTTGCGCAATGCCCTGGCCGACGACAATCTGCGCAACGCCCTGGCCAGCGATTCGCTGCGCAATGCCCTGGGCGACTCGGCCCTGCGGAATGCCCTGCAAAGCGACGCGCTGCGCAACGCCCTGGCCAACGACGCCCTGCGCAATGCCCTGGGCGACGTGAATCTGCGCAACGCCCTGGCCAACGACGCCCTGCGCAACGCGCTGCGCAACGCCCTGGCCAACCAAGCGCTCCGCAATGCCCTGGCCAACGATGGCTTGCGCAACGCGCTGGCCAGCGATGCGTTGCGAAACGCGCTCAACAACGATCTGCTCCGCAACGCCTTGACGGGCGACGCTCTCCGCAATGCCTTGGCCGACGACGCGTTGCGCAACGCCCTGGGCAACACCGATCTCCGCAATGCCCTGGCCAATGCCGATCTGCGGAACGCTCTGGCCGGCAACGCTCTGCGCAACGCCTTAGCCGACGCTGCGCTGCGTAACGCGCTGGGCAATAGCGATCTCCGCAATGCCCTGGCCAGCGAGGCTCTGCGGAATGCCCTGACCGACGCTGCGTTACGCAACGCCTTGCGGAATGCACTGGATGTCGATGCGCTGCGTAACGCGCTGGACAGCGCCGAGTTGCGCAATGCACTGGGCGGGGACCTGTTGCGCAACGCGCTCGCCGACAACCTGCGCAACGCCCTGCTGGGCGATGAAGCGCTCCGTAACGCCCTGCGGAACGCCTTGGCCGACGATGCCCTTCGGAACGCCTTGGCCGGCGATGCCCTGCGGAACGCCCTGGCGGACGTTGACCTGCGCAACGCGCTGGCCAGCGTTGCGTTGCGCAATGCCCTGGGCGATGAGGCTCTGCGGAACGCCCTGACGAGCGACGCCCTGCGCAACGCCCTGGCCGATCCGAACCTGCGCAACGCGCTCGCCAGCGACGATTTGCGCAATGCTTTGGCCAACGACGCGCTCCGCAACGCCCTGTTCAACGATAGCCTGCGGAATGCCTTGGCCAGCGACGCCCTGCGGAATGCCCTGGCCAACCCGGATCTTCGCAACGCCCTGGCTAGCGACACCCTTCGCAACGCCCTCGGCGACAATTCCCTGCGGAATGCCTTGGCCAGCGCTGCCCTGCGGAATGCCCTGGGCGACGCAAACCTGCGCAACGCCCTGGCCAGCGGCGCTCTGCGGAACGCGCTGGCCGACGATGGGTTGCGCAACGCCCTGGGCGACGCGAATCTTCGCAACGCCCTGGCCAGCGCTGAGCTGCGCAACGCCCTGACTGACGACGCGCTGCGCAACGCCTTGACCGGCGACGCGCTGCGCAACGCCTTGCGGAACGCCCTGGGCGATGATGCATTGCGCAACGCCCTGCGGAACGCCTTGGATGACCCCAATTTGCGCAACGCCCTGGGCACAGATCTGCTGCGCAACGCGCTGGCCGACAACCTGCGCAACGCCTTGGACGCCGACCTCGCGCTCCGCAACGCGTTGCGGAATGCCCTGGCCGACGACGCCCTGCGCAACGCCCTGGCTAGCGACACCCTCCGTAACGCCCTGGCAGACGATTCCCTGCGCAATGCTCTGGCCAGCGATGCGCTGCGGAATGCCTTGGGCGACACGGCTCTGCGCAACGCCCTGGCCAGCGATGTGCTGCGGAATGCCTTGGGCGACACGGCTCTGCGCAACGCCCTGGCCAGCGAATCGCTCCGCAACGCCCTGGGCAACGAAGCGCTGCGGAACGCTCTGACCAACGAAACGCTGCGGAACGCTCTGACCAGCGATGCCCTGCGCAACGCCCTGGCCGACCCGAGTCTGCGCAACGCCTTAACCAGCACTGCTCTGCGAAACGCGTTGGCCGACGATACATTGCGGAATGCCCTGGCAAGCGCCGACCTGCGCAACGCCCTGGCCAGCGCTGACCTGCGCAATGCCCTGACCGACGACGCGCTGCGCAATGCCTTGACCGCCGATGCGCTGCGCAACGCCTTGCGAAACGCCCTCGACGACGATGCCCTCCGCAACGCTCTGCGCAACGCGCTAGATGACCCCGACCTGCGCAACGCCCTGGGCGCGGATCTGCTGCGCAACGCCCTGGCCGACAACCTGCGCAATGCCTTGGACACCGATCTCGCGCTCCGCAACGCGTTGCGGAACGCCCTGGCGGACGACGCCCTGCGGAACGCCCTGGCCGGCGACGCCCTGCGGAACGCCCTGCTCGATCCGAGCCTGCGCAACGCCTTGGCCAGCGAAGATCTGCGCAACGCCCTGGGCAACGAAGCGTTGCGCAATGCCCTCATCAACGATGGCCTGCGCAATGCGCTGGCCAGCGACGATTTGCGGAACGCCTTGTCCGACGATGCCCTGCGCAACGCCCTCACCGACGATTCCCTCCGCAACGCCCTGGCCAGCGATGAACTCAGCAACGCGCTATCCAACGAAACGCTCCGCAGCGTGTTGGCCAACCCGGCGCTGCGCAACGCCCTGGGCGACCCGAACTTCCAGGCCCTGCTCAGCAGCCCCGCCTTCCAATCGCTGATCCGGCTCGGCGCCCTGCAAAAGCCGGAATTCGTCGCCGCGGTGCAGAACCCCAACAAGCAGCAGCAGCAGGAGCAGCTCAAGTCGTTCCTCGATTCGTTCATGCTCGACCGCTTCCGGGTCAACGTCAGCATGGTCAGTGCACCAGGCAGCAACGTGGTCGCGCGGGCCGGCTTGCTGGCCACCCTCAACTTGACGGGCAACGGCAACAACCTGGTCGTGCAGACCCTGCGGCCCGAATACCTGGCCTCGCTGGCCGGCGCCATCGCCAACGGCACCGACCTGACGAACCTGCGTCTGCGCATCACCACCGGCAACGGTGACAACGTCATCGTCTCCGGTCTTTTGAGCGACATCCACACCGGCTCGGGCAACGATCAGTTCATCATCGAGGATCCCAGCCTGCTGGGCATGAGCCTGTCCGGGAATCTCCAACAGGCGTTGTTGCCCTACGGCGGCTCGTTCGACGCCGGCGCCGGCAACAACCGCTTCTACTTCATGGGCGGCAGCGGCACCGCTAATCTGGGCCATGTGAGCATCACGCAGGCCCCCGCTTCGGTCGGCGGCACGGGCAGCGGCGCCCTGGATTTCTCCGCCTTCCAAGGCGGCGACCTCACGCTCAACCTCGGCTCCGTCGCCGACCAGCAAGTCGTATCCGGGTCCGACAAGCTCTGGCTCAAATTCAACGCCGACAATGTCATCAAGGACGTCATCGGCGGTCCCGGTAACGACACGATCACGGGCAACTCCCTCGACAACGTGCTGCTCGGCGCGGCCCTGCCCGGCGTGACCGCCGACGGCCTCGTGGTCAATCGCACGGTGCAGGCCGGCGTCACGCGCAGCGCGCCGACGCAGTGGGTGTACTTGACCTTCGACCCCAACGCCATCCCGCACGAATACGATGCGCAAGGCGTTTTCAAGAGCGAAACGGAGCTTGGCAACGACCCGTTGCAGGTGAAATACCAGTACACGGTCGCCGATCAGGATGCGATTTTGAATGGCATGAAGGAAATCTTCGCGCCGTTCAACGGTTACTATCACGACATCGCCGGTAATCCGATTGACATGTTCAAATTCACGACGAACCGAGCGGATATCCCAGCTTCTGTCGGCGACGACTTCGCTGCCATCCCGTTCAACGTCACGCCGCACGATACAAGCGATGAGGTCCAGCAAATCAAGGTGGATGCCACCGGCGGCACGTTCACGGTCACGTTCGGCAACCAGACGACCGCCGCTCTCGCCTACAACGCATCGGCCTCCGTCCTGCAGGCGGCTCTCGAAGGGCTGACCTCGATCGGCGCCGGCAATATCGAGGTCGCTCGCGCGAATGGAATTTACACCCTGACGTTCCAAGGCACGCTGGGCAAGAAGGATGTCGCCGAGGTGACTGTGAATGACTCGGGGTTGACTGAAACGGCCCTTACCAAGGCAACCGCCAACACGAAGACGCCCGGCAAAGATGAACTGTTCGCCGGCGGCCGGGCGGGCGAGATCGACTTCCGCAACGTCAATCGCAAGATCGTGGTGGCGGTGGACATCAACGGCTTCCTGGGCAGCTTCTCGGGCCAGGTGCCCGACGATCGCGCCGGCAGCCGCACGAACTTCCGCAACCTATCGACCTTTGCGGCAGCGCACGAATTCGTACACACGCTGGGTGATCGGCACTGGGATGCGTTCGGTCCTCCGGGCTTCGGCATTGTGCCGCTGCCCGCCAGCAGCGACCTGTTCATGCCCAAGTTTACGGGACCGACCGGCGCGTTCGAGTCGTTCCGCCACATCATCGCATCCCCGGCGGCGATCGGCCTGAGCCTGGCTGAAGCCGCCAACGGCCAGGCCCGCCTCGGCGAGCGCGAAGCCATCGTGCTGGCGATGATTCAAAGCGGCGCGGTGCGCTATACCCCCCGCCTTGATCCGCTGGATGTCAACGCCTACGTGCCGCAGGATGCGAAAGTCTCCGGCCTCCTGGCGTCGTCGGTTGCCGATGGTTTCACGCTGTCGTCCACGGACGCGCAGGGCCACCTTGTCCCAATCGCCGTCAATCCCCAGATCATGACGCTGGGCGAGTTGCCCGCGCTCGACGTGCCCAACCCGGTGCCGCACGGCTTCAACGCCGGCAAGACTCTCGACGTCGCCGCCATCGACGTCCTGGGCCAGATCAATCCGAACGAAAGCGACTTCTTCTCGTTCCGAGGCCTCAAGGGCGACTTGATCACCATCGACGCCATGTCGGGCGCATTGTCGCGCTTCAACAAGGAACACAATCTCCATGCAGGCGACACGAATAATCACTACTTCGATCCGATCGTGCGCCTCTTCGGCCCCGACGGCAAGCTGATCCTGTCCAACGACGATCAATTCGAGCCGACCGATTCGTTGTTCCTGGACGTGACTTTGCCGGCCGACGGCAATTACTACGTCCAAATCTCGCAGCTCGTCGATCCGAGCAAGAAGGTCGAAGACGCCCCGGAGGCAGGCATCGCCACGGACAAAGGCAAATACGAACTGTTCATCTACCGCTTCGCCGCCTTCAACCCGAGCAGCGGGATGGACATCCTCAGCGGCGGCGTGGGCAATGACACCCTCAGCGGCGGCAACGACGGCACCGACCAACTGGACGGCGGCCTGGGCTACGACACGGTGGTCGCCAGCAGCAGTGCCCCAAGCGTGGTGCTCAACGCCGCCACGTTGCAGGAGCAAACTTCGGCGGGAGTGCCGCTGCGCACCGTACAAATCAGCGGTTTCGAGGCCGCGGATTTGACCAGCACGGCGGGCAACCAAGTGCTCGACGCGCAATCGTTTGGCGGCAGTAGTGTGAAGTTCAATCTTGCCGGCGGAACAACCACGTTGGTCTTTGGTGGCGCCGCGACGGACAACACACTCGAGGGGCAGGACACCGACAACCTCTGGATTATCGACGGCCACAATTCCGGCAGCGTGACGAATTCTTTCGGGACCACCACGTTCGCCAACGTCGCCAATCTGAAGGGGGGCGGCCACAACGATACATTTACCTTCCGAATCGGCGGCACCCTCGACGGCAGCATCGCCGGCGGCGCGGGCGCCGATTCGATCCACTTCGACGTGGCGGTCGTGCTCACCGGCGCGGATGCGGATGGCACCGGCTACAGCGGCACAGCCGCCGGCCTTGTCCCGGTCTTTTCCGGCATCGATGCGCTCTTCGGCGACGGCAGCGCCGATTCGCTCCAGGGCGAAAACGCAAACAGCACCTGGAACCTCACGGCAGCCGGCTACACCTACGACGACGGCAACCATCTCGGCAATGCCGGCGCGACCGTCAAGCTGACGTTCTCCGGCTTCGAAACCCTGCAAGGCGGCAGCGCGGCCGACACCATCAACGTCAATACCGCGGACACCACCGTCGCCCATATCAAGGGCGGCGACGGCGCCGATGTGTTCAACCTGAACGCCGGTGGGTCGCTGACGGCGGATATCGACGGTGAAGCCGGCAGCGATCGCCTGGCGTACTTCAGCTTCGGCGCGGCGGTTAGCGTGGACGTCACGGGCGGGGCCGCGGGCGGATACAGCGGCACGGCCAATGCAATTGGCGGCTTCAGCGGTATGAACGAAGTGGTCGGCAGCAGCGGCGCCGACACGCTGCAAAGCGACATCGGCGCCAGCGGCACGTTTGGCGTCACGAGCGCCAATGCCGGCAGCTTTGCGACAGCGGCGTTCGGAACGCTGGCCTTCTCGGCCTTCGAAAACCTGACCGGCGCCGACGGCGCCGACGATACCTTCAACGTCGCGGCGCCGATCAGCACACTGACCGGTCGCGGCGGCAACGACACCTACGCCTTCAACAGCGGCGCCAATGGCAGCCTGACCGTGGACGAAGCGGCTGGCGCCGACCTCGATACGCTCGATTTCTCCGGCAGCGCCGGGCCGTTGACGATCGATTTGTCTTCCACGACTTCCCAGGAAGCGAGCGCCGGTCTGCACCTGACACTAACCAGCGGCACGGGCATCGAAAACGTGATCGGCACGGCCGCGGACGACAGCATCATCGGCAACAACCGCAACAATCTGCTGGTGGGCGGCGCTGGCGATGATTCCCTGACCGGCGGCGCCGGCGACAACGTCCTCAACGGCGGCAGCGGCACAAACACGATCATCGAAACAGCGCCGAACAGCTTCTACGCCAACGACGCCATCGACGTGGGTCACGGCGTCAACTCCGTATTCACCACGCAAAGCCAATCGACCGACGAAGGCACCGCGTACCCATTCAACCGCGGCGCCTTCAGCGATACCACTACGGTCGGTCCGTGGTCGGTCGACGTGAATTGGGGCGACGGCGGAATTCATGATGCCTTCGCCGCCAGCCCCGATCCGCTGGGCATGCGGGCTCACACCTACGCCGATAACGGCACCTACACCGTGACGGTGACGGTCACCAATTCCAACTTCGCCAGCGCGAGCCTGAGCTTCCTGGCCCACGTGGCCAACGTGGCGCCGACGGTCATTGCCGCGGTAAACCAGGATGCCGACGAGGGCAGCACCGTCAGTCTGGATGTCGCCACGTTCAACGACAAGGGGACGGCCGATACGCACACTGCCACCATCAACTGGGGCGACGGCACGGCGACCGAGTCCGGCCTGGTTACCGAAACGCCGTCCGGTCCTCCGGGTTCGACCGCCGGGGCCAACGGTACGGTGTCTGGTTCGCACGTTTACGCCGACAACGGCACGTACACGGTCACGGTCACGGTCACCGATGACGATGGCGCCTCCAGCTTTAGCACGTTCACGGTGACGGTCAGTAACGTGGCGCCGACGGTGGTGGCGGGTGTGGACCAGACAAGCACGGAAGGCGCGACGGTCAACCTGGCGCCGGCCACGTTCAATGACAAAGGTACGGCCGACACGCACACCGCCACGATTAACTGGGGCGACGGCACGGCGACCGAGTCCGGCCTGGTTACCGAAACGCCGTCCGGTCCTCCGGGTTCGACCGCCGGCGCCGACGGCACGGTGTCTGGTGCGCACGTTTACGCCGACAACGGCACGTACACGGTTGCGGTCACGGTCACCGATGACGATGGACTGTCGACCAGTAGCAGCTTCACGGTCACAGTCATCAACGTGGCGCCCCAGATCAGCGAAGTAAAGGTAGACACACCCGTCATCGACGAAAGCGGGACGACGACGCTGTCGGGCGGCTTCACCGATCCGGGAACGCTCGACACTCACACCGTCGACATCAACTGGGGCGACGGCGCGCCGAGCACGACGGTCAACCTTGCCGCCGGCGAGCTCGCTTTCAGCGGCGTCAGTCATCAATACCTCGACAACCCGACGGGCAATCCGACCGGCAGCTTCACCATCAGCGTGACGGTCACTGACAAGGACGGCGGCAGCGCCGGCGGCAGCACCAGCGTCGAGGTCGACAACGTGGCCCCGACCTTGACGATCAGCGGCAACGCCAGCGTGGATCTGGGATCTGTTTACATCCTGAATCTGTCCGCCAGCGACCCAGGCGCCGACACCATCAGCTTGTGGACCATCAACTGGGGTGATGGCCAAACCGAGAACATCAGCGGCAACCCGACAACGGTAACCCACGTCTACACCGTTGGTGCGGAAACGCGCACCATTAGCGCCCAGGCCACCGACGAAGACGCCACCTTCAATGCCGGCAACACCGTGGTCGTCACTGTCAGCGACACGCTGGTCGGTGGCAACGGCGCCAACGTGTGGGAGATCCTGGGCAACGGCGACGTGGAACTGAACGGCCACCTCTACCAGGGCGTCAAGAATCTGGTCGGCGGCTCCAGCACCGACGTGTTTATCTTCGTCGACGGAGCCGGCGTCACCGGCACAATCGACGGCGGCGGCGGCGTCAACACGCTGGATTACTCGCACTACACGAGTTCCGTGACGGTCAACCTGGAGGGCGGCACGGCGACTGGAGCCGGCAGCCTTATTGCCGGCAGCATTCAGAACGTGACCGGCGGTTCGGGCAACGACAGCCTCACCGGCGATGGTCAAGACAACGTGCTCGACGGCGGCCCCGGCAGCGATGCGCTCAACGGCGGCGCCGGCGACGACACCTACCTCGAAGTTCCCGGCAGCACCGACGTGTTCACCGACTCGGGCGGCATCGACACCATCGACTTCTCCGCGGCCACGCGCGGCATCAAGATCGACCTGCGCAAATCCGCCGGTCAGACGCAGGCGGTCGACAACGCCGGCGACTTCGTCGAACTCGTCGGCATCTTCGAAAACGTCATCGGCACCGCGTTCGACGACCGTATCGACGGCAACTCCCAGAACAACCTGCTCAACGGCCTGGGCGGCAACAACGTGATCTTTGCCGACGGCGGCAACGACACCATCATCGCCTTCGACGGCAACAACATCATCGAATCGGGCTCCGGCAACGACGTGATCACCGTCGGCAACGGCAACAACAACATCTACTCCGGCTATCAACATGACGACGACGACCATGACGATAGCCATCACGACGACGATCACCACGCCAACGGCTCTGCCACGATCACCGTCGGCAACGGCAACAACAAGATCCACACCGGCGCCGGCAATGACACGATCACCGCGGGCGCCGGCAACAACGACATCCACGCCGGGCGCGGCTTCAACTCCATCACCGTCGGCAACGGCAACAACAAGATCCACGCCGGTGAGGACGGCGCCAGCATCGTCGCCGGCAACGGCAACAACGACATCCACGCCGGCTACGATCATGACGATTACGACCATGACCGTGAGGATAACGACGATCATCCGGACGTCGGCGGCCATGTCACGATTACCGTCGGCAACGGCAACAACAAGATGCACACGGGCGGCGGCAGCGATACCATCGGTGCCGGCGACGGCAACAACGACATCCATACCGGCCGCGGCGCCGACCACATCACGGTGGGCAACGGCAACAACAAGATCCACACCGACGGCGGCGGCGACATCATCCTCGTCGGCACGGGCAATAACGACATTCACGCCGGCCACGGCGACAACACCATCCTCGCCGGCATCCTGTCGGGCCCAGTCAGCGCGTTCACCGGCGCCATTACGTCGGTCAGCATTGAAGGCGGCAACTGGAAGGTCGTCTTCCCCGGCTCGGACACGCCCATCCTGGTCGGCGGCACGGGCAACAACAAGATCCGCACCGACGGCGGTTCGGACACGGTGATAGCCGGCCATGGCAACAATGACATCGAACTGGGCAGCGGCGGCGACACCATCATCGTCGGCAACGGCAGCAACAAGATCCGGGCGGACGGCGGCAGCGATGTGATTAACGTCGGCACCGTGGCGACGGCGCTCGGCAACAATGACATCCAGGCCGGCGCGGGCAACAACCGAGTCGCCATCCTGGGCAGCGGCAACAACAAGGTGAGGGCCGGCGGCGGCACCGACACCGTCACCATCACCGGTGACGGCAACAACGAAATCCGTGCCGGCGACGGCGACGACAACATCACCGTCTACGGCAACGGCAGAAACAAGATCTGGGGCGAAGGCGGCAATGACACGATCACCGTGCTTTCCCAGGGAACCCTCTTCGGCAATAACGCCATCGACGCCGGCGCCGGTGACGACACCGTCTTTGCGGGCAAGGGCAACGACACGCTCGTCGGCGGCGCCGGCGACGACATCTTGGTCGGCGGCGACGGCGACGACATGCTCGTCGGCGGCGAGGGAAAGGATCTGCTCATTGGCGGCTTCGGCGGCGACACCATCGTCGGCAATTCGGGCGACGACATCTTGATCGCCGGCACGACGCTGTTCGACAGCAACACCATTGCCCTGAAGCAAGTCATGCGCGAATGGACTTCGGGACATTCGTATGCCGACCGCGTTTTGAACCTCTTGGGCGTCAGCGCCGGTCGAGAAGCAGCGTATAACCAGCGGCTCAACAGCGACACGTACCTGATCGGCAACGATGCTGCCGGCGGCGTCGGCAATCAGACCGTGTTCAGCGACACGTCGGTGGATTATCTCACCGGCGGTTCCGGTCTGGATTGGTTCCTCGCGAACACAGGCCTAGGTGATACAGGCGCTCAGGCCGGCAATGTCAAGGACGTCATCAAGGACGCCTCCAAGGGCGAAATGGTCGCCGACATCGACATTGACCTGCTGTAGCGGCTGATTCAGTGGTCGATGCGGCGCGCCAGCAGCCGCATCTCGGGAGAAACCGACCGCATGAAGAACGTCACCGGCAAACTCCGGCGCCGCCGCCCGGGCGCCAGTGCTCTGAACGGCCACGAGCACCTCTTGCTGCCCGCGAACCCGGGCGAAGATTTCCTCACGGGGACGGAATGGGTCACGATGGCCAACACGGCGCGGCTGACCACGCGCGAGATCGTGGTCGCCGCGCTCTTGCTGAAAAGCCACACGCGCAAGCGCATCGCCCTCCGGTTGAAAGTAAGTCCCGAAACGGTTCGGGTCCACATTGATAGGCTGTTCGAGAAATTCCGCGTCCAGGATCGGCTGGGCCTGGGGTTGCGGATTGCGCGGATCCGCGAAGCGTTGCGTACGGCGTCCTCGGCAAGTCCGGCAAATTCAGACCCGGGCCAGGTCCCACAAAGATGTGATGTGCAAACGCCTGTCCATGGAGTAGCCTGTACCCCGATAAGGTAGGGGGGCCGCAAAGTCGGTTGGAATCTCGGCAAGGTGGGGGATCGCCACAAGCGCTGTCGAGCGGCCATCGTTGGGGCTTCGAAGGAAGGGAATGGAATCATCGGGATTTGGGCGGAATTCAGTCGCTTTCTGTGCCGAGGCTTGTTCTAATCCAACGATATCTTTAGTAGTCGACTCGGCGCGGCGGGATCTTGGTGGGTGAGACAGGAACACGGTTCCTTGCAAAGGAAAAACCATGTTGCGTCAAGCCAAACGCGGAAAAGTGCGTCGGCGCCGGTATTACCGGCCCATTTTGGAGGTGCTCGAAGATCGCACCCTCCCATCGGTCTCGCTGTTCGGGCCGCTGGTGAGCGGCCCCGGCGCTCAGCAAATGCCCTCGATTGCGGTCGATTCGCACCACCCCGAGCACGTCGTCGTGGCGTACATGGATACGTCGCTTGCCGACACCGGTCACGCGGGAGTCGGCGTATCGGTCACGCGCGACGGCGGCGTCAGCTGGCAAAGAACCTTCGTCGCCTTGCCCAGCGACCAGAGCGGCGGGGCCGCCAATCCGGTCGCGCGCTTTGACGATCAAGGGCACGTCTTCATCAGCTTCATGGCCGCCACTTTCTTGGGCCCGGACAAGCCCAATCAAACCGTGCCGATTTCGTCGCAGCGCCGCTTTGGCTTCCAGTCGAACAACGGCGTCTTCGTGGCGCGCAGCGACGACGGCGGCTCGACCTGGAATCCGGCGAGCGCCGTCACGTCGAATCTTTACACCGGCTCGGACGTGGTGTTCGACGAAATGCCGGACATGGCGGTGGACACCTTCCCGGCGTTGCCCAATGGCGCGGCGAATCCGAATTTCGGCAATCTGTACGTCAACTGGGTCCGTGTGTATCCCGATGGCCAGCTGCCGGGCGGCGACGGCGGGCGCGGCGCCTCGGACATCATGGTCGCGGTTTCACGCGACGGCGGCGCCACCTGGAACACGCAACTCGAGACGGTGGCGCAACTCATTGAAAACTCACCCGGCGCATCGTGGATCGGATACGCTCAGCAAGCGCTGGACCCGGCCCTGCAGGTCACGGTGATCAAGGACCCGGATGTGGCCTTTGACGCCACGAACTCGTCCGGCCGCGGCTGGATGTTTTACTCCCACATCACCGTGGGCCCCGAGGGGGACCTCTACGTGTCGGCGTTTTCGGGGGCGGATTTTGCCGTCTTCCATTCGAGCAACGCCGGCGCCACCTTCTCGGGGTTCAACCGGGGCACCACGGAAGGCATGCCGTTGGAGCACACCGATCTGCAGCTGTTCAACCAAGTGCTGCCCGCGCCGACTTTGAACCATGATGATTTCCGCACGTTTCCGTCGCGGTTGGTCGTCGCCGATCCGGTCCATCCGGGCCGCGTTTATGCCGCCGACGTCAACAGTCCGGTGGATGCCGATTTCAACACCATCGACGCCGGCGATATTTTCTTCGCTCGGTCGGACGACTATGGCGCGACCTGGAGCAGCGCCTTCAAGGTCGCCACGAACAAGACGAACTTCGACGCCTTGAGCCCGAGCGATCAAGTGAACTTCCTGCCGGTCCTGAACGACGACAACGACGGCCGGTATCTGACGAGCACCCAGGGCAACGCCAATGAGGTCTTGGCCGGGCAGGCGCTGCCCGCCCTGGCCGTCGACGGCAACGGCAACTTGGTGGTGATCTGGTACGACACGCGCCGCGATCCGGCGGACCATTTGCTCGATGTCTTCGGCACCACGAGTTCCGACGGCGGCCAGAATTTCAGCGCCAACTACCGCTTGACCGACAACATGTTCGATCCGAGCGTTGCCGCGGTGGACGCCGGCGGCGGGCTGACGTACCTCGGCGACGCCATCGGCGTGGCGATCGCGGGCAGCAGCGTTTTTTCCGTGTGGACCGACACGCGCGGCGGCAGCCAGGACATTTACTTCACGCGGCGTGATTTGCAGCCGCCGCCGCCGGCGCTCAACGACCGATTCGAGCCGAACGACGCGCCGCAAGCCGCGACCGTGCTCGGCGAGATCGCGGCCGAGCGCGTCGTGCCGCGGCTCAACGTGACGGCGGGCGACAACGATTGGTTCCAGGTGACGACGGCTGCCGTGGGCGATTTCGTGGTGACGGCGTCAGGCGGCCCGCAAGTTCAGGTGGAGATTTGGGACAGCACGGGCACGCAGCGTTTGGCCGCCTCTCGTGTTGTGGTCGTCAACGGCGCCGTCGTCGGGCAACAAGCGACGGTGCCGAGTTCCTCCGGGCAGGTTTACCTCGTCCACATGCGCGGCGGCGCCGGCGACGCGGCCTATGCGCTGACCCTGGGCTCGCTCACGGCGGATTTCGGCACGACCGTTTCCGCCAGTCAAGCCGGCTCGATCGGCGTCGGCGAACGGGCGGTGTACCGGATGACCGCGGCGGTCAATGGCTCGATCGAAGTCAACGTCGTGCCGGGCAGCGGCGCTCAGGGCAACTTCGTCGTGCAGGTGCTCGCCGCCGATGGTCACACCGTGCTGGCGGCCGGAGATCCGGGCGCCGGGCATGTGAGCGTGGCGGTCGCGGCAGGCGAGGTCGTGCTCGTGGCGCTTGCCGGCGACGCCGACGGCGCGGGCGATTTCAATCTCGAGTTGACCAATCTGGATCAAGTGCAAACCAGCCTGAAGCAAACGCTGCTGTTTCCCACCGGCGGCAAGCCGGCGTCGGTCGCCAGTGCGGACTTCAATCGCGACGGCAAACCCGATCTGGTCATGACGAGCAGCAACTCCGACCAGGTGAGCGTGCTCTTGGGCAACGGCGACGGCCTTTTCCAGTCGCCGCGGCTGTTCGACGTCGGCGCCGGCGCCGATGGTTCCTCCGGCGGCATCTTTCGCGAACCGGTCATCGCCGATCTCAATGGCGACGGCATTCCCGATCTGGCGATTCCGAACCTCCACGCCGCCGACGTGTCGATTCTGTTGGGGCGCGGCGACGGCACCTTCCAACCGCAGCGCCGCTTCGACGCCACCGCGAGCCCGGATTCCCTGGCCGCGGGCGATTTCAACGGCGACGGCAAGGTCGATCTCGTCGCGGTCCAGTCGGTGCAGCGGGCCGGATTGCCGTTCGTGGTCGGAGTTCTCATGGGCCGCGGCGACGGCACCTTCGCGCCGCCGGTCAAGCTCACCTCGGTCTTCACCTTGGGCGCTTCCCCGATCCGTGTCGGCGACTTCGACGGCAACGGCACGGACGATCTGGCGCTGGTCAGCCCGCAGGATTCGCGGCTGCAGGTGTGGCTCAGCAAGGGCGACGGCACGTTCACGTCCAGTGGCGTGTTTGCCACCGGCGAGCAAACCCGCGAGGCCCGCGTGGTCGATATCAACGGCGACGGCAAGCTCGATCTGATCACCACCGGCGACAACGACGGCGCCGCCTACATCATGCTCGGCGACGGCGCCGGCGGCTTCCAGGCGCCCCAGAAGGTCCCGGTCAGCCCGCCGCGCTCCGGCGACAACGTCGGCCTCGTCGGCCTGAACGTCGTCGATTTCAACGGCGACGGCCAACTCGACATCGTGGCCACAGCGTTCTCGCGGACTGCCCACGACCCCACCAAGCTTATGCTGGTTCCCGGCGTGGCCGACGCCGGCGGGAATTTTGCGCGCTTCGGTGCGCCGCAGCGCCTGGCCTTCGTCACCGGCTCGGGCAAGCTCGCGGCCGGCGATTACAACGGCGACGGCGTCGTCGATTTGGCCCTGACCGACACCAACGGCGTGCGGATGTACTACACCTTGCCGCCGACGGTTGCCGCCAACACGACACTGGCGACGGCGCGGAACCTGGGAACCGTCGTGCACGCCGTAACCCTGCCGCAAGCAATTGTGGCGGGACAACAGGACGCGTATTACACCATCACGGCGCCCACCGAGGCGGTCCATGGCGCCGGAGATGAAGTCATCGACTTCTCCGCATTGTTCCAGTACACCCAGGGCGGCGGACTGGGGATGACCTTGACCGACGCGGTCGGCAACGAACTCGGCCAGGGCGAACGCTTCCGCGTCCAGGTCGCCCAGGGACAGGTGCTTACGCTGCACATCTTCGGCTTGCCGGGACCAGAGGGCACACCAGGCGCCGGAGTTTACACGCTCGACATCGACGTCTTGCCGCAGGTGGTTTCCGTCCAGGCGCAATCCGCTCTCCCCGGCGGCGCGGCCACCAGCCTCGTGCTGACTTTCCAAGGCGATCGCCTCGACCCAACCAGCGCCCAGGATCCATCCAACTACCTCGTGACGTGGCTTGGACCTGACGGCAAGGCCGGCACCGCCGATGACCGGATCCTCCAGCCGGCGGCCAGCGATGGCGGCCAGGCCGTGGTCTACGACCCGGGCGCGAATGTCAGCGTTTCGAGCGGCCGATCGTATCCGACCGCGGTGCGCCAGACCGTCACGCTGCTCTTCGACGGGCCGGTGCCGGAGGGCTCGTATCAAGTCGAATTGTCATCGTTGCTGCAGACCGCGGCGCTCAATGACGGTGAAGCCGGCCTGCTCGTTGGCGGCAACTCGTTCGCGGGGCACCCGGTCGTGCTTTCCGCCAACGGGCAAGTCAAGAATGGCAGTGCTGTTGCCGCTACCAACCTGGTGACGCCCGGCGGCGTCGCCGCCAACCTCGACACCATCGTGAGCGGAACGCCGTTCTTAACGCAATTCCACGACGACCTCGGGGCGCTCCTCGACGCCTTGCTCAACGCGCGCGGCGACGACCCGGCTGTCACGGCGTTCTTGAACCAGCAAATTGTGGATCGCTTTGGCCCGGGCGTCGATCTGTCGGCGCTGTCGGTGGCGGTCATTTGGCTCGACCCAGTGTCGATCGATCTGGCCGACGCCCAGGGGACACGCTCGGTGTATAACCTCCAGTCGAGCAGCGTCAACAACGGCATGACCCGAACCTACATGGAAACCGGCGGCAACGTGGAAGTCATCGTGATGGCCGGCCTGTCCGGCACTTTTTCGCTGAATATCGCCGACGTGCAGCCGACGGCGCGGGGCGGCGAAGTGATCTTCGGCGGCGGCAAGGTACAGACCGTCGCATTGACCGACGCTATCCGCGACGGAACGCGCTCTTTCCAGATCGAGATGCCCCAATTCGGCAACACCCTTGTCGCTGCCGGTCAAGGCTTCACGGGTGACCCGTCGACGTTCGCAAGTATCGCTGCCGCAACGACACAGACCACATCGGCCGCGACGACCTCGACGTTGGAAAGCTCATCCGCGTCGTCGGGAAGCGTGCAGGGTGCGGTTTCGAGCCTGGTGGCCCAGGCGCTCGTCTCGTCGGTGCCATCGGGCGGGCCGGCGACCATCGGTGGACCGGCCAACGACGCCGACGATTGGCTCGACGACCTATTTCCGGAGGAGGACATGCCGGACCAAGCCGCGCAGGTTCGAAACGGCGGCGCCGGCCGAGGGCGCGACGCAGGGCCCGCGGCACCGGCCGACGGTCAACTTCGGGCCGCTCTGGAATCATTTGCTCCGGTGTGGATGGACGTCGGTCTCGGCGCGCTGGCGAGCCCGGTTTCAGGGGTGCTGGGAATCGTGCCGGCGCTGTTGCGCTCGCAAGAGTCCGGCCAAGCGCCGCAAGGCAGGCGCGGCGCCGCGACGCCGACGCCGACCTTGTACCTCGCAGAACTCTTGCCGCACCAACTCGATGCCATTTGGGAACTCGGAGATCCGGGCGACCGGCCCGCGGCGCCGCCGAACAATGAGCAACCGGCCGAGCCGCCGGTTGCGGAGCGGGCGCCGGCAAGCCTGTCCGCCCTGTTGGGACTGACCATCTTCGCGGTTGGTCTCTGTGCCCATTGGGAGCGAGACGACGACCATCGCAAGCGTATTGAGGGTCGGCGCCGCGTGCCCCATTGAGCTTCGAGAACGTTCCATGACTTTCAAGCCTGACAAGCACAGCGACCCACGCGACGAGCGCACCGAGGAAGTCAGCCCCCAAGCCGGCGACGCTACCGGCGCGTGGCAAGCCGGCCCGGAAGCATCGTCGGCCACCGTCGATCTCCCGCCGAGCCCGCCAGCCAGCGAGCCCGGGGCTGGCGCTGCGACGGGTGAATGGCAGTCCGGCCAAGAGAAGTCGTCGGTGACTTTCGAAGTCCCAGTCGAAGTTCCTGACGACGGCGCGACCGGCGTATTTGTGCCGGAGTCGAGCGCGGCGCAGGCGGACGCCGGCGGGGCCACAACCAACTTCGTTCCAGGGCAAGCGGACCGGACCACTGGGAATACGCGCGATCCGAACCTAGACAGTGAGCCAGGCGGCACCACCAACTTCGTGCCCGAACGGGACGGATCGACTTGCGCCGGCGCGTTGTCCTTTGACGACCAGACCGCCAGCGGGCGCGACATGCGCTCGCTGTCGCGGCAAGTACTGGGCAAACAGCGTGACCCAGCAGACTCCACCGGCGGCGGTCGCAACCGCACGCCCGAAGCTCCCGATCTCCCCTCGGGTCGTTACCAACTCAAGAAGTTCCATGCCCGGGGCGGCATGGGCGAGATCTGGGTGGCCGAAGATCAAGACATCGACCGGTCGGTCGCCCTCAAGAAAATGCGCGCCGGCGCCAACGCGAAACAAAAAGACTCGTTTTTGCGCGAGGCGCAGATCACCGGCCAGCTCGAACACCCCGGCGTCGTTCCCGTTCATGAGTTGAGCGAAGACGAAAACGGCGAGCCATTCTATGTCATGAAGTTCGTCAAGGGCGGGACGCTCACGGACTGCATCAACGAATACCATGGCCCGGCCAACCCCGGCGCCGTGCCGCGCGAAGTCCAGGGACTGCGCCTGTTGCAAAACTTCCTCAATATCTGCCAAACGGTCGCATTCGCCCATTCGCAGAAGATCATTCACCGCGATCTGAAGCCCGACAACGTGATGGTCGGCCCTTACGGTGAAACGCTGTTGCTCGATTGGGGCCTGGCCAAGACGGTCGGTCAAACGGACACCCCCGGAACGCCCGGCGCCGTCCGCTACAGTTACTCCGGCGAGTCGCTCGAAACCCTGGATGGCGTCGTCAAGGGCACGCCCTCGTACATGTCGCCCGAGGTGGCGGAGGGCAATATGGCGGCGGTGGATGAGTCCAGCGACATCTACCTGCTGGGCGGCACGCTGTATCACATCTTGACGGGCCAAAAGCCGCGGTCAGCCAAACGTGTGACCGAATACATCGAGCTGGCCCGCACCAAGCTGCCGGTGCCGCCGCGCAAGCTCAAGCCCGAGATCCCCAAGCCGCTCGAAGCGATCTGCCTCAAGGCGTTGGCCCACCGCAAGGAAGATCGTTACGCCACCGCCCAAGCGTTGGCCGAGGATGTGCAACGCCACCTGGCCGGCGAGCCGGTGAGCGCTTACCAAGAAAATCTCTGGGAACGAACGCTTCGGTGGGTCAAGCGCCATCGGGTGGCCTTGGGCCGGACTGCCGTCGCTGCATTGGTACTCGGACTGGTCCTGTTCGGCGTGACAGAGCTTCGCAAAGCCGAAGAGCGAGCCGAACTGACCCGCCAGGAAAATGAGCGCAAACTGGCGGCGGAAGCCGACAAGCGTGCCCAGGCCGAAAAAGAAGCCGAGGACCTCCAGCGGCAAAAGAAGGCCGACGACGACGTACGGGCGTTTGGCCTGGCCCTCGACGATGTTCAGCGGCTGTTCGCGCTTCAAGATCCGAGCACGGAGCATCTTCTCTCGCCCGGCGCCGACCAAACGGAGCGAAAGGCCGAAGAAGCGCTGGCGCTGCTCCGCCCCTGGGGACAGAAATTGCACGACCTGCCGCTCTCGGCGGAACAACGCGCCGTCCTGCTCCCGCAGCTGTACGCGGTGACCCTGCTTTTGGCCGAGACCAAGAGCCGGCGCGGCACGCGCAAGGAAGCCGCACGCGATGTCCTCGCTCTGCTCGACCAAGCCGCGGCACTTCGTGCGCCGACCTCGGGTTTGCGCCGCCTCCAGGCGGAATGTCGCCAACTGCTGGGCGACGGGGCCGAAGCCGCCGCTGCGCAAGCCCTCGCCGAGGCGAAGGAGACGCCCACGTCGGCCCTAGACCACTTCTTGGCGGCGGAGCGGCTGCGCGTCGACCACGCCCGAGCTACGGCGGGGCGCGCGCAGCAAACCTGGACCAAGGAGCAGCAACAGCAGCTGGACCGAGCGATCGAAACCTACCGCCAGGCGATCGCCCTGGATTACAACCACTTCTGGTCGCACTTCCAGCTCAGCCAATGCTATTTGACCATTCGCAAGGAAGAACTGGCCCTCAACGCGCTCGATGCCTGCGTGGCGCTTCGGCCGGACTCGGCGTGGGGCTATACCCTGCGCGGCCACGTCCTGGCCTTGGTGCGCCGTTTCCCCGAAGCACGCGCCGACTTGGAACGGGCCATGAAACTCGATGCGGATTTGCGCGAACCACGTCTGCACCGCGGCGTCGTCCATTGGCTGCAGAAACAATACGACGAGGCGCTGGCCGATTTCGCCGCCGTGCTGGAACCGCCGGTCCAGCGCCGCTTGATTGAAGCCGCCTTTTACCGCGGACAACTCCACCTCGAACGCGGCGAGGAAGCCAAGGCGCTGGACGATTTCACGCTGGTCATCAAGGAACGGCCGCAGGGGCACCCCGCGTCGCTGCGCCGTGCCCGCATCCACTTCGGCCGGGGCGACGTCAAACTGGCCATGGCGGATCTCGACGCCTTCCTTGCCGGCGGCACAGCGCTCGATCCGCAAAGCCCGCAGCTCTACGCCGAACGCGGCCGCCGCATGCGTTTGATGTTTCCGGAGCTGCCCCGCCCGGTGCGGAAGACCCACTTGCTGATGTCCCTGGAGCAACTGCAAACGGCCGTCACGCGGGGCGCCCGTTCGGCGGCCGTCTTCGAGGAACTTGGCGCCGTGCTGGAGTTTTTGGGTCGTATCCCCGAAGCCGTCGAGGCCTACACGGCGGCGGTCGCGCTGGCGCCCAAGGAAGTCCGGCTGTCGGTGAAGCGTGCGTGGGCCTACGAGAAGCTCGATCAATATGACGACGCCGCGGCTGATTTCGCCGCCGCCATCCGCCTGGACCCGGCGCATGCCGAAGCCCAGGCCGGGCTGGCCTACATTCAGGCATGCCAGGGCAAGGCGCCCGCCGAGGCAAGCCGCCTCGCCACCCAAGCGGTGTTGCAAGGCGCGGGCGATTACCTCATCCTGCACAACGTCGCCTGCGTTTACGGAAAACTCTCGGACCGGGATCCGAAGCGCGTCCGGGAATATCAGGACCTGGCCCTGGTCATCCTGCAGCGCGAGGTCGAGCTGTGGCGGCGCGACCGCACCGGACCCGATCCGCTCTTGCTGATCCGCGGCGATTCGGCCTTCCCGCCGGCGCTCCGCGCGCGGCCCGAGTTCCAGAAACTGATTCGCGAAGAGCCGTGAGGCGCGGGCCTCCGGCACGGCAGCCAACGTGTAATCTTGGCGACTCCCGATAGGCGAACTTCGAACCGAGGTTCTTCGATGGATTTCGTCCTTGACACGAAGGCAGCGCCCGCAGAATCCAACGGAGCATCGCAAAAGGACGGCTGGCGCGAGGAAGCCGTCTGCGTGGCCCAAGACGCACGTCCGGCCATTGACCGACTCGTCGCCGACATGGCGCAAGCGGGCTACTTGGTCCGCGATCTTTTCGCCGTCCGCTTGGCCGTGGACGAAGCGCTTGTCAATGCCATCAAGCACGGCCATCAGGGGTTTTCGTCCAAGATGGTGCGTCTGGCCTATCGGGTCGATCCCCACCAAGTCCTTCTCGTTGTCGAAGATGAGGGCCCGGGGTTCTGTCCCGAGCAGGTCCCCAACCCGCGCGCCCCGGAGCACCGCGAACGTGCCGGCGGTCGCGGCGTCTTCCTGATGCACCACTACATGACCTGGGTCCGTTTCAACGACCGCGGCAACTGCGTCACCATGTGCCGCCGCCGCTCGTGAGTGCCAAATTCGCCTGGTGTCTCAGCCTCATTGCCAGCCCTCCTTGTCACCCGCCATCGGAAAGAACACCTGGCGCGGAAAAAGGAGTTGCGTGCTTGGCGAGCCGAGTCGCGTAAGCGACCGGGTTCGAGTTCGGCGCGTGCCCCAACCCGACCGCTTACGCGGTTCGGCTCGCCAGCGCGGATCGTAGGCGTAGGTTTTCTTGCCGGCGTCCTGGTCCGTGGCGGGGGTGACCAGGCCAACCGGCGGATTGTTGGCCCGCTTTTTGTCGTCGTCCGGCGCCGAGCAGCGCGCGCAACGACTCAGGCAGACGGAAGGGCAACTGGCGCATTCCGCCAACCTGATCCTACCCGACCGAAGCTCTGTCTGCGATGTCCGTTGGATAGTGGTGCATTTTGCAGAGCGGTGTTCTTGGTGGCTGCCAACAGCCAAGTTGCCCGACGCAGCGGGCCGACACTCAGAAAAGGTGATCATTGAACTCGAAGCGTGGCGCAAGTCCAAGAAAGAAAGCCAGTTGCGGCGTGAGTTCGGTGATCACTTCGGCATGGTTCAATTCTTGTCATTTCTGGGTGACAGTGCAAACGCTGCAGGGACTACACCATTCTGTCAGGTGATGCCGGCATTTTTTTTGATGTAACATTGGATGGATCAAGGGGATAGGAAGTTGAGTGCGTGCCAACTGTGTCGAAATCCTGTCGTCTCGAAAAGCACCTATGCCTGTGCGCATTTGTGAACCATGCCATCACTTCGAGCGGCTTGTTGTGATCACATCACTCCGCGCCGGGGCGGCTGAAGAGTTCCGTTTGCATCGCAAAATGTACCACTGCCGAATATCGCGGCGGCAGCCGCGCCTTGGATCGATGAGCACTTTCACGACAATTCAAAGGGGGCTGTCATGTCAAAACAGCGTTTGCTGTTTCGCTGGGCGCTATCGTCTGCGGTGCTACGATGCTGCGGTCGCGCTCTACTTGCCGGTAAGAAATCGGGCCTGGGCCGTCGACCCCGGAGTTTCGGCTAGGGCGCAGCGCACCTCCGCGCCTGCTGGCTGCCGGCGTTCGACGAGCAATGTGACCGTGTGCATGCCGCGCGGCAAATCGAGCGTCAACTGGCTCTGCACCGCAGCGACCTTGCCATCGATCCACAATTTCAGGCCAGGAGCGCTGCCGAGATCCAAGGTCATGCGGCCGGGCGCCAGAACTTCCAGATGCGTTTGCACGACGGTTGACGCCCGGCCCGGCGCCACTTCGGCGAGAGGAAGCTGACCGGAGACTTTGCTGTACGCCGTCGTCCACGGCAAGCGCCCGTCCGCGGCGAGCGTCTTGCCTAACGCCGCATCGTCGAGCGCGAGCAATGATTCGGGCACGGAGGTCAAGACTTGCCAACGGCGGGCGCGCGGCACGTGTGTCACCATGAACGGACCGGGTTTGCCAAGCTCCGCCAGGAACCGCACCAAATCGGCCAGCTCCGTGTCGGTCAGCGCGTGATCGAGGCCCTCGGGCATCAGCGAGCCGCCGACGCGTTTCTCTTCGATGTCGCTGACGGGAATGACGATTTCATCGCGGATCGGATCGCGCAGCACGATTTCCTTGGGTGTTTCGCGATGCAGGATGCCGCTGAACGCCTTGCCGCTAGTGGTGACGATGTGAGCGGTGGTGTAACCTTCGCGGACGACTTTGCTGGGCACCACGATCGATTCGAGGAGATACTCCATCGGGGCGCTGGTGCCGATGCCGGAGAGGTCGGGACCGATCCGACCGCCGGCGCCGCCGAGCGCGTGACATTGGAAGCAACCCAAGGCCGGTCGGCGGAAGATGGTTTCACCGCGATGCGGGTCGCCCTGGGACTGCGCCAGCGCGAGCAGGCGCTTCGCTTCGGCAGCGTCGAAAACGCGCTTCTTGCCTTCCAGACCGGCGGCGGATTTCAGGACGGCGGTCAAAGACGGCGCCGGCGTTCCCAGTTCGACCAGGACGCGCAAACCGATCTTGGCGGAATCAGCGGCGGGCTTTTCTTTGGTCAGCGACTCCGCCAGCGCCTCGGCACCGCCCCGTTGCCGCAGGAATGACGTGAAGAGCGGACTCAGGTCGGCGGCTGGCGTCGGCGGCTGGCGCAAGAGCGAGGATGCCGAGCGCGCCGCTTGCTTCACATCCAAATTCGTCCAGCCGATGATGGCTTGCAAGCGCACCGCTGCCGGCCGATCCGCAGCGCTAAGTTCCGCAAGAACCTGCTGCGTCGCTGCACCGCCTAGATCGACCAGCGCCTCGACCGCGGCTTGACGGCGTGCAGGATCGCTCGCGGACTCGCCGGCGATACGATTGAATTCCGCACGCATCGTGTCGACCTTCCACGCACCTGCCAGGCGCAATGCCGCGGCCGCCAGTGCCGAATCATCGCTCGTAAGCAACGTTGCCAATCGGTGCGCTTCGTTGAGAGGCTTGCTCTTCTTCGCTCGCGCCGCTTGTTCCAGGTTCTCCAGCACCTGCCGGCGATCGTGCGCTGGCATAGCCCTGTCCGTCAAAGCCGCTTCATAGGCCAGCGCTTGCTGCTCGGCATTGCCCAACTCCGCAAGGACGTGCAAAACGCTCGCCTGGGTTTCCTTGGGAACCTTGCCCGATTGATAGAGTTCCGCCAGGCGCGGCGCGGCATCGGGTGCGCGAATTGTTTGCAGTGCAAAGGCGAGATGCTTGGCTTTGCCTTCGAAGACAAATCGGCCGGACTGAAACTCCGGGTACCAATAGGGTTGCAGGAGCGCCACGGTCTTCCGCAGCGCGAAGTCAAGAAGCGGATCCGTAGATTGGTCGAGCGCACGCAGGGCCGCCGGCAGTGCGTCCACCGCGGGAATATGGCTCGCCGCCAGCACCGCTTCGAGCCGGACGCGCGGCTGCGAATCGCCGGCCAGCACCGCCAACCAGCGCGTGGCAGCGGGCAGACGATCCTGCCAGGCGCCGATCACGCGCGCTGCGGCGGCGCGCACGCGAAAATCGTCCGAGCGGATCACCCGAGCCAACAACGTCGGCTCCACACAATCGATCGCTTGATAAGTCCAGAGGGCTTCGAGCAAATGCCGCTGCAGGTTCGGATCTGCCGCGTCAAGCCGATCCACCCAAGCGGCCAGCGCGGGCGCCACCGTCTTGTTGTCCCGCTCCGCCAAGGCGCGTTTCGCGTTCAGGCGCGTCCATTGTTCGGGGTCCTTCAGACGATCGAGCACCTGTTCGACCGGCACATTCACCAACTTCGGTATCGGCACGAGCGGGCGGTCTTTGCGAACGATGCGCCAAATGCGGCCGCGCGTGTGGTCGCGGCGCGGGTCGCGGAAATCGATTTGATTGTGCTGGATGAGCTGTTGATAGAGGTCGGCGATGTAGACGGCGCCGTCCGGCCCCATTTTGATATCGATCGGACGAAACTTGCGGTGCTTTGAGATCGCCAGCGGCGGCAACGGTTTGGTGAGCATGCGCTGGCCATCGTCGGTCAGGGCATAGCGGTAGATGCGATGCGAAAGGAAATCGCCGGTGAGCAGGTTGCCTTGCCAATCGTCAGGGAAATGCCGGCCCGTGACGATCTCCAGGCCGCAATGCCGTTCGCCGCCGATCTGCGTCATCTTGAGGTTCGGCACGAGTTCGGGCTTCGTCGCGCGCTGGAGCGGCGAATCGGGCAGCACCAGGTTGAGCGCGCCGGGCCAGGCGCTGGCGATGAGCGATTGGCCCCACGGCTCGAACGCGTGCCCCCAGGTGTTGTTGGGCAGGATCGAGCGATCAAAAACTTCGAGCCGCAAGCGATCCGTGCGCAATTGCCAGATACAGCCGCCGAACAGTTGCCGCGGACCGTACGGCGTTTCAACGGTGCTCTGGATGTAGACGCCCTGATTGAAGTAGAGCGACGCGTCCGGCCCCCAGCGAAAGGTGTTGAGGGTGTGGTGCGTGTCCGCGGTGCCGAAGCCGGTGAGCAGCACGCGGCGTTCGTCGGCTTTGCCGGTCCCCTTCGTGTCGCGGCAGTGCAGCAGCGTTTCGCCCTGACCGATGTAGACGCCGCCGTCGCCGGGCATGATGCCAGTGGGCACGGTCAGACCATCCACGAATACACGCGACTTTCGCGCATTGCCTTTGGCGTCGAAATCTTCCAGAACTACGGCGTAATCGCTCGGTTGCTGTCCCGGCAGAATCTGCGGATAGCGCGGCGCGCACAATACCCAGAGCCGGCCTTGCGTGTCGAAGTTCATTTGGATCGGATTGACGACGACCGGTTCCGACGCCACAAGCTGCAACTCGAACCCATCGGCAACCTGCGTAAGCTGGCGCTGCACTTCCGGATCGTCGCTCATCTCCGGCACAGTTTTTTCCTGCGCGATGGACATGCCGAGTCCGCACCAGCAAGTCAAAAGCACCAGCGACATGATGAACCGGGCGATCATTATTTGGCATCTCCGACGCGAACAACTTCGTACTGATGGGAACGCGGCCGCCGACGCTCGGCGATGATCTTCTCCTGCGCGGCCATCTCCTGGTCGTAGAGTTTCCCGTCGCCGCCAATGAAGCCCCAGTGCCGCGAATGATCGTTGAACGGGCGCCAGCGGCGGTAGAAGAGATCGTTATTGACGATGATCGCCTGGCGTAACGGCTCAGCATCGGCCGTCATCAGATCGTCGACAAACACCAAGCCGCGCTGCCAATTGTCCGCGGACGTCTTGAACAGACTCTTGCCATCCATTTTGAGCGCATATTCTCCTGCCGGCAGCCCCACGACCTTCAGGTATTGTCCGTCGCCGGCCGCGAGCATCCTGTCCGTTGCCTGCAAGCGAATGCCTTCCTTGGTCGTCGCAACCTTGTCGATCTTGGCGCCCTCGCTGGCGATGACCTTGCCGGCGGCATCCAGTTCCACGCGCCAGCGGCGCATCGGCAGGCCCAATTGATCTTCAATCACGCGGGCCACCAATTTGGAACCGGCTTCGTTCAACTGCAGACCGTTGGTCGTCAATCGTTTGTCCGGCTCAGCTCGTTTGCTGGCCAGGAGTGTCCAGGCGAGTTCCACATACGGCAGCTTGTGTTCCTCGGCAAGCTTATGAATCACCGAATTGTACTTGTCGATATCGCGATTGTGTGCTGCCGGATCGGGAAACGGTCGGCCCAAGTCCTCTTGATAGGTTGAAGACAAGAGCAGGATGCGGGCCTTGAGCGGCGCAAGCTTGGCGAGCAGTTTGCCGTAATCCTCGCGAAAGCCGGGCAAACCGGCCGGGCCGTCGAACGACTCGTTCATGCCGTAGCCGATGAACAGCACGGTCGGCTTGTAATCCTGCACTTCTTTCGCCAACCGAGCGAATCCTTCGGGATTTTGATACCCGCCGGTCCTGGCAATGCCGCGCACCGTATCGCCGGCCCAGCCGAGATTGCGAAAGACGAGCGATCCTTCCGGCACCCGCCGACTCAAGCACGTCTCCAGATAGCCGTAGCGTCGCTCCTGTTCGATAACGCCGCTGCCGAGCAGGACAACGCGATCGCCCGCGCGCAGCTCGAACCGAGGCGGCGGCTCGCCGCTGCGCACCCAAGCACCCGGGTATGCCAGTAGCATCAGCAAGCACATCGGTCGAATCGACATCATCCGTCCTCGGGACACAGCGATTCCGTCACGTGTATTTGGCGCAACCCATTCCGCCCAAGGCGTCAGTCCGGCAACCTCCGGCCCGCCTTATTGGCGAGTTCGCGCACTTTCTGGACCACGGCTTCTTCGGCATTGGGCGCGAAGAAGCCCGCGCCGCCGGAATACAGACCGCGCGTTTCGTAGCCGCCTTCGCGCAGCACCCGCGCCGACGGCAGGTAGCCGAACACGTCATTGCAATAGGCGGCGATCCAAAGCTGATTGGGCCCGAGCGCCTTTTCCAGCATCGACACATAGTCCACGACCACTTCGCCGGACAGGCCGACCAGGGTCAGGTCACTGCCGAACTGCCAGACGGCAAGCGGACAACGGTAATGGGACGGCGGCTTCTCGCCGCGGTCGAGGATTGCCAACATCTGCGACGCCGCGAACGATTTTGCACTGCGCTTGTCGGCGGCTAGCTTTTGCAATTCTTCGCGCGGCAGCGACGCCTGGAGCGGCACGTCGGCGTGGCCGAAGGCGACTTGCAGCGGTCCTTTCACGGACCGAAGTTTGCCGTTCATGATGCGGCACACTTCTTCGCCCAGCGCCTCGCCGTGCTGGCGCGCCAGCTCCATGGTGCCGCGCGGATACGGATTGGCGTCGCCGCCGCAACCGATCATGAACATCGCCTGCACCTTGGGGAACTCGCGTTCGACGCGGGCCTGGGCAAAGCCGGCATAGTCGCCGCTGATTTGCATATTGTCCGGCCCCAGCGTGGTGTTGTGGACGGCGGCGCCGAAGAGCATCGCCAGCGGCTCGCCGGACAGTGCATCGACGCGCAGCACCGGCACGCTGCGGTCGGCCAGGCCGCGCGGATTGACGCCCAGGATCACGCCGCCGGGAGTGAATTCGCGCCGGTTCATCACGAAGTGGATAACGCCGCTGCCCCAGGAGAGCCGCGCGGGCGTGACGCGCATGGCCGCCTGCACCACGACTTCGACAACTTTATCCTGCAACTGGCGTGTGTATTCGACGGTGCGCAAACCCTCGGCAGCGCCGGCTGCATCCTTGGGCGGAACTCTCAGGCCGACCTGCGGCCCGGCGTGCGTGTGCGCCGAATTCAGCAGGATTTGGTCGCGCATCAAGCCGGTGCGCTGCGCAATGCGTTCGCAGATCGGCTCGGCCACCGCTGCCGGAAATCCAAGCAGATCGCTCGTGACGATGACGCCGCGCCGGCCGCCGCGATCTTCCAGAACCATCGCCTTGACGTATAGGTCCTGGCCGACTTTCTCGAACGGCTTGGTCCGGCTCGCGTAACCCGACATCAGCATCGGCCGATCCGGAGTGATCTTGTTTTGAGCGAGGCCGACCTTCCATTCCGGTTCGCCCGCGGGTGCATCCATGCCGACCAGAAGGAACGCCAGGCCGGACCACAGGCTCAATCGATTTGTCATGGCAGATTCCTCGTTCGATGGTCTCAATAGCGTTTCAATACTCCCGAAGTCGCGGCGACTTCGGGAGTATTGAAACGCGACTACGGTTTTGTGTTGGTCTTGAGAAATCCCTGATCGCGCAGCCAATGGGCACAAGATTGCGTCCAGGTTCCGTAGGGACGGTCGCTGGGGCGGATGCCGAAGTCGTGGGCGGTGTTGGCGTAAACGTGCAACTCGGCCGGGATGCCGGCGCGCTTCAGCGCCTGGTACATGACCACGCTGTGATTCGGGTCGCTGATGATATCGGCCCCACCATGCACCAGAAAGACCGGCGGCGTCGACGCCGGAATTCGCAGACCGGGCGCGAGTTCATCCCTGTCCTTGGCCTTCAGGTAGCCCGAATAGACCGGCACGGCGAAATCGGGACGGCAACTGACGCGGTCGACGTCGTCGATCGGCTCGTAGGTTCGCTTCTCGAAACTCGTCGCCGTCGCGATGGCCAAATGGCCGCCTGCCGAAAAACCGATCATGCCAATGCGCTCCGGATGGATGCCCCATTCTTTGGCCTTGCTGCGCACCAGGCTGACGGCCCGCTGCGCGTCCTGGAGCGGGCGCCGGGCCGGCTCGCCTTTCGTGTCATCGGGGCGGCGCGGCACCCGGTACTTGAGGATGATGCCGGCCACGCCGATCGAATTGAGCCAGGCGGCGACCTCTTCGCCTTCCAGCTCCCAAAAGAGGTTCCAGTAGCCGCCGCCGGGGCAGATCAGCATCGCGGCGCCGGTGTTCTTCTCCTTCGCGGGCCAGTAGATCGTGATCGTTGGCTTGGTGACGTTGGTCACCATTTTGGTCGGCTCGGTGACTTCGACTTGCTTCTTGTCCAACTTGGGGGACATGCGAAACAATTCCGGGCCGATGTTGCCGGGCTCGTCGGGAGCTTTGCCGGGCCAAAGCTCCACGACCAGCGGCTTGTCGCCCCCCGCAGCGGACCCAACGATGCACAACCAGGCGACCATCAGCGCAGCGATCTGTCGCATCATGTTGAGCCCCTCCGGGAGTTGCAGGTTCGAATTCGTCCCCTTGGAATGCTTATTGTCCGCTGCGGTTCTGGGCAAAGCAACGTGAAAGCGATGGGTCGAATTGATTCCTTGATCCGCACGGCGATCGGCCGATCGTGAGCGCGAGGCCCCTAGTCGGTCGCTTGCCAGGGCCTCGCAAAGCCTCAGCTTCGTTGCACGCAAAATGTGTTGCACTTTTGTTGGGGTCGATCATCACCCATCACTGGCTCATCCGGGAAATGCGTGTAGGCAATTTTACCTGTCAGTTTGCCAATTTGCCAACTCGCCACGGGATGTGGCTCGGTTTTGGGCATGGTTCACAAATGCGCACAGGCATAGGTGCTTTTCGAGACGACAGGATTTCGACACAGTTGGCACGCACTCAACTTCCTATCCCCTTGATCCATCCAATGTTACACCGAAAAAAATGTCGGCATCACATGACAGGCAAGTGTAGTCCCTACAGCGTTCACTCTGTCACCCAGAAATGACAAGAATTGAACCATGCCAATATTCGGGCATGGTTCAAAAACGCGCGGTTGAGGGCGCCCAGCGACAATGCAATCGACAGGGCCATTTGGCCCCCTCGTGCATTGTCGCGTCCGTAGCGTAACTGCTTACCTGGACAACGGTTATGGCTGCCAATTTCGCGACAATACCACAATGCCACGTTTACTACACACAGACCCTGGCAAGGTTGCCAACTTTTGGCAACCTTGGAAAGCCAAGGCGGCCACCTTTTGGCAACCTTGCCACTCGCCCAGCGACCCCGTTTCGTGGATGGCTCGCCCCGTAGGCCAATGCAATCCAGTTCTGCCCCCTGCCCACTCCCGACTGCTCCTGCCTACTGCCCACTGCCCACTGCCTACTGCCTACTGCCTACTGCCTACTGCCTACTGCCTACTGCCTACTGCACCAGCCGCCGCGTCGCGTCGACCGCCGCTTGCATGTCCTCGGTTCGCAGCCCGTCCAGCAGGTCCAGCGGACTGGTCACCCCGCTCACGCCCTTGCGCGCCATGTGCGTATAGATCATGGTCGTTTCCAGGCTTTCGTGTCCCAAGAGCAATTGCACCATCCGGATATTGGTGCCGACCTCGACCAGGTGCGTCGCGAAACTGTGCCTAAAAGTGTGGCAATGAATCGCGCGATCCAATCCCGCGGCGACTCCCGCCGCCGCCACGGCGCGCTGCAGTGATCCCTCCAAAATATGGTGCCGGCCGACGCGCCCGGTGCGCGGGCAGTGCGACAACTGCCGCGACGCGAACACAAACTGCCACTCGAATGCCTGCGCGGCGCGCGGGTATTTGCGGTCCAACGCGTCGGGCAGGTCCACCCGCGCCACGCCGCGCACCAGGTCGCGCTCGTGCAAGGTCCGCCGCGCCGACAATTGCTGCTCCAATTCTCCCCGCACGCTGCGGGGCAACATGACGACGCGATCCTTATCTCCCTTGCCGCCGCGAACCATGATTTGTCCGCGCCCCAGATCGAGGTCGTGGACGCGCAGCCCACAACATTCCGACACGCGCAGACCACAGCCGTACAACAGCCGGGCCATGATGCGGAACAGACCCTCGGCCCCCAAGACATGCTCAAGGACCAGCCGCACTTCCTCCGGTGTCAGCACCACGGGCAAGCGTTTGCCGCGCCGCGCCCGCACAGCGTCCAGCTTGCCCAGATCGATCTCCAACACCTGACCGTAGAAGAACAGCAGCGCGTTCAGCGCCTGATTTTGGGAACTCGCGGAGACGTGCCCATCGACTGCCAGATACGTCAGAAACTGCTCGACCTCGGCCGCACTCATCGTCCGCGGATGCCGTTTGCGATGAAACAGGATAAACCGCCTCGCCCACTGCACGTAGCAGTCCTCCGTGCTCGGCGCGTAATGCCGTACGCGCAGGACGAGTCGTAGCTGGTCAAGCAACCGCGGCGGCCGCGGCTGCGGCAATTCGCCCAAATCGATGCCGAGCACGCCGCCGTACAGAAACGTCAGCGCCGCGCGCGCCTGGGCCAGCGCCGGCAGCGGTTCCGGCGCGGTCTTCACAACGTGTTCAAGGAAGTGCGTCGCTTCCGCCAGACCCAATTCGGACGGATGCCGCTTATTATGGAAGAGAATAAAGGCGCGTGCCCACGAGACAAGATTGTCAGCGGTCGGCGCCGAATCGCCACGAGCACGCGCCGATTGCCGAAACCGTTCGAGGAGTGGCGACCCGATCGCGACGGCTGAAACCGGCGCGGCGCGGCTTGCGACGGGATGCGGATTCATGATGAACCTCCCGAAAATGGAACTGAAGGGATGCCCGATCAATAAGTGTACAGATGTACCATACGCTGTCAACACAAAAATCGAGAAGACAGCGCTTGACACGTCTGGCTGGCAGGGTTCCAATAGGTGCGGCGTATGCTGCCGGCGCCTGTGATACGCTGCCGGTACCCGGCAATATGGTGCCGGCGCACCTGATATGGTGCCGGCGCCCGTGATACCGTGCCGGCGCCGGTTAGCATAATCACCAGTTCGGCTTATAGCCGCGGCTAATCAAGCCGGGGCTCATCCTGTTTGGGAGACCACGATGGGGAGATCTATTCAACTTGGATTGTGCGTGGCCCTGATCGTCATCCTGGCGTTTGGTTGCGGTCCTCGGCAAGCGGACAAGGGGAGCGAACCGAACAAGCCCGTCGACAAGGGCCAATCCGGGACCGGGGATGAGGGTGGCAGCATTGACTCCACGAAAGGCGGCGGGGCACTGACCCAGCGCCAGTGGGAAAAGAAACTGGCCGCACTCTGGAAGGACGTGCACGACGCACGAGCCATCGCCAAAGAGAACGAACTGGCTGCAAAGCGCAAGGAAGAAGCGGCAATAAAGAGCGTCAACACCTTCCTTGGCGAGACGTGGAGGCCCGGGACCTCGCTGAGCGGCTGGATCGGCATTGTCGGTGGCATCCGGGAAACGACGGAGAAGTTTGAAGGCAAGCCGGCCTTGACGGCCCTTCTGTCTCTGGACGTCGCATCGATTCAGCTCATTAACTACGACCCGGACAAGAAGAAATGGACCGGGTTGGAAAAAGAGTTCGAGGCACTAAAGAAGGAACAGGTCGTTCGCGTGTGGGGGCGCATTCATTCGGTGAACCAGGCGCACGCGGAGGTCACTCATTTCATAGTGACCCGCATCGACCCCGCCGATCTCGCCAAGGAACGCGCCGAACTGCTGGCGAAGATCGACAAGATGCAGTCGGCGGCGGCCAAGCTGGGGCAAACGCAAGAGGAGATCCTTAGTCCCAAGATCATCAACGAATTCTCGGTGTTCAAGGGATTCGACATCAATCGCTACTGCGCCGAGTTGGCCACCACTTTTCCGGACTTTCAGCCGGCAGTCGGCTCCTTCAACGCCTTCAAGCCTTTCGACGTGAAACATCTGAGCACCCAGTGCGACAGCTGGTCGCAGATGTTGAAAACGAAGCGCTTTGCGGAGGATCTCCCCCTCCCATCCGAGCAAGCCGCACTCGACAAAGCCGCGACGGCTGCCGAGGAACAGGTACGTAACAAGAGTCTGATCGCTGAGCGCTTCCAGGAGGGATTCCGGCAAAAACGCAACGACCCCAAAGGCATGTACGAAGATTGGAAGAACCTAGTGCCGCGGACCTATTCGGGCCCAGGTAGCCCCAGGTAGGTGACCCCGCTGGAACATCGTCTTCTGTTAATCGGGAATCTGGGACATTCAGAGTTGCTGAGTGGTTCCCGGGATGAAACAGGGGATGAAACAGGGACATTGTGAAATGTCCGGGCCGGGAAAACAAAGGGGACGCGGATCATTGTTTTCGTAGACTATTCCCATGCCACGCCATCCGCGCGCCGCTCCGGGCGGCTATGTGTACCATTGCCTCAATCGGGCCGTCGCGCGCTTGCCGCTTTTTCAAAAAGACGGCGACTACGACGCTTTCGAGCGCGTCCTC
>Ga0080064_1000769_pt1 | contig 76763 bp, 67 predicted proteins | sample Subgrocontami54m_FD_69260 | JGI IMG/M metagenome (GOLD analysis project Ga0080064, IMG submission 69260) | Subsurface groundwater microbial communities from S. Glens Falls, New York, USA - GMW46 contaminated, 5.4 m (SPADES assembly) (version 2) ...
GAGGGGGCCCGGGGACGGGAGGGGGTAGGTCGCGCGGGGGGGGAGGGGGAACTCCGCGGGTGGTGCAGATGAGGGCGGTGGCGAGCTCTAGGTGGACCAGGAGGCGGCGATCGTCGGCGCCGGCGTCTTCGGCGTCGGATAGGCGTGCCAGGACGTCGGCGATCTGGCTGGGAGACCACTGAGCGGCAACCTCGCGGAGCCAGTCTCGTTCTTCGGATCCGAGGTCCGAGGCAGTTGCCGACTCTGCTCCGACGCGGATGAGGAGCGCGGCTCGGAGGTCGAACAACACTTCGTCGAGGAACTGGTGAAGGTCGGCGCCCTCTTGCGCGACGTCTTCCAACACCTCCAACGACGCACGAGTGTCGCCCGTCGAGAGTCCGTCGACGAAGGTCCGAATGGCATCCCCTCGAACGAGGCCGAGGACGCGGCGGGCCGCCTCCTGGGTGACGGGGCTTCCTGCAAAGACCGCGACCTGCTCCAGCATCCCGAGACCATCGCGGAGGCCGCCGTCGGCCAGGCGGGCGAGGCGATCGGCAACGCCAGTCTCGAGCTCGATGTCCTCGCGCATGGCGACGCGAGCGAGCTGGTCAACGATTGCGCGATGGGGGATGCGGCCGAGGTCGAACCGCTGGCAGCGGGAGACGATGGTCGCGGGCACCTTGTGGGCGGCCGTCGTCGCCATCACGAAAACCGTGTGGGGCGGCGGCTCCTCGAGGGTCTTGAGAAACGCGTCCCAGGCTGGCGCCGTAAGCTGGTGAGCCTCATCGACGATGTAGACCTTCCAGGTGGCCTCGGCCGGGGCGAAACGAACGCGCTCCCTCAGGGCACGGATGTCGTCGATGCCGCGGTTCGAGGCGGCGTCGATCTCGATGAGATCCAGCGCACGGCCAGTGTCTGCCGACTCGCAGGATGGGCAGGCGCCACAGGGCTCGCCGTCCAGGGGCTGGGCGCAGTTCAGCGCCTTATAGATGATGCGCGCGAGGGTCGTCTTTCCCGTACCGCGCGGGCCACAGAGGAGGTAGCCGTGGGCGATGCTGCCGCGCGCGACCGCGTTCCGCAGGGTTCGGACGATCGGGTCCTGACCGACGACGTCCCGGAAGAAGCGCGGGCGCCAGCGCAGGTAGAGCGCGCGCTGCGTCCCAGGCTCGCTCACGATGGGCTGCTCGGTCACGCGCCGTAACCGCTGGCTGTCTCGGCAACGATGCGCACGAAGTCAGCCGCCTTCAGGCGACGCTCCAGCACGTGCTCGATGTGGCGCCGCAAGACTCGCTCCGCGTCTTTCGAGGCATCCGCGGGCGCGCGAAGGGTGAGGTCGCGGGCCGACCGCGTGCGCTGCAGAAAGCGGAGCAGCTTCAGCGTGTCGACGTCGATGACGGGAGCTGATGGCTCGCGCGCAGAACATGACGGACAGAAGACGCCGCCGCGCGCGACGCTGTACCCGTTGGAGCCGGGCTCGATCGGCTCGGAGCAGCCGAGGCAGACCGTCAGCTCGGGCCGAAACCCGACGACGTTGAGCAGATGCAGCTCGAAATGGCGTACGACGAGGTCCGGCGCGATCTGGCGCTCGTCCAACGCGGACAGCGCGTGTTGAAGAAGGGTGAAGACCTCGGGGTGAGGGTCGTGATCCTGCAGCAGGAGATCGACCAGCTCGGCCATGTGATACGTGTGGGACAGCGCGACCATATCCTCGTGCAGGCTCCGGTAGGCGTTGACGGTCGAGGCCTGGGTAACGGTGTCGAGGTCACGACCGCGCGCCAACAGGACATGGGCGTGGGCAAAAAGCTCGAAGTGCCCGGCCATGCGGCTCGTGGAGCGGCGAACCCCGCGAGCCATGACGCGCAGCTTGCCGCGGTCGGGAGTCAGGACGGTGACGATGCGATCGGCCTCGCCATAGTCCATCCGTTTGAGGGCGATTGCGTCGGTCGAGAGGAGGCGTGCGCGAGGCAAGCGGTTACTCCCGAGAGTCTTCGTTCATTGCGACGGTGGGCTTGTGGGCGGCGCCAGCCCTCACCCTAACCCTCTCCCAGAGGGAGAGGGGACTTACAAGCTTAATCCTCTCCCAGAGGGAGAGGGGACTTACAAGCTTAACCCTCTCCCAGAGGGAGAGGGAGTCAGCGAAGGCCATCGATTAGCTCTACGGTGATGACGCCGTGCTCGAGATTCACGTCACGGACCACGTCGTGAATCGCGGGCAAGAGGAGCTCGCCGGAATCGGACTTGACGACGTACACATCGTTGCTCCCGGTCTGGATGATCTCCGCGATCGTGCCCAGCGCCTCGCCCTGAGTGGACTCCACCTTTAGACCGATGATCTGATACCAGAAGTACGAGCCATCGTCGAGGACGACGGCCTCCTGGTCCGGCACGTACAAGGTCAACCCGCGGAGCCGGTCTGCATCGTCGCGCGAGTCGACGCCCAGCAGCTTGAGGACGACCGCACCCTTTACCAGCCGGGCACGCTCCACCTCGTAGGGAGTCTTTCGGGCGCCGGCCAGCACCCGCTTTGTGTGTTGGAATCGTTCGGGGAAGTCTGTGAGGATCGCGCACCGGACTTCACCACGGATGCCGTGAGGAGAGCCGATCTGGGCAATCGCCAAGAACTGATCGGTCGTGGCTCAGCTAACCTCGAGAACGACGCGCTGACCCTGGCGGACAGCCGCCGATCGCAAGAGGGACCGCATTGCCCGCACGATCCGCCCCTCGCGGCCGATCACCCGCCCAACGTCTTCGGGGGCTAAGGTGAGGTGATAAACGACGACGTTTTCCTCCACGGTCTCCGTGGCCTGGACATCGTCGGGGGAGCGAGCGAGCAACTTCGCGACGAACTCGATGAACTCGCGGTTATTGTTCGGCGGTAGTGGTTCCGTCATCCGTCGATCCCTCTGGCGTTGGAGCAGCTTCCTCAGCGACCGCGGTAGCGGCTGGGGCCGGCGCTGCGGCGGCGGGCGCGGCGGCGGGAGCGGCCTCTTCGGCCTTCTTCGGCGAGTTCTTGTACACGGGGCCTTCGCCTTCGACGATCCCGGCCCGACGGAGGAGCTTCTCGACGACGTCGGAGGGCTGGGCACCCTTGGCGAGCCAGCTCAGTGCGCTGTCCCGGTCGATATGGATCGTGCTGGGCTCGGTCAGCGGGTCGTAGTACCCAATGCTGTCAACAAACGCGCCATCGCGCGGCGCGCGCTGGTCCGCCACCACAACTCGGTAGCGAGGCTGCTTCTTTGCACCAGTTCGTCGCAGTCTAATTCGGAGCATGAATTCCCCACTTCAATGTTGAGGCTGATTATAGCTGAGGGGGACGGGAGAGGGGGTACAATGCGCCTAGCAAAAACACGTGCCACCGGCCCAGAGCGAGGCTCTTCGTGCCGAGGATCATGGACATTGCCAGCGTTCGCGGGATCGCGATCCGCATCCACGTCTCCGCGATCGTCGCGTTCTGCCTCTTGGTACTGGCGCTGGCAGCAGTCTACATTCCCGCAATGCTTCCCCGCGGCATCCCGCAGCCGATCTACTGGCTGGTGGGATACATCTGCGCGCTCTTTCTTTTCCTTTCTACCTTAGCCCACGAGCTCGGCCATTCGCTCGTCGCGCGGATGCGAGGCGTTCCCGTCGAGTCGATTACGTTGGTGATGTTCGGCGGCTCATCGGACATACGCTCGGATAACGAGCGGCCCATCGACGAGCTACTCATCGCGATCTCCGGGCCGGGCGTCAGCCTCGTGCTCGCCGGGCTGGCCTTCGCGGCGCGCGTGGCGATTCCGAATCCCAGCCAGCCGCTGATCTTGTTTCTCGAGTCGGTGCTGTTGCTGAACATCTGGCTCGGGGTCTTCAACCTCGTGCCTACGCTGCCCCTGGACGGCGGCCGCGCCCTGCGCGGCCTGCTGTGGCAGCAATTCGGCGACTATCGACGAGCCACGCACGGCGCGAGCCTGGTGGGGCAGGTCATCGCCGCGGGCTTGCTGGCGGCGGGCCTAGGTCTGTTCATCGTTTCCCTGGATCCGGCCCACAGCCCCGTCACTTCGATCTTCGGCTACGACCCGAAGGGCGTGGCCTTCATCGCGGTCGTGGTCGCCTGGTTCCTGAACAGCAGCGCGCGCTCGGCGTATCGGCAGCTCGTGATGCAGGGCAGGTTCGCGGGGACGAAGGTATCGGACCTCATGAGCGAGGAGCCGGCAACCGTGGCGCCCTGGACGCGGCTCGACGAGATTGTGACGGAGCACTTCCTCTCGAAGGGGGAGCGGGCGGTCGCCGTGGTTCGAGACGACAACACACTGGTCGGGCTGGTCGCCTACGCGGACGTCAACCACGTGCCGCGGCATCTGTGGCCGACAAAGGCGGCGGGCGAGATCATGACTGCCACGGCGAATCTCGTGACGGTGGGACCGACGGACAGCGTGGAGAGCGCGATCCGCCACATGGCGGAGCGGCATTTGAACCAGCTACCGGTGGTTGTGGATGGGAAGCTGGTGGGGATGGTGGCGCGGGTGAATGTGTTGCGGTTTTTGGATCCTAGCGGGCATGTGGAGCGGTGAGATAGGGGTTGGGGGCCCGGGGTTGGGGACTGGAGGACTCGGGTCTTGTTTGTTGGGCACCGGCTCCGTGGGCGACGGATTTTGGGGGCCCGCCCTCACCCAGCCCTCTCCCAGAGGGAGAGGGGCTTATTCGAGGTATTCTTTGAGCTGCATGCGGAGCTCGGGCTGGCGGAGCTTTTGGAGGGCTTCGGCCTCGATTTGGCGGACGCGCTCGCGGCTGACGCCTAGCTCTTCGCCGATCTCGCCGAGGGTACGTTCGCGGCCGTCGACCATACCGAACCGCATGCGGAGCACGATGCGCTCGCGGTCGGTGAGCTGCTGGAAGACGCACTCCACCTGGTACCGCAGCATCTCCTGGGCGGCCATGTCAGCGGGGCCGGAGCTCGTTCGGTCCGCGATGAAATCGGAGAGGGTGCTCTCATCTTCCTCTCCGACGGGCGTCTCGAGGGAGATGGGCTGGCGGGCGGCGCGAATGATCTGGCGCACGCGCTCGGGGGTCGTCTCCATGGCCTCTGCGATCTCGTCGGCGGTGGGCTCGCGACCGATCTGTTGCTGCAGCTCGCGGGACTGGCGGTAGACATCGCCGATGAGCTCGATCATGTGGACCGGGACGCGAATGGTGCGCGCCTGATCGGCGATGGCTCGGGTGACGGCCTGACGGATCCACCAGTAGGCGTAGGTGCTGAAGCGGAACCCCTTGGTGTAGTCGTACTTCTCGACCGCACGCGCGAGGCCGATGTTTCCTTCTTGGATGAGATCCTGGAGGGGCAGCCCGCGGCCCATGTACTTCCGGGCGACGCTGACTACGAGGCGCAGGTTCGCCTCGGTGAGCTTGCGCTTGGACTCGTCCCCCTGGTGGATGAGCTCAACGAGCTCCAGGGTCTTCTCGGTCTCCAACGAGGTCACGGGATCGGCCAGCTCAGCTTGAGCGGCTTTTCCCTGCTCGATCGCCTTTGCATACTCGACTTCCTGCTCGGCGGTCAGCAGCTTGACTCGGCTGATGTCCCGCAAATAAATAGCGGCTGGTGCTTCGCCTACAACGTAGTCGAGCTCACCAGCCGCCGATTCGGACGAAGCCCGTGCGCGACGATCCTGAAGGGGATCTTCCGAGTCATCGAGCAGCGCCCGTTCCTGAAATGCCCCTATGTCATCCCAATGGAGACTGGGCTCATCCATGGATTCTTCACGGTGAACTAACAAGTCTTTCTTCCTGTGAGGGAATTCGGGGGGCCGGGGTCTCAGCAAGGAATTGGGCAGGGCACGGGCACATTGGGACCATCGGCTGAAAGCACGTGCGGGAACGCGGCATTATACCAGACTAGAGCTCTGTCGGCGATCGGGTGAAGGGACGCAACGTTACAGAGGCAGGTGGAGAAGGGGGCCCTCACCCTACCCTCTCCCACTGCGGTGGGAGAGGAGTTTGCTAACGGAAGAGGCCGGCCATGCCTTTGGGGATCTTGCCGCCAGCCATCATTTTCATCATTTGCTGGGCCTGGCGGAATTGACTCAGGAGCTGGTTTACGTTGGCCGTGGTGGTTCCGCTGCCGCGGGCGATGCGGCGGCGACGGCTGCCGCCGATGACCTCCGGGTGATGTCGCTCGTGGGGCGTCATGGAGAGGATGATCGCCTCGATCTGTTTGAGCTCTTTCTCCTGGAGCGCCGCGTCTCCGCCGCCCTGCTTCATTGCTTTCGACATGCCGGGGATCATGTCCATGATCTGGCTCAGCGGCCCCATCTTCCGAAGCTGCCGCATCTGGTCGAGGAAGTCCTCGAGGTCGAAGGTGTTGGACTTCATCTTCTTTTGCAGCTCGAGGACCCGCTGCTCATCGAAGTTCTCTTGGGCGCGCTCGATCAACGACAGGACATCGCCCATTCCGAGAATGCGCGACGCCATGCGGTCCGGGTGGAAAGGCTCCAGGGCGTCGGTCCGCTCGCCGACGCCGACGAACTTGATGGGCACGCCAGACACCTGTCGGACGGATAAGGCGGCACCACCGCGCGTGTCGCCGTCCAGCTTGGTCAGGATGAGACCGGTGATGCCGATGCGCTCCTGGAACTCCTGGGCAACCTTGACCGCGTCCTGGCCGCTCATGGCGTCGGCAACCAGCAGGATCTCGGTGGGGGAAGTCTTGCGCTTGATCTCCAGCAGCTCGTTCATGAGGTCTTCATCGACGTGCAGCCGGCCGGCCGTGTCGAGGATCACCGTGCTCTGGCCGTTGATCCTGGCCTGACGGACGGCCGCGGCGCAGACGTCCGGCGGGGCGGCGCCTGATTCGGAGTAGACGGGAACCTCGATCTGCTTCCCGAGGATCTGGAGCTGGGTGACGGCGGCCGGTCGATACGGGTCCGCGGCGACGAGCAGCGGCTGACTCCCCTGCTTCTTCATGTGGACCGCGAGCTTCGCGGAGGTTGTTGTCTTACCCGAGCCTTGGAGTCCGACCAGCATGATCACCGTGGGTGGAGCGGGCGCCGTCGCGAGCCTCGCGGGCTCGCCCAGGAGCTCGAGGAGCTGCTCGTTGACGATCTTTACGACCTGCTGCGAGGGGGACAGGCTCTGGAGCACCTCGACGCCGATCGCGCGCTCCCGCACACGGGCGACGAAGTCGCGCACGACGCGGAAGTTGACGTCCGCCTCGAGGAGGGCGAGGCGGACCTGGCGCAACGCCTCGTCGACGTCCTTCTCGGTGAGCTTTCCCTTGCGCCCGAGCTGGTCGAAGACGCCCTGCAGCCTTTCTGAAAGGCTCTCAAACATGTTCTAGACCTCCGCGCTGGGGTTGGGTTTTGGGGGTTGGGGATAGGGGTGCTTCAGGATTCGTCGCCTTCTTCCGCGAAGAGGGCTGCGACGAAGGCTTCGGGGTCGAAGGGGCTAAAGTCGTCGATTGCCTCACCAGTCCCGATGAAGAGAACCGGGGCGCCCAGCTCGCGGACTATTGAGAATACCACGCCGCCCTTTGCCGTTCCGTCAAGTTTGGTGACTACGATGCCGTCGAGTCCGGCGGCTTCCGCGAAGGATCGCGCCTGGATGATGGCATTTTGACCGGTGGTGGCGTCGAGGACGAGTAAAGAACGCGAGCTCACGCTCTGGCGGTCGACGATTCGGCGCACCTTGCGTAGCTCTTCCATGAGATTGGTCTTGGTGTGGAGCCGACCAGCCGTATCGACGAGGACGGTGTCGAGCCCACGGGCTTTGGCGGCGGCCACGGCGTCGTATACGACGGAGCCGGGGTCGGCGCCCGTCTGGGAACCGACGCACGGAAGCTGGATCCTGTCCGCCCAAATCTCGAGCTGCTCGACGCCGGCCGCGCGAAAGGTGTCGCCGGCAGCGAGCATGACCTGTCTACCCTGGCTCCGCAGGTAGTTGCCGAGCTTGGCGATCGTCGTCGTCTTGCCTACACCGTTCACACCGATCATGAGCACGACGGTGAGGTTATCTTCGAGGAGCGGCTGGTCGTCCTTGGCCGGCGCGCGGAGGAGGTCCACGAGCTCGGCCTGGAGCGCCGACTCCAGCTCATCTCCTGTACGGAACTCACCACGGCGAAAGCGCGCCCGCATCGTCTCTAGCAGATCCTCGGTGGTCCCCACGCCTACGTCAGCGCTTATTAGGAGATCCTCGAGCTCGTCCCAGAGCTCGTCGGTGATCTCGGTTCGGTGCAGGAGCACCGCGATGCGGCCGAAGAAGGAGGAGCGTGTTTTCTTTACGCTCGCTTCGAGCTTTTTGTCTTGGGCTTCGTCATTTTGTTCGCGGCGGAAGAATCTTTGAAACATTTGTACCTCGCGTTGGACGCGTCTGGTGGGAACTGGGACCGCCCCTCTCACCAACCCTCCTCCGCAAGGGGGGAGGGGGCTTCCGGTCCGCCCTCACCCCAACCCTCCCCGCAAGGGGGGAGGGGGCTTCCGGACCGCCCTCACCCCAGCCCTCTCCCAGAGGGAGAGGGAGCTTGAGCTATGGGGCGACGGCTTCGAGGCGCATGGCTACGATCTGGGAGACGGCACCGGGACTCATCGTGACGCCATAGAGCGCGTCGGCCATTTCCATGGTAGCGCGATTGTGGGTCACGAGGACGAACTGGGTGTCGTGGGACATGTCACGGATCGTGGCGACGAAGCGCTGCACGTTCGTTTCGTCGAGCGCAGCGTCGACCTCATCAAGCATACAGAACGGGCTCGGATTCACGCCGACGAGCGCCAGCAAGAGGGCCGCGCCGACCAGCGATCGCTCGCCGCCCGACAGGGTGGCCAGGCGGTGGAGCCGCTTGCCGGGGGGCTGCGCCGCGATATCGATGCCGCATTGGCTGCTATCCGGATCGCCGGAGAGCAGGAGCTCGGCATCTCCCCCGCGGAAGAGCTCGCGGAACATCTCCTTGAAGTGGACGTTGACCTCCTCGAACGCTTTGAGGAACTGCGTGCGCATTCGCTCCTGCGCCTCGGCCATGCCTTCGCGGATGGCCGTCTCAGCGCGGGTCAAATCGTCGAGCTGGTCTGTCAGAAACTGGTAGCGATCGTGCACGACGTTGTATTCGGCCAGGACGCCGTAATCCACGGCGCCCACACTCCTTAGCTCGCGCTGGGCCCGAGCGAGACGGCGCTGGAGGGACGCGTCGTCTAGACTCGCGAGCTCGGCCAGGTTCAGGTGTGGGGAGGGGGGAGGGGGTGTTAGCGCGTGCTTCAGGAGCACGTCGGGGTCGACGGCCAGGGCTTCGGCGATGCCGGCGATCTCTGCTTCGAGGCGTCCGACGGCGCCACGGGCGTGCTCGGCATCGGCGCCCGACGTCGCCTGCTCGGCGCGTACGTCCGCCAGCCGCTCCTGGGCGGCCTCGAACTCGCGGGCGACCGCTTCCAGCGCACCGGCGTGATCCTCGAGGGCTTTCGACGCCGAGGCTGCTTGACGCTCGTTGGCCTCGACCCGCTGGTCCGCCTCGCGAAGGGTTGTTTCCAGCGTATGGAGGCGCCCCGCGAGGACCTGCTCCTCCTGGCTCAGGCGCGCCGCCTCATTCTCGATGGCCTGGTGCCGATTGGTGAGGCGCTCCAGCTCGCGGGCGTCGCGCTGCATCGCGTCGCGGAGGCGGGCGCGGCGCTCTTCCAGCAAGGCGCGCTGGGCTGTTAGGGCCGCCTGCTGCTCGGCCGCCGTTCGATGCTCGGCTTGGGCACCGGCGAGCTCAGTGGAATTGTCGCGGAGGACATTCTCCGCTTGACGAATTGCTGCGCGGATGGCCTCCTGGCGGGGCGCAATCTCGGCAAGCGAGGCGGCCACGTCTGCGTCGGCCATCGATTGCGTGAGACGCACGAGGCGTTTCTCCTCGGCCTCGATTTCGGCGCGAAGACCGCGGATCGACAGCTCGTGCTCGCGGACTTCGTTGGCGACACCTGAGCGCTCATCCTCGACAGCACGGAGCGCGTTCCGAGCGGCGGTCTCGGCATCGGTCGCGACACCGATCTCTCGCTCGCGCTCGGCGGCGGCTGCTCGGGCGTTCGCGATCGACGCGGCAAGCGCGGCGCGCCGCTCCTCGACCTGGAGCGCCTGGGCCTCGGCGGCGCGCGGGCCGACGCGATGCTCGCCGTTCCAGCGGAGGCAATGGCCGTCCTCGCTCGCGACCTGGAAGGGGTACGTCGACGCTGGGTCGGCCGATCTCGCGGCCTCCGAGAGGCGCGTCGCGGCACGCTGGGCGTCTCCTAACGACACGACGACGATGGTGGCACCGAGGTAGCGCAAGGCCAATCCTTCGACGTCGGAACCCGACTCAATCACGTCAGGGGCCAGTCGATAGGAGGCCTGGCCGTCCAAAGTACGGGACACCCAATCCGAAAAGGCTCGAAGCTGGCGATCGTCGGCGTGGCGACGGCGGGGGATGAGGACGGGCTCGACGTTGCCACGGGCATGCGTCTCGGAGACGAACCACGCGGTATCCGTGGCGTCCACGACCTGGTATTGGGCTGCCGCACCCAGGGCCACGAGGATCGCCCGTCGATACTGGAGCGGAACGGGGAGCTGATCCACCAGGACGCGCGCCTCGGGGCCGTTCTGCTTCCTCTCGAGGCCTGAAAGGGCCTTTTCCTCGCCGACGAGTCCATCGAGGGTGCGGCGAGCGGCCGTAAGGGCAGTCTCGGCGGCGCGGCGCGCGGCGAGGGATCGCTCGACATCGGCACGGGCCGCTCCGTGGCGATCGTCGAAGCCGCGAACACCCTCGCGCGTTCCGCGCAGCTTCTCCTCGGCATCAGCGAGCGACCGCGTGAGCTCGGCCATCCGAGCTTCGACGTCCGACCGCTGGCCGGCGGTGATCTGGGCGGCCTCGGCGCGGGCACGGAGCTTCATCTCGTCGCGCTCGAGGGAGGCGAGGGTGTTGCGCTGTCGCTGCAGCTCGGACTCGGCACGGCCGCGAGCCATCCGTGCACGGTCAAGGCGTGCCTGCGCCTCACGAAGCGCGGTCAGCACCTGGTCGTTGTCGGCCCCGCTCGCGGAGGTCGCCCCTTCGGCAGCGGCGGTGCTCTGGGCGAGCGCTTCCCGCGCCGATGCGAGCTGACTCGCAAGATCCGCTTGCTCGGCGGCAACCGCGGCCACTCGTGCGACGATAGACTGGAGCCTCTCGTGCGCGGTAGCCCGCTCGACGCGATCGCGCTCGCGGACGCCGCGCATCTCCTGGAGCGCGCGCTCGGCCTCGGCAACCCGCTGGCGATGCAGGGCACCGGCCTCGTGGATATCCGTGCGACGCCGCTCGATGGCGACGAGCTCGACGCGTATCGCGTCCATTTGCGTTTGGAGAGAGCGGCCACGTCGCTCGGCCGCTTCGAGCTCAGCGCGGGCAGCGGGCAGCGCACGCCCATACCAGGCGCCAGCGAGGCGCTCCACCTCATCGCGAAAGTCGCGGTGGCGCTGAGCGCGGTCGGCCTGGACGCGGAGGCGCTCGAGCTGGGGCCGAACTTCGGCGACGACCGCCGAGACGCGGAGGGCGTTCTGCTGCGTCTGGTTCAGGTCGCTCTCGATCTCGGCGAGCCGCGCCTCGTAGCGGCGGATATCCGCCGCGTCGGCCACGAGGGATCGACGGTCTTGGGGACGCATAAGGGCGAGCTGCTCGATCGCACCCTGGCCGACGACGCAATAGGAATCGGGGCCGAGGCCCGCTTGGCCCGCCACGTCCAGCACGTCGCGCAGACGCGCGCGGCGATGGTTCAAGAGGTACTCGGTGTCTCCCGAGCGGTAGAGGCGGCGGGAGATGGCGATCTCCTCCAGGTCGAGCGCGACGCGACGGTCGCTGTTGTCCAGGACCAGGGTCACTTCGGCCATGCCGAGGGGGCGGCGCGCCGCACTGCCCGCGAAGATCACGTCCTCACTGCGGGCGCCACGCAAGACGCGGGCGCTCTGCTCGCCGAGGACCCAGCGAACGGCGTCGACGATGTTGCTCTTACCGCTGCCATTGGGCCCCACGACCGCGGTAACGCCTGGCTCGAGCAGCACCTGGACGGTCTGGGCAAAGCTCTTGAAGCCGCTCATCTGGAGCTCTTTCAGGAACACTACTCAGCCTCCAGCCAATCAGCGGCGTGCTGATGAAGCGCGTGCTGCGCGGCGTCCTGTTCGGCAGCCTGTCGCGATGGTCCAACCCCTGTCGCCGTGGCCCCATCGTCCGTCTGTACCTCGACAGTAAAGACCGGCCGATGCTCCGGACCCTCTGTGCCGATCACGCGGTAAGCGGGCAAGGTGCCCCATTTCTGTTGGGCGCGGTACTGCAGCTCGGACTTCGCGTCGCGCGGACGGTGAGAGGGAGAGAGGCCCGGCAAGGCTTCCTGAACGAGGGGCGCCACGAGATCCTCTACGGCGGCGTAGCCCTGATCGCGATAGAGGGCGCCGACGATCGCCTCGAAGGTGCTGGCGAGGAGGCCATCGCGGTTACGACCGCCGCGGTCCTCTTCGCCGCGCCCCATGACGATGTGGGGAGCAAGATCGAAGCGACGCGCCCAAGATGCGAGGCCGGATTGGCGGACGAGCTCCGCGCGCATGTTCGTCAGCGAGCCCTCCGATGCTTCGGGAAGCGTGTCGTAGAGAAGAGCCGCAACCGCGGCCCCGAGGACCGCATCGCCGAGGAACTCGAGGCGCTCGTTGTGGCCCGAGGGCGCCATACCTTCGTTGACAGCGGACTTGTGGGTGAGCGCCGTATCGAGGAGTGAAGGATCCTGAAAATGGACGCCGATACGATCTTGCAGATCGGCGTGGGCCATCAGGCTTCCATACACCCTAGAACTGCGTCGCGCTGGAGAAGCTGAATCGGCCGATGCGGAGCGCGGGCACCTTGGTCCCGCCAAGCTCGTCCTGCAGCATCATGGCATCGCGGCCGATCGCCTGCACGTCGGACAGGGCATCGAGGACGCTCTGGGTGAACCGCAGGTTGTGGACCGGGCGGGTGATCTCGCCGTTCTCGATGAGAAATGTCCCGTCACGCGTCATGCCTGTCAGGATGGTCTTGGTCGGATTCACGACGTTGACGTAGTGGAACCGGGTGACCCATAGGCCGCGCTCGATGCCATTGAGGAGCGCCGCCTGATCCGCGTCCCCTGGAGCAAGGAAAATGTTGAGGGGGATCGGTCCGTCCGGATTCGGGGCGGGGAGCGCGTGGCCGGTGGATTCTTTTCCTTCGCGGCCCGCGGTGTAGGAATCGTAGACTACGCCTCGCGCGACGCCGCGATCGAAGAACGTCACCCGCCGCTTGGGGACGCCCTCGAAGTCGAAGGCCATCGGGACTCCGGTCGGATCGAGGCCGTCGTCCCAGAGGGTGATGTTCTCACCGACGATGCGCTCGCCGATCCGCCCGTTCATGAAGCTGCGGCCCTCTTGGAGGGCCATGGCGCCAAGCCCGATGTAGCCGAGGTAGTCGACCATCGTGCCCACCGCATAGGGCTCCAGGACGACCGTGTAAGCGCCAGGCTCCAGCGGAATGGGATTGCGGCTGCGCAGCGCCTTTTCGACGGCCTCGCGGCCGACCGCGTCCACGTCGACCGTGCTGGCATCGACGCCGGTGCGCTCGGCGTAGCCGGAGCTGTCGTCGGACATGATGACCGTCTTGAGTGAGGCGTGCGTCCGTGGAGCGTAGGCCCATACGCCGTGGGAGTTGGCGACGGCCAGCTCCATCTCGCCGGTGCTCCACGCGCCTGATGCGTTGAGACTGTTGTCGATGGCGCGGTCGCAGATCATCTTCACGTCGCGGGCGCGCCGCTCTGGCGTGTAGCTGGCCGTCGTCGATGCGTACGCGTCCACGTGGGGGATGGGCTTCGGCCGCGGGAGGCCATGGAGGTCGGGATTCTCGGGCGCAAAGCGGGCGCTCTCTATCGCCTTACGGACGGCGTCTCCCAGGGATGTCTCATCCGTGCGGTTCGTCGAGGCTACGCCGACGCGAGTGCCGAGCAAGGCACGGACGCGGACGTCGATGCCGACGTCGAAGACGTTCTGGTGGATCGTGGAGTTCGCGAACCGGGTGAGCGCGCTTTCGGCGGCGCTGATCGTGACCTCGGTTTCGTCGGCGGTGGATGCGTTGAGGACGCGCGTGGCGATGGCGCGGAGCTGTTCTTCACCGTGCATGGGGTTCGCCTAGGCACCTTTCGGCGGACGAGCGCCGTGGGTTGGAGTGGGCTAGTGTGCCGCTCTCCTGCCGCAGCGGGAGAGGCTGGGTGGGGGCCACCCTTGCGGCGGTATCCAGGCAAGTCTGACGTGCCCACGAGGCGCCCTCACCTAGCCGCTCCCATTGCGATGGCAGAGGAACAAGCGTGCGGATCACACGCGATTGGGAAGGAACATGCGTGCGGGTCACGCGATGCCTACGCGGAGGTTGCGGAAGCGGGCCGCGGCGGCGCCGTGACCGACGTGCATGGCCTGCGAAGGCTGGCCCTTGCCACAGTTCACGACGCCCCACATGGTCCACTCGCGGCAGACGGCGTCGCACGAGTTCCAGAACTCGGGGGTGATGGCGCCGTAGGTCGGGTTCTTCACCATGCGGCCGAGCTTGCCGCCAACGATCTCCCAGGCGATCTCCGTGCCGAACTGGAAGTTGAGGCGTTTGTCGTCGATGCTCCAGCTCCGGTTGGTCGAGAGGAAGAGGCCGCGATCGGTGTCGGCGATGAGATCGTCCAGGCTCCACTGGCCAGGCAGGAGGTTGATGTTGGTCATGCGGATGATGGGGAGGCAGCTCCAGTCCTGGGCGCGAACGGCGCCGTTGCTCTGTTTGCCGAACTGGGACGCCGTCTCGCGGGACGAGAGATAGTCCACGAACCGGCCGTTCTGGACCAGCGGCGTCGAGGCGGCCGGTACGCCCTCGTCGTCCCAGCCGAAGGTGCCGAGACCGTGAGGCGCGGTGGCGTCTGCGACGATGCTCACGTGCTGGGAGCCGTACTGGAGACCGACCTTGTCGGGCGTGAGGAAGCTGGTGCCGGCATAGGCGGCCTCCATACCGAGGACTCGGTCGAGCTCGACGGCGTGGCCGCAGGACTCGTGGACCTGCAACGCCATCTGCGTCGCATCGATGATCACGGTCGTCACGTCCGGGGCGCACTGCGGTGCGCTCAGAAGGGCAACGGCCTCTTCGGCGATGCGCGCGGCGTTCTCAACGAGGCCCATGCGCTCGACGAACTCCCAGCCGGCGGTTCCCTGATGGCGCCCGAAGCTGTTGGGATAGGAGCGCTGCTGGACTTCTCCGTCGCCGACGGCCATGGCGACGATGCCCGCGCCCGTCTCGACGATCTCCTGCTCGACGTCGCTCCCCTCGGTGCTGGCAAAGCTCTTCAGCGAGCGGGAGCACTCCAGCGAGCCCTCGGCGACCGCAACACCCTCGATCCGACGCATCTCCGCATCGGCGCGGAGCAGCAATCCGATCTTTTCTTCGAGGGGTACCGCGAACGGATCGCGCTCATACTGGCTGCAATAGGCGCCGCGGGACACGATAGCGACACCAAGGTTTACGTCTGCCCGTTTCGCCAGTGCGCTGGCCCGGGCGATGTCTACGGCCATGGCGGTCACGCGGTCGATCTCCGGGCCAGAGAGGAGGGCGCTGGCCGCAAAGCCCCAGGCGCCATCCGCGATGACGCGCACGCCGAAGCCCTGCGACTCCTCGGTCGCGAGCGCCTCGACCATGCCATTTTTCACCGAGATGGACTCGACCCGTCGATCCTCGATTCGAATGTCCGCATAGGTCGCGCCGCGCAGCTGGGCTACGTCCAGGGCCCTTCGAGCAAAGTCGCGCACGGAGCCTCCACAGGTGGCGTCACAATTAGCTCTATCATAGCCGTGAGGGACGGCACACTCCCATCACAGAACTGACTCGGAGCGAGAATCCCTTCGTGAAAATGCAGGACGCCGACTTCCAGTCGGTCATCGAGATCGTCGAGCGGCTGCACGAGCCGGCGCCCGCCGGCTGCTCCTGGTGCCTGGCGCAAACACCCCAAACCCTGGCGGACGAGCTGGTAAAAGAGGCCCATGAGGCCCTCGCAGCGGCCTCATCCGGGGAGGACGCGCATTTGGCGGAGGAGCTGGGGGACATGATCCAACTCGTGCTCGCACAGACGTACCTCGGCGAGGAGCGCGGCGCGTTCACGCTGTCCGAGGTGCTCGAGGGCCTGCGCGACAAACTCATTCGCCGCCACCCGCACGTGTTCGGAGACGCCGTCGCCTCGACGCCTGAGGAGGCCGTCCAGCAGTGGCAAACGGTGAAGCAGCGGGAGACGGACGGCGCGACGTCAGTCCTCGAGGGCATTCCGCGCTCGCTCAGCTCGCTTCTGCGGGCTGACGAAATCCAGCAGCGGGTGGCGAGCATTGGGTTCGACTGGCCCGACCTGACTGGCGTCGTCGCCAAGGTGCACGAAGAAGTTGACGAGCTGCAGGCAGCCGAGCCTGGTGACCATCAAGTCGAGGAGATGGGTGATCTGTTCTTCGCTTTGGTCAACCTGGCCAGGCGGCTCGGCATCTCATCGGAGCAAGCGCTCCAGCGAGCCAATGACAAGTTCACACGACGCTTCGCCAGCATCGAGGCGGCCTGCCGAGCCCGGGGCGTTCGGCCTGAGGAGCTGAGTCTCGACGAGCTGGACGCGATGTGGAACGACGTCAAGGCTGAAGAGCGCCGCTGAGGCTGTCGCAGAGAACCATGAATACAATGCAGTCAGACCCAACGGGAGACTGAGCTGCAATACGCAACAACCGAGACGGCAGCGCGCGCGGCGATCGACGAGATGGTCCGGCGCGTGGCCGACCGCTTCAGACCTGAACGCATTGTCCTCTTTGGTTCCCACGCGGACGGAACGGCGGGGCCGGACAGCGACGCCGATCTCCTTGTTGTGATGAGAGTCACGGGCTCGCGTCGAAAGATTGCATGTGCGATAGATGCCAGCTTGACAGGGATACCCCTCGCTGCGGACATCATCGTTGCTACTCCCGAAGAAGCTGAACGGAGCCGCGATCGCGTCGGGAGCATCATTGGTGGTGCGCTACGCGACGGCACCGTGGTGTATGAACGTCACGCCTGACCTAGGTCGAGACGCCGACGGGGAGTCGGAGTAAGGGTGGGCTCCGTACCGCCCATACGAGCAAGGCGGCGAGCGCTCTCGCGCTCGATCAGGGCCTTGAGCCCCTCACGAATCAATGCGGTCCGTTCCTCAATGCCGGTAATGCGCTGCGCCTCGGCAAGCAGTTTCTCGTCGACGTTAACAGTAATACGCATCCTATGAGCCTCACGACGGATGATTCAACTTACATCAAACAGTCTCAGAACGACCAAAGACAGGTCGACCGCGTTGCGGAAGTTGTTTTAGGGTCGGCGATCCTCCGACGCACCTGTGGGAGGAAGCATGCCCCCGAGCTGCCGGGGCTCGCGTATAGGCTGGCGATCTGCTTCAATACGTTTAGACGCATAGGTCGCAGGCGGAGGTAAACGATGGCAGATACGAACGGGCGTTTCGTGTGGTACGAGCTCATGACGACGGACCCGGTGGCGGCTCGGGCGTTTTACAGCCAGATCGTCGGCTGGCAGCCGGTCGATGCCAAGATGCCGGGGATGGACTACTGGATGTTCAACGCGGGCGAGACGCCTGTCGCGGGCGTCATGGAGCTACCCGCGGAAGCCCGGTCCATGGGTACCCCACCGACCTGGGTCGGTTACGTCATGGTTGAGGACGTAGACGCCGCCGCGGCGAAGGTAACGGCGAGCGGCGGGCGGCTCTACGTACCGCCGACGGACATCCCAAATGTGGGCCGCTTTGCCATCGCAGCCGACCCGCATGGTGGAACGCTGGCTCTGTTCAAGTCGGCGAACCCGGATCAGGACATGCCGGCGGATCAGGAAAAGCCGGGCCACGTGGGTTGGAATGAGCTGCACGCCGGCGACCTGGCCACTGATTTCGATTTCTACTCCGGTCTGTTCGGCTGGAAAAAGATGGACGCCATGGACATGGGAGAGATGGGCGTCTACCAGATGTTCGGCATAGACGATGTGATGCTGGGCGGAATGATGAACAAGATGCCGGACATGCCCGTGCCGTTCTGGAGCTATTACTTCAACGTGGGAAACATCGACGAGGGCACCGAGCGTGTGAAGGCGGCCGGCGGCCAGATCACGTTTGGGCCAGATGCGGTACCAGGGGACCGCTTCATTCTGATGGGTATGGATCCGCAGGGCGCCGCTTTCGCGCTCTTCGGCAGCCGCTAATGTAGGTGTGCCCGAAGACCGTGCGGCAAAGCAGAGAGCCCTGGGTTCTGAGTGACCCAGGGCTCTCTGCTACTTCTGGCTGATGGTCGGGGAGAGAGGACTTGAACCTCCGGCCTCGTCGTCCCGAACGACGCGCGCTACCATACTGCGCCACTCCCCGGTGATGCCAGATCGTAGAATCGGGTCCCCAACGCAGTGCGCTACCACACTGCGCCATTCCCGGTGGTAGGGCGGAGGGGGAGGGATTCGAACCCCCGGAGCCTTGCGGCTCAGCCGATTTCGAGTCGGCCGCACTAGACCAGACTATGCGACCCCTCCGTCGGCAATTGTACACATAGACCGCTGACCTTGGCAGGCCTTAGCAGGCCCTCTCATCAGGCACGCGGTCTTCCATAACACACCTGCCGAGGATAGCCCGGTGCGCGGCGCGGCTCAGGCGGAAGTTAGCGAAGCCCGTACTGTAAGAGGAGGCGCTCCAGACCCTCACGACCAATATTGGTCTGCTTCGGGCCGAGGATAGCGCCAAGTGTGCCACTGGGCAGCGTGCTCCGCTTATCGGGCACGATCGTAACGCGATTTCTGGCTTCATCGGCCTTTGAAAACGAGATGCCGTGATTCGTACGGCGTCCTACAGTCCATCCATCCGCCTTCAGCAATCGAATCAGTTGCCTGCCTGTGATGGCGGGGAGGTCTGGCACCTAAGCAGGAAGGTGAATGCGGTGGGCGTGAACGAAGCTATCCTCGTCAACCGGAACCTCTATGCGCGCAGGCGAGTCGTTATCGCCATCGGTAAAGAACTCGATCCCGTGTTCCTTGAAGAACTGCTCGCGCTCGCCGGCATCTTGGAGGGCGTTGAGATGCAGGACGGCCAACTCCTTCAGCTCGTCGTGGACCTTTGACAAGCTACGGCCATACGTTGAGGTTCCCAGTTCAGCACAGATCCCAACCCAACTCTTCTCTTCGCGACGGAAGATCAGAGTGAGAATTATGAAGCCCTGGAGTCTGGTGGTGAGCGGCGGTGCGGCGGTTTCCATGAGACGGTCCTTTCTCCTAGCGCTTGGACCACCCAACCTACAGGTCGGTCGGCAACTCCTTCTTGCTGAGCATTTTGGGAGCCTGCTGCCCCCGTTGGTACCGCATGCTACTTGATTGTGTAGCAAGATGCGGAGGCACTGTATTGAGTTCTTGACTGTAACATCTGTGAAGTTGTGAATCATTCTCGCACAGGAGAAACGTTTGTGAACCTCATTCGAATCGCGGCGCTGCTACTGACCATCGTGGGTGTGATAGGCGGTACGGTGGCCCCTGCGCTGGCGCAGGAGGAAGGCCAGGTCATCCTCCGCTACGAGGGTCGTTGGGACCGCCAGGAAAGCGGGGTCGGCGACGACCTCCGGGACGTGATGTTCGTGAACCCACTGGTCGGATACGCCGTTGGGGCGCGGAGCACCATCTTGAAGACGACGGACGGAGGTTGGACATGGACCCGCTTGGGCGAGAGACGGGAGCCCGGGTCAGACTACCGGTGGGTGCACTTCATCAACGAGAACGAGGGCTGGGTGCAGGCGTCGGATGCTCTGCTCACAACCCGCGATGGCGGGCAGACATGGCAGCCGGCTGCGCCGCCCAACGCGGGCGCCAGCTACGGTGCGAACTGGAACCTGGGTTCCACGCGCTTCCAGGTGCACACGGGAACCCGCCCGTCGTCCCAGGCCCTCTCTCGCTCTGACGACTTCGGCAGAACGTGGACTACTCTCAACCCGGACCTGCCAAGCAACACGTTCAGGTACATCGTCTTCGTCGATCCGAACAATGGTTTTCTCGCCAAGGGTACAGCCATAGGCAGCACAGTGTCCCCAGAGCTGCTCTTCGCCACGAGCGACGGCGGACGAACACTCCGTCCTATCGCCGCGGGACAGACCGGCGGGAACCCCGTGCCTGCCTTCCTCAGCCCTACGACCGGCTGGGCATCGGGGCCCGATGGCACGACCCTCTTAGCGACGACTGATGGTGGCACGACCTGGCAGCGACAGGGGACGGGGATGGGGAGCGTGGCTAACCTCCAGGACCTGCAGTTCGTTGACGTCGCGCTGGGCCACCTGATGTCCAACTACACGGCCAACCAGGTCCTGCGAACGAGCGATGGCGGTTGGACGTGGATGGTTCTCGGCACGGCGGAGCAGATGGGTCTGTCCGGGGCCGCCCAGGCGATATGGTTCACCGACGCGGAGCACGGCTGGGTGGTCGGCTTGGGAGGCTCCGTCAGCCACTACTACCTTGTCCCGGTCTGGGGCTATCCGGAGGAGGAGTAGCTCCACCTTCAGACAACTGAGGAGTCATCTTTTTCTCGTGTGACCCGCCACACTTCGAATCGTATCGAAGCGAAAGGGGGGGTTACATCTCTTCGGGCGTGCTGACACCGATGAGATCGAGGGTTGACCCCAGGATGACCTTGCAGGAGGCGATGAGTTTGAGGCGGGCTTTGGTTAGCTCCTGATCCTCGCCAATCACACGGCATTCGTCGTAGAACGAGTGGAAAGCGTTGGCGAGGTCCTGGGCGTAGTGCGGCAGGGGGTGTGGGGCCATCGACGTCGCGGCGTCCACGACGACCTCGGGGAACATGAGCATCTTGCGGATCAGCCCATGCTCGGCCTCGTGGGTCAGGAGGCTCACATCGCCCGACGCGTAGTCGACGTCGCCAGCTCGGCGCATGATGCTGGCGATGCGGGCGTGGGCGTACTGCACATAGTAGACGGGGTTGACGTCCGACTGGGCCTTGGCGAGGTCGAGGTCGAAGTCCATCATCGCGTCGGCGGAGCGGGCGACGAGGAAGAAGCGCACGGCATCAGAGCCTACCTCGTCGAGGACCTCGCGGAGCGTGACGAACGTTCCCGTCCGCTTTCCCATCGGGATCGGGCGACCGTCGCGGATCAAGTTGACGAGCTGGTAGAGCAAGACGACGAGGTGGGTAGGGTCACCGCCGATCGCCCCAACCACGGCCTTCATACGCGGCACGTGACCCTGGTGGTCGGCCCCCCACACGTCGATCGCGAGGTCGTAGCCCCGCTCGATGAGCTTGTCGTAGTGGTAGGCGACGTCTGAGGCGAAATACGTCGGCAGCCCGTTACTCCGGACCAGCACGCTGTCCTTGTCGTCGCCAAGGGCGGACGAGGCGAACCAGATGGCGCCTTCGCGCTCGATGACGTATCCGCGCTCGCGCAGCGCGTCGATCGCCCGCTGGACCGCTCCACCGTCATACAGAGACTGCTCGGAGAACCAGCGGTCGAAGCGCACGTTCACCCGCTCCAGATCGTTGCGGATCTGAGCGAGCAGCAGGTCCATGCCTTTGCGACCGAGGTGCGGCAGCGCCTCAGCCTTGTCCATGTCGAGGAAGCGGCGACCGTCCGAAGCGGCGATAGACTCGGCCAGCTCCCGCACGTAGTCGCCCGGATAGCCGTCCTCGGGGATGCTGGCGTCGAATCCGAAGTGCTGGGCATAGCGTGCATAGACGCTTGCATTGAACGCGTCCATCCGCGAGCCAGCATCGTTCACGTAGTACTCGCGGTCGACCTCATAGCCAACCCAGCGCATGACACGGGCGAGGCTATCCCCGAGAGCTGCCCCGCGCCCGGTGCCCACGTGCAGGGGCCCTGTAGGGTTCGCGCTCACGTACTCGACCTGCACTCGCTGGCCACGACCGAGATCAACCGCGCCGTAGCGAGCGCCCTCGGTGAGAATCGCATCGACCTGTTCGGTCAGCCACGCAGGTGCGAGCTGGAAGTTCATGAAGCCCGGTGGGTCGACCCGTACTGACGCTACGGAGGGAGGAAGGCTCATATGAGTCGCGATCGTGCTCGCGATGGTCATAGGAGGCATGCGGACCGCTCGCGCCATCCTGAGCGCGAGAGATGATGCGTAGTCGCCGTGGCCCGCATTGGCAGGCCGCTCCACGGTAATGTCCGGCACGCCGACCGAGGGGAGCTGCTGGTCCGCCTGAGCGCGGTGCACGGCATCGGCAATCACTTGGCGAATATCGTCACGAATCATAGCTGTGGTCCTTATTATGCCGCTGTTGTTTTACGAGCCGGCTGGCAGAACGCTCTTGAGCGCGTTGTAGGCGGGCCGCGCGCTCCCGTCCTGGTTCGTGATGCTCCAGTAGAGCTGCTCCTGGTCGGAGCTCCAGCGCGGGTCGGGAAGGTAGATTACCGTCATGAAGGCCATCCAGGGCCAGTTTCCCCGAGCGTAGCGGAACGCCCCGGCCATGTAATCGGCCTTCTCCTGCTCCGAGACGCTGTGCCATCGGTAGTCGGAGGTCGGGCGCGGGTCACTCGTCCAGCCCATCTCGAGCACTGCCATCTTCCGATCCGCGTCGCCATTCTCGACCATCACCTGGCGCAAGTCCTCGGCGTGACGAAAGAAGTAGGCGCGGCGCAGCTCGGGCGGGCTCGGATCGTTGTTCGTCAGGGTCGGATTGTTGGCTCCGGTGGCAGGGTCGAGCTGAGGCGGCGACTTGAAGCCGGCCGCGTGAGCACCGAGGAGGTCGAACGATCCCCTGGCGCCCGCGGCGTACATCTCGCGTAGGTACACGATGTCGGGGCGCGCATCGGGGCTCGTGTCCGTCGTCGGCGAAAGACCGGCGGTGACCACGAGCGCATCAGGATCCGCCCGCTTGATCGCGGCGTAGCTCGCTTTCAGCAGCTCCACGTATTCGGGCGCGCTCGGCTGCTTCCGACCCCACTCGCGGGAGAGGTTGGGCTCGTTCCAGATCTCATACGCGTCGATCTTGCCCTTGTACCGGCCCCCGAGGGCAGAAAGGAAATCCGCCCAATCCGACATACGATCCGGCGGACCGTCGTCGGGATAGATGTTGACCGCGCGAGACCAGCCCGCGTGCCCGTCGACGCGAGCCACGACCTTCAGCCCGGCAGAATCGACCGCACGGACAATGCGGTCCGGCTCGTTCCACTCGAAGCGGCCCTTGCCGTCGCGCTCGATGTTTCGCCACTCGAATCGCTGCTTGACCCAGGTGAATCCTGCCTCTTTCGCGAGGCGCAGGTCGCGATCCGTGGTATTCGGGTTACCCCAGAGAAAGACGTGGACCGAACCTTCGGGAGGCACTGTGGATGGCTGCGGTCCTGGGAAACGAATAAGACCGCAGGCGGTGACCAACAGGACGGCGGCTAGTACAGCTCGACGGAGGAGCACCAGCGGTTGGGGCGAGCCCGTCTGCCCCTCTCCTGCCGCAGCGGGAGAGGCGGGGGTGAGGGCCAATTCCCGTCGGGCCCGAACAATTCTGAGATGCGGGTAAGGTGCCCTCACCCAACCTCTCCCATTGCGATGGGAGAGGAGCAGTCTGGTCCCGACGCTATGGGAGAGGAGCAGTCTGGGCCCGACTGGCTCCAGGATGAATGGCGATGTTCACGCGCCGTTTCCGTCGCTCGAGCACGCAAGACGCGGCGCTCAGTTCGGGTCAGGGAGATAGCCGGATGCGCGCGCGGATACGAGCGCGTCGTAGGCGGGGCGCGTGGTGCCGTCCGGGTTGGTGACGCTCCACCAATACTCCTCGCGGTTTTCGGTCCAATCCGGGTTCGAGACGTTCCAGAGGACCATCACACCGATCCACGGCTGCCAGTTGAGGTATGCAAAGCGGTACGCCTCGACGATGAAATCCGCCTTCTGCTCCTCTGTCACGCGGTGCCACGAATACGCGGAATGGATCGGATCGCTAGACCAGCCAAACTCCGTGAGCCAGACCTGCTTTGCGGCATCGCCGTTCCGGACCATCACGTCGCGGAGCTGCTCGACCCGGCGCATGCCAAAGGTGTGGTCGCCGCCCCATTGCGAGCTCGTCATGAGCTCTCCCGGACCGACCCATGGAGGCGATTTGTACCCGGCGCCGTGGGCGCCCAAGGCATCAAAGCATGGCTTCGCCCCCGCGTCGTACATCCACTGGGTGTAGATGACATCGTCAGCGGACTCGCGATTGATGGTACCGGTCGGCGTCAGGGCGCCACTGATCACTATTACGTCGGGGGAGGCGCGCTTCGCAGCCCTGTTACCGGTGCACAGGAGTCTGACGTAATCGGCAGCGCTTCCGGGGCCGATCAGGGCGTTCCCCCAATCGCGGCCGATATTCGGCTCGTTCCACACCTCGATCGCGTGAATCGTGCCGTAGGGGGAGCCAGTCCTGTATCTGTCCATGAGTGCGTAGACGAAGTTCGCAAAGTCGTCGTAGTTGTCCGGCGGCCCGTTGGGCGCTCGGTCCCTGCGAGCCCAGTCTGGCTGGAAATCGAGACGGGCGATGACCTTGACACCGGTATCCGCAGAGGCGCGCACGACACGATCAGCCTCGGTCCAATCGAAGGTCCCGCGCTGCGGCTCGATCAGCCGCCACTGAAAGAGCGACTTCTGCCACCCAAACTTGGCGTCCGAAACGCGGGCAAGATCGCGGTCCGTCGTAAACGGCATGTCCCAGATGAAGATGTTCATCCCGTACGCTGGCCCGCTGACGCGGGACGGCAGGCTCTGCGCCATCACATCAGAGTTGGTCGGGGCAAAGTCCAGAATTGGAGAACCGGCGGCGATGGCGATCGCCTCCAGAGAGAGGGGCTGCGCGGGTTGTACCGCTGCCGTCTGGGGAGGCGTTGTTGGAGCTGGATTCACGACGGCAGCAGGCGCTACGGCTGGCGCTGCTAGAGCGGAGGCCGCGGTCGCTGATTCCGACGCTGCCACCTCAGCGATCGGCTGTGAATCGCTCGGAGCGCGCACGATCGCGGTAACCGCGATGGCTGGTCGACCGTCGGCTGGGTCACCTGGAGGGGGGATCTGCTGGGCCTGGGTTAACGCGGCAGGGGACGCAATGACGGGGAATAGGACCGCCAGGGCCAGAACAGCCCGGACAGCAAATGCAGGGGATACCAGAAAGCCTCCCAAGACGACCGCTACGGATCGACGCCAAAAACCGATTCGAATCGTTACCTGTCGGCTCGACTCGATCAGCGATTATAGGAGGCGTTTATGTGACTAGACAACTTACGGATCGATCACGAGTCCTTCGACAGGCTCACGATGAGCAGAGGGCGGCTCAGGGCGAGCGGAGGGCGAGAATGAACCCGGGTCTCTGCTTCGGGCGGCGGCCTGACTGCTAGAATTGGCGACCCTCCGACGTAGCGACGTTGTATTAGCGCTCGCTGATCGGCCCGGCGGGCTCAGGTTGGGGAAGCGGAACATGTCGGATGAACGACGCGTCTTCTCCGTGGTCGGCATGCTGCCCGAACCCGGCGGCTATGCGATCGCGAAGTTCAGCCGGTCCGCGCGCCCCTACCAGGAATGGGCCCAGGACCTGACGCAGGAGGGCGCGAGCCGCTTCTACGAGCAGAACTACTTTGCGTACGGCCACGCGTCGATCGCCGACCTGGCTCACGTGACGATGGTTGCCGAGAACATCTCGATCGTAGCGGCGGTCGAGGTCCTCGACGAACAGCTCGTGGACGCGCAGGAGAGCTCGACCCGATACCAGGACTTCACGCGCCGTCGCTACTACACGCCACCGGAGATCGCGGATTCGGCGTTCGCAGGCGACTACACGCGGATCTGCGACCAACTCTTCTCGGCCTACAGGACGATCCATCGCGCGGTGGTCGAGCACTTCGCGAAGGCTTACGCGGACCAGCGCCCGTCCGAGGTGGACGACGACGAGTTTCGTCGGACGATTCGGGCGCGCGCTTTCGACGTCGCACGGTATCTCCTCCCGTCGAGCACGTACACCGGCCTTGGCTATCTGTGCAGTGCCAGGACGCTGGAACGGCAGATCGCGCGGCTCGCATCTCATCCACAGCGGGAGATGCAGGAGATCGCCGCGGAGCTGCGTCGAGCTACAACTGAGCCGGCGTACAACCCGGGTGCACTGAAGCTGGGTCCGGAGCTGGACGCGTTTCTCGCGCGGTTCTCCGACTCAGATGCCCAGGCTTTCGTGGCGCGGGCCCGCGAGGCAGTCTCTGCCGATGCACCAGCGGCGCCTACGCTCGTGCGATATACGGACCCCCGCCCCTACCTCGGAACGACGTATGCGTCGCTTCGAGAGCTCGCCGCGCCGCTTCTGACTGGCGTCAGTCCCGATGGAGCTCGCGGCGTTTCACTGGTGCGACCGAAGGACGTACGAACCGAGCTCGCAGCTTCGCTGCTGTATCGCGTGACCGATCTGTCTTACGATCAGATCCTCGATCGCCTGGAATCACTGCCACCGGAGCGGATCGACGGCATTGCCGCAGTCGCGTTCGCCGCGCGCGGTCCCCACGACGAGCCGGTCCGGGAGACGCGTGCGGGGTACGAGCTGATCTTCGATCTGTGTCTAGACAACGGCGCATTCCGTGATCTCCACCGCCACCGGAATTGCATTCAGATCGTTAAGGACTTCACCCACGAGTACGGCTATGACGTGCCTCCCGCTGTGGGTGACGCAGACGTTGTGGACGCGTTCCGAGCCGCCATGGATGAAGCGGGCGAGCTGGCCGAACGGATCGAGTTGCAGATGCCGGGCGTGGGTCAGTACACACTACCGCTGGCGTACAGGCGCCGCGCACTCTTCAAGATGGATATGGCGGAGCTCGGCTACATTGTGGAGACTCGCTCCAAGCCGGCCGGCCACTTCTCCTACCGCGAGATCTCTAGGCAGATGATCGACGAGTTCCGACGTTGCTATCCGTCCCTCGCGGGATTCATTCGCGCTACCGATGCGAGTGTCGACGGGTTCTTCGAGCGATAGCCGTTGGGTGGGTCTGTTGCGCGAAGCTCGGATACGACGCGTCTCGCCGCGTGCGGAGGCGTTAGCCTCGCGATCTACGTCGTCGGATTCACCCTCCCCTATCCCATCGCGCGCGGGCTGACCCGCCCGCTCGACCATTTCGGGCACATGACGGGGCCTTCTGTCGGCCCGACAATCGCGTTCGTGGCAGCGTTGACCGGGCTGTTCCTGCTCTACACGACCGCCCTGCGAATCTGCTCGAGGTGCGAAGGAAGGGCCCAGGCATTGGCCGTTGCCGGAGGCGGCGCGATCGTGCTCGGGCTCGCGCTCCTCCCGATGTATCCGGCGTTCTCATTGGACATTTTTTACTACATGTCCGCGGACCGGATCTGGAGCCTCTATCGCGAGAATCCGTTCGTCGTGCCACCACTGCAGGGAGCTCACGACCCGTTCTTCCCGTACACCGCCTGGGGCCATTACCCCCTGCCGTACGGGCCGCTCTGGCCGTGGATCACGCAGGCGACGAGCCGGTTCGGCGGTGGCGACGTGGCGCAGACGCTGCTGGCGTTCAAGGGCCTGGCGGTCGTCGGTTATCTGCTGTGCACGGCGGCCATCACGTGGGCGGTGGGCGCGGTGCGGCCCGACCGACGTCTCACGGCTACGTGCATCTTCGCCTGGAATCCGCTCGTCCTTCTGGAGCTGGCAGGTAACGGCCACAACGACGCCGTCTGCCTGGTTCCAGCCATCGTTGCACTGGGACTCTGGGCGCGCCGAAGAAGCGTGCCGGCGACAGTCGCCCTCGCCGTCTCGTTCCTGACGAAGGCAACCGTGGTGGTGATTGGGCCGGCGCTTCTTGTGGCGAGCCTCCGACGGGCCGTCGAGTCTCGAACGATCGGTCGCTGGCTCTGGACGCACCTGATCGTGGCGGCGGCGTTGTACCTCGTCGCGTGGATGCCCTTTCGGAGCAGCACGGCCGCGGGGTTTTGGCGAGAGGCGGACCAGTACTACCAGAGCGTGACGGCGCTGGCGATGGCCCTCATGGCAGCGGGCCTATCGGCCGACATGCGTCCCGTGGGCCTGCGCGTCGTCCAAGTGGCTCTGGTGGGCGGATTCGTCGCGTTTTACTTTTTTCAATTACGAGCGCTCGGCCATGAGGGGCGTGAGGGCCTCCGAGCGATGTGGCGCATTACGGTCGTCTATTTCCTCGTGGTGATGCCGTTCTTTTCGCCTTGGTACATCGTGTGGCCCACGGCGATTGCGGCGCTGCTGGCGGAACGACGAACCACACAGCTCACGACGCTCCTCTGCATCGGAAGCTTGTCGACGTATCTGGTGCAGTTCGTGCTTCGGCCGGTTGTGGGACCGGGGTGGCCTATGTGGCCGTTCAGCGCTTTGGCTCTGGCTTTGGTAGTGACGCCATTCCTTTTCGGCCTGGTGCTGACACGCGGTGTGGAGAATGAGCTCGAGGACAGGCCACCAACGGACGACTCAAATGCGGGCGACCCGCACGCTGCCATGCGTGAGGTCGTCGGCGCCTCATCGTAAGATCACTAACTCGCACGACCCCGAGTCGTCCTTAAGGCAACGCTACGTCCACGGACTCACCCGTAGCTTCGTTCTCGATTAGTAGCCTGCCCGCCGCTATCGACCGCAATTGCTCATTGGCGTTAAGCAGCTCAAAACCGTAGATCTTGCCGTCCGGCGTAAGGTCGACGTTCAGCTCTTCGCTCACGCGCACTGTTTCCACTTCGGCGAGATCGTCGACGAGCCGCAGGTAGGCGATGTTATAGCGCGGGTCATAGGTCAGGCTGACGGCTGACTCGATTCGACACGCTGTCTGTGGCGGCATTGACACCATGGTGGAAATGTGCCACGTTTGGCAGTGGAGGTGACTGCCATGCCCAGGCCTATGGACTCTTCGACCAAGCGAGCGCGAATCAGCATCGACGTCCAACCCGAACTGCGCCGTCGGATTCGAATAGGAGCCGCGATGCACGACCTTACGATCCAACAGTATCTGCGGACGGCTATCGAGGCGCGATTGGGCGAAGATGTGCCCGACGATCGCGCCGCTGCGAGGGACCTGACGGCCAGCACAGACCCGTTGCTCGCCGAGTTGTGGGATAACCCGAAGGACGCGGAGTATGATCGCCTGTAGTCGCGGCGACGTGGTGCTCGTCAGCTTCACGTTCTCGGATCAGTCCGGCGCCAAACTCCGCCCCGCCCTCGTGATGAGCTCAGACGCGTACCATGCGTCCCGACAAGAAGTGATTCTCGCCGCGGTCACCAGCAATGTTAGGCGACGATTGGTCGGCGACCATGTGCTTAACGACTGGAAGGCGGCTGGCTTACTGTTCCCGCCAATCCGTCATACGGTGATGGGACGTTCGGCTCCGCCAGGACTCGGACATCCGCTTCGGGTTCCTCGGGTATGGGCTCCCCGTGCGACTGCATGCTGTCAATCGTCATCTGGACGATGGCGTGGAGGCTCTGTAGGGCCTCTTCCGAAGTGTGACCCCACGACGCGGCACCCCGTTCCACGAGCGCCGGGCAGTATGCCACCCAGCGATCCTCGTCAGGCTCGATTACCACACGGAAGAGAAATGTCTTCACCGCTTACCCCGGCCATCGACACGTTGCTCAGTCTATCGGACGCTTCCCATTCTACAACCCCCCTCCCGCACCGTCGGGGCATGTAGGTCGATCGTAACGGTGGATCGAGACTGGCTGACCGAACGGGTAGCCCGTTGCCCGCGCCGACGCTTTCCGCGATCCTAGGTGGGATTGATACGGTGCTTGGCCGGTAGGAGCTTGGTGCTGACTGGGTGACGCCGAGAGGCTTTACAAACTCCTGGAGCAGCATCTCGCCGGGGTGAGTCGGTGGCCTCTCGCGGGGCAACCGACGTTTCTGCTTACAATGCTATAGCGTCATAACGCTATGGAGACAACCGGATGCGCGGCGAGACCATTCGCTCGACCGTCTATCTCGATGCGGCTCTGCATCAGGCACTCAGGCTCAAGGCGGCCACAGCGCATCGCAGCATCTCAGACATCGTCAACCAGGCCGTGCGAGCCGCCCTCGCGGAGGACGAAGAAGACCTCGCCGCCTTCGTCGAGCGCGCCAATGAGGACCCCATCAGTTACGAGGACTTCCTGGCCAAGCTCAAGGCCGATGGCACGATATGAGCTCAAGCTCAGACCATCAGTAACGAAGGATCTTCGCGGCGTACCCCAGGAAGATGTCCGGCGCATCCTTGACCGCATTGAGTCTTTGCGGGACGACCCACGGCCTCCTGGGGCTGAGAAGCTCTCGACTCAGGAGCGCTACCGCGTGCGCCAAGGGAACTACCGAATCGTGTACAGCGTGACCGACGCCGAACTGATCGTCGAAGTAGTGAAAGTCGGTCATCGCCGCGATATTTATCGTGGGAGAAGTACACCCTAGCTCGAAGCGAATCGGCGCGCTGGCTGCGGCAGGCGCTGAAGCTTCATCTGGATCGTGTTGCCATTGCCAGTTCTCACCCCGACGTTCGCCGCCTTCTCTCCGACCACAAACAGGCCGAAGCGGCGTACTTCCAGGAAACGGGCTGCTTCCCCATGAACCACGCCCTTTCATTCGGGCGCGAGATCGTTAATGAGCACCCCTGGGTACCCGGCAGCCTCGTCCGCGCTTTCGACGTCGGCCAGGAGCTCGCCATGCGGGCCATGGAGCGAGACGACGCCGTCCGCACGCAGTGCAGCTTTCTGCATGAGTCTTCGCCGTCTCGCAAGCATACAGCCGTTTGGGAAACAGTGCAGAAACTTGGGACCATGTCCGACACGATCGGAGGAACGTGTCCCAACTGGCGGGCGTGCCTAGACTGTGCCCGGCTTCCCTTCAGGCTTTGATGCTGTTAGCCTCGTGCTAGGAGGCGCTCCAAATGCCTGCGCCGCTCGCATCGTACATCTGCATGGTCGGCGTCCCATTTTCGTCGACGGAAAGCTGGATTCGCCTGACGCCACCTAGATCGGAGAGAATCACAGCCGTGCTGACGTCCCGTTTGGGGGCGAGCAAGCTCACATCGCTTGCCTGGCCGTCCAATTTGGTCGCGAGGCGCACACGTTCGGTTGCGGCCCCCGATGATGGTCACCGACTCCGCGCGGATCCGCACCTCCTGCGCCTCCACGAGAGGCAGGACCAGGACGCTCAAGGCGGCTCCGCGAGGGTCCAGCAGATCGGAGAACGCCCCCTCGCAAGGCATCCCATCAGGTTGTCATTCGTAGCAAAAACAAAAGACGTCTACGCGGCTCCGGTGACCTCGAAGTCTGTGCTGATAAATACGTGGTGCGGACCGCTCGTGGCGAAGATGTGGACGGCGTACGAGCCATCGCGCAGCTGCAGCACACGGTTGACCGTGCCGCCTGGAAACTTGGCGAGCGCTGCGGCCTCGGCCTCATCCGCCGTCGTTCCCGTGATCGGTGTCCCACTTCCGGGATGCCAGCCTTGCGGGAACTCACCGTATACGGCGGTCGGAATGGGTCCATTGGCCGCCCCGGTGGCCGGAGCTGTCCGCGGGCCCCGACCCACTGCTTGTGCCTCTGGCGTCGCATGCATGCTGCTTGACCGCTGTTGCTCGAAGCCGTGTGGCCGATGGTATAGGCGCCAATCGCGACGGCGATGACCACGGCGCTTGCAGCTATGTTCCTAGTGAGCTCAAGGGATGACATGAGGGCTCCTTTTCTTTTTGGTTGACATCGGAATCTCCGTACTGGGGGAGGAGAGCGGAGCAGTGGAACAGCCGGCCCGTGACGCCCGACCGCATTGCTTGGTGCCTGAATACTCCACGTATCAGTCTTGGTCCACACTGTCTGTCTCTTCGCCCTGCTTCTTAGAACTTTCTCAACAGTGAATTGAGGGCTCCGGTGGAATGATCATCGCGACCGGTCCGCCGCCGAGATCACTGGCGTCCTAATAGCAGCTGCGAATCGCGCGGCGCGAACATAGCCGCCCAAACCCTATGGACTCGTGTGTGCCTTCCGCCCGACCGGGCGGTGTCCTGCCTGGCTCACAGAGGATCGATACAAACGCCGTCCACCCCGTGCGAAAACATGTTCCACAGGCCGATTGTGGGCCCGGCGGCTGTCTAGTCGCCACCGGCCGAGCGCGCGGACCTGGTCAGCTCGCGGTCGAGCGTCGAGGCGAACCTCTGCTTGGCTTTGGGGCTGAAGGGCGGCGGGCCTCCGGTCTGGACGCCGGCGTCGCGGAGGCCGGCCATGAAGTCGCGGATGGAGAGGCGCTCGCCGATGCTCTCCGCGGAGTAGAGGGAGCCGCGCGGGTCGATCACGATCAGGCCCTTGTCGACCAGGCGCGCGGCCAGGGGGATGTCGGCGGTCGCCGCGGGCGCTGGCCTCGACGATGAAGGCGTCAGCGACGCCCGGCCCCTCGGTCACGCGCACGAACGAGACGAGCGGATCGTCCTCGATCCACACGTTTTTGTTGGCGACGAAGACGGTCTCGACGCTCAGCCGGCGAGAGGCGCGCAGGACGATCTCCTTGATCTCACTCGGCAGGGCGTCGGCGTCGACCCATATCTTGATCGGCAGGTTCGCGTCCTCCTCAGGGCACCGACAAGCGGCGGCCGGGCCTGCATGACGGCGCCTAAACACTTCTGGGTGAGCGACCCGCTCGTGATGACGCCGATAGGCCGCGATCGCCCTTGAAAGGAGCATTCTCGGCTATTGTTCCGCACTCGGCGCAAACTACAGCAGTACCCTGAGATGGAAGTTACTGCGCGCGAGCTCAAGCTTCGGCTGGGACGCTGTCTCGCGGCGGTTCGTAGCGGGGAGACTGTCCGGGTGACGTTGAGAGGCAAGCTGGTTGCTGAGATCCGTCCGGTCAGCCCGCAGCCCGAAGCGCACCTTGCGGCTCCCGCGGCAAGCGGATTGCTCAGGCCAGGGAAGGGTCAGATCGAGCCGCTCACGCCGCAGAAAGCCCAGCGCTCAGCGAGCACCATTGTGCTGTCGGACCGCGAGAGCGAGCCCTGATTCTCTACCTCGATGCGAGCAATTTCCGTGGTGCAGGCACAGGAGCCCATCATCCGGCGCGCCGCGATGCTAGCCGTCTTCACCGCTTACCCCGGCGCCCCGACACGCTACCTAGCCTGTCGGGGCGCTTCCCATTCTACAACGCCCTTCGCGGACTGCCTCCCTGCGACCGATGCACCAGGTCGCAGACCGACTCCTCGGCAACGGCCTTCGGGATGCAAGTTCCTAGACTGTGGATCGGCCACCCACGTCGGCGGGGGAAATGTTGCTCGTGGAATTCCTACAGCCGGCGGGCATGAATCAACAAGAAGCCGGAGAACCAACGCCAGGTCGTCAGCGCTTCGCCCTAAGGACCTCGCCGCGCGTGCAGATCTTGCGGGTAGAGCGGGACCGATCTCATGCGGCTGCCGAGCAATCATTTTGAGGCGTTGGTCGGCAACCGAACGGGGCACCTTGCTCATGTGGCAGAGTCTGGCCGGAAGCCACATCGCTGGTCCCCGGTCGAGCTCCGCACGTAGAAGTGGCAGAGCGCGTCGTCCTAGGGGAGGGCCTCGATGATTAGGCTTCCGCCCTCAGTGACCTGAACGCGCAAAAGGTAGCCGCGCAACAGAGCCATCCCGAGCAGCGGCTCGGTTTCCGCAGACTCGACCAGAATTCTCCGAGGATTGCCATCCCAGACAACGGTTGCCCCGTACAGATCGCACTGCTCCTCCGCACCGTTGGCAAGGATAGCCAGACCGCGGCCGCGCCAAGAAAGTCCAAGCCTGTCGATGACCGCCGTGGGAAGAGTGAGGGAACCATTAAACCCCGTATCGAGGATCGCCTCGACATCCAGCTCGCTGGAGTCGGTGGATCGAACGACAAGGGGCACGATCGCCTCGCTGTGCGCATTCACCATGCCGGTGATCACGCCTGCAAGGGCTCCGGTCGGCCACCGATGCGGTACGCCGCGTACTGGCCGACGCGCTCGAGCCAGACTTGCGCATTCGCGTTCCGGGTCAAAAGCCGCTCGGTCGCGGCGTAATCATCGCTGTCGACCTCGAATGCACCCGTCTCGATGTCGATTGCCACGAACTTGCCCGCGTCCCCTAGCTCGAGGTTCGGAGCGATTTCGCGCTCGTAGTAGGCCCGCCCGCGGCGGGCAAACTCCTCTTTGCTATAGCGTGGTTGCGGCATGAACGTCATTCTCCATCCGGAGGGGAGTCGCGCGTTCCAACATGCGCGCAGGTCCCGATGTGGCATTGTATCCTGCGAGCCATTCTTCTCAGGCAAGATCGCGCCCTGATGAGGCTCTTAGACTCGAGGTGCTGATCTCGCTCCTGGGCGCCGGTCAGCCGCTGCATGAGCGCGCAACAGCATGGTTCGCCGCTCACATGGCGATCGGGCTGCTCATTCCTTGGAACGATACCAATGAACAGCATTCGTTCTCTCTAATCTTGGAAAGCGAAGATGGGGAAATGGTCGCCAACCTGGGCCCAGTAGCGTTCCAAACCGGACGGCCCGCAGACGCTATTCGTGGGCAGTCATTTCGGTCAATTCTTGCCGTACAGGGAGGATTTAGATTTGCGAAGCCCGGAGCCTATCGGTTTGTAGTGCGGCTCGACAACGGCAATGCCCGACATGTCGTTATCTATGCTCAGCAGGCCAACGTTATGCAGGCTCAGCAGGCCCCTGGGATGTAATCCGATGCTCCTCGGCCGAGCGGTACATGGGGAAGATTGACCCCCACCATTTTCGGCTGAGCTCAATCCATTGCCCTGTGGGGGTTGACCCACCAGAGCGGCGGAACACTCACATTCTATGTGGGAGCGTGTGAGAAAGTATCTCGCTTCGGCCGAGGCCGTGCGGCATCCGGACCTTCGCTTGGCGACGTGGGACCGGCGCCTTTGGATGGCGGCGAGCACGCTTGGCATAGAAGTTCTACCCCGCGACAGAGCCTTAACGGAGCACAACGTCGGTGAAGGGAGTTACGAGCTGGAACTGTGCTAACATCGGACGATATGCGAATTCGATGCGTACAGGGGGGCCGGCATGATTCAACTGACTGATATCGGGTCTCTGACGGAGTTCAAGCGCAATTCGACCGACGCACTAAAGCGATTGAAGGAGACAGGGCAGCCTCAGATCCTCACGGTGAATGGTCGCGCCGAGGTGATTGTCCAAGACGTGACCTCGTACCAGCGGCTGCTCGACCTGGTCGACAGGGCCGAGGCGATCGAGGGGATCCGGCGAGGCTTGGAGTCTGCTGCGCGTGGCGAGGGCCGCCCCGCCGAGGAGATCTACGCGGAGCTTCGGTCCCACCACGGTCTGGTATCGGGAGGGTGAGCTATCGGGTCCTGATCCAGCCACCGTCAGCTAGGGACCTGGAGGCGGCTTATGAATGGATTGCCCGCCACTCGGTCGAACGCGCCGCTGCCTGGCTGGAAGGCGCGTTCATGGCGATCGAATCGCTGAATGCGCTACCCAGACGATGTCCGCTGGCGACGGAGAACGAGGCGTTCGACGTCGAAGTCCGCCAGCTACTCTATGATGGCTTCCGCATCTTGTTCACGGTGGAAGAGAATCAGGTGCGAATCCTTCACATCCGCCACGTAGCAAGGCGCCCGCTGGTTCCCGAGGACGCCGACTAGGCGGTAACCGCTGTTCATGCGTCGTGTCCTTATGAGGGGCGGAGAGGCTCGAGCCGAGCGATCTCCTCGGCCGAAGGCCCGTGAATGGCATGCCAGAGGTCCCAATCGAGCTGCAGGCCGAGCCAGAAGTCGGCCGACATGCCGACGACACGGGCTAACCGCAACGCAGTGTCAGGCGTCAGCGCGCGCTTCGCGTGGAGGACCTCGTGGAGACGAGGGAACGATACTCCCATCCGTCGGGCCAGCTCAGACTGGGTGACACCAATAGGCTTTACGAACTCCTCGAGCAGCATCTCGCCGGGGTGAGTCGGTGGCCTCTCGCGGGGCAAACGGCGCCCCACGCGTGGCCCGTCCGCCGTTGATCTCTCGCCTCATCCCCGAGGCGCCTCCCTCGTGGCAATGTTGTGGTCACCGGTGAACTCGACGCCATCGTCCACGAGGGGGCGCACCAGATCCTCAGGTCCCACCCGGAGGTGCGCCGCCTCCTATCCGACCACAAACAGGCCGAAGCCGCGTACTTCCAGGAAATGGGCTGTTTCCCTTCCCCATGAACCACGCCCTCTTCATTCGGCGCGAGATCGTTGAGGAGCCCCCTGGGTGCCCGGCAGCCTGGTCCGCGCCTTCGACGCCGGCCAGCAGCTCGCCATGCAGGCCATGGAGCGAGACGACGCCGTTGTCAGCGCCCCGTGGATCTCTAGCCTCTTGGAGGAGCAGATCGCCGCCTTCGGGACGCTCAATCCTTATGTCAATGCCCGGGCCAAGACCCGCCCGCAGATCGAGCGCATGGCCCGGCACCTTCGCGTTCAAGGTCTGCTGTCCCGCGGGCGTGCGCTCGGCAGTCGCGTTCAACGCCCTGTCGAGGCCGACAGCTTGATTCCTAGCGCGTGGACAAGCCTCAGCACGGTGTCATAGCGTGGCTTGGCCCCAGGTGTGAGCGCTTTGTAGAGGCTTTCGCGCCCAAGCCCAGCATCGGTGGCCAGTTGGGTCATCCCGCGTGCCCGTGCGACATCGCGCATCGCCACGAGAAACACGTCCGGGTTCGGATCCTCCAGTGCAGCCGTGAGGTATTCCGCGATGGTCTCGTCATCGTCCAGATGATCGGTCGCGTCGAATGGACCAAACCCGGCCATCTCTCACTCCTCTCCCAGAGCCTCCGACAACTCGATAGCTCGCCGAATGTCGCGCCTCTGCGAGGACTTGTCCCCGGCGATCAAAAGCAAATAGACGACCTCGCCGCGTCGGCTGAAGTAGACTCGATAGCCGGGGCCAGCATGGATCCGCATCTCTGAGATTCCGTGACCGACCGACTGGCAGTCACCGAAGTTCCCCTGCTCCGCGGAACGTCGCCACACATCTTACTGTATCCGCACAGATACAACATTCGCGACGAGACGGGCTTCCTTCGAGGCGCGGTGAGCAGGATGGATCCTGCCACGTGATCCCCGAGGCGTACCGTGTCCGCGTAGGAGACTATCGAATCCTGTACGAGATCGACGACGCTGTGCAGTCAGTTACCGTTATCGCGGTCCGCCATCGGCGCGAGGCGTATCGGCAGCGGTTCGTGCACCTTGACGACGTACTTGCTCAGGAGGCAGCCCGGCTTGCGGCCGATCTACGCCTGCGGGGCGCCGATGCGGTGTACGTGTCCGTGGCGGCGCTGCACGGCCTACCCGTTTTTACATGGGATATGGAAATGATCCGCCGCGCACCGCTCAGCGTTCGAGTGCAAACACCGTAGCGGACGAGAGAGAAAAACAGCGCCAGATCGTGACCGCGACGGGAAGGATTGCGCCGCCCCCACCGGCGACCGGCTATACTTTGAAGAAAGTAGCGCATCCGGGTGAGAAGTAGCTATATGGAAGTCACTGCGCGCGAGCTGAAACTTCGCCTGGGCCGCTGTTTGGCGGCTGTGCGCAGCGGTGAGACGGTGCGCGTGACGTTGAGAGGCAAGCTGGTTGCGGAGATTCGTCCCGTTGGCGCAGCGGCCGACGCGCACCTTGCGGCTCTCGCCGCCAGCGGACTGCTCAGGCCAGGAAAGGGTCGGATAGAGCCGCTGACCCCGCAACCGGCGGCGCACTCGGCCACCAGCCTTGTCCTCTCTGACCGCGAGAGCGAGCGCTGATCCTCTACCTCGACGCGAGCGCTCTGGTGAAGAGATACGTCGCGGAAGAGGGGAGCGACGATGTGGCGCGGTGGCTGGAAGAATCATCCGCCGCGCTCTGCTCAATAGTCGGGTTCGCCGAAGTGTACCGCGCCATCACCCTGGCGCGCCCAGCAGATCCATCCGCAGCCCAGGATTCCTTCGAGCGGGACTGGCGAGCAATTTCTGTGATTCAGGCCCAGGAGCCCATCGTTCGGCGCGCCGCCAGGCTCGCCGTCAGCCTCGGCCTTCGAACCCTGGATGCCATTCATCTTGCCTCGGCCGAGGCCGTACGGCATCCAGACCTCCGGTTGGCGACGTGGGATCGGCGCTTGTGGGTGGCAGCGAGCACGCTCCGAGTCGACGTTCTACCTGACACCGAGCCATAAGCGCTCCGCTTTTCGATTTTGGACTGGTAATGTTGCGTGCTTGTGCTCTCGACCCACCTGTTCAACGCCCTGTCGAGGCCGACAGCTTGATTCCTAGCGCGTGGACAAGCCTCAGCACGGTGTCATAGCGTGGCTTGGCCCCAGGTGTGAGCGCTTTGTAGAGGCTTTCGCGCCCAAGCCCAGCATCGGTGGCCAGTTGGGTCATCCCGCGTGCCCGTGCGACATCGCGCATCGCCACGAGAAACACGTCCGGGTTCGGATCTTCCAGGGCAGCCGTGAGATATTCCGCGATAGTCTCGTCATCGTGCAGATAATCGGTCGCGTCGAACGGACCAAACCCGGCCATCTCTCACTCCTCTCCCAGAGCCTCCGACAACTCGATAGCTCGCCGAATGTCGCGTCTCTGCGAGGACTTGTCCCCGGCGATCAAAAGCAAATAGACCACCTCGCCGCGTCGGGTGAAGTAGATTCGATAGCCGGGGCCCGTGTGGATTCGCATCTCTACATCATATTGTATCCGCACAGATACAAATCGCCGCTGGTGAGCGCGTGAAAGAGTTTTCAGGCCTTCAAAGACCAAGCCGAGCGCCGTCTCGACATTCTTGAGGCGTCCGATGCAGGACGAGCAATCTGATGAGCCACCCTGCCATCAATCTCGACATCCCTGCTGCTGAGCACGATTGCTTGATCTGTGGCACGACCGCCGCTCGTGGCTGCGCGTGCGATGCTGCCTGGACCAGAAGCGCGGCCGAGACGAGCATGTCATCGTGGCCCACGTTCTACGGGACAGACCACCGCATCATCTGGCCGGCCGCCATTTGGCGCGTGGCGGTGCCCGCCTCGAACCAGAATCGGACGACTCCTCCGAGCCGTCGTCGGCCTACTGCTTCAGTCGGCCCGCGCCAACGGCACTGAGGAGCTCGTAGCCTAATGCCGACTTACTCGGCGAGGAGAAGATGAAAGGAATGCATCGGTCGCCAAGCGCATCGCTGAGGAAGCTGGCGATGCCAGCGCCAACGCCGGTCGCGTCGACCACCACGGCCTGGACCTTCCAATTACTGGGCTGAGTGGGATGCCCTGGCAACCGAAATTGGGCGGCGCGGCGCCTGCTGAGGTTTCGGCGGTCGATGCGGTTGGGGAGCAGCGGCGCGAGTTTCAAAGTGATCGTTGACGCCAGCGTCTGGGTGAGGCTAAACAAAGGCTCCAGGTAGATCCCGCGGAACTCCAGCTCCGTGAGGTGCGGGAACTGGGTGAGGAACTGTGCATAAAGGCGAAGCGCTCCTGCCCGCCGCGAATCGGCCGCACCAGGAGCTCCACGGCGCTAACGCGGGAGAAGTAGCCGCGCAGCGGATCATGCTCATCGGCGATGCGTCCGAGGAGAAGCCCGACGTGGCGCCACAGCTCGACGGTGTCATAGCGCGGCTGGTCCCCGTGGCATCTGCGACCCCGTCGTGTGCCCGTTGGGAGCAGTCTATGCTACCGCGAGGCTCCGGACATGGAGGATTCGGTCGCCGGTAAGTGGCTCGACCGCATCGCCGCCAAGCGTCTCAACGGCGATCGTCCGACCGTCGGCTGAAATGAATTCCACTTCATACGCACGCCCACCTTCGTGGACGAGCACCACAGTCCCCACATCCCCGGGAATCAGCCCATGTGCCGGCAACGCAACTCGCAACGCTGCCAGATCGAGCTCTTTCAGCATGGCATCAGCTCCTGCTTCTCTCCGCAGGGTACGCGGTGACGAACAAGGGCGGTGGAGTGTTGTCGCGCATGACCCAAACAGTCCTGACCCAGCATGGTTCGCCGCTCGGGCTTACGACTTCGCTCTCGCCCACGTACTTGGTTCCAAAGGCGAAGACGATGGCACTCATGTCAGCCCTTCGCGCCACATCCAGCAACGCCGTGCGTAACCCTTCGGGGGCATCACGGCGAAACCCAAATCGCTGAAAGAATACCGCTTTATGGCGTCCTTCGGGGTGACTGTCGTTGAGAAGGTAGCCCGCCAGTTTGTGGTCGGGCACGACTGCCTGGTCTGCGAACGGCAGTCTCAACGAACAACCTCAATAGAGGACTGGCACGTGCTGAACTGTAGCACTTGCAGGGGCGAAGGCCCGCCGCTAGGGAACCATCCCATGGGAAACGAGACGGGAGGGGGGTCGTGCGGGCTGCTCTCTCAGAAGACGAAGTAACCAAGGATCTCCGCGGCATACCCGAGCGGATGTCCGCCGAATCCCGGACCGCATCGAGTCATTGCGGGATGACCCAGGTAAGCCGCTTCACTAACGAGCGAGTGGTCGCGCGGCTTGTTCCCGTACGAGGAGAAGCTGACGATTCTAACGCTGACACCAACTACTGGACCGAGTGGGATGCCCTGGCGGCCGAAATTGGGCAGGCGGCGCCTGCAGTGGTCTCGGCGGTGGATGCGGTTGGGGAGCAGCGGCGCGAGTTTCAGTGATCGTTGACGCCAGCGTCTGGGTGAGCAGCCTGCTTCCGGCGGACGAAAACCACGCATCGTCGGCCGCCTGGCTCCGGCAGCAAGGACGCCAGGGCGTGGCTTTCGTTGCGCCGACGCTCACCATCGTAGAAGTAGCAGGAGCGGTCGGCCGCATTACTGGGTCCCCCGCGCCGGGATGGCGGGCTGCTCAGCTGATCGTGCGCCGGCCCTTGATTCGGTTCTGCACCTTGACGACGTGCTTGCGCAGGAGGCCGCCCGCCTTGCGGCCGATCTACGCCTTCGGGGCGCCGATGCGGTGTACCTCTCCGTGGCGGCGCCCCGCGATCTACCGGTCATCACGTGGGATATGCAGATGATCCGCCGCGCCCCGCTCAGCGTTCGAGTGCAAACACCCTGACGAACGTCAGGATGCCGTATCATCTGATGCGTGCGCACCACCCTGGATATCGATACTGACGTGCTTCAGGCGGCCAAAGAGTTGGCCCGCCGCGAAAAGAAGACCACCGGCCAGGTGATCTCCGAGCTCGCCCGCAAAGGACTTACGGCACCGCACGCCGGGGGAGAGGAACACGAACCCGCCTTATACGGGTTTCGGCCGTTCCCAAAACGCGGTGGACTCGTCACGAACGCCTTGATCGACAGGTTGCGCGAAGACGACGCCTATTAAATGAGCGCCCTCCTGGACATCAACGTACTGATCTCGTTGTTGGACCCGGACCACTCCCTTCATGCACGCGCCAAGGATTGGATCGCTGCCCACGGCGCGGACCGCTGGTCATCATGTCCTATCACAGAGAACGGTTGCATCCGGATCATGTCCCATCCGAGCTATCCGAACGCGCTATCGCCCTCTGTTGTCATCGCCCGACTCGCCGAAGCCAGCGCAAGCGCGTTTCACGAATTCTGGCCCGACGACGTCAGCTTGCTCGATCAAGGCGTGACCATCTCGACCCGCATCCATGGATCAAAGCAGATTACGGATCTCTATCTGCTCGCGCTCGCCGTCCGTCACCATGGGGTGTTCATCACCTTCGATGCCGCGGTGAGCATCGACCCAGTCAGAGGCGCGCAAGAGAAGCACCTCGTCCGCCTCTAGCGAAATGTTCCTCGTACGTTCTCCCGATCAGAGTCGAGTCGACCCGGCTGGGGAAATGTTGCTCGAAGAGTTCCTTCGGCCGGCCGGTATGACTCAACGAGAAGCCGCTAAGAAAATGGGTGTGCCGTTGAACCGACTAAACGCGCTCATTCGCGGCAAGCGGGGCCTCACGGCGGACACCCATTTGCGACTCTCAGAGCTGTTGGGCACAACCCCGCAGTTCTGATGAACCTGCAAGCCGCCACCGATCTCCTTGGGCTGCTCGCCGGCGAGAGACACAACGCCAGGTCGTCAGCGCTTCGCCCTAAAGACCGCGCAGAACTGGCCGACCTCGATATGACCGCCGCCGCCGAGCTGCCCACGAGATCCACGCCCCACCTAAATCGCATCCGCCGAAATTCTGGATGAATCTGCAGAGGATAGACAACCATTCTCGATGTGCCTGAAAACCTCGAGGGTCCTGATTCCAGGTAGAAACGCGGGAGTCGCCGATTTTGATCGTTGGCCATCGTGGCCACAACGCTTAGGCGGTGCGAAGGTAGGAAACATTGATTATTGAACGGGTAGGGGAGCTGGCTTACGAGCTAATCCCATCCTTCGTTTAGGACTCAGGCCACAGTTCCAGAAACCGGCGTTAGTGGGCGTTGGACTGTTGGGTGACGTGTCCTGATCGCATTACAGCTTCCTCGACAACCGCCTTCGGAATCCGAATTGCCCAGCGATGACCTCATCGCTGGGCGCGAGTCCGCGCCGCATACCACCCAGGGGAAGTGGCTCATGTCAAGCCCGATCTCCGCCGCCAGCACCTCCGCCGTGCGCCGCCCAATCCCCGGGATGGTCTCCAGTCGGGTCAGCTCGACTTCAAAAGGGCGCAGCCGCTCCGTGATCGCCTGGTTCAGCAGCTTGATCTGCTCGTCCAGAAAGTCGATATGCGTTAGGTGGCTGCTCATCATCAAGCGGTGGTGCTCGGTCACCCGGCCCGCGAGCGCCCGCTCCAGCTGCTCCCGCTTCTCCCGCAGCCTCCCTTTCGCCAGCTCGGCGAGGAGCGACGGATCGGTCGTGCCGGCCACCAGCGCCTCCAGCATCGCGCGCGCGGAGACGCCCATGATGTCGCTCGCGACTCCGGCGAGCTTGATGTTGGCGTCCTCCAGCACCTTCTGCAGCCGCAGCACCACCCGCGAGCGCTCGTCGATCAGGGTGGTCCGCGTGCGGGTCAGATCCCGCAGCTCGCGCTGGGCCTGGCTGGGGATGAAGCTGGGCGTCAAGAGTCCGTGCTGCAGCAGGTCGGCGATCCACTCGCAGTCCTTGACGTCCGTCTTGCGCCCGGGCATGGCCTTGATGTGCTGGGCGTTCGCCACCAGGATGGTGAAGCGGCCCTCCAGCCGGTTGTAGTAGGGTCGAAGGGAGGCGCGGTACGCATCTTTCGATGGGCCGTTTCCTCGCTCCGCCCTCCGAACCGGACGTGCGAGTCTCCCCGCATCCGGCTCTCCCCGTGTCCATGTCAGTCGGCTCCTGCGAAAACCGGGAGTGTAATCGTTGCCCATGGCGACGGGATTGCTGCTCCCCGATAGCGGTAGCGAATGATCGTCACCGCGGCCGGGTTGAACAAGCGAACCTCGTCCTGCTCGGGCCACCATCTCCGGAGATGACGCCGTCGCAGTTCCCCCATTCCCGTCTTGGAGTACTTGTGGCATAACCAACACCAGACCCGCCGCCAGGTAAAGGCGGACAGGAAGGCAAAGGTCTTCGCCGACGCCCCATGACGATGGTAGTTCGTCCATCCGCGCAGCACCGGGTTAATTCGGTGCAACACGATGGCAAGCGACTGGTTCGTTGACCTGCGAGTGGCGCCGCGCACCTTCGCCTTGACTGCTGCTAGGGCAGCCCTCGACGGGTAGGTGTACACGAAGCGCTTGGTTGAGCCTTGCTGCCTGTGGCGCTGGATGTGCATCCCCAGGAAGTCAAAGCCCTGATCGATGTGGACGATCCTCGTCTTCTCCTGGGAGAGCCGAAGGCCCATGGGGAGAAGCACCTCTGCTGCCTCCTCGCGCAAGCGCTCGGCGTCGGCGCAGGTCCCAGCCACCATCAACACCCAATCATCCGCATAACGGACGAGGCGATAGTTGGCCAAGCCCTTGCGGCGCCGTTGCTCTCGCCGATGAGAATCTCCCATCGCTTGCCACGCCGCGACGAAGTGATCGTCGAGAACGGACAGAGCGACGTTGGAAATCAGAGGTGAGAGGATTCCGCCTTGCGGTGCACCAGTGACCGTATCCCGAAACTCACCGTCCTCACCGAGGACGCCAGACTTCAGGAATGCCTTCACCAGGTCCATAAGACGCCGATCTCCGACGCGAGCCCGCATCCGCCGCAGCACGGCGGTATGTGAGATTTCATCGAAGCACGCTTGGATATCACCCTCCACAATCCACTCGTAGGAGCGACTCGTGAAATAGTGAATCTCCGCGATGGCGTCCTGGGCTCGGCGTCCGGGACGGAAGCCGTAGACGCACGGCTGGAAGTCCGCCTCGAAAATCGGCTCGAGCACCGTTTTGAGGGCGGCTTGAACCACTCCGTCCCGCACCGTGGCAATACCCAAACGACGGCGTTTGCCGCCAGGCTTGGGGATCATCACTTCTCGCCCGGGAACCGGGCGGAACCTTCGAGCTTTGAGATCGTCTCTCAGCTCGGAGAGGAAAGCCTGCTCGCCACGGACAGCCGAGATATAGTGGGCGGTTTCCCCGTCCACCCCAGCTGTGCGAGCCCCTCGATTGCTCCGCACCCGGTGCCAGGCATTCACCAGGACAGCCGGGTCATAGACCAGATTCCACAGATCGTCGAACCGACGACCGGTGTCGTCGAGAGCCCACTGGTGCAGCTTGGTCTGGATCTTCAGTACCCGCTGCCAGGCTGCCTTCGCATCTGGCCACGGTGCGTCGGTGTTCACCGGCGACCTTCTGATATTCCATTCCCAGGACTACGAACACGCTGTCCCCCTTCGCCGTGTGGCCAGCTTTCCTGGCCTCTGACTACTACAAGGACTCCGCCCCACCCTGAAATTCTGGGCTGACAGCGAGCCTGCCCGTCACCGACCTGGTTGGTCGGTGGGAAGGGAGACTCCAGGATGGTTCCCACGTTCACGGTTGACCGTTCGACGGGTGAGGTGCCCAGCTTTTCCCCTGCAGCATCGCCATGGGTACGCCGCAGACCTTCCCCATGGCCTCCCTTTCGGCCCTGTTCACCGATGACGGGAGTCGCCCGAGGAGACCCTCGGGCGTGCGCTGCGGCCCGGCCCAAATCCACCAGGTTAGAGCCGGTTCTGGACTTGAGGGGGTTCGACCACTGGTTTCTTCACACGTACACCGTCCCGTCTCGCTTGCCGGACCCAGGCCGTCTGGTGGTGCCGACCCGTCCCGTCGTTGTCAGGGCTGCTCCCACCCTCCCCTGCGCTCCCAGGGGCGGGCTGCCCTCAGCTTCAGTGGGCCGCTGCGACGGCTCTCTGGAGGGGTTCTTCCAACCCCTCACGGTCAGACCGCGCCTCGTGGCGCACGATGGGCTTCCAGTACACCCCAGTGCTCTCCATCGCCGCATGGGTGCACCCGGCTTCGGCCAACCACGCCGCCAGCCCATCCAGATCCTCGGTCATCGTCCCAAAGGTGCGGATCGTCTTGGTCTGGCCCACCTCGGCTGTCGGGTGGATCAGGCAGGCCACCACGGTATGCTTATGCACGTCGAGTCCACAGCAGCGGTCGTAGAGCCGGTCCATCGGCGTCAGCCCTCCCCAGATCGATTCGCGGCCGGTGGGCGCAGGCGTCGCGATGTTGAGACTCTGAAGTGCGTGCTTCCAAAAAGGAGCAACAGGCAACGGTACCGCGCAACGCCCTGGTCAAACTAGCCTACGGGCTCGTTGCACCAGACGTGACCCGACCGTTTCCACCTACCGGCGCGGCCTCATTTTCCCACGGCGGGGTCGGGGGCGGGGCCCCCGGGAGGAACTAGCCTAGATTGAAGAGAGTGCCTCGCGAGCCGGTACGCTTCGCCCGCTCCTACACGAGACCCGATCACGACGGCGCCGCAAGGCAGGTGCTGTTGCTGACCACGGTCACGGTCCCGAGGACCTCGGTGGTCGAGAGCGGATTATTCGCGGCCAGGACGGTGGCGGCGGAGCCGGCCGACGCCCCCTGCTCGAGCTGGACCGTGCGCGCGGGAAAACCCACCCGGATACCGTTGACCCCGCCCGGCGCGCCCGACAAGTAGTTCACGTCGTTGTTCCTGACGTCGAAGCAGCCGGTCGGGCCGGCCACCTGGACCCCCGCCGCGATCCCCCGGAGCGCCGTACCGCCCGTATCAGTGATGTTGACGGTGTTGTTGGTGACGGTGGCGGTGAAGCTGGGAGACGACCCGGGGTCCGGGGTGCCGACGAACAGCGGCTCGGCTAGCCCGTTCACCGGGTCGCTGAACGTGTTGATGGTGTTGTTGTCGATCAGGATGTTCGCCGTCGAGACCTGGCCGCCTGTGCTGCTGCTCGGGAACGCGATGATCGTGCGGTTGCTCGGATAGGGGCCGCCCGACGCGCCGACCGTCGAGTTGTTGCCGCTGATGTTGGCCGTCAGGTTGGACGCGGCGTTGGCGTTGAGGGCCACGTGTCCGACCAGCATGTGGGCACCGAGGATGCCGGTGAACCGGTTGTTCGTGAAGTGCACGATCATGTCGGCGTTCTCGGACGTCTGGTAGACGAGGCCTTCGTTGCCCTGGGTCACCCGCCTCAGCCACGAGTTCTTGACCGTGATGTCGAGGGTGGAGCTGTCGATCGAGTTCGCCTGGGAGGCCTGCGAACGGTTGTCGTTGAAGTGGCTGTTGTCGATGACCACCGTCCCGCTGGAGGTGCCCTGGGTCTCGATCAGGAAGCCGTCGGAGCCGGTCGCCGCGCTGTTGCTCTGGATGGCCGTCCGAGTGATGTTGAGCGTGAACGCCCCGCTCTGCTGGTAGACCTCGAAGTTGTGCTCGATGCCGCCGCTGATCGTGGAGTCGGTGACCGAGTTCGTCCCCGCCAGGCCGTTGATGCCGCTGGGGTCGCTCTTGCCGAGCACGAGCGGTGCGTCCTGCCCGCCGGTCGTCGCTCCAATCGAGCCGTCGATCACACTGTGTGCCATCGTGAACCCGGTAACGCTGGTGCCGTAGATCCCGAAATTGTCGGAGCTCGTGCCCGTAATGTGCATGCGCGTCAAGGAAACGTTTTGCGTGCTGTTCAGGCGGATGCCTGTGGCGGCGTTCTGGATCGTCCCCCCTGTGCAGTCAGCAGTTGCGGGCGCAGTTGGCGCGGTATTCTTGTCCACGACGACCCCGCCGCAGTTCCCGTTGGAATTGCCCGTCACGGTCAGACCTCCGGACGAGCCGGTAGTGTCCAGAACGATGCCGTTGGCCGCGCCGTTGGCTGAGATACTCCGGAACGTCAACCCGCTCGAACCGATCGCCGTATTGGACACGTTGAGTGCGGTGCCCGTGCTGGTGGTGATCGTGTTGCTGGACCCTGTGACGTTCACCGTCCCGCCATTCGTTGCCGTGAACCCGGCACTCCCGCCAGAGGTGATGTTCAGCCCACCCGAGAAGGTGATCGTCGCACCGTTGTTCTGATCGTTATTGTCCAGATTGATGCCGAGCCCAGGATCCGTAATCGCCCCCGTAAAGGCGATGGTATTGCCGCTCCCTGAAGCGCCAGAGTTCGTAACCTCGACTGATCGGCCCGCGGCCGTCGAAGCGACGCTCGCGGCGATCGACACATCCGCCGACACGATGTCGATGTCCACACCGCGCGAGGTGGCGCCAGCGATCGACCCGCCCTGGATGGCGATGCCGCTAGATCCAGCCGGCTGTGTCACCGACGTTGTTTTGACGCCAGTCGCGGCGCCGCTGCTCGAAGCGCTCTGGAACGTGATGCCCGTACCTACACCGACGACTGCAAGGTCGAGCGCGGTGCCGGTCCCACTGCTAATCGTGTTGCCGGACCCCGACACGCTGACCGCTCCGCCGCCGCTCGCCTTGAAGCCCGTTCCGGTAGTGGTAGTAATGTCCAGACCACCGTTGGTGAACGCGATGGTCGCGCCAGAGTTCGTGTCCACGTTCACCCCGTGTGCCGATGCACTGCTGATCTTTTTCTGGCTGCCGCTGAAGGTGATGGTGTTGGTCCCAGTGCTGTTGCTGAAGACCTCAATGCCCTTCCCGGCAGCCGCCGGATTGATGTTCCCAGAAAGTGTCACCGATCCGCCGGTCTTGCTAAAGATACTTACGGCAAGAGTTCCGCTCGCGTTGGTCACGGTACCAGAGTAGCTGAACGACCCATTCTGTCCGCCGATCTGGAAGCCTTCGGCCGTCGCTCCGGCCAGCGCTCCACTTCCCAGGGCCGCGGTTCCGATCGTCTGCACGTCGAGCAGGCTCACGTTGTTCGTGCCGCCGCCCGACGTGATGGATCCAAACGTCGCGGACAGCGTGCCCGTGACCAGGTTGAGCGCCCGACCGGTCGTGTTGATGTCCGTCTCGGTCACGGTCAGCGTCCCGAACGACGCCACGTTGGCCAGCGCCGAGCTGCTCGCGTTGCCCAGGTTCACGCCGCGCAGTGTGTTGCTATTGCCTGTCCCGATGGTCACTCCATTGCCGGAGCTGTTGGTCACCACCGGCTGCCCCCCCGCCGTGCTGGGGAGCGAAGGACTACCGGAAGGCGGCGTGACACCAGTAATGGTGCTCAAGGAGGCGCTGGCCGCCTGTCCTATCAACCGCTGGTTGTTCAGCAGCGTGACCCCGCCGGTGTAGGGCGAGCCGCCCGTGGAGAGGAAGATCCAGTCACTCGCGGCGGGGTGGTTCCCCGTGCCGTCGTTGACGGCCTGGAACGCCGCAAGGGTCGTGAAGGGATGGGATAGGCGCCCATCGCAGTTACTGCTGCAGGCGCCGCCGGCGTTGTTGACAAACCAGATCTTGTCATTGGCGTTGCCCGTGTCGCCAACGGTCAGTGTGACCTTGGCCGTGTCCGAGCCGCTGATGTTTCCCAACGTGTAGAAGAACTCGTCGGCGCCCTCGAACCCGGCCGGCGGGTCATACAGGAACGTCCCATTCGCCCGGAGGGTAACCCGGCCGCCCTGCGCCGATGCCCCCTCGGTGCCAGGGGCAGTTCCGTTGGCTGTGCCAGAAGTCGGCCCGAAGCCGGTAATCGTCCCGCCGTTCACGGTGTCGTTCCCGCGGACGTCCAGCGCCGTGGGCGTGATGTTGGCGCTGTCCCGGCTGATGTTGGCGAGCGCGGTCATGCTGTCGTCATTCGCGACGGGCGCCGGAAGGACCGTGGTGATGGTGAACGTCTGCGCCGGTGAGGTGTCGGTTCCGCCGCCGTTATCCTGCAGCACGATCGAAATGTTGGCCGTGCCGCACTGCGCCGGATCCGTGGTGAAGGTCAACGTGCCTGAGGCTGAAACGACCGGCTCGACCGTGAAGAGATCGGTCGGCGTGCCGCACGTGGTGGCCACATGACCGGTGATGTTGAGAATGAAGGTGAGCGTCTGGCCAGTCTCGTTGGGCCCCTGCGAGATGGCAGTCGCCCACGGATCGGGCGTGCCCGTATACGCCTTCGGGTTCCCACTGCTGTCCTGATTGTCGACCGTCTGGTTCGCCCCCTTGGTGAAGCTCGGCGGGTCATTCACCGCGTTCACCGTAATGCCCACGACGTCGGTATCGGTCTTATCTCCGCCAGGGCCTGTGCTTCCATGGTCATTGGTGGTGATCGTCAGGGAGGCGGCTCCATTGAAGTTCGGCGTGGGGACGAAGGCCATGCCGACCATCCCCGCATTCAGATTCGCGATCGTGCCCGTTCGCGAAATCGTCGAGAACCCGCTCATTGCTGGGAACCCGCCCGCTGCCGGCAGCGACAGCGTCCCGTTCGTGACCGTGAGCGTCACCTCGATATTGCTGGCGCCGCCCGCATCCGGATCGGAGATCGAGATCAGGTTGCTGGTCCCACTGGAGAACACCAGGTTCGTGTCCTCGTTCACGGTCTGTGCGCCGGGGACGCTGTTCAACGGCGGCTGATTCTGCTGGTTCACGGTGATGCTCAGGGTGTCGGTGTCCGTCAGGGGACCAGGCGACCCGGTGAAGCCCTGGTCGTCCGTCGTAATCTGAATCGTCGCGTTCGGGGGGCTGAAGAATCCCGTCGTAGGCGTGAACGTCATTCCATCGAGCCGGCTGTTTATGTTCGTGATCGTGCCGGTAAACACCATCGACGCATCGGCCGTGCCATCACCTGTCGTGAACGACAGGCCCGCCGTTCCGTTCAAGGTCATCGTGCCGTTCGTGGCCGTGAGCGTGACCTTGACGGGATTGGCGCCCGCGTCGGGATCCGAGATCTGGATCCCGTTCGAGCCTGCCGAGGACAGGGTGAGTGTCGTGTCCTGGTTCATCGATACCGGGTTGGACCCGAAGGTGTTGACCGGCGGATCGTTCACCGCGGTGATGTTGACGGTGCTCGTCTTCGGCGTGCTCAAGTTGTTAAGCGCCTGGCCGTCATCCACGATCCACGTGATGGTCCGCGGCGATCCCACGGGGTTATCCCCATCAAACTCATACGCCACGAGACGAAGGGCAGCCTGATAGGTCGAAGGCGGAGCATTCCCTGACAGGGTGAGCTTCCCCGTCACGGTGTCGAAATTCTGCGACAGCCCAGCGCAGCCGCTGAGACACAGTAGATGCTCTTGCAGGGTCTGGAAGCCCGCCCCGATCTGCGCTGTGGCGCCGACGAGGTTCGCGGTGTCCACGTCAACGACGAGGATCCCCGGATCAATCTCGGTATCGGGCTGGCCCTCGTTGTAGTTCAGCACACCGCCCGCCGTGACAAATGGTGGGTCGTTCACCGCGGTTACGTTGATGGTCGTAGATTGGGAATCGCTCTTGCTCCCACCGGTCCCCGTGTTGCCGTTGTCGTTGACGCCGATGTTCAGCGTGTCTGACCCGGAGACGTCGAGATTCCCCCGATACTTCATCCCGTTGAGCGCGGCGTTGACGTCCGTCATCGTTCCCGTGAACACGATCGTTGGATCGGCCGTGCCGTCGCCCGTCGTGAACGAGAGACCCGCGACTCCGCTCAATGTCAGCGTCCCACTCGCCACGCCGAGCGTCACCGTGAGGTTTCCGCTTCCGGCATCCACGTCCGCGATCGAGATCACGTTCCCAGCGCCGGTGAATGTGAAGTCCGTGTCCTCGGTCGCGGTGACACTCACCGGCCGCGTGATCACGGGCGCGTCGTTCACCGCGCTGATCGACAGGTTGATCGGGTCGGTGTCGGTCTTCGCTCCACCCGTTCCCGTGTTGCCGTTGTCGCTCGTCAGCATCGTGATCGTCTGCGCGCCGTCGACATTCAGGTTGGGCGTGAAGGTGGTCCCATTCAGGGCTAGGTTGAGCGCCGTGATCGTCCCGGTGGCGATGACGTGGTTGGTGTTATTTCCCGAGGACGAGGTGAGCCCCACTGTAGTCCCAAGCGCAATGGTCCCGGCCGTCGTGGTGAAGTCCACGGTGAGGTCTCCGCTTCCAGCGTCGACGTCGGAGACCGTGATCGCGTTGCCATTCGCGGTGGAGAACGTCAGGTTCGTGTCTTCGCTGAACGTCTGGGTGCCTGGAATGCTGTTGATCGGCGCGTCGTTCACGGCGGTCACGTTGATGGTCGTAGACTGGGAATCGGTCTTGTTCCCGCCGGTCCCGGTGTTGCCGTTGTCGTTGACGCCGATGTTCAGCGTGTCGGACCCGTTGAAGTCGAGATTCCCGCGATACTTTATCCCGTTGAGCGCGGCGTTGACGTCCGTGATCGTTCCCGTGAACACGATCGTTGGATCGGCCGTGCCGTCGCCAGTCGTGAAAGAGAGACCCGCGACTCCGCTTAATGTCAGCGTCCCACTCGTCACGCCAAGCGTGACCGTGAGGTTCCCGCTTCCCGCATCCACGTCCGCGATCGAGATCACGTTCCCGGCGCCGGTGAATGTGAAGTCCGTGTCCTCGGTCGCGGTGACACTCACCGGCCGCGTGATCACCGGCGGGTCGTTCACCGCCGTGATCGTGACGTTGATGACGTCGCTATCGCTCTGCGCCCCGCCCGATCCCGTGTTGCCGTTGTCGCTCGTCAGCATGGTGATGGTCTGGGCGCCGGTGAGGTTTAACGTGGGCGTGAAGGTGGTCCCGTTCAGGGCTAGGTTGAGCGCCGTGATCGTCCCCGTTGCAATGACGTGGTTGGTGCCGTTCCCGGAGGACGAGGTGAGCCCCACCGTGGTCCCCAGCGCAATGGTCCCGGCCGTCGTGGTGAAGTCCACGGTGAGGTCTCCGCTTCCAGCGTCGACGTCGGAGACCGTGATGGCGTTGCCGTTTGCCGTGGAGAACGTGAGGGTCGCGTCCTCGCCGATTGTCTGCGTGGCCACCGGGACCTGATTCACCGGCGGGTCGTTTACCGCGGTCACGGTGATAGCGGTCGATTTCGCATCGGTCTGATTCCCGCCGCTGCCGGTGTTGCCGTTGTCGTTGACCCCGATGTTCAGCGTGTCGGACCCGCTGAAGTTCAGGGTCCCCTGATACGTCATCCCGTTCAGCGCGGTGTTGAGACTCGCCAGGGTTCCACTGGCTGAGATGCTGTTCGTCCCATTCCCGGTGAGAGGGCTGAGGCCTGCCGTCCCGCTCAGGTTCAACACACCGCTCGTCACGCCAAGCGTCACCGCGAGGGCGCCGCTCGCGGCGTCCACGTCGGCGATCGAGATCACGTTTCCGCCACTGAACGTGAACGCGGTGTCTTCATTGACCGTGGCGGTCGCCGGTCGGGTAATCACGGGCGCATCGTTCACTGCCGTAACGTTGATCGCGCTGGTCACGGGCGCGCTGCCCACGATCCCGTCGTTCGCGATCCAGGTCACCGTCCGCTGCGCCGTGCTTGGGGCCTCGCTCGTGTTGTTGTATTTCACGTTCCGCAACGCGGTCTGGTAGCTCGCCACCGTGTCGGTCCCGCTGAGGGTCATCAAGCAGTTGGCCGTGTAGCTCCCAGTGATGTTCGCCGTGTTGGCGAAGCTCAAGACGTCTTCGGCGAGGCAGCCCCCGGTGATCTGGATCGTGGCGCCGACAAGGTTCGTGCTGTCCGGGTCTGTCACCGTCACCGTGGTGCTGATGGACGTCGCCGCGGCGTTCTCCGTGTAGCTCATCGGGCCGCCGACGTTTCCGATGGTGGGCGGGATCTTCAGCGTCACCGTGAAGGGCCGCTCGAACGTCAGCCCCCCCGAATCCGTCACGCGCAGGCGCAAGTTGTACACCGGCTTGGTCGATGCGTTGAGGGTTGTTGCCGTGCGAAGCTCGACCCCAGAGACGGCAAAGCTCGCATTGTCCGTGTCGCCCGATCCGGGGACGAGCGAGAAGATGAACGTCTCCCCGGCATCCTGGTCCACCGCGGAGAGGGTTCCGATCAATGTCCCGCTCGCCACGGTGGCGCTGTTCACCGTAACGTTGCTCGTCCCACCGGCGGTGCTGATGTTCAGGTTGGTGGGCGCCTCGTTCACGTTCGTGACGCCTACCGTGAACGCCTTATCGAACGTCAGCCCGCCGCTGTCTGTCGCCCGCACCGCAATGCTGTAGCTGTTCTTCACCTCGAAGTCGAAGACGGCGGCCGTTTTGAGCTCGGCCCCAGAGATCGTGAAGCTGCTATTGTCCGCCCCACCCGCGGCAAAGCTGAATGTCGCCGTATCGCCTACATCGGGGTCTACCGCCGACAGAGTTCCGACGGTTGTGCCGCTCGGGAGGTTCTCCGCCACGGTGGATGGTACGAGGGTGATGTCCGTGGGCGCATCGTTCACGGGCGTGACGGCGATCCGTCGCACGGCCGCGCTGCTGAGATTGTTGCTCGGCGCCCCGTCGTTCACGACAAAGCTCACGATCCGCGTCGCACCCGTGGGACTATCGCTCGTGTTGCGGTAGGTCACCGATCGCAGCGCCGTCTGGTAGTCCTGCAGCGGCCTGATGCCGGTCAGGGTCAATACCCCCGCCGTGTAGCTCCCGGTGATCCCGTTCTGGTTCACGAACTCCAGGACGTCAGCCCCGCTCTGGAACCCTCCCGTGATGCTCACCGTCGCCCCAACGAGCACGGTCGTATCAACGTCACTAATCGTGATCGTCGACGTGATCAGCACTGCTGGGGCGTTCTCGATGTAGGAGATGTCTCCAGGCTCCAAGTTCGCCAGCACCGGCGCGTCGTTGACACTCGTGACGCCGATCTGCCGATCGAGCGTGTTGCTGAACCGATTGTTCGAGCCGCCATCGTCCGCCTGGAACCGCACTACGCGCACCACGGTGTCCGGCGCCTCGCTCGTGTTCGCATAGGTCACCGAGCGGAGCGCCGTCTGGTAGTTCGCGACGGTGGTGGTCCCGGTGAGGGTCAGCGTCCCGCTGCCGGGGTTGTACGTCGCGGTGATGCCGTTCGGGTTCGGGAAGCCGAGCACGTCCTGGCCCGACTGCAGCCCGCCAATGATCTGGACCGTGGCGCCTACCAGCAGGGGGCTGTCCGCGTCGTTCACCGTGAGCGTGGGCAGGATGGTCGTGGGCGGGTCGTTCTCGCTGTAGTTGATCAGCGTGAGATCGGTCGCGGCCAGCACTGGCACCGCGTTCACCGGCGTCGCCGTGGCTGTCTGGGTTGCCGTTGAGGTCGCGGTGGACGTCTGAGTGGCCGTGGCCGTCTGCGTCGCCGTTGGCACGGTGCCGGTCGGGGTCGGGATCACGGGTGTCGCGGTGTTGGTGGGCGTCCCAGGAACACCGGTCACGGTGGGCGTGTTGGTGGCCTGCAGGCAGCCGGTGCCCAGCACTGTGGTGAAAACGGTCGCCGCGTTATTGGTCTCGTTGAGCTCGGCGATGGTGTTGCCGGGGTCTACCCGAACGGTGTTGCCGATGGGCGAGATCGGTGGGCAGCCCTGCACGTTGGCGACGATCGTGATCCGCCCGCTGCCCCCAACGCCAAGGCTGCCGCCAGAGCAGGTGACGGTGCCGCCAGACTCCGAGCACGAGAAGCCGTTCTCGTCCTGGTCCGTTGCCAGAGCAAAGACCTGTCCAGGTGGCAATACATCCTGCACCGTGATTCCAGAAACCGCGGTGTCTCCCAGGTTGTGGACCGTGACCGAGTAGGTCAGGAAGACGCCAATACCCGCCGGGTTGGGTGGCGAGCTCACCGTGACGGGGTTCGGCGACGAGCTCACGGTGATTGCCAGATCGACCCCGCCCGGAATCAACGTGGCCGTGGGCGTCGCCGTGCGGGTCAGCGTCTGGGTGGGGACCGTGGTTGACGTGCCGTTCGCCGTCGGCGTGATGCTGGTGGTGGGCGTCACGGTGGCGGTCGCCTGCAGACACCCCGTTACGGTCGTCAAGGCTGTCCCACTGTTGTTGCCTTCACTCAATTCAGCGATGATGCCCAGCGGGTCCACCGTCGCGGTGTTCGCCACTGGGGATAGCGGCGGGCAGCTCGCGACGCGGGCAAAGATCTGGATGCGGGCCTGCTGCCCAGACGACAGCGTGCCACCGGTGCACGACACGGTTCCGGCGGTCCAGCTACAAACGAACCCCGCGCCATCCACATCGGCCGCCATGAAGAAGCTCTGACCGACGGGCAGCGGGTCGTCTACTCGCACCCCACCGGTCGCCGCGCTTCCATTGTTCGACACGGTCAGCGTGTGCGTCAGGAAGCCACCTAAGCTCACGGGGTTGGGGTTCGAGCTCACGCCAACCGTGAGGTCCACTCCACCTGGGATCAACGTCCTCGTCGGCGTGGGGCTCAGCGTGTTGGTCGGGGTGATGGTCGGGGTCGCCGTGCCGGGCGTGCCCGTGGCGGTCTCCGTTCGAGTAGCGGTTATGGTCGGCGTTGCTGTCAGCACTGTCCCGGTAAGCGTTCGGGTCGCCGTTCCGGTTGGAGGCGTGCCCGTCACCGTGGGCGGGACAGGCGTCAGGGTCGCTCCACCTGGGGGAAGCTGTGACTCGCCAGGAAAGGCACACAGGACGTTAGAGGCGCCGATCGAAGCGTTCGCGGCGTTGACCGCGATGACGATCTGGCACGTCAGGAGTCCCCCGGTCTCAACCGTGAGGCTGGTGCCCGTGGTGAACTGGAACCCGTCCGTCCCAATTCCCCAGACGATGTATCCACTCGCCCCAGGAGCTGCTTCCCAGCTCACTCGCGCGGTGGTGGACTGATCCAGCTCGATCCGGGCCAGAGCCGGCACAGCCAAGCTGGCAGTGCCAAGCACGACACACTCCAGGTCCGAGCGCCCCAGGACATTTCCGGTGGATCCAAGGGCGAGGAGCTGATAGCAGGCACTGTTGACTCCTGCAGGGAGCACCTCGGTGAAGAAGTCGAGGGCCCCGAACTGCGAGGGGGTGACCGTGATACTGGTGGTCCCGATGGCCGACATGCGCACCAGCCGGTAGCTCGACTGCGCGGCGCCGGGAATCCAGAGAAAGCCGATGGTTCGATCGCCCGGATTCGCAGCACTGGCAAGGGAGCCGACGACGAAGTTCGCACCACCGACGACGCCCTGGGCCGAAGCTAACGGGGGGGGGGCGATGAGCGCAGCAAGCATGGCAAAGCAGAGCGCGGGCCATGCGACGGCCGACAAGAAGCGCGCGCGAAGAATAGACCGCGAGTTCGTGCGCGAGGGAGCTCTCGTCACGCAGGGAACGCGAGGGGAAACAGGGCCACCCAGGGTCTCCGGAACCAAGCCACTACACACGACAATCAGTCAGCGACGCCGTCCGATCCGCTGTGGAGCTGATCCACCGGCCTGTGCTAGGGGCGTATTCTACTTATTCCGTTACCTAAATGCGAGGTTTCTGTTACTTCCCAATCAACAGCGGCTCGGTTCAAGACTGCTTTCCCAGAGAGAGAAGCTCTTGTCTTCCGGGGAAGCGGTCTAGGCGGGGACTGGTGGAGCCGTGTTGGGGGCCTCGGTGCCTGTGTCTGCCGAGGCCATGGCCGAGGTGTGCGTCTGCACTGTGGGCGGGTCGGGCACGACCTTCCAGAACCGAGGCAACAGCTCGTTCCAGTGGTCGAGAATCCTGCGTCCGTGGGCGCTTCCGGTGAGCGCGACGTGCTCCTCGATCAGGTCCCGCAGCGAATCGGCGTCCTCGGGCTTCTCGATCTTGTCGTGCTCGCAGATCCGCTCGAGCTCCACGAGCTCGGGGTTGACTTTCCCGGGGAAGTCTCCGATCTCGTCCAGTACATAGGCGGTACCCGCCGACATGCCAGCGGCGAAGTTTCGTCCGACGGGCCCGAGCACGACGACCACACCACCGGTCATGTACTCGCAGCAGTGGTCGCCCGCGCCCTCGATGACGGTCGTGGCGCCGCTATTGCGAACGGCAAAGCGCTCGCCAGCACGGCCAGCGGCGAAGAGGTTGCCCCCGGTCGCGCCGTAGAGGACCGTGTTGCCCATGATGATGTTTTCGTTCGCGGCGAACTTCGCCTCGGCCGGTGGCTTGAGGATGATCTCACCACCGCCCATGCCCTTTCCGACGTAGTCGTTCGCCTCGCCCTCGAGCTCGAGCCGCACGCCCTTCGTCAGGAAGGCGCCGAAGCTCTGGCCCGCGCTGCCCTTGAGCTTGATCTCAAGGGTGCCGTCGGGCAGACCGTCGCCACCACGCCTCCGCGAGATCTCGTGGGAGACGCGGGCGCCGATCGTCCGGTTCGCGTTGGTCACTGAATAACAGAGCGAGAGTCGCTTGCCACTCTCCCACGCCGGCGCCGCGTCGGCGACGAGGCGATCGTGGAACGGGTCCTTGGTCGGCGGGTCGTTCCGATCCTGCGTCTGCTTGTACGGGCGGGACCAAGATGGATCGGGCGCCGCCAGGATCGCGCTCAGGTCGAGCTCGCCGGCGCGAATGTTGGTCTCGCGCACCTGCTCAAGCAGGTCCACACGGCCGATGACCTCGTCAAGGCTCCTCGCGCCGAGGCTCGCGAGAATCTCGCGAATCTCGGTGGCAAGGAAGGTGAAGTAATTGATCACCATCTCGGTCGTACCCGTGAACTTCGCTCGCAGATCGTCGCGCTGGGTGGCGATACCGGTCGGACAGGTGTTCAGGTGACACTGCCGTGCCATATCACACCCCATCGCGACGAGGGCAGAGGTTCCGAAACCAAACTCTTCCGCTCCCAACATGGCCGCGATGACGACGTCGCGCCCGGTCTTCAGGCCGCCATCGGTCCGTAGGCGGACACGTCCTCGCAAGTCGTTCAACACCAGTACCTGCTGGGTTTCGGCGAGACCGAGCTCCCATGGGCACCCGGCGTTCTTGATCGAGGAGAGAGGAGATGCACCGGTGCCGCCGGAGTCGCCAGAGACGAGCACGTAGTCGGCGTACGCCTTCGTTACACCAGCCGCGATCGTGCCCACCCCAGCTTCTGACACGAGCTTGACGCCCACGTAGGCGCTGGGGTTGGCCTGCTTCAGGTCGTAGATGAGCTGGGCGAGGTCCTCGATGCTGTAAATGTCGTGGTGGGGCGGCGGCGAGATCAGCGGGATCCCGGGAATCGCGTGCCGCAGACGTGAGATGAAGGCGTTGACCTTGTGCTTCGGGAGCTGGCCGCCCTCACCGGGCTTGGAGCCCTGGGCGATCTTGATCTCCAGCTCCTGGGCCTGGGAGAGATACCAGGAGGTAACGCCGAAACGGGCGGATGCAACTTGCTTTATGCGGTTGTGGCCCCAGACGCCGTTCACCTGGTTGATGTACCAGTCCGGGTCCTCGCCGCCCTCGCCGCTGTTGCTCTTCGCGCCGATCTGGTTCATCGCGAGCGCCAAGGTACGAATGGCCTCGGGAGAGAGAGCGCCCAGGGACATGGCCGTCGAGTAGAAGCGGTGGTAGATCTTCTCGACCGGCTCCACCTCGTCGATCGGAATCGACTGTGAAGGCCTGAACGCCATCAGGTCCCGCAGGGTAGCAGGATCGTGCTTCCGGCTCAGCTCCACGTATTCCTGATACTTTCCGTAGTCGCCGGCGCCTTCAGTCGACTTGTGGAGAAGCTTCACCACGAACGGGTTGTAGCCGTGGTATTCGCCCTGTCCACGGAATCGAACGAACCCGAGGTCGGGTAGCCCGCGCTTCCCCGTGGGAGCGGTGGATTCGCCAAAGGCGGCGCTGTGACGGCCGAGGACGTCGTCTGCGATCTCCGACAGCCCGACACCGGCGAGGCGGCTCGGCGTGCCGTAGAAGTAGTGATCGACGATGTCGTGGTTGAGGCCGATGGCCTCGAAGATCTGCGCGCCGCGATATGCCGACAGCGCCGAGATACCCATCTTGGACATGATCTTCAGGAGGCCCGCCTCGACCGCTGCACGCAGGTTGTCGACGGACTGCTGCGGATCGAGGTCCTCCATGCCCTTCTGGCCGGCGAAGGTGCGGACGGTCTCGAAGGCGAGGTAGGGGTCGATCGCGCTGGCGCCGTAGCCGATGAGGCAGGCGAAATGGTGGATATCCCACGCGTCGCCAGTCTCAACAACGATATCCGTGCGCATGCGCAACCCTGCGCGGATCAAATGCTGGTGTACGGCGCTGGTTGCGAGGAGCATCGGGATCGGCGCGTGGTCCTTGTCCACACCGCGGTCCGACAGCACGATCAGGGCCTTGCCACGCCGCACGACATCCTCGGCCTCTGCACAGAGACGCTTCAATGCGATCTCGAGGGCGTCGCGCCCATCTGCCACGGGAAACAGGCAGGAGAGCACCTGCGTCTGCAGCTTGGATCCGTGCAGATGCTTTACGCGCTCAAGCTCGCCTTCCATGAGAATAGGGCTCGGGAACTCGACGAGCTCGGCATGCTCCTCCGTCTCCTCCAGGAGGCTGAGACGAGGGCCCGCATAGGTGTTCAGGCTCATGACGAGCTCTTCGCGGAGCGAGTCGATCGGCGGGTTCGTCACCTGGGCGAAGCGCTGCTTGAAGTAGGCGTAGAGCGGCCGCGCGTGCTGCGACAGGACCGTCAACGGTGTGTCGTCGCCCATGGACCAAACCGCGTCGTGGCCCTCGGCGCCCATCGGCTGCATCACGTAGATCAAGTCTTCGTTTGTGTATCCGAAGGCGCGCTGCATCTGGATGAGGTCGTGCCGCGCTTCGGCCGACCCGTTCGCCGCGATGGTGAAGCCGGAGCTGTGGAGGCGCAGCAGCTTGCGGCGCAGCCAGTAGCCGTACGGATTCTGCGAGGCGGCCCGGTGCTTCACTTCCCGGTTCCGGTACAGGCGCTGATGCGCGGTGTCGACCAAGAGCATCTCGCCAGGAGCGAGCCGCCCCTTCTCGACTACGTGCGCGTCGTCGATCTCGAAGACGCCGACCTCGGATGCGCTGACGACCAGGCCATCATCGGTGACCTTGTACCGGGAAGGGCGCAGGCCGTTTCGATCGAGACAGGCGCCGACAACGATGCCGTCGGAGAACGCGATCGCCGCTGGGCCATCCCAGGGCTCGATCAAGAGTGAGTGGTACTCGTAGAAGGCTCGGAGGTCCGGATCCATGTCCGGCATCTTCTCCCAGGCTTCTGGGACGAGCATCATCATGCCGTGAGAGGGGCTACGGCCCGACTGCGCGAGCAATTCGAGCGCATTGTCGAGTGACGCCGAGTCGCTTCCGGTCTCGTCGATTACGGGCTTCAGCAGCTCGGCGTTCTCGCCCCAACACTCGGCCTGCAGCTCCGCCTCGCGGGCGCGCATCCAGTTGCGGTTGCCCCAGAGGGTGTTGATCTCGCCGTTGTGCGCGAGCATGCGGAACGGCTGGGCAAGGAACCAGTTGGGGAAGGTGTTCGTGCTGTAGCGCTGATGGAAGACGACGATGGCCGACTCGAAGTCGGATTCGTGGAGATCCGGGTAGAACTCACCCATCTGCGGGGCAACAAACAGACCCTTGTAAACCACCGTGCGACATGAGAGGGAAGCGATGTAAATATCAGTGATGGACTCGAGAACGGCCGCCTTCTCAACGGTCTTGCGGATCAGGAATAGGCGGCGCTCTGCCTCTTCTTCCGTCAGGGTCGAAGGAAGTCCTACGAGGACCTGCTGAATGTCCGGCATCGTGGATCGCGCCTGGTCGCCGAGGGCGTCGGGGTTGACGGGGACGGGGCGCCATCCGAGGACTCGCGCACCGTGGCGCTCGACCGCTTGCTCGATGAGGGCGATGGAGCGATCGTGGCCCTTGCCCGCTTGGGGCAGGAAGATCATGCCGACGCCGAGCCGCCAGCCATCGGGGAGCCGCACGTGAAGGCGGTCCAACTCCCGGTCGAAGAGACGCTGGGGAATCTGGAGCAGTAGTCCGGCGCCATCGCCCGACTTGCCATCGGCCGATACGGCGCCGCGGTGGGTGACGTTGACGACCGAAAGAATGGCAGCTTCCACAAGCCCGTGAGTCCGCTCGCCGTCAATGTGGGCGACAAAGCCTACGCCACAGGCATCGTGCTCCATCCGCGGGTCATACAGGGGTGGAGTAAACGTGTTTGGCATGCGGCTACTGCCCATGTCTGTGCTCCTTCGGTCCGACTGGTTTGCACCTTGTCTGGTCGGCCGCCTCGTCATACAGCTTCAGCTAGGTCTTTGCTCCGCCCCCTTGCGGATGCTCGACGCCTGGACGTCTACTTCAGGAACTCTGGGCCGGAACCGGGCGCCAAGAGAAGCCTCTGCATGGCCCGGGCGCTGCATCGTCGCAGCAGGCCGTCGCGCGAGCGCGTTGGGATCGGTCTCAGCCGAAGCTGCGCCCGCTCGCCCATATGATAAAAATGCTGCACCCTTGTGTGCAGCTTGCTCCGGGTAACGGGAATTCGCCTGTCGATCGCGGCGGAGGCGTATGGGAGTCGAACCCACCCGCGACACCCTACAGTGCCGCGCAACGGTTTTGAAGACCGCGAGACCCACCGGGACCCGTCCGCCCCCAAAGCGCACGCCGGATCTGTGGCCGTCATTATACAAGAACGTAACGCCGGAGTTTGGCCGTGTTCGTCGGAGTTTGTAGGCTTGAGCTGCACATCCCTGCCGCCCGATCTCTTAAAGAGAAACGGGCCGTAGTGCAGTCCGTGACGTCGCGAATTCGAAACCAGTACCGCGTGTCGATCGCCGAGATCGAGGCGTTGGATACGTGGAACTTGGCGGTTCTCGGGATAGCCGTTGTGTCCAACGAAGCGGGGCACGCGCGTGAGGTCATCGACCACGTCGTGTCGTTTGTGGACCGAGTGCGGATGGACGCCGAAGCCGGGGCAGTCGACATCGATGTGATCGAGGCGCTGTGAGGAGGTTGCGGCGGGAGAGCAGGTTAGAATTGGTCGCTCCGTCTCTCTGAGCGTACAATTTTCGTACTCAAAACGCAGAAGGGACACTCGTGACCGGTTTCGTCTTGCCCCTCGACCCCATCATTGCCCAAATCGGGCCTCTCGTTCTCCGCTGGTACGGCCTCATGATCGGCCTCGGCATCGTAGCGGGAGTCTACGTCGGAGCCAAAGAGGCTGAGCGACGCGGCATTTCCATGGACGAGTCCATCAATATGGCTACCTGGGCAATCCCGGTTGCCTTCGTCTTCGCGCGTCTCTTCCACGTCATCGACCAGTTTCCCTACTACCTCGCCAACCCGATGAAGATCGTTGCGATCAACGAGGGGGGCATGGCGATCTGGGGAGGCATTCTCGGAGGAGTGCTGACGGGCGTCATATACGGAAGGATGCACAACCTCCCGGTCGGAAAACTCGCGGACGCCGCGGCGCCCGGGATGCTCCTCGGACAGGCCATCGGTCGGGTCGGGTGCTTCTTCAACGGCGACCACCAGGGGATACCGACCAACCTGCCCTGGGGAACCCAGTACATCAACTCGAATACCGTGGTCCCCGATTTTGGCGTGCCACGGCACCCAACACAGGTCTACGAAGCGCTCTACGACCTGGCGCTCTTCGGGGTCGTCTGGGCTCTGAGACGACACGTGGCAGTGGATGGCGTGCTCTTCTGGATTTACGCCAGCCTCTACTCCCTCGGCCGGTTCTGGATCTCGTTCCTCCGGCTGGATTCGAACTTCCTGTTTGGGCTAAAGGAAGCGCAGGTCATTAGCCTGATCGCGTTCATGATCGGCGTCCCCATGATCCTCTTCTTGCTGGGGAGGTCGCAGCGGGCAGCCAGCGTGCCACCGGTTCCTCCGGCCGCCGCTGCCGCGACTTGATTCGAAGCGGCCGAGGATCACGCGGGCAGGGTGGGCGAGGGGGTAGCGACTGACGTGGCGCTTGTGAAGGGCGTGCGGCTGGTGGCAGCCATCGTCATCGCGATCGGGCTGCCCGTCCTCCTACTAACAAACGCCGTGCGATCGGTGATGCTCGACGAGGGCTTTTACGTTTCTGAGTTCGCGAAGTACCGGGTCAGCTCAGTCACCGGGCTCTCCAACACAGAGCTGCAGCGCGTGGCGGGCGCGTTCATCACGTACTTCCAGTCGGATCCTGGCGACCTCAATCTATCGGTGACGACGAGCACGGCGGGAACGGTTCAGCTCTTTACCGACCGCGAGGTTCACCACATGCGTGACGTGCAGATTCTGATGCACCGTGTGCTGCAATTGTGGGCCTTGGCGCTGGTTGCAATGGCCGTCGCCGCGATCGCGATCATCGCGACGGGTCCGCGGACGTCCGCTCCAACCATCTTGCGCGCGACCGCGATCGGCGGAGGGACCGCCGTGTTGCTTGTAGGCGCGATGTCATTGGCGGCCGCGGTGGACTTCCAAGGGCTGTTTCTGCAGTTCCACTTCATGAGCTTTGCGAACGATCTCTGGCTGCTCGATCCCAGGAGAGATCGGCTCATCCAGCTCTTTCCGGAGGGGTATTTCTTCGACGCGGCGATGCGCATCGGCATCCAGACCGTAGGACTTGGATTGGCTGCGCTGGTCGCATCGGTGGGGCTACTCTTCGCCGTGAAGCGCCCTACCTGAGCTTTTGGCGTTGGCTTTTGAGCATCTTCCTAACGTTTTGGCACTGCCAGGGGTGGCCCTCACCCAGCCTCTCCCACTGCGGTGGGAGAGGAGCAAGACGCCGTCGCACTCCACGGCTCACACGAGCCAGGAGACGTGCAGGGTGGCCTCAAGGAGGCTGCGTAGGGCCGACAGGCCCACAAGCTCGACCACTGTTAGCCCGAATGCTACGAGCGCGTAGTGTTGGAGCTGCAACCATCCCTCAGCCTCGGCAGTGCCGTCCCACGCGAGCACGGCGAAGTGCGCGTTCACCAGCCAGAATGAAACGAGGACGCTGAGGGCGGCGACAACCGAGAGAAGCGTACTGGGGGTGAAGGGCAGTAACGAGATAACAGCAACACCAGCCATCACGAGCAGGCCCTTTCCCATTTCGGTCCAGGTCTCGAAGAACTGCACGTTCTGTCGAGCCTTCCACAGCGCCTGGCCGACGGCGGGGGCGATGAGAGCCGCCAATGCGAAGCCACAGAGAAGCCCTGTGATCAGGCGTAGGTCGTTCCGCGGGGCATAGAGTGGGCGCTGACGGTAATCCCAGAACAGCGCATTCACGCCATCGAGGGCCATCACCAGGATGAACGTCAGCAAGACGACGAGCTTCAACCCGCGGGGCAGCTTCGTTCGGTGCGACCAACCGCTGAGCCAACCGACGGCGACGGTGAGGGCGAAGCCGGCGAAGATACCGTACATGCGCGCCTCTAAGGCCATCACGTGGGAGGGGAAGCCCAGCGTGTGGGCGGGGCGCTGCGCACAGATGCCGCGGAGGATGGACATCATCCGCTCGTTCTCATTTCCTGGCATCAGGAGGAAAACCGCGATGGCGGCAATGGGGAGGGTGAAGCCGAACCCGACGGTGAGGGGTTTGATTCGGCTGTGGACATCGGCTTCGGTCAGGTTGAATAATCCCAGGCGCTGGAGCAGGGTCAAGATGCTATCGAAAATAGAGGCTCTCCTTATCGACCTCGATGGCGTCGTCTATCGTGGCGACGTGGCCATCCCTGGCGCCGCGGACGCAATTGCTGCTCTTGAAGGGCTCGGGATCAAGCACGCGTTCGTCACGAACAATGCGACGTTGACGCCGGAGCAGTTCGCTGAGAAGCTCGGGCGCATGGGCGTGCAGGCTGAACCTGCCGACGTGGTCACGAGCTCAGAGGCTACCGCGGAATATCTTCGCACTGTAGCAGGCGTTCACGCCACAGTGTCCATCATCGGCGAGGAAGGGCTGACGCACGCTCTGACGAGTCGTGGCTTCCAGATCGACGACGACCGCCCGACGTACGTGGTCGTCGGGCTCGATAGGCACATCACCTATCAGCGCCTTCTGTCGGCATGTCTTGCCATCCAACGCGGGGCCCAACTGATCGCCACCAATGCTGACCGATTTCTCCCCGTTGAGGCTGGTCGTGCGCCCGGAGCCGGCGCCATCCTCGCCGCCGTCATCGCCACGACCGACGCCCGGCCGATCATCGTCGGCAAGCCCGAGCCTACACTTCTACGAGTCGCTCTCGACCGCATGGGAGCCTCACTCGAGGGAGCGGCGATCGTCGGGGATCAGATCGAGTCCGACATTCGCGCGGGCCGCGCTGCTGGGATCACTACCATCCATCTTACGGAGGCACTTACGGAGACGGTGGTGAGTCCGGATGCTGAGGTTGTTCCGGACTACACCGTCAGAGACTTGGCCGAGCTCGTCGATCGCCTCCGGGACGGGACGCTGAACGAGCGTCGCGGGGCACGCCCTCACCCTAACCCTCTCCCAGAGGGAGAGGGGACACCTGCTCCCGAGGGAGAGGGGACACCTGCTCGGGGCCGGACCCCGACGGAAGAGCCATGACCAGACGCGAGCGCCGTCGACTCATCATTACCTTCGGCTCTTCTGTCGGCATCGCGATCCTCCTCACCGTGGCTCTCTGGAACGGGTGGCTCTCGACGCAGCAGGCCGCGGCCACGGACCATTTTTTTCAGGGCTGGACGAAGGGGGGCATGGCGGACGTCGCTCGAAACGTCGTGATCGTGGCAATAGACGATCCGACCATCGACAAGCTTGGCCGGGTCGGCAGTTGGCCCCGCCGCCACTACGTAGACGTGATCGACCAACTGAGCGCGGGGTTCGCGCGCGGGATCACCTTCGACATCGGCTTCCCCGATCCTAATGAGGACGATCCGATCGTGGCCGCAGCGCTCAGACGTTTCCTCGACGGCACCACAGAACAAGGGCAGCGGTCGGGGGGGCCAATCGGACGCCGCAGCGTCATCTCTCCTATCGTAGGTACTCCGAACTCGGCGCGAGCCCAAAAGTCCGGCGCCCCGACGGGGTATCCCGAGTCATTGCCGCCCGTGCCAACGTACGTCGAAGTCAGCACGGCGCTTGGGCACGCAAACGTGATTCCGGACGGCGACGGCGTGGTTCGAAAGACGCCACTGCTCATCCAGATCGGAGACCGACAGATACCCTCTCTCGCGCTGGCGTCGGCCGCCGCCTACACCAACACGGCTGGCCGTGGCTATGTGCTCGACGTGAACGCGCCGGGCGTTGCCGCCATGAATCGGTTCATCCCGACCGACAGCTTCTTTCACATGATCGTGAGCTACGCGGGGCCGCCCTCTCGGATGGCGGACCCAGCGCGGCAAACCTTCAAGACGGTCTCGTTCCTCGACGTGAAGGAGGGGCGGGTGGACCCGGCGATCTTCCGTGACAAGCTCGTCCTCGTGGGCGTGCTCGACGCGACCGGCTTCGCCGATGACTACCAGGTGCCTACGTCTTCCCGCGAGGGCAAGATGGCGGGGGTAGAGATCCACGCAAACGCCTTTGCCACGCTGGTGTCGGCTCAGTACTTTGCCGAGCAGCAGTTCCCGATAACCGTGGCGATCGTCTGGCTCATGTGTCTGCTTACTGGACTGATGGTCTACCGCCTGAGCATCATCGTGAGTGCGATAGGGGCAGCAGTCCTGGGCTTGGGCTACTACTTTGGCTCGATCTACTACGCTCAATACAGCTTCGACCAAATGGGCGTGGCGATCCCGAACCTCATCTACCCGCCAATCGCCATCCTGTTGACATTCGTGTACGTCACGATCTATCGAGTGGTGTTCGAGCAGGCGGAGGCACGGGCAACGCGCGGGGCGATGGGGAAGTACTTGTCGCCTTCGGTTCTGAGCGAGGTGATGCGGGACCCGGATCGTCTGCGCCTGGGCGGCGAAAAGCGAATCATGACCGCCCTCTTCACCGACATTCGGGGTTTCACGTCGATCTCGGAGAAGCTGGATCCGGAGACGCTCGTACAGATCCTCAACGAGTACCTGACGGTGATGACCGACATCGTGCACAAGTGGCAGGGCGTGCTCGACAAGTACATGGGCGACGCGATCATGGCCTGGTGGGGCGCCCCGACAGATCAGCCTGACCATGCCTATCGCGCATGCATGACGGCGATCGAAATGCGTGCTGCATTGCACGAGCTCCACGTGGGATGGGCGGCTCGGGATGTGCCAAAGCTCGAGATGGGCGTCGGCGTCAACACTGGCCCGATGGTCTACGGGAACACCGGGTCGAACGAGCGATTCGACTTCACCGTGTTGGGGGATGCCGTGAACCTGGCGTCGCGACTCGAGGGCGCGAACAAGGAGTACGGGTCGAACATCATCATCAGTGGCTCGACGCGGGAGCAGGTGCTGGACCGGGACTTGCTCTTCCGCTTTCTCGACTTCATCGAGGTCAAGGGGAAAACGGAGCCCGTGGAAATCTACGAGCTGATCGGCACAACCTCGAGCGTTCCCGCCGATGTGCCCGAGCTCATCTCGGCGTGGGAGACGGCGATCGCCCTGTACCGGACACAGGAGTTCTCCCTGGCCGAAGACGCGTTCCGCCGCATTGCGGAGATACGGCCAGACGACGGACCCACCGCGGTCTACACGACGCGGTGCGCGGACCTGCGCGCCAACCCGCCGGGCGCGGACTGGGACGGCGTGTTCGTGATGACGCACAAGTAGGGGCGGGGGATGACAGACTGACCTGCCAAGCGTCCGTGTTGGAAATGGTCCGGGCTGCCCTCACCCTACCCTCTCCCACTGCGGTGGGAGAGGAGGTACCGCCGACTGCGATGGGAGAGAGGTACGTCGGCTTTAGGGGCCTAGGCGGAGCGGGGTGCGTGTCGGAACGGGGGGCCCGGGGCGCGTCGGGGTGGGCGGCTGGAAGATCTGCTGCAGGGGCGTCGGCAGTCGAACCACGGTGCCGAGAAGGAATGGCGTGGAGGTCGGCCGAGGCGTCTCCGTGACCGACGGTGTGAGGGTGATCGTCGGCGTCTCCGTGATCGTCGGGGTCAACGTGATGGTCGGGGTGAGCGTGACGAGCGTCCATACGTTCAACGGAGTGCGTCGCGCTTCGGACTCGGCCTGGTTGAGCACTGAAGCATAGCGGTTGTTGCGCCCGAGCGGAGCGACCTTTGCGAGCCCCTCGCGCAGCAGCACCTCATTGATCATGACACCGTCCACGTAGACGTATCGGAGCATTGCTCCCGACGCGTCTACATCCGCTACGTCCGCTTCGATCTCAACCTGCTTGCCTTCGACAAGCTCCACATTTCGCTCAGCCGCCTCGCGTCCGAACGGCTCGAGTGGCCTGTTGAACATGCCCGCGCCGGGGGTATTGACGCCGATGTACCGAACCGAGTTGCCACCATCGATCAGGATCGTGTTCCCGTCCCACACGCGACGGACCGTCGCATAGGTGCGCCCGGGGTTGGGGGTGCCTGTGGGCACGGTCGTGGCGGTCGGTGGGACAGGCGACGGCGTTGGGGTTCGCGTGACCGGGAAGGACTGAGCACGGCGATTTTCCACGTCGCGCAGGATCTGCTGGGTGACCGGTGGGCCGCTCATCAGACATCCTGAGGCGGAGAGGACGATGGCGAGAATGCTCCCCCACAAGGCTACCGTGCGCAGCATGACAACCCGAGGAGCGCGCCCTCGCCCCAACCCTCTCCCTATGGGAGAGGGAGTAGCCGCCCTCACCCCAACCCTCTCCCATAGGGAGAGGGGGAGACTCCGCGCCCTCTCCCAGAGGGAGAGGGAGGAGAAGGCTGCCCTCGTCAAGAGGGGGAGACCTGCGTGGCCCACTAGCGTGCGTGGCCCATTAGCGTTGGCTCCCGATCAGGGCGGCGAATGCGAATGCATTGTTCGCGACGTGGGCGAAGATCGGTGCGATGATGGTGCCGGTGCGCCTGTACGAGTAGGCCAAGATCAGGCCCGTGCCGAAAATGGCCACGAAGAGCGCGGGTAAGCCGTGAATGAGGGAGAAGGCTAACGAGGTCGCAACGTACGCCGTGATCGTGCCCTTCGACCGCAGGTACGCGTTGAACACATATCCGCGAAAGAACAGCTCCTCCACCGTCGGAGCAAGAACGGCGATCGCGAATAGCGCCACGGCGACCTGTTCGAAGGGACGTCCGATCAGCCAACGCAGGTTTTCGGCCTGGGGCTGCTCGATTCCGAGGGCAGTCAGGACAAGCCCGTTCAGTGCCCCGAAAACCAGAAGCGCTACCGCCGTGACGATGCCACCATTCACCCCCGGGACGACGTACCGTAGGCCGATACCCAGGTTCTCCCGCGTGAGGAGCCCTGATCGGACTCCCTGCAAGTACACCATGACGAGCAGAGTTCCGTAGAACGTCGCCGCCAAGGTCGTGAGGATGCTCGACTGATCGGCGCCGCTGGCTCCCGCGACACGAAGGAACCCGATACCGATGAGCCCGCCGATGACGAGCGCCAACACGGTCGTTCCTATCACCGATCGGTGCGAGCCGATCGGTACATAGGGCGAGCCGCCGAGCCACCCAAATAGAAGTCCGCCAAAGGCCGCGCACGCACCGCCACCTCCGAGTACGACTGCAAGGACGGCTACCTGCCCGAGGATGGGCCCCGAAACGAGGAACGGAAGCGCCGAAGCACCAACGAATGTGATGCCCGCGAGGAGGACGAGTCCGATGGCAAGGAGCGCCAGACCCAACACTGCCGCGGTGATGAGGACCCACGCGAGGTTTCGGGGGCGCGGCTGGGTTTGCAGCGAGTCCGAAGAGCTCTGGTCGACGGTCATGAGGAAGCTGGACGGATGATCATTCTGTCGCCTTAGTCGCCGAGGGGGATTGGATGCTTCGGGCCACGCGAGACATGGGATGACCTTTGGCTTGCAGATCCCACGTGTGGAACCAGCCGAAGGGCGGACGCTGGACGGCGAGTTCTTGCCCACGAAGCTCGCTTGCCACTGAATCGAGGATTTCGAGAGCCACAGCGGGAGGGCACGGCTCTGCGAACAGGTGGGCGAAGGGCAACACCATGATCTCTCGGGCTTTGAGCTGACCGGCGAGACGAGCGATCTCGCGGGCGGCGCCGGCGGCTATCCCGTCTGGATCATCCGCGTCGGCGGCTTCAGCGCTTGCGAGGACGAGGATCCCCTCGTCGATGTGAGTGCTGGGCGCGGCCGGCGTCTCGACGAGCGAGGATCGCCCCTTCTCAGTGACGGTGCAAGTGAACGAATCGACGTGGAACATCAGGAGCCGCATGTTGGATAAGACACCTCAGGGAAGGCTCCCAGAGGGAGAGGGGAGTGTGTCGAGAGAGGAATCCTTCGCCCGCTGAATCTCTTCCTCGAAGGAAGACAGGTCGCCGAACGCCCGGTACACGGAGGCGAATCGAATGTAGGCCACGTGATCCAGCGCCTGGAGCTTGTTCATGACCATCTCGCCGACGACGGCGTGGTGGACCTCCTGCCCCTCTTGCCTGCGGAGATCCGCCTCGATCTCGGTGACGAGCTGCTCGATCGCAGCGGCGCTCACGGGACGCTTCGCGCATGCTTTGGTGATACCGGATCGGAGCTTACTCGCGCTGAACTCCTCGCGCCGACCGTCTTTCTTCACGACCACAAGGCTGGCAACTTCCGCCCGCTCGTAGGTGGTGAAGCGCGCGCCACAACTGGAGCATCGCCGCCGGCGGCGCGTGACGCTCAAGTCCTCGGAGTCACGCTTGTCCAGCACTTTCGTCGTTGGCATGGAGCAAAAAGGGCACTTCATAACTTCTGGGTGATACTAGGCGGTCGGCTCCGGGCATGTCAAGAATACGGAGAGACCCGGGATGCCCTCACCTTACCCTCTCCCACCGCGGTGGGAGAGGAGGTAGCGATCGTGTGGCACAATGATGGCAACGGACCCACCCACCGGACCAATTTTGACTTCCGGCGGGTGTTGTCGCGCTCAAAACTACACGTGGAGTGAATATGGCGAAGTCCCCCCTGCGAGTGATTCTTCTCGGCGGGGTCGGGGAGATTGGCAAGAACGCCACCCTCTTCGAATACGAAGGAAGCTTTCTTTTGGTCGATGCAGGTGTCAAGTTCCCCGAAGACGACATGCTGGGAATCGACCTCGTCATCCCAAACTTCGAGTACGTTGTCGAGCACGCGGATGCGCTTCGAGCGATCGTACTGACGCACGCCCACGAGGACCACATCGGAGCGCTACCGTTCCTGATCCGACAGTTGCCCGCGGCTGAACCAACCGTGCTCGTGGGGGCGCCGCTGACTCTTGGGCTGGTCGACGTGAAGCTCGCGGAGCACGGGTTGCGCGATCGCGTGGTGTACCACGAGATCGAGCCGACGGAGCGCCACGAGTTTGGCCCTTTCGCCGTGGAGTTCATTCACGTCAACCACAGCGTGCCGGACGCTGTCGCACTCGCCATCCGGTGCGGCGCAGGCACCATCCTTCACACGGGCGACTTCAAGTTCGACCCAACGCCCATCGACGAGAATCCGGCGGACACGCAGCGGCTCGTCGAGCTCGGGCGGGAGGGGGTGCTCGCCCTCCTGTGCGACACCACGCGCGTGGAGGAGCCTGGACGGACCCCCTCGGAGCGGCTCGTCGGGGAATCCCTCACACGCATCATCGAGCGGGCTCCAGGTCGCGTCATCCTGGCGACGTTCGCCTCAAACATTACCCGTCTACGTCAAGTTATGGTCGCCGCCCAACAAGTGGGCCGACGCGTGGCAATTACTGGCCGCAGCCTGGTGCGCAACATGGAGGTGGCCCACGAGATGGGCTACGCCCCCGAGCTGCACGACGTGCTCGTGGACTTGAAGGACGTGCGCAACCTGCCCGCGAACGAGACGGTGCTTCTTACGACGGGAAGCCAGGGAGAGCCGGCATCAGCCCTTGCGCGCATGGCGGTCGACGATCACCGAGACATCAAGATCGCGCAAGGGGACACCGTGATCCTCTCGGCGACGCCGATTCCCGGCAACGAGCTCACCGTCGCACGGACGATCAACAACCTCTACCGGCGCGGGGCCGAGGTCGTGACCCGCCGCCGTGGGACCGATACCGAGAACATCCACGTGTCTGGACACGCTAGCCGCGAGGAGATCCGCGACATGATCGGGTTTGTGCGACCGCAGTATTGCGTGCCGCTACACGGTGAATACCGGATGCTTCTTCAGTTCCGCGGTCTTGCGCGCGAGATGGGTCTCGCCGATGACCACATCATCATCACGGACATCGGCGACGTCGTGGAGTTTGCGGAGACCGGCGCACGAAAGGCCGGGACTGTGCCAGCAGGGACGGTCCTGGTGGATGGACTGACACTCGGCGTGACCCACGCGGTGCTTCGCGACCGGCATCGGCTGGCGGAAGAGGGTGTGCTGGTCGTGACGATCGTGATCGAGGTGGAATCCGGCCGCATCGTGGCTGGCCCCGACTTCATCGCGCGGGGCGTCTTTGGTGAGGATGGCCAGGAAGAGGACCTGATGGGAGAGGCGCGGCGGCGTGTGCTTCGCGCTCTGGGTCGCATCCAGGGCGAGCCGGAGCACAGCGTCATCGTTCAGAAGATCCGTGAGGTCATCGAAGGTTACCTCTACTACCACACGAAGCGGCGACCGATGATTCTTCCGATCATCACTGAGGTGTAGTCTGCGGTGGGAGAGGAGGGTCCCTACGGCCGGATGTTGATCGTGCCTAGCACGACGGGGTCTGATATTCGCGCGACTGAGCGACGGCCATCGGCGGCAGAGCTGGCCTCGTATACCACGGCCCTGAGCCCATAGGCGCCCGATTTGGCATCCGACGGGATCAGAATCGCCGCCCGATATTCCAGGGCACCGGCGGCGCTGGCCAACGGGCCATCCCAGTGCCACACACTTCGTCCGTCGGGATCGAGAAGCTCGGCCGACAGGCGCGTCCACGACTGCGGGCTCGACTGACGGGACGCCGGCTGGGCGCGAACACGCAGACGGAGCTCGTCGGCGGGTCGGACGGCCCATCGATCGAGCGCCACCGAGACGACGCGTAGATCGAGGGCTCCTGCATCCACGGAGCGCTGCTGGAGAGCCCCACCAGCGCCTAGGTCTGTCAGGTAGGGACGTAGCAGCGCCTTCTCGAACGGAATGACCGGCCGGGGATAGGCGTGGGTGTCGAGCCACTCAGCCACTACCCCGTTGGGGTCGGCCGCGTCGGTGGCCGAATCGACGACCCAAAGCCGCGGATGGATGGAGGAGACGCGCTCCAGCCAACCGATCGACTCGCTGGGGTCGAGGGGAACCGTCGATGCGATAACGACGCCGGGCGGCAGACCCCAACCGTAGCGCTGATAGAGCAGATTCTGCCACGGGCCGTTGAGCACAATGCCGTCGTCTGGTCGCACCTCGGCACGGAGAGCTGCTAGAGCGTGGCCGTAATCGCTCCTCGTGTAGCCGGCATAGAACGGGGCGAGAAAGACGGCGCAGATGGCAACGTACCCTCCAAGACCCGCGGCAACCCAGCGCCAGGGGAAAGCCACAGCCGAGATGCCGACGAGCACGGCGAGGAACGGTGTGGCCAGGGTGACGAATCGGGGCGCATAGGGACGACCAAGAATCATGAGCAGCGGGACTGCCACGCTGACCAGGACGAAACCCCAAAAGGCGATGGCGGCCATGGCCGAGGCGCTCATGCCAATTGCCCCGGATTCTCGTTCGTCTCCGGCCTTCGGACCCATAGCGCCATGCCCTGAACGCAGACGCTTGGCGCCCCAAGCGCAGCCGAGGAGCACGACGACCACTATCATCCCCGCCCAGACGGCGTGCCCCGGCGCGGCCAATGGTCCGGTGAGCGAAGCGCCGAAGCTGACTAAGATCGTGCTTCCGAGGGCTCCCAGGTCGACGGCACGCGGGTAGGCCGCGGTGAGGCTGGTACGGAGGCCTGGCGCGGCCAGGAGCCATGCCAGGGCTGCGAACGAGACACCCGCCAGGAGGATTCCCAACCAAAGCCGGGAGGCTCCCCTCACCCCCACCCTCTCCCCGCTACGGCGGAGCGAGGGAGCTATCGCGGCAATCTCGGCTCTGGCGCGAGTGCGCAGAGCCCCAAAGACCGCACCTACCACGCCGAACAGCGCATAGTAGTGCGTAGCCAGGGCCAACAAGCTCAGGATGAGTGGAGCGATAAAGCGGCGACCACGGTTTCCTATCGAGCCACCACGCGGCGCATGGAAAGAAAGCGGAACTAAACTCACCACCAGTCCGGACATCAGCAGCGACAAGAGCGAGTACATTCGGGCGTCACGGCTCTCGAACACCTGGAGCGGCGAGAGCGCAACCACGAGGGCCGCAACGGCGCCTCCCCGGGGCCCAGCCACACGCGCGACGCCAGCACCAACGACGAGGATGGTGAGCGTGCCGGGCACGACGGCGAACAGCCGCATGGCGGTTTCCGACGGCCCGAAGATCCCTAGCCAACCATGGAACAACAAGTAGAAGAGGGGCGGGTGCTCGAAGGGGGCTCGCACGAGGTATGCGAGCATTGCCAGCGGCTCCATGGCGCCTATGAAGGAGCTCGCCTGCTCGTCAAAATCGAGATCCCCGAGATCGCCGATCCGCCACAGACGGAGCGCCAACCCGAGAAGGGTCACGGCGCCGATCCATAGCACAGCTAGTCCGATCCGTCGTGACCCGTAAGTGACGGCCTTCGCGGGGACCTCTTTCCACTCTTCAACCATCTCATTGATCGGCGCCTCGTGCTTCGCCGCTCGTTTCGGGGCTCGCCGTTCGTCTCGAGGCGTCGAAGGCGGACGAGGGCATCCTCGAGCAGACGACGATTTGCCGCGACCAGATCCGCCAGCAGCCCGATCAGGAGGATTTGAAATCCGACGATGAGGAGCGCGGCCGAAAGCACGAGCGATTGGATGTGTCCACCGCCACCCTCGGTCACGTAGAAGTAGAGGAAGCGCGCCACGCCAGCGCCTCCGGCTGCCAGGAGCAGCACCCCCGCCGCGAAGAACAGGCCGAGCGGTCGATACGTCGCGTAAGCTCGCAGGAGGGTGGCGGACGAATGCCAGAGGTAATGAGGAAGGCTTCGCATGAGGCGCGACCGCCGCGCGACCGGGCGCGCGTGAATGGGTACGGATACAACCCGAAGATGGTGCGCTCCGGCCTGGATGAGGGTCTCCAACGTGTAGCTGAAGTCCGATAACACATTCAGGCCGAGGGCCGCCTCCCGGCTGAAGGCACGATAGCCGCTGGGTGCGTCCGCAACGTCGGTTCGCGACGCTACGCGAACCAGGCGAGAGCCCAGTCGCTGTAACAAGCGTTTCCCTAGGGAAAAGTGGGCGGCGCTGCCGGGTTGTCGATCCCCAACAACGACATCGGCTTCGCCGGCAAGGATCGGGGCGATGAGCCGAGGGATCTCCGTCTGATCGTACTGGTTATCGCCGTCGGTGTTGACGATGATGTCGGCCCCCATGGCGAGGGCGCGATCGATCCCGCTGCGGAATGCTGAAGCAAGTCCGCGATTGGCCGGATGTCGCACGACTTCGTCCGCGCCACTCCGCCACGCCACCTCCCCGGTACCGTCCACGGATCCATCGTCGATGACGACGATCTGGACACAATCGATCCCCGGAATGTGCCGAGGAACGTCTCGGAGCACCTCGGGAAGGTGGTCCGCCTCGTTGTAACAGGGGATCTGAACGACGAGCTTCAGTGCTCTATGCCTCTACCACTGGCCGAAGCTCCTCCACTCCTGGAATCGATTCTCGCCAGACAAGCACTCTGCAAGCGTTCGCATAGCAGTGCCCAGTTCTTCTGGGTTGTACAGGAGGCATTCAACAAGCGCCCACCATGCCTGTTGCCACTGGGCCGCGATCACCATCATGCCCGGATAGAGGTCCTCCTGGACCATCTGCTCAGCCTCAAGCTCAGCAAGTAATCCCTCTGCCCTCGCAGCTGCGTCGCACAATTCCACGACACAAGCGGCGCAGGCCCCTTTGTATCCGATGGCGCTACGATCGGAATCCTCATCAGCCACGGGCCTTCAGCCGTTGGAAGACTCGGTGCGTCGGCTGCAGCCCGAGCTCGATAGAGATGCGGTTTCCTTTCTTCACCATCGCCGCGGCGGCGTCGAGCACTTCGCGTCCCATCGCTGTCAGTTCCAGGCGTCGCTGCTGCCCTTCCGGCTTGTCTTCGCGCAAGAGTCCCAACAGCGTCATCAGATCAATGCACAGGCCCATCTGTCTGTTGGATGGCCTCTCGAGCGTCGCCGGCCAGTCCGCAAGCAACGCATCCTCTAGCTCCTCGCGCGTTCGGCATCCGCCCGCAAGCTCCATACCCACATGGGCGGCAATCGGGTCTGCCAAGAATAGGCCCGGACGAGCCAGTCCCCAGTTCTTCTCCGCCTTCGCGCCCGCTACGCCTGCCATCGTTCTTCTTTCCATCTGCGTTTCCTTCATTCTACTCAGGCGGGCCCTCACCCTAACCCTCTCCCAGAGGGAGAGGGGACTTGCGCGACCTGCCCTCTCCCAGAGAAGGAGGGGACTGTGGGATTACTGAGAGGGCCGCTCCACCGTGTGGTGGAGCGGCCCTCCGCTCTGCAGTCGTGAGGTCGTTAGCGGACTAGCGCGACCGACCCGTGTTGTACTGCACGTTGTAGGCACCAGCCGCGTCGTGGTCGGTCACGGTGTAATCCACCGTGTTGGCCACGCCGACGACGTAGTTGCCCGAAGACATGATGCGCATCGTTCCACGGAACGTCTCTCCGAGCTGTGCATCGTACAGCGGGAAGAGCGTGTGGATCCCGAACGGCGGGATGGTGAACCGCTGG
>Ga0080064_1000770_pt1 | contig 76536 bp, 69 predicted proteins | sample Subgrocontami54m_FD_69260 | JGI IMG/M metagenome (GOLD analysis project Ga0080064, IMG submission 69260) | Subsurface groundwater microbial communities from S. Glens Falls, New York, USA - GMW46 contaminated, 5.4 m (SPADES assembly) (version 2) ...
GAGATCGATCAGGCGCGTCTGCTGACGCTCTACGCCGCCTGGAAGATGGACACGGTCGGCAAGAAAGAGGCGCGCCAGGAAATCTCCATGATCAAGGTCGTGGCCGCCAACGTCGTGATGCAGGTGCTCGACCGCGCCATCCAGGTGCACGGTGCCCTGGGCGTGTCCGACGACATCCCATTGGCGCGGCTGTGGCGCGATCTGCGCATGCTGCGGCTCGCCGATGGCCCCGACGAGGTCCACAAGGCCGTGATCGCGCGGCGCGAGCTGTCGCGCTTTACGTGAGCCCATCGTTGCTGGTCCCCCGAGCCCTGTGCTAACCCTACCCGGCTAATCCTGCGGAGGACTATTGGCTCGCGACGACCTCATCCAGATCAAGGGAACCATCAGCGAAGCGCTCGCCGGCGGCAAGCCCCTGCCGCTGCCGCCGCGCGCGCGACCCGGAGCGCAGATCGACGGCTTCGAGGTCCTGGAGGTGCTGCACGAGTCGCGCGCCACCTTGCTCTACAAGGTACGCCAGCGCTCGACTGGGCGCCTGTGGGCGATGAAGACCCTGCAACCGGGCCTGGCGGGTGACGCCGAGCAGGGTGCCGCGCTGCTCGCCGAGGAGTGGCTGGGGCGGCGGGTGGTGTCGCACTACTTTCCACAGCTGCTGCCGCTCGCGCCCGAGGAGCGCAACCATCTCTACTACGTGATGAGCTACCACGAGGGCGCGACCTTGCAGGCCCGGCTCGACCGGGGCGAGCATTTTTCCACCGCGGATGCGGTGTCGCTCGGCATCCGCCTCGTGAAAGGGCTCGCGGCGCTGCACCGGCTCGATGTCCTGCATTGCGACATCAAGCCCGCCAATCTGCACCTGGGTGCCGACGACAAGCTGCGCATCCTCGACCTCGGCGTGGCGAAGAACGGCGCCGCGGAGCGCGAGCCGGTGGAAGGCGTCCCGGGGACGCCCAGCTTCATGGCCCCGGAGTTGCTCGCGGGGGAGCCCGCCAGCGTGCAAAGCGACCTGTACGCGGCCGGGGTAACGCTCTATCACCTGCTCGCCCGGCGCTACCCGTACGGGGAGATCGAGCCGTTCCAGCGGCCGCGCTTCGGCGAGCCGGTGCCCGCCTCACGCTACCGGCCCGACATCCCGCGCTGGCTCGACCTGCTGCTTCTCAAGACGCTGGCGCGGGACAGGAAGCTGCGTTTCGAAACCGCCGAGGAGCTGCTGGTGGCGCTGGAGCACGGCGAGCACAAGCCGCTGCTGCCGCTGCCGCGCACGCCCCTGCTGGCGCGCGAAGGCTCGCTGCCCTGGCGCTCGCTCGCGATCGTGCTGCTGGTGGTGAACCTGCTGCTCATCTACCTGCTGCTGGCGCGCTGACTCGCGGTGCAGGCCGCGCCGCAGTGCACCGTTGCAGTGCCCGCGCCCAGGGCGGCGCGGCGGCGCGCCGCGCGCCGGCCCTTGATCCCCCTGGATTTCCGTTTTTGGCCGCGGTGGCACGGCTATTGCAGCTCCTGCCGCTTTAACCTAACCGCTTGCGGAACGCGACGATGAAAAAAATGAAACTGGTGCTGGTCGGCAACGGCATGGCGGGCGTGCGCACGCTCGAGGAGCTGTTGAAGATCGCGCCTGACCTGTACGACATCGCGGTGTTCGGCGCCGAGCCCCATCCCAACTACAACCGCATCCTGCTCTCGCCGGTGCTGGCCGGCGAGATGACGCTCCAGGACATCATGCTCAACGATGCCTCCTGGTACGCGAACAACGGCATCCGGCTGCACCTGGACAAGAAGGTCGTCCGCATCGACCGCCGCACGCGCCAGGTCGTCGCCGAGGACGGCACGGCCGAGGATTACGACCGGCTGCTGCTTGCGACGGGATCGAATCCTTTCATGCTGCCGATTCCCGGCGCGGACTTGGAGGGCGTGATCACCTATCGCGACATCCACGACACCAACGCCATGATCGAGGCGGCTTCGAAGCACAAGCATGCCGTGGTGATTGGCGGCGGTCTGCTCGGCCTGGAGGCGGCTAATGGGCTGAAGCTGCGCGGCATGAACGTCACCGTGGTTCACCTCATGGAGTGGCTGATGGAGCGGCAGCTCGACCGTACCGCGGCCGGCATGCTGCAGAAGTCGCTGGAAGCGAAGGGCCTGCAATTCCTGCTCCAGACCCAGACCGCCGAGATCGTGGCCCACCCCGGCGAGGGCCGCGTTAAAGGCGTGCGGTTCAAGGATGGCAGCGAGCTCGCGGCGGACCTTGTTGTGATGGCGGTCGGCATCCGGCCGAACGAGGAGCTGGCAAAGTCAGCCGGGCTGCACTGCCACGCCGGAAGAGGCGGGGGCATTGTCGTCAACGACACGCTGCAGACCTACGACCCGCGCATCTACGCGGTGGGCGAATGCGTCTCGCATCGGGGCGCTGCCTACGGCCTGGTGGCACCGCTGTTCGACATGGCGAAGGTTTGCGCCAACCATCTCGCGCGGCTCGGCATCGGCCGCTACGAGGGCTCGGTCGTGTTCACCAAGTTGAAAGTCACCGGCGTGGATCTGTTCTCGGCCGGGGATTTCCACGGCGGCGAAGGCACCGAGGACATCGTGCTGCATGACCCGGTGGGCGGCGTGTACAAGCGCCTGGTCATCAAGGACGAGAAGATAGTCGGCGGTGTGCTCTACGGCGATACGGTGGACGGGAACTGGTACTTCCAGTTGCTGCGCGACCGCAAGAGCATTGCGGAAATCCGCGACCATCTCATGTTCGGACAGTCCGGCCTGGGCAACACCGGCCACCAGGGCCAGAGCAAGGCCGCCGGCATGGCCGACGACATGGAAGTGTGCGGCTGCAACGGCGTGTGCAAGGGCGTCATCGTCAAGGCCATCAAGGAGAAGGGGCTGTTCTCGCTTGAAGAGGTGCGAAAGCACACCAAGGCCTCGTCCTCCTGCGGCTCGTGCACCGGGCTGGTCGAGCAGATCCTCGCCTCCACCGTGGGCGGCGCGTACGCGCCCCAGGCGGCCCTCACCAAGCCGATGTGCGGCTGCACCGAGCATACCCATGAGGAGGTGCGCAGGGTGATCCGCGAGGAACATCTGCTCGCGATCCCCGAGGTGATGCATTTCATGGAGTGGCGTACCCCCGATGGCTGCTCGTCGTGCCGCCCCGCACTGAACTACTACCTGCTGTCCACCTGGCCGCACGAGGCGAAGGACGATCCGCAGTCGCGCTTCATCAACGAGCGCGCCCACGCCAACATCCAGAAGGACGGCACCTATTCGGTGGTGCCGCGCATGTTCGGCGGGGTCACCGACGCCAGCCAGTTGCGGCGCATCGCCGACGTGGTGGACAAGTACAACATTCCGACCGTCAAGGTCACCGGTGGCCAGCGCATCGACCTGCTTGGGGTGAACAAGCAGGATCTGCCCGCAGTGTGGGCCGATCTCGCCATGCCTTCCGGGCATGCGTACGCCAAGGCGCTGCGCACGGTGAAGACCTGCGTGGGCAGCGAATGGTGCCGCTTCGGCGTGCAGGACTCGACGCAAATGGGCATCGACCTGGAAAAGACGTTCTGGAAGATATCCACGCCGCACAAGGTGAAGATGGCCGTGTCGGGGTGCCCGCGCAACTGCGCCGAATCGGGCATCAAGGACGTGGGCGTGATCGGCGTCGACTCGGGATGGGAGATTTACGTCGCCGGCAACGGCGGCATCAAGACCGAAGTCGCGCAATTTCTGTGCAAGGTGAAGACGCCCGAGGAGGTGATCGAATATACCGGCGCCTTCATCCAGCTCTACCGCGAGCAGGCGCGCTACCTGGACCGCACGGTGCACTGGGTGCAGCGGGCAGGACTCCAGTACGTGAAGCAGCGCGTGGTCGAAGATGCGGAGAATCGCAAGGCGCTGCACGAGCGCCTGATGTACGCGCTGCAGGGCGAAAAGGATCCCTGGGCCGAGCGCGCCAGGGGCGCCGCGCGGCACGAATTCGAGGCATTGACGGCATGAGCGCGGTGGTGATTCCGCCGCTGCCGCCGGGACGTTGCGAGGGCGGCGGCAATACCATGGAGTGGAAGCGTGTCTCCTCACTTGAGGAGATTCCGCGCCTCGGAGCACGCGTGGCCAAAAGCCGGCACGGCGACATCGCCGTATTCCGCACCGCCGCGGACGAAGTGTTCGCGCTGCTTGACCGCTGCCCGCACCAGGGTGGGCCGCTGTCGCAGGGAATCGTGTTCGGACGGCAGGTGGCGTGTCCTTTGCACAACTGGAGCATCGGCCTCGCGGACGGGCAGGCCGTCGCGCCCGACGCCGGTTGCGCCGCGCGATTCGCAGTGAAGCTCGAGGACGGCTTTGTCTACCTGAAGCTGTAACGTGCCGTACCAGCGCGGGCTACTGACTGACCATCGGCGGGCGCGCGGTGGTCATTGCACGCCGCTCGCGGCCAGGATTGGCCGCGCCGCTTGCCGCTAGCATGGCCCGCCGGCGGCGCGCACTTCCTCGAATACCCGCTGCGGCGACAGATCGTTCATGCACTTGAAGTGGCCGAGCGGACATTCGCGCTGGTAACAGGGGCTGCAGGGCAGTCCATCGATTTTCACGATGCGGGCAAGGGGACTGAGCGGGGGGGTGTGCTCGGAGCTGGACGAGCCGTACAGCGCCACCACCGGGCGGCCGAGCGCCGCGGCCACGTGCATCAGTCCCGAGTCGTTGCTCACTACCACGCGCGCCAGTGACATCAGATCGATGCAACTGGCAAGATCGGTCTTGCCGCACAGGTTGATGATATCTGCCCCGGCTTCACCCGCGATTGCGTCGGCGGCCGGCCGGTCTCTGGCCGAGCCGATCAGCCACACCGCATGGCCCTTGGCCGCGAGCCGGCCCGCCAGCTGCGCGAAGTGCATCACCGGCCAGCGCTTTGCCGGGCCGAATTCCGCCCCGGGGCACAGCACGATGATGGAGCGGCGCCGGTCGAGGCCGAGCCGGCTTACGCTGATCAGCAGATTGGCCTGATCAACTGTCAGCCGCGATCCGGCAAGCGGCCGCCGCACCTGCGATCCGGGCTCTTCGGCAAGCAGGGCATAGCGCTCGGCCATCAGGGGCAATGCTTTCCTGTCGAGGCGGTGCACCAGATTCAACAGACCGTAGCGCGTCTCGCCGACGAAACCGGCGCGCAGCGGTATGTCGGCAAAGAACGGGATCAGCGCCGACTTGAACGAGTTCGGCAGCACCACCGCCTCGTCGTAGCCACGTCCGCGCAGCGCGCGTCCGAAACGCCAGCGTTCGCGCAGGCGCAATTGTCCATGGTCAAACGGCGATTCGATCACCGCGGTGATTTCCGGCATGCGTTCAAGCAGCGGGGCGGTCCAGCGGGTGGCCAGCGCATCCAGGGTCACACCGGGCAGCCGCTGCATCAGCCGCGCAAACAACGGCTGCGCGAGGAGGGTATCGCCGATCCAGTTCGGCGCGACGATCAGGATACGGGGCACGGGAAAACCTCCGGCAGCCTCTGGCGCGCCCCGCGACTCCTAGTGCCCCTGGGGCGGGACGCCCTTGTAGATGTAACGAGTGCTGCAATAGGGGCACAGAATGCTGCCTTCGATCGCGACATCGAGGAACACCCGCGGGTGCATCATCCAGACAGGGCTGCCCGGCGGCGGGCAATGCAGCGGCAGGTCATGCTGCGTGACATCCACCACGCGGCTTGTTATTCCCGTGTCGGCCATTACGATGCCGCCTTGACGCGCGTTCTGGCAGCCTTCCTTTCACCGACCGGGGTCAGCCAGTCCTTGTGCCTGGCGACCTTGCCGGCGACCACGTCGAAGAACAGCTCCTGCAGCCTGGCGGTGATCGGGCCACGCTTGCCGGCGCCGATCTGGCGCCCGTCAAGTTCGCGTATCGGCGTGACTTCCGCGGCGGTGCCGGTGAAGAACGCCTCGTCGGCGATGTACACGTCGTCGCGCGTCATGCGGCGCGAGATCACTTCGTAGCCGAGTTCGCGTGCCAGGGTGATGATCGAGCCGCGGGTGATGCCGACCAGCGCCGAGGCGATCTCCGGTTCGTAGATACTGCCGTCCTTGACGATGAACAGGTTCTCGCCCGCGCCTTCGGCGACAAAACCGTCCACGTCCAGCAGCAACGCCTCGTCGTAGCCATGTTCGGTCGCCTCCATGTTCGCCAGGATCGAATTGGCGTAGGTGGCGGAGAACTTGGCCCGCGCCATGGTGACGTTGACGTGATGGCGCGCGAATGACGAAGTCTTGACGCGGATGCCCTTCTCCAGCCCGTCCGCGCCGAGATAGGCGCCCCAGGGCCAGGCCGCGATGGCGACGTGCACCTGCGCGCCCTTGGGCGACACACCCATTTTTTCCGAGCCGTAGAAGGCAATCGGGCGCAGGTAGCAGGACTCGAGCTTGTTGGCGCGCACCACTTCCTTGTGCGCCTCGAGCAGCACTTCGCGCTCGTAGGGCATCTTCATCATGTAGATCTTGGCCGAGTTGAACCAGCGCTCGGTGTGCTCGTGCAGCCGGAAGATCGCCGTGCCCTCGACCGTCTTGTACGCGCGCACGCCCTCGAACACCGCCAGCCCGTAATGCAGCGAATGGGTCAGCACGTGAGTAGTCGCGTTGCGCCATGGCACCAGCTTGCCGTCGTACCAGATGAAGCCGTCGCGGTCGGCCATTGACATGGTGAATCTCCGTGGATCGTTCAGGGTGGCGGATATTTTATATCTTGAACGACTCCAGCGCTTCCGGGGCGAACAACTCCTCGGGCTTCAGGCGCCGCCCGGACAGCCCCTGCTCGTGGTGATAACGCAGGAAGGTGTCGAGCACCGCGCGGTTGGCCTCGAAGCCGTAGGACCACCAGTCGTCCCCCATCTCGCGGCGCGCTTCCTCCACGTGCGCCATCAGCCACGGCAGCATCGCCATCTGCGCCGCGCTCTGGTTGAGGCCCTCGTAGGTCAGGCGCTGCGCCGCGACGAACGCTTTCTGCAGCGACTGCGCCACCCACGGGTTGGCGTGGTACACGTCGCGCCGGATCACGACGGTGTGCATGATGGGGAAGATGCGCGTCTTCCTGAAATAGGCGCGCTCGACCTCGACGAAGTCCTCGAACAGCCGCTTCACCGCATCGGGCCGCGACTGCAGGGTCGAGGGCGCGCGGGCGCTGTGCAGCGCATCGATCTCGCCCTCGGCGATCATCTTTGCCAGGGTCTTGCCGGCGGGAATGGGTCCGATCCTGATTTTCGGCGGCAGCTCGAGCTTCAGCTTTTCCTCGCGCCCGGGTTCCTCCTCGCCGCCGGTCAGGTACTCGACGCCGGCGGGATCCACGCCGTATTCGTCCTGCAGGATGCCGCGTATCCATACCGGCGCGGTCATCTGGAATTCCGGCGTGCCGATGCGTTTGCCTATCAGGTCCTTGGGCTCGCGGATACCGCTCCTGGCCGACACGAAAATGCACGAGTGCCGGAAAAAGCGCGAAGGAAATACCGGGATGGCGATGAACGGCGGATCGGCGCGCGTCAGCGAAACCGCGTAGGAGGAAAGCGACATTTCCGCCGCCTCGAACTCGCGATTGCGCAGCATCCGGAAAAACGTTTCCTCGACCGGCAGGTTGAGGTAGTTCAGATCGATGCCATCGGGTTTCACCGTACCGTCGGCCAGCGGCCGGGTGCGGTCGTAGTTCCAGCAGGCGAGGGTCATGCGAAGTTTTGACATTACGGGCATCCGTGGCATGGTTCGAAAGGGGTAGGAGTGTACCGAGTCTTGTCCAACGAGGTATGAGCCTGGAGGAAGGCTCGACATTTCCACTGAGGAATGAGCCGGGAAGGGTTCAAGGAAGGTGGCAGGGCGGCTGACTGACAGGCAGCGCGCCGGCGCAGTGGGTTCCTGTTTGCCGAGTTCGTCGGACAGGCCGCCGAGCGCCGGGAGAATGGCCGCTCGCGTCAGCGTTGAACCTGTCGTACCGCAATGATTTTTTCACGACACCACAAGCGTAAGGACCGGGCGGTTCCACAAGTCACATTGTCATCGATAGAATTTCGTGCCGGTTTGGCCGGTACCACCGAAAATCCGGTTCAGGTCAGCAAAATACCGGCGCGGCCCGCCGCTGCGAGGAGGCTGCGGCGGAACACCGGGACCGCGAGCGGATATGGGGGTTGAAGGTCACCAGATCGCCGCTGGCCCCGCTCAAGCCGGGAATCAGGCCATGACGCTCATACCCGCGTCGACGTTGATGCACTGTCCGACAATGTGCTCGGCCTCATCGCTGACCAGGAAAAGAACCGCGTTCGCCACGTCGGCGGGCATCGTGATGCGGCCCAGCAGATTCGTGAAGTTGCGCTTCTCCGGCGGGATTGCGCCGCCCACTTGCGCCCCCACCATCCCCGGCGCGATCGCATTGACGCGAATGCCGTGCGGGGCGAGCTGCACGGCGGCGCTCATGGTCATGGAGACAATACCCCCCTTGGCTGCGTCATAGGCAATACGACCCGGGCTCCCCCTGAACGCCGAGCCGGAGGAAAAATTGACGATGGCGCCGCCGCGGCCCTGCTTCACCATCTGGATTGCAGCGTAGCGCATGCAGTAATAGCTGCCTGACAAGGTCACATTCAGCGTCTCGCGCCACTGCTCATCCGGCAGCTCCAGGAGCCCTTTGCGGTCCGAGATCGCGGCGCAGTTGACCAGGATGTCGACCTTTCCCCAGCGCTCCACCGTGCTCCGCACCAGCTTCTGCGCATCCTCCGGCTGCGCGACGTTGCCCAGGACGTACATCGCATCCGCGCCCTTGCCCTTCAGCGCGGACACCACGGACTCCGCGCGCCCCTTGTCGGCATCGAAAACGCACAGCTTCGCGCCCTCTTTCACGAACCTGTGCGCGACGCCCTCCCCGACATTCCGCCCCCCGCCGACGATGATGGCGACCTTTCCGTCCAGTTTCATCTCATCCCCGCTTTCAAAGGTTGTCCCACCCGCGAGACCGTAAACACCGCTTGCCAGGCGACAGCATCATGTTTCTCCTCACGCCGCATCGGGTAACCGCTTCGCAAGTGCGCGCTGCTCGCATCACGCGTTGCGCAGGAGCCGGTGAAGTCCCGGCTCTCCTTGATGATGCCCGAATAGCCCGTACGCAGCATGTTCGGGGTCAATTCCCTGGCGATCCGAAAAGTCGAGTGGTAGATCATTTCCAGGTCGATTGCATTCAACCGCGGGTCTGCTGAGCAAGGCGCACCGGAACACCGCGGGCAGCGCGTCAGCGTCGAATCTGCGTGCATCGGGCCAAGAACTGCGAATCTATTGTTGCGCGGACCCTTGGGGCAACAAGGGCTCGGTCATGAAGCCCGCCGTTTAGCTTACCGGCTAAACGCTTTTCATCGCCAGGAATTTCAATCCCGGCACATCCCTGAAGTCCCTGGCGTTTGCCGTCAACAACGTGAACCGCCGCTCGATCGCCTGCGCGGCGAGCCAGAGGTCCTGGATGCGGTAGTCATGACCGCGGCCGGATTTCGCCAACCGGGCGGCGAGTGCGCCGAAAACTTCCGCGGTTTCCGCGCCGATGCGAAGCAACGGCTTGCGCCGCATCCGGCGGAGCGTCGCCATCGCTCTGTACTTCTGCTTCGCGTCGGCCATCAGATCGATACCGAATCGGATCTCCGCGAGGTTGACAGGCGACAGGTAAATCGGAGCCTGGCGGGTCACTGCGTGAATATCGGCGGCGCTCAGCCGGCCCCGCTCGACGGCGATCCAGATATTGGTATCGATCAGGAAGCCCATGGATCGCGCAGCTCGTCGAGCCTCCCGCGCCTGCCCTTCTTCGCACCGTCTATGGCCGCGGCGAGCGCGGCGGCGGCGCCCTCGTCGAGCGTGCGGTACAGATCGCCGAGGACTTCGAGGGCGGTCTGCGCCGGCGGCTCGGGGATAAGGCGCGCGATCTGCCGGCGATTGCGGACCAGCACGACTTCCTCCTGCTCGCGCTCGACGCCGTCGAGAACGGCGCTGAAATTGCGGGCGACTTCAGTGACGCTCAGGGTTTTCATGGAAGAATGATATCAGATCGCATCTGATTCCGCAGACTGCAAGCCGATCTGCGCGGAGTCCGGCTGGCGCTGCGAAGTCCGCAATGACGGCGATCAATCCGTCCCGAACACGCTTTTCCACAACGCGCGTGTGGCCTTGATGTGCGGCTCCACCGAGGCGTGCGGAACGCGGGCATACCGGGCGCCGTTCATGCGCAGGCCGTGCTGCCGGCGCCGGTATTCGCGGTAGGCATCCGCCACGCTCGCCGCGGCCTGCCGATCGATCAGGCCCAATCCGCAGGCGTATTGCAGCAGCGCGATGTTGCCGTCATTGCGCAGCAGGGTTGGGTGGCGGCTGGCGTGCGCCAGCACCAGGTACTGCACCAGGAACTCGATGTCCACCATGCCGCCACGATCGTGCTTCAGATCGAATAGTTCGCTCACGTTGGGATGACCCTCGAGCATGGTCCTGCGCATGGCGATGACCTCGCTGCGAAGCTTGTCCTCGTCGCGCGGGGCGGCCAGCACTTCGCGGCGCACCGCTTCGAACTCGGCGCCGGTCTGCGCTTCCCCGGCGCAGAAGCGGGCGCGGGTCAGCGCCTGATGTTCCCATATCCAGGCCGATTCGAGCTGGTAGCGGCGGAAGGCGGCGATGGAACTCACCAGCAGCCCGCTGGCGCCGTCCGGCCGCAGCCGCAGGTCGGTTTCGAACAGCACCCCGGCCGGGGTGCGCAGGGTGAGCCAGTTGTTGATGCGCTGGGCGAGGCGCGCATATACCTCGGGCGCTTGTTCGTTCAGGTCATCGTCATCGTCGTCGTAGAGGAAAATGATGTCCAGATCGGACGCGTAGCCCAGTTCCTTGCCGCCGAGTTTGCCGTAGCCGACGATGGCAAAGCGCGGGAAATCGCGGTGCCGCACGCGCAATTGCATCCAGCAGATTTCGAGCGCGACTTGCAGCATCAGGTCGGCCAGGTCGGACAGATAGTCCGCATGCCGCTCGACCCCGAGCACTCCCGCCAGATCCTGCGCGAGCAACCGGAACACCTGGGCGTGATGCGCTTCGCGCAGCAGGTCCATCTGCCGTTCCTGGTCGCCGGCCGAGTCGATGAGGGCGCGCCGCACGTTGCGGCCGAGCTCGTTCCAGTCGGGCTCGCGCAGCAACTGTCGCCGGTCGAGCAGTTCGTCGAGCAGCAGCGGGTGGCGGTTCAGGTATTGCGCCGCCCAGCTCGACGCGCCCAGCAGATCGCAGAGGCGGCTGAGCGCCTCCGGGTGTTCGTCGAGCAGCGCCAGGTAGGCAGCACGCCGGCTGACAGTCTCCATCAGAATCAGTGCGCGCTGCAGGGTTTCATCCGGATTCGGCTGGCGCGCCGCACATTCGATCAGCCGCGGCACCAGCGCGTCGAACCGGTCGCGGCTCGCGCCCGGCAGGCAGGTGTAGCGGCTGCCCGCGCGCGCGGCCACGAGCCGCGCCGCCGTCGCTGCCGGATCGGCGAAGCCGAGCCGCATGAGCTTTTGTGCAACCCCGTCATCGCCGGACTCATCGGCCCCTTCGGACCACAGCGGCGCGAGCCCATGGCGCGGCTGTGAGCGGGTCGAGAACACCTGTCCAAAGTGGCGCGAGACCTGATCGCGATGGCGCTCGAGCGCCGCGCTGAAGGCCGGCCAGCCGGCATAGCCCATGGAGGCGGCGACCAGCTTGCGGTCAGCCGCGTCTTCGGGGAGTCGGTGTGTCTGCGCGTCCTCCAGGTATTGCAGGCGGTGTTCCAGCCGCCGCAGAAAAACGTACGCCCCGCGCAGCGCCGCCCCGGCTTCGGCCGGCAGCAGCCGGCGCGCCGCGAGCAGCGCCAGCACCTCCAGTGTCGGACGCGTCTGCAGCGCCACGTCGCGCCCGCCGCGAATCAGCTGGAATGCCTGCGCGATGAATTCGATTTCGCGAATGCCGCCCGGACCCAGCTTGATGTGATCGGCGAGCTCGCGCCGCGCCACTTGGGCGCGGATCTGCGCATGCAGTTCGCGCATCGCGGCGAAGGCGCCGTAGTCCAGGTACTTGCGATACACGAACGGGCGCACCAGCGCCGCCAGGGCACGCGCCTCGCCGTCACCTGCCAGCGGGTCAGCCGCCAACAACGGGTCAGCCGGCAGCGCGCGCCCCTTGATCCAGGCATAGCGTTCCCATTCCCGCCCTTGCATCACCAGGTACTGCTCCAGCGCATCGAAGCTCATCGCCAGCGGACCCGCGTCGCCCCAGGGCCGCAGCCGCATGTCGACGCGAAACACCCGGCCTTCGTCGGTGACCTCGTCGAGACAGGCGATGAGGCGCTTGCCGAGACGGCCGAACCATTCATGATTGGACATTGCCCGCGTCGCACCCCGGCCCGAATCCCCTTTGCCGGAAAACACCGTCTCGCCATCCTGTGGATAAACGAATACCAGGTCGATGTCGGAGGAGACGTTCAACTCCCGTCCGCCGAGCTTGCCCATGCCGACGACGATCATTGCCTGGCGGTGTCCGTCCTCGCTCATCGGCTCGCCGTAATCGGCGGCCAGACGCGGCGCGAGCAGGCCGAGCGCCGCCGCCGTGGCGACTTCGGCCAGCGCGGTCATGGTGCCGCACACTTCCCCGAGGTCGGCGCGGCCGGCGAGATCGCGTTCCATCACCCGCAACATCACCCGCTGGCGCAGACGGCGCAGCGCCGCCTTGAGCGCCGCTTCGCCGGCCGGCGCAGTGCTGCCGGCGAACGGCGCGGCCAGTGCATGGCGCATCGCTGCGGCCGACCACGCCGGGGCGTCTGGCGAGAGTTCGGCCTGCAACCCGGGCCGCGCAATGACCTGGCGCTCGGCCCAGCGCGAAAATTCCAGCGCAGCGGGCAATCGCCTCCCGCGGGGGAATGGGTCACGGCCACCGGGTGACCGGTCAGGTCCGTCCCCGGTTGTCCTGGATGCTGCGGATGTTCGCGTGCGCAGGCGCGGCGCGCGTTTTGGCGCGCTGCGGGAGGGGGGTCGGGGCGGCATCAGTGACAGGGAGCGGCTACAATTGACTCGGAAATACCGCCGAATCACGTAGTCGCCACGATTGGCTGGCGCGTTTAGCGGAAATGCATTTTATGACAGCGGGCGCCTGGATTGTTTCAGCAGCGGGCTCCGGCCTTTTCCGCAACCTCTCGAGTTCCGATGGCCGCCGATCTCCGACCCCCAGAGGCATCCGTGTCGCCCCAGACGTCCCAGACGCAGCACCTGTCCGTGGCGTCGGGCGCAGGGTCCGCGCCGGCGCGAACGGCGCTATCGGGACCCTGGTGGATAACTGCCGCGCGCCTTGCCCTGTGGGCTGCCATCGGGGTGTATTTCGCATTCGCCACAGCAGTTATCGGATTGCGTTACTGGGTGCTGCCGAACATCGACCGGTACAACCCCGCAATCGAGCGTGCTGCGTCCGCGGCGCTCGGCGGGACGGTTACCGTGGGCCGCATCGAAGCGGGCTGGCAGGGGTTGCGGCCGCAACTCGCACTGTCGGATGTGAAGATCCATGACGATCAGGGCCGCGTGGCGCTCGCCCTGCCCTCGGTCGAGGCGATCGTATCGTGGACTTCGGTGGCGCTCGGCTCGATCCAGTTCGAGACACTTGCCTTCGACAGTCCGGCGCTGGCGGTGCGGCGCGACGCGAGCGGCCGGTTATTCATCGGCGGCTTCGAACTGAAACACGATCAGGACGGTGACAAGTCCGCCTGGCTGCTGTCGCAACCCGAAATCGTGATACGCGGCGCCGCGCTCTCCTGGGACGATGCGCTGCGGGGAGCGCCGACCTTGGCGCTCACCGGTGTCAACCTCACCCTGCAGAACAGCGGCAACCGGCATCGTTTTGCCTTGCACGCGGGCGCCGCGCCGGAGCTGGCCTCGGTGCTCGATATCCGCGGCGAATTTTTCGGCCGCAGCCTCGCCCAGTTGCGCGAGTGGAACGGCAGGCTGTATGCGGAACTGGAGTACACCGATCTCGCCGCCTGGCAACGCTGGGTCGATTACCCGCTCGAGATCCGTTCCGGACAAGGCGCGGTGCGGCTGTGGCTCGGTCTGGTGCAGGGCGCCGTGAGCGAAGTGACCGCCGACGTGGCGCTGGCGAATGTCGCGGCGCGCATGCAGGCGGCCCTGCCGCTGCTCGAACTTGAATATCTGCAGGGGCGGCTGGGCGGCAGGAAGAACAATCAACGAATGGAGGCTTTCGGCCATCAGATCACGTTGAAAGCACACGGCGCCACGGGCCGCGACAGCGTCACCTTGTTGCCGGGCGACTTTCGGCTCGAATGGGAGCCCGGGACGAACGGCAAGCCGGATCGCGGCGAAATCCAGGCCAATGCGATCGACCTCGAGCCATTGTCGCGGCTGCTGGCCTTCATGCCCGTTCCGCAGGAACTGAGGTCGCAGCTTGCGGCGAGTGAGCCGCGCGGCAATGTGTTCGACATGCGCCTCGCCTGGACCGGCGACTTCGCGCACCCGGAGCGCTATAGCGCACGCGGCCGGATCGACAACGCCGGCGCCCGCCCTTACCGGCGGGTGCCGGGATTCGACGGCTTGTCCGGCCGCTTCGATGCCACCGAGAGGGGTGGCACTCTCGCACTCGAATCGGACCGGGTGACGCTCGAACTGCCGCGGCTGCTGCCGGAGGAAAAAACCCACTTCGACACGCTCACCGGACAGATCGGGTGGAACAACTTGTTGCATGGCGTCGAGCTGCGATTTTCCAATCTGAGTGCTGCCAACAAGGACCTGGCCGGTACGCTGTCCGGCAGCTACAGCACGCGCTCCGCTGACGCCGGCCCGGGCGCGATCGATCTTACCGGCACCCTGACGCGCGCCGATGCGCGGGCCGCGTATCGCTATATTCCGCGGTTGCCGCCGGCGGTGGCCGCCTATCTCAAGTCGGCCATCGTGGCAGGCAGTTCCACTCATGTTCGATTGCGCTTCAAGGGCGATTTGCGGCATTTTCCTTTTGCCGATGCGAAGCAGGGCACGTTTCAGGTACACGCCAGGGTAGCGGGCGGCAACGTCAATTACGCCGCGGCATGGCCCGGCCTCAGCGACATCAACGGCGATCTGGTGATCGACGGGCGCAGCCTGCGCGTAACCGCTACGCGCGCCACGGTGCTCGGCGTGCGCGCCAGCGGCGCTCGCGTCACCATTGCCGACCTGTTCGGCGGCAACGAGCTGGTGCAAGTCGAAGGGCAGGCCGAAGGATCGACCGGCGAGTTCCTCGGATTTGTCCGCGCCAGTCCGCTTGCGCCGATGCTGGATGGCGGAGTGGAGAACATCGGGGTTTCGGGAAACGGCAGGCTGCAGTTGAAGTTCGATCTGCCGCTGCGCCGGCCGGAGCAGGTCAGGGTCGCGGGCAATTATCAGATGATCGCCAACCGGTTCGACCTGGCCGCGGCGTTTCCGCCGCTGTCGCAAGTCAGCGGCCGGCTCGACTTCAGCGAGACCGGACTCACCGCGCGCGGGGTCACCGCGCAATTCCTTGGCGGCGCCATCACGCTCGGACTCAATGCCGGCAAAGAGGGTGTCAGCGTCACCGCGGGCGGGACCAGCAGCGTGGCGGCGGTGCGCCAGGCCTTCGACGTCCCGATGCTGCAGCATGCCTCCGGCGCCGCCGCGTGGCACGCCAGCATCAGCGCGCGCCAGCGGGCGCTCGAGGTCACGCTGGAATCGCCGCTTGCCGGGGTCGCAATCAACCTGCCGCCGCCGCTGGGCAAAACCGCGGCCGAAAGCGTACCGCTGCGGGTGACGCGCGGCAGCGAGCAGGCTGACGTTCGCGGCAATGTGCCGGCGAACCGTGACTACATCAGCTTCTCGCTGGGCAGCGCCGCCAATGGCCGCCTGGTGCGGCGGAGCGAGGGCGGCCACTACGTGCTGGAGCGCGGCGGGATCGGCATCGGCGCGCCGGCAGTCCTGCCCGGCGCCGGCCTGGCGATCAATGGCAAGCTCGACTATGTGAACTTCGACCAGTGGCAGGAGGCGCTGGTCGAAGGGTCATCGCCGAATCCGTCGTCAGGCCAGGCGGGTTCACTGCCATCGGCGGCCCCGGGTTCAGCGCAGCCGCGAAGCGGCGGCACCGGCATGCTGACGGTGAATCTCAAGGTCGGCGCGCTCGACTTCGGCACGCGGCGCCTGAACGACCTGGCGCTGCGTCTGGGCACTTCCGGCGGCGACTGGAGCGGCACCGTCGAAGCCAGGGAATTGGGCGGCGCCGTCACCTGGCGGCCCGAGGGACGCGGGCGAGTCGAAGCGCGCCTGCGCCACTTCACCCTTCCCGAGCAGGCGCCCGGGACTGCGCCGAGGGCCGCATCCGCATCGTCGCGGGAATTGCCGGCGCTCGACCTCATCGCCGAGAACTTTATCGCGCGCGACAGGAAGCTCGGCAGGCTCGAACTGGTGGCGATCAACGAGGCGCGCGACTGGCGCATCAACAAGCTGGTGCTGTCCAATCCCGAGAGCACACTGAGCGCTGACGGCATCTGGCAGAACTGGGCGGCGCGCCCCAGCATCAGCGTCAACATCGCGCTCGACGTAAACGACGTCGGCGCTTATCTCGACCGCCTCGGCTACGCCGGGGCGGTGCGGCGCGGCACTGCCAAGATGGCGGGCAAGGTAGGCTGGGTCGGCGGACCGCAGGCCATCGACTACCCGACCCTCACCGGTGAGGTGTCGCTCAGCGCCGGCAAGGGTCAGTTCCTCAAGGCCGATCCGGGTGTGGCGAAGCTGCTCAGCATTTTCAGCCTGCAATCGCTGCTGAGTTTCGATCTGCGCGACGTGTTCGCCGAGGGCTTCGCGTTCGATACGCTCGCCTCGACCTTCAGAATCGAAAAGGGCCGCATGTCCACCGGCGATTTCCGCATGCGCGGTCCGGCGGCGCAGGTCGCCATGAGCGGCGACATCAACCTTGCCGACGAGACGCAGAACCTGCGCCTGCGGGTGGTGCCTTCGTTGGGCGACAGCGCCGCGGCGTTTGCCGCGCTGCTGCTCAATCCGGTGGCGGGACTGGGCGCGTTGATCGCGCAGCGCCTGCTCAAGGATCCACTGGGACAGATCTTTGCGTTCGAATATGCGGTGACCGGCGGCTGGAGCGAACCGAAGGTGGAACGGGTACGGATCGAGCAGACAGAATCGGTGGCGCGTTGATAAATCTCCCGTAAAACCACTGGCCGGACGCGAGCATGGACAACGAAACATTCAAAGTGGCCGCAGTGCAAATGGTCTCCACGCCGCACGTGGCGGAAAACCTTGCCATGGCCGCCGAGCTGATCGCAGCAGCAGCTGCGCAGGGCGCCGGGCTGATCGCGCTGCCCGAATACTTCTGCATCATGGGAGTGCGCGACACCGACAAGCTGGCGGCCGGCGAAACGGACGGCCGGGGGCCGATCCAGGCGTTCCTCGCGCAGGCAGCCGCAGCGCATCGGGTGTGGCTGGTGGGCGGTACCACCCCGATCGCCTGCGGCACGCCCGGCAAGATCCGCAACAGCCTGCTGGTGTTCGACGATCGCGGCGAGCGCGTCGCGCGCTACGACAAGATCCATTTGTTCGGTCTGGAGATGGGCGGGGAACGCTTCAATGAATCCAACACCATCGAGCCGGGCGATATCCCGGTGGCGCTGGCCTCGCCGTTTGGCCGGCTGGCGTTGTCGGTGTGCTACGACGTGCGCTTTCCCGAGCTGTACCGGCGGCTTGCGCCGATGGATTTCATCTTCGTTCCTTCGGCCTTCACCGCGACGACCGGACGCGCGCACTGGGAAACATTGCTGCGCGCCCGCGCCATCGAGAATCTTGCCTGGGTGGTGGCGCCGGCGCAGGGCGGCGTCCACGCCGGCGGTCGCGAAACGCACGGCCACAGCATGATCGTCGATCCCTGGGGCGGGGTCCGCGCCTGCCAGCCAAAGGGGCCGGGGGTGGTCCTGGCCGAGATCGACCCGCTGTTTCAGGCCCGCATGCGGGCCGGCCTGCCGGCCTTGAGTCATCGGACCTTGTAGTTGATTTATAAGAGGAAAAAGACGCCTCTACGACCCTTTTTACGGGCCGGCGGCGGGTATTCCAGGGCGCCCGCCGCCCTGTCCATGTAGCCGGGTCGAAGTATCCCCCGCTGCGGTAAAATTGCGCATGGGCTTAGCTTGGGCCGCACTGGCCCCACCGGCCTTCCTACCGGTCACTCCCAACGCCGCATCCCAACGCCGCATCCCAACTACGGGTCCCTTGATGAACGCTCCCGACAGCCTCAGCCTATTTCGTACCGCCAATTCGTACCTGCTCGAACCGCATGCGCTGGCGGCAGCCAACCTTGCCAGCGTGTTCGGCACACTGATGACCCACCGGCTCGATTACGCGGATCTGTTTTTCCAGTACGCGCGCAGCGAAGCCTGGAGCCTCGAGGAAGGCATCGTCAAATCCGGCAGCTTCAGCATCGACCAGGGTGTCGGCGTGCGCGCCATCAGCGGGGAAAAGACCGCGTTTGCCTATTCCGATGAAATCAGCCTGCCGGCGTTGCGGGACGCCGCCGCGGCAACCCGCGCCATTGCGCGCAGCGGCGGGCGGTCCAGGCCGGTGAAGGTGCGCAACAGCGTCGGGCGCAAGCTGTACCGGCCGATCGATCCGCTGGCTTCGCTGGATGACGCGGAGAAAGTCCGCACCCTGGAGCGCCTGGAACGCATCTGCCGCGCCATGGATCCACGCGTGGTGCAGGTGATGGCGACGCTGGCCGGAGAATACGAAGTGGTGCTGGTGGCCCGGTCCGATGGCGTGCTGGCCGCGGATGTGCGCCCGCTCGCGCGGCTGTCGGTGCAGGTGATCGCAGAACAGGACGGCCGGCGCGAGCAGGGCAGCGCCGGCGGCGGCGGGCGTTTCGATTACGCCTGGTTCGATGACAATCGTCTCAACGAATACGCGCAGCACGCGGTGCAGCAGGCGCTGACCAATCTCGAGGCGCGGCCCGCGCCCGCGGGCACCATGACGGTGGTGCTCGGACCGGGCTGGCCGGGCGTGATGCTGCACGAAGCGATCGGCCACGGCCTGGAGGGCGACTTCAACCGCAAGGGCAGTTCCGCCTTCAGCGGCAGGATCGGACAACGAGTCGCGGCCAGGGGCGTGACCGTGGTCGATGACGGCACCCTTCCCGACCGCCGCGGCTCGCTCAACATCGACGACGAGGGCAACACCACCCAGTGCAACACCCTCATCGAAGACGGCGTGCTGAAGGGCTACATGCAGGACGGCCTGAACGCGCGCCTGATGGGCGTGCCGGTGACCGGCAACGGCCGGCGCGAGTCCTACGCGCACGTGGTGTTGCCGCGCATGACCAATACCTACATGCTGAACGGCGAGCGCGATCCCAAAGAGATCATCGAGTCGGTGAAAAACGGCCTCTACGCCGTCAACTTCGGCGGCGGGCAGGTCGATATCACCAGCGGCAAGTTCGTCTTCGCCGCCACCGAGGCGTGGATGATCGAAGATGGCAAGCTCACCTGTCCGGTGAGGGGCGCGACCCTCATCGGCAACGGTCCCGATGCACTCACCCGCGTCTCCATGGTCGGCAACGACCTCGCCCTGGACACGGGTGTGGGCACCTGCGGCAAGGAAGGCCAGAGCATTCCCGTGGGCGTCGGCCAGCCGACCTTGCGGATCGATGGGCTGACGGTGGGCGGTACGGCTTAATTCCGGGTCTTTCGAACCGAAAAACGGGGCCGATGCCCCGTTTTGTTGTCCGTGGAACCGAAGGCTTTGCCATCGCGCAGGGTGCAGTGCGGGCCACCCCGGGGCTTTGCAGCAATCCATCGATCGAACCCCGAACTCACCCGGATGACTTCGTTCCGCTGCCGGAACTAAAGTTGATGAATTTTGTCAGGTATTGTATGATTCCCATCCCAGTCAGGCACTTAAAGGACCGATATGAGATTGACCACAAAAGGCCGGTTTGCCGTCACGGCAATGCTCGACCTGGCGCTGCAAGGCGGCGGCGGTCCGGTGAATCTGGCGGGCATCAGCGAGCGTCAGAGTATTTCGCTTTCTTATCTCGAGCAGTTGTTCGCCAAGCTGCGGCGGCGCGCGCTGGTCGAGTCGGTCAGGGGACCGGGCGGGGGTTACACGCTGGCTCGGGAACCGGGAGCGGTAACCGTCGCCGAAATCATCAGCGCCGTGGACGAGCCGGTGGATGCGACGCACTGTGGCGGCAAGCAAAACTGCCACGACCACAAGAAATGCATCACCCATGACCTGTGGGCGGCGCTCAATGATCGCATCGTCGAGTATCTGGATGCGGTGACCCTGAAGCAGCTGGTCGAGGAGCAGAAGGCCAGGCAAAACGGCGTGGTGCAGGTGCACGACAGGCGAGCGGGGATGCCGAGGCGGGGGGAGCCCCTGGCGGTCTGATGTGGTAGTGCAGCGATTCAACAGCACGATTCAAGTCGCGGATTCTTTTCGCAAACTGAACTCGCAAACCGAATTCGCGAATTCAACCCGATAAAGGCAGGCACATGGCAATCACAGTGACCAAGAATGCGGCAAAACAGATAAAGAATCAGCTTTCCAAGCGCGGCAAGGGCGTGGGCCTGCGCGTTGGCATCAAGAAGGTTGGTTGCTCCGGTCTCACCTATACCTACGGCTATGCCGATGATGTCCGTGAAGGCGATCAGGTGTTCGAAGGGCACGACGCGAAACTGGTGATCGATGCGGAAACCCTGGCGGTCCTCGACGGCTCGCGGCTGGATTTCGTGAAGGAAGGCTTCAAGGAGTTGTTCAAGTTCGACAACCCGAACGTGGACAGCACCTGCGGTTGCGGCGAGAGCTTCAACGTCAAGGAGGCCACCAAGGCCTAGCGGGATGGAAACGCGGCCGGGCGCAAAGCACGGCAGAGCGATCCCGGCATCCCCTCATTCAACGGTTCTGGAAGCGCAATGAGCACGGTACTGCAAAACCTGGTCAACCAACCCTACCAGCACGGGTTCGTCAGCGACATTGAATCGGACGTCGCGCCCATCGGGCTTTCCGAAGACACCATCCGGCTGATATCGGCGAAGAAGAGCGAGCCTGAGTGGCTGCTCGAATTCCGGCTCAAGGCCTATCGGCAGTGGCTCGCCATGGAAGAGCCGAATTGGCCGAACGTGAAGTATCCGAAGATCGATTTCCAGTCGATCAGCTATTACTCGGCGCCCAAGCCGAGGAACACGCTCGCCAGCATGGACGAGGTCGATCCGGAGCTGCTGCGCACCTTCGAGAAGCTCGGCGTGCCGATGAACGAGCGCGCCAAGCTCGCCGGCGTGGCCGTGGACGTGATTTTCGACAGCGTGTCGGTGGCCACCACCTACAAGGCGAAGCTGGCCGAGGTCGGCATCATTTTCTGTTCCATCTCCGAGGCGGTGCACAACCATCCGGCGCTGGTGCGCCAATACATGGGCAGCGTGGTGCCGGTGGGCGACAACTACTATGCGGCGCTCAATTCGGCGGTGTTCACCGACGGCTCGTTCTGCTTCATTCCCAAGGGCGTGAAGTGCCCGATGGACCTGTCGACCTATTTCCGCATCAACACCGAGAACTCCGGGCAGTTCGAGCGCACCCTGATCGTGGCCGAGGAGGGCGCCTCGGTGTCCTACCTCGAGGGCTGCACCGCGCCCAAGTTCGACACCAACCAGCTGCACGCGGCGGTGGTGGAGCTGGTGGCGCTGGACGATGCCGACATCAAGTATTCGACGGTGCAGAACTGGTACGCCGGCGACGAGAACGGCAAGGGCGGCATTTACAACTTCGTCACCAAGCGCGGCCTGTGCAAAGGCGTGAATTCGCGCATCTCCTGGACCCAGGTGGAGACCGGCTCGGCCATTACCTGGAAGTATCCGAGCTGCGTGCTGCGTGGCGACGGTTCGGTGGGAGAGTTCTATTCGGTCGCGCTGACCAACCACCACCAGCAGGCCGATACCGGGACCAAGATGATCCATATCGGCAGGAACACCCGCAGTACCATCGTCAGCAAGGGCATCTCGGCCGGGCAGTCGAACAACAGCTACCGGGGTCTGGTGCGCATCGCGCCCACCGCTGCCGGGGCGCGCAATCATTCGCAGTGCGACTCGATGCTGATCGGCGATCGCTGCGGGGCGAACACCTTTCCCTACATCCAGGTGAACAATCCCGGCGCGCAGGTCGAGCACGAAGCCTCGACCTCGAAGATCGGCGAGGACCAGTTGTTCTACTTCGCCCAACGCGGCATCGGCGCCGAGGAAGCGGTGTCGATGATCATCAACGGGTTCTGCAAGGACGTGTTTCAACAACTGCCGATGGAGTTCGCGGTCGAGGCGACCAAGCTGCTTGGCCTGAAGCTTGAGGGAAGCGTAGGATGATTTTCGAGGACAGCAACACCCTGCTGGAAGCGCGCGGCCTGCGCGCCACGGTAGCCGGCATCGAGATTCTCAAGGGCATCGACCTTGTGGTGAAAAGCGGCGAGGTGCACGCCATCATGGGGCCGAACGGTTCGGGCAAGAGCACCTTCGCCAAGATGCTGGCCGGCCACCCGGCGTACCAGGTCACGGGCGGCGAGGTGCTGTTCGAAGGAAAGAATCTGCTCGAACTTGCACCCGAAGCACGCGCCCGTGCCGGGGTGTTCCTCGGTTTCCAGTACCCGGTCGAGATTCCGGGTGTCGCCAACAGCCAGTTCCTTCGGCTCGCCTACAACACACTGCAGTCCGAGCGCGGCCGCGACGAACTCGATCCGCTGGAGTTCGACGATTTCGTGCGCGAAAAAATGAAGCTGCTCGAAATGAACCCGGATTTCCTCGACCGCAGCGTCAACGAAGGCTTCTCCGGCGGCGAGAAGAAGCGCAACGAGATCCTGCAGATGGCGTTGCTCACGCCAAAGCTCGCGATCCTGGATGAGACCGACTCGGGCCTCGATATCGACGCGCTGCGCGTGGTCGCCGGCGGCGTCAACCGGTTGTCCGGCAAGGACAACGCCATCGTGCTGGTCACCCACTACCAGCGGTTGCTCAATTACATCGAGCCCGATTACGTTCACGTGATGGAAGGCGGCCGCCTCATCAAGACCGGCGGCAAGGACCTCGCGCTGGAGCTCGAAGCGCGCGGCTACGACTGGGTGAGCGAAGAAGCCGGCGTCGCGCCGGCCGCGAACGGCGCTGCTGCGGCGCAGGCGGCGAACGCCACCAAGGCGGCCAAAGTCAAGGCTGCCAGGGTTGCCAAGGGCGGCGCCAGCGCATGAGCGCCGCAGCGGCCACGAACCGCCATCCCGCCGCCGGCCTGCTGCAGGGCCGGCCGCACACACCGGCCGTGTTCTCCTCGCCGGCCCTGTCCTGGCTCGGCCGGATGCGCTCGCACGCGCTGGAGCGGGTGGGCGCGCTCAGCGTGCCCACCACGCGCGACGAGGAGTGGCGCTTCACCGATGTCTCGCCGCTGACCCGGCACACGTTTCAGCCGGCGCGGGACCTGGCGGTGCTGCCTGCCGCGGCCATCGAGCGTTTCACCATTCCCGAGGCCGCCGCCAGGCTGGTCTTCGTCGATGGCGTGTACGCTCCGGCACTGTCGTTCAATCGCGCCGGCATCAGCGTCGGGAACCTGGCCGCAGGAGTGCTGGCGCATGCGGCGGCCATGGAAGCGGAGTTCGGCCGGCATGCCGGTTTCGAGCACAACGCCTTTGCCGCGCTCAACACCGCTTTCCTGCAGGACGGCGCCCTGATCGTGGTGCCGTCCGGCGCCCGGGCGGCCGGCCCGGTGCATCTGCTGTTTGTCGCCACCCGCAGCCGCTCGGCCAGTCATCCACGCTGCCTGGTGGTGGCCGGGGCCGGCAGCGAGGCCACGCTCATCGAGGACTTCGTCTCGCTGCAGGAGGAAGCCTATTTCACCAATGCAGTGACTGAAATTGCGATCGCCGCCAATGCCGGGATTGCGCATGTCCGGGTGCAGCGCGAGGGCGGCGCGGCCTTTCACATTGCCCACTGCGCCGTGTCGCTGGCGCGGGCCAGCCGCTATCGCTCGGTGAGCGTGGCGCTGGGGGCCGGCATCTCGCGCTACTCCCTCGGCGTGCTGCAATCCGCCGAGGCCGCCGAATGCAGCATCGACGGGCTCGCCCTGATCGGCGCCCGGCAACTGGCCGATACGCATACGCTGATCGATCATGCCCTGCCTGACGGCGTGAGCCGCCAGTTGCACAAGTGCATCGTCGCCGATCGCGCCCACGCGGTGTTCAACGGCAAGATCATGGTGCGCCGGGGCGCGCAGCGCACCGACTCCAGGCAGTCCAGCCGCAACCTGGTGCTGTCCGCGCACGCGAGAGTGGATACCAAGCCGCAACTGGAGATCTTCGCCGACGATGTGAAATGCGCCCACGGCGCCACCGTCGGCCAGCTCGATGCCGATGAGGTGTTTTACCTGAAAAGCCGCGGCCTCTCGGAGGAGGCCGCGCGCGCGCTGCTGACCTATGCATTCGGCGCCGAAGTCATCGAGCGCATCCCGGTCGAGACCCTGAAAAAGCGGCTGGAGCAGGCGATGCTTGCCAGCACCGCATTGCAGCTATGACCGCCCGCCATCCCCCGTTGAAATCGCCCGCTTTGAAATCCTCCGCGGCGCCGGCCTTCGACGTGGCGCGCATCCGCGCCGATTTTCCCATCCTCGGCATCGAGGTCAACGGCAAGCCGCTCGTTTATCTGGACAATGCGGCCTCGAGCCAGATGCCGCAGCCGGTGATCGAGCGCCTCGCGCGTTATCAGCGGACGCAGCACGCCAACATCCACCGCGGCGTGCACACCCTGTCGGAGATCGCGACCGGGGAATACGAGGCGGCGCGGGGCAAACTCGCGCGCTTCATCAACGCCTCCGAAGCGCGCGAGGTGATCTTCACCAGCGGCACCACCGAATCGATCAACCTCGCGATGCACGGCTACGGCCGCAAATTCATAGGCGCGGGCGACGAAATCATCCTCACCACCCTGGAGCATCACTCCAATATCGTGCCCTGGCAGATGCTGGCCGAAGAGAAGGGCGCGACCATCCGCGTGGTGCCGATCAGCGATGCCGGTGAATTGCTGATCGGCGACTACGAGAAATTGTTCAGCGAGCGCACCAAGTTCGTCGGCCTGTCGCACGTCTCCAACGCCCTGGGCACGGTGAATCCGGTCAAGGCCATGATCGCCTATGCCCGCGCGCGCGGCGTGGCGGTGCTGGTCGATGGCGCGCAGGCCGTGCCTCACCTGGCGGTCGATGTGCAGGATCTGGACTGCGATTTCTACGCGTTCTCCGGCCACAAGCTGTGCGGGCCCACCGGCATAGGGGTGCTCTACGGCAAGGCGGCGCTGCTGGAGCGCATGCAGCCGTTCAAGGGCGGCGGCGACATGATCCTCAGCGTGTCTTTCGAGAAGACCACCTACAACACCATTCCCCACAAGTTCGAAGCGGGCACCCCGCCCATCGCCGCGGCGATCGGCCTGGGCGCGGCAGTCGATTATCTGTCGGGCATCGGCATGGAAGCGATCGCCGCGCACGAGCAGGAGCTGCTGGAGGAGGCCACTGCCCGGCTTCGCGCCATTGCGGGCGTGCGCCTCATCGGCACTGCGGCAAACAAGGCGGCGGTGCTGTCCTTCGCCCTTCAGGGCGTGCATCCGCACGACGTGGGCACCTTGCTCAACCAGGAGGGCATCGCGGTGCGCACCGGCCACCATTGCGCGCAACCGGTGATGCGGCGCTTCAAGGTGCCGGCCACCTCGCGCGCCTCGTTCGCGTTCTACAACACCCTGGCCGAGGTGGAGCTGCTTGCCGCGGGCATCCGCAAGGTGCAGAAGATATTTTCATGAGGCGCCGTTCATGAGATTGCGTTCGTAATGGCCGATCCGAAATCCCTGTACCAGGAGGTGATCCTCGACCACAACAGGAAGCCGCGCAATTTCGGCACCTTGCCGGACGCGAGTCACCTGGCGCAGGGCCACAACCCGTTGTGCGGGGATCACCTGAGCGTGGCGCTGAAGGTTGAAGAGGGGAAGATCGCCGCGATTGCGTTCGAGGGGGAGTCCTGCGCCATCTGCAAGGCGTCCGCTTCCATGATGACGGCCCAGGTCAAGGGCAGGACCACGGAGGAGTCCGAACAGATGATCCGCGAGTTCCGCGACATGGCGACCGGCAAGCTCGACACCGCCGAGCGGCCGCATCACCTGGGGCGGCTCACCGTGTTCGCCGGGGTGCGCGACCTGCCGACGCGGGTGAAATGCGCGATCCTGCCCTGGCACACCCTGCACGCGGCGCTGAATGCCGCCGGCAGCACCTCGACCGAAGCGGACCAAGACCCGATGCACGCGCCGATCGGCGATGCCTGAGCGAAGAGTGCCATGCCAAGAATAGATGAAATAGAAGACACGCCGAACCCCAACGCGAAGAAATTCATCCTGATGGAGCCGCTCACCTGGGGTGTCACGCGCTCCTACGAGAACGCGCAGGAGGCGAAGGACGATCCGCTGGCCGCGGCGCTGTTCGACATTGAGCACGTGACCAATGTGTTCTACATCGATCGCTGGCTCACGGTAACGCAGGACGGCGGCGCCGACTGGCGCGCGCTGATGCGCGAACTGGCCGAACCGATACGCGCCGCCCCCGCGGCCGACGCACAGTCGGCGCAACTCGCCACCGCCGCGGCGGCGGCCAGCGCCGACATGAGCCCGGAAGACGAGGCGCGTCTGGATCGCATCAACGCGTTGCTGGACGAGAATATCCGCCCCTATCTGCAAAGCGACGGCGGCGATCTGCACGTGCTCGGCCTGGAGGGCGATACGCTCAGCGTGCACTACCAGGGCGCGTGCGGCAGTTGTCCCAGCTCGCTGTCGGGCACCCTGGCCGGGATCGAGAACCTGGTGCACTCGATCGAGCCGGACGTTCGCGTGGTGGCTGTCTAGGGAATCGGTCTGCGCCGGCCCCGGTTATCCGGCACAATCAAAAATCCCGGAAATTTATTTACCTATCACCTTATGCGGTGCGCCTTGGCGTGATATTGACATATATTTTTTGATATATTCTCTAAGCCCACCTGCGCCCCTGACTTCGTATGATGGCGCACCCCATGCGCAGCGCCACATGACCGGCGCAATACTCGGTGGTGCCGGGGTCAAAGGCGTTGCTGTCGGATCTGTTCTTGTAGGGACCCTGAATTGACCGGCTCGCTTGCGCCGGGCGAATCGTATCTCTTTGAATATTAGGAAATTGTCCTGCAAATCGTCATTTGAGCCTTTTTGCAGGACAAAACTGCGATCTGGTTGCTGGAGGAAGCGCCGGGACCGTTTGTCAGAGTGCCTGAACAAGAGATGATTTGGCCTTGGCTGAAGTCACCATTTTTCAACCAATCCCGGCGGCGTCTCAAATATTGAGAATCAAATCGGCGAGATTATCCAGTCGTTCTTTTTCTCGTCGCCATTGAGGAAGGTGTCTGTCAAGCAGCCGGTAAAACCGCTGACGGTACTACCTTCTACGGGAAGACTCTCCCGTTACATGGCGGGCTTCCAAGTGCGATGAGTTTCTCGCGGTCGCGGTCGATTTGTTGAATCAGTGGTAAGCAGGGTCGGAACGCAAGCAGGCCCATGCCTCGGTAAGTGATCCCGGCTTGAACCAGTACAAGCTATCCTGACGCCCTTTCCAGACGCCGCCCCCCTCCCGAATTGTTCCGCTACCTCCAGTCCCGAATCCGCGGCACCGCCAGTGTCGGCCCCGGCGCGCCGCCACAAGGGCTGATTGCCTTCTACTGGCATTTCGTCCGCCAGAACAGGGGCTGGTACGCGCTGATGTTCGTCACCAGCCTGGCGGTGGCGCTGATCGACACCGCGATTCCGGTGTTCATCGGCAAGCTGGTGTCGTTGATGGAGGCGGCCGATCGGCATGCGGCGCTGGCGGACCAGTGGCCGATGCTCATCGGCATGGTCGCGCTGATTCTCATTGTCCGGCCGCTGGCGCTGCTGGCCGACACCGCTATCCGGCAGAACGCGCTGATCCCGGGTGCGACCAGCCTCATCCGCTGGCAGAGCCACTGGCACGTGGTGCGCCAGAGCCTGCCGTTTTTTCAGAACGACTTCGCCGGGCGCATCGCCAACCGGGTGATGCAGACCGCCAATGCGCTGCGCGAGAGTGTGATGTCGAGCATCCGCGCCATCTTCTACATCCTGGTGTACGGCATCAGCGCGCTGGTGCTGATGGCGCTCTCCGACTGGCGCCTGGGCGTGCCGACGTTCCTGTGGTTCGCCGGCTACGTGGTGTTCCTGCGCTACTTCGTGCCGCGCATGCGCGATCTGGCGAAGGCGAGTTCCGAAGTGCGCTCGCTGGTGATGGCGCGGGTGGTGGACAGCTACACCAACATCCTCACCGTCAAGCTGTTCGCGCGGCTGGCCGACGAGGACGCCTACGTGCGCGAGGTGGTCGATTCGCACCAGGCGGCGATCGGCGCGCACATGCGGCTCATTTCGCAATTCATGTTCTGTCTGTCGGCGATGAACGCGGCGCTCCTGACCGGCACCGCGGCGATCGGCATCTGGCTGTGGGCCGAGGGCACGGTGAGCGCGGGGGTGGTGGCCACCGCGCTGCCGCTCGCCTGGCAGATCGCCAACGTGGCCGGCTGGGTGAGCTGGGAAATCACCGGCATTTTCGAGAATATCGGCGTGGTGCAGGAGGGCATGCAGACCATCGCCGTCCCGCACTCCAGCGTGGACCGGCCCGGCGCGCGCAAACTGGAAGTGTCGCGCGGCGAAATACGCTTCGAGAACGTCACCTTCGGCTACGGCCGGCGCGATGCGCCGCCGGTGCTGAATCATCTCGATTTCACCATCCGGCCGGGCGAGCGGGTGGGGCTGGTGGGGCGCTCCGGCGCGGGCAAATCGACCCTGGTCAACCTGCTGCTGCGCTTCTACGAGCCGGAGCGGGGCGCAATTCACATCGACGCCCAGGACATCGCCGGGGTGACGCAGGAAAGCCTGCGGGCGGCGATCGGCATGGTGACGCAGGACACCTCCTTGTTGCATCGCTCGATTGCCGCGAATATCCGCTACGGTCGGCCCGGCGCGAGCGACGAGCAGGTGCGCTCGGCGGCGAAGAAGGCGCAGGCGCACGATTTCATCGCCGGATTGCGCGACTGGAAGGAGCGCACCGGTTACGACGCGCATGTCGGCGAGCGCGGCGTGAAACTCTCCGGCGGCCAGCGCCAGCGCGTCGCGATCGCGCGGGTGGTGCTGAAGGATGCGCCGATCCTGGTGCTCGACGAAGCCACCTCGGCGCTGGACAGCGAAGTGGAACTGGCCATCCAGGAACAGTTGCTCGGCCTGATGGAAGGCAAGACGGTGATCGCCATCGCGCACCGCCTCTCTACGATTGCGCGCATGGACCGGCTCATCGTGCTGGACGAGGGTCGCATCGTGGAGCAGGGTTCGCACGATGACCTTCTGCGTCTGGACGGGCACTATGCCAGGCTGTGGCGGCACCAGTCGGGTGGTTTCCTGGCGCACGACGTGGTGGCAACCGAAACGGCAACCGAACCGCCCGGGGAGCCGCTGCCCGAGGAGAAGCACGTCGAGCCGGTGTCCGACGCCGGCGCCGACGACGCGCCGCTGCCGACCCGGGTGTGAGCCCTGGCAATCCGATCGATGCGTAGTGCGCGCGCTGGAGCGATCAGGATCGTGGCGTCACCGGGCGCGGCCTTTGAAAGCGGACCGGACGCGAACCCTGTCACACGATGTGCATGAGATTTCCGTGTGTCAGTTCGGCAGGCAGATACAGTCCTTCATGCGCGTCCCCGACGGCAATGCCGAGGCTGTCGAAGTGGCGGCGGGTGTGATCCAGGGAACGGCTTTTCAGGCGGTATCCGGCGAAGCCCGGGCCTGCATACCGATTGAAGGCAGCCCGAAACGCATCAGGCGTAAAAATCACCAGTTCGACATGGCGGCGCCGTACGGCGAGGCAGCCCGGTCCGACTTTCTTCGCAGCGGCGCCGAACAATCTGACGTAGAACGCCGCGTCGCGTGCGGGATGGTCGCTGACGCAGTACACCGCCTCAAGACGGTCCACGCCGTTGCGGTGATTGCGGAAATCCTCGCGGTGATAATGTTGCAGCGTGTAATAGCGGCATACGTTGAAAGCGAAGGGCGCCTTCATCGCGGGGATCACGTCCAGCTCAACTTCGAGCCGCTCCCCGCCCGGCAACTCCCAGCTTCGGCGCAGGTGCGTCACCGGCTCCGGCCCATAGCCGGCAGCGACAAGGGCATGGTATGCGGCGTGCGCATCATCGCTCATCATCACCAGGCAGCGCCCGCCCTCGCCGCCGGCAAGCATTTTTTCAAGCCGCGGCGGGACGCGCCCGGGGCTCACCATGCCCATCAATTCGATGAAGTTGGCGGTGTCCCACTCAAAAGGCGAGAAAACCACCAGGCGGTTGGCGATGCCCAGCGCCGCAATGTGCGATACCGGCGTGACGGTGAAACCGAGGCGCTCGAAGTCTGCCCCCGCGGCCAGCGGATCCTTTACCGCGGTCAACAGATGATCGATTTCCCTGATGCCGTGGTCCATTGCCTGTTCTCCCGCAACCGGCCGGCGTCGGTCCTCTCGTTGCGTTCCGGTCCGGGGCTGCCGCAGGAATGCCGGATAACCAGCCAGCCCCGGTGCTCGCCGAATGGCTGTCGCCCATGAGTATGCCGCACGGCTGTGCGGTTGCACAGGTTGCCCGCACGCCTCTGCGGTTGCCGATAATGGCTATGCAGAAACTTCATAGGACCCTATTGACTTGACTTGTCCCGGCACTTGTAACAGGATGCCCGCCATGCGCGCACCGGGACCCGTCCCGCGATGCCAAAAGAAACACTAGGAGGTGCACATGCTGTTGATCTCGGCGGATTCACACGTGGTGGAGCCCATCGACCTGTGGGAGAAGCATCTTGCGAAGCAATTCGGCGACAAGGTTCCGCGAAAGTTCGTCGGCCGTTACAAGGGAGAGGAGGGGACGTGGTTCGTGACCGGCAGCGCCGCCGTGCCCGAGAGCGTTCGCGACGACCCGGCCAAGACTGCGCAGGAAAACGCGGACATGTATCTCGCCGGCTACGATCCGGCGCAGCGCATGAAATGCATGGAGGCCGACGGCATTGCCGCGGAAGTGCTGCATACCACGCGCGGGCTTTTCTTCATGCTGTTGCTCGAAGACCGCGAGCTGTTGCGCGCCTGCGCGCAGGTCTACAACGACTGGCTGGCCGAGTACTGCAGCCACGCCCCCAAAAGACTGCTCGGCGTGGCCATGATTCCCCTCGACGATCCGGACTGGGCGGTAAAGGAACTCGAGCGCGTTACGCGCAAGGGTCTGCGCGGGGTCATGATCAACACCGCGCCTCCCGGGCGCCCGCCGCTGCGCAACGCAATCTATGACGGCTTCTGGGCGGCCTGCGCCGAACGCCGCATCCCGGTCACCCTGCACGTCGGCCAGGGCGTGAAGGAAGACCCCTTTACTTTCCAGGGGGAAAGGCGCCAGGAGTCCCCGGGCGCCCTGCTCGAGTGTCTCTGGGAAGGCGGCCTGATGCTGTCGAACGATTTCATTTTCGGCGGGATTTTTGACCGCTTTCCCAAGCTCACCGTCAGCCTCGCCGAGTTCGAATGCTCCTGGGCGCCTTACTTCATCGGCGTCATGAACAATGTCCAGGACGGGATGGCCCCGGTGTTCGGCCTGCCGCCGATCAAACAGCGTGCAATGGATTACCTGCGCCAGAATGTGTGTCTGACCTTCCTTAACGATCCCTATGCGGTCATGACCGCCAAAGTCGTCGGCGCCGATATCCTCGCCTGGGCGTCGGACTTCCCCCACATAAGGAACCCGTATCCCCGGTCGGCTGAGTCATTTGCCGCCTTGGTCGCGGCAGCCACGCCTCAGGAACAGGCGCTGATGGCCGGACAGAACGCGAAAAGGATTTATAACATCGAACTCTGAAGTGAGTAATATCCGCAGGCCAGACCGGCACGCCAGCCAGCCCGAGGAACGATCATGCTTTTCTTCGTATTCTGTGAGGACAAGCCCGATACTGCCGGGCTCAGGCAGGCCACGCGCGATGCGCATATTGCGTACCTTAAGGACGCGGGCGCCAGGGTGAGGCTGGGTGGCCCGACGCTGGGAAAGGACGGCAACTACGACGGCGGCATCATGGTTGTCGAAGCCGATTCCCTGGACGCAGCCCGATCATTTGTAGCTGCAGATCCGTTTGTCCGGGCCGGCGTATGTGAACCCATCCTTATCCGGCCGTGGCGATGGCTGACCGGAAATCCCGACCTCGCGCAGTAGCACGAACCGGACCTCGCAGCGCCGCGCTCCGCGAGCTATGCGATGGTGTGCCGGATCCGGGCCGGTAGCCGGCACACGCCTTCATGGAGATCAAAATGTCATCGCAGCGGACGGCTGAACTTGCAAGCGTGAATTACTGGGACGAGTTGCTGGCCTTGCGCGATCGCCAGCGCGAGGGGCGCAAGTCGGCCATTCAGGTGGTCAAGGGCGCCGAACTGCCGCAGGAGAATAATCGCCAGGGACTGATGCGCTGGTATCTCCACCCGGCAATCAAGGATACGGTGCTCTCGACGATGCTTTTTTTCGAGCAGGAAATTCCGCCTGCAAGCCGCTCGGGAAGACTCAAGTTCCAGGGCGGCCAGGTGATGCTCATCCTCGAGGGTAAAGGCCATACCCTGGTGGACGGCGTCAAGCACTCGTGGGAGGCGGGCGATGTGCTGAACCTGCCAATCAAACTGGAGGGCATCGTCGTCCAGCATGTGAACGACGATCCGCAAAACCCGGCGAAATTCCTTGCAGCCGAACCAAACTGGTATGAATGCACCGGCGTGGACAGGGGCTCCGGTTTCGAGCAGATCGAGCCCTCGCCCGATTTCACAGGCTAAACAGGAGGGGCCGTTTCTCCGTGTTCAGGATGTCGATGAGATGAATCATCCCGGCGGATTCCACTTTCACGCGAGCGTGGAACACATGGCGAGCGAATTTGCCAGCAGCGCCCACCTGCTCGCCCAGATCGATCCCGAGCTGATGCGCCAGCATGGCGTGGCGGCCGACGCGATCGTCCGGGTGAGCACGGAACGCGGGCGCAGCGTGCTGGTTCGCGTGGCGCCTGCCGATGAATCATCGAACTTCGAACGAGGGGTCATTCGGCTGGACCGGTTTGTGCGCCAGGCGCTGAAAGCCCACCTGAACGAAGAAGTGGCGATCGAGCGGGCCAGCATCGGTCCGGCCAGGCGGGTGGAGCTGGTCCCGGCGATCGACGTGTCCACGGCGCACGACCTGCAGCCTCACCTGAAACGGGTGCTGGTGGAGAACCGCACGCCGCTCAGCATCGGGGCCATTCTCTATGTTTCGTTCCCGAATTCCCAGGCGGGCACCACTTACGAGGTTCACAAGCTTCCGGAGGGCGCGGGGTACGTCGATGAGTCCACCGAGATCGCGCTCCACTACCACGATTCCCATATTCCCGAGGGCGCATTCGATGTGACCTTTGAAGACGTGGGTGGGCTGGGCCAGCAGATCAAGCTGGTCCGCGAGCTGGTGCAGCTCCCCCTGAAATTTCCCCACGTGTACCGCCAGCTTGGCATCAATCCCCCCAGGGGCATCATCCTCTACGGCCCGCCGGGGGCGGGCAAGACGCACCTGGTGCGGGCCCTGGCGAACGAGGTTGAGGCGCGCTTCTATTACATCAACGGTCCGGACATCGTCGGCACCTACACCGGCGAGACCGAAGGCAATCTGCGACGCATTTTCGGCGAAGCCGGGCACCACGCGCCCTCCATCGTGTTCATCGATGAACTGGATGCGCTGGCGCCGAAGCGCGGCGAGACGGGCGCGCATGCCGATCTCAGGGCCGTGACTCAATTGCTTACCCTGATGGACGGGTTGAAGCGCGTCGATTCGGTCATTGTCGTGGCCACCACCAACAGGGTGGACGCGGTGGATCCGGCTTTTCGAAGGCCCGGGCGTTTCGACCGCGAAATTTTCGTCGGCCCGCCGGACACGGCCGGGCGCCGCGAGATCCTCGAGATCCATGCGCGCGAAATGCCCCTGTCCGACGATGCGCAGCAGTTCCTGGCGGAAGCCGCGCGGAAAACCCACGGATTTGTCGGCGCCGATCTCATGGAGCTTTGCCGGGAAGCGGGCCTGAGCGCGCTGCGGCGCAGCACCTCGAATCTTCAGGACTACCGGGCCGCTTTCAGGATCCGGCCGCAGGATATCCGGGTCAACCGGGAGGATTTCGAATCGGCGCTGTCGCTGGTCCGGCCATCGGCGCTGCGCGAGACCTTGATCAGCGTTCCCGATGTGAGCTGGCAGGACATCGGAGGGCTCGTTGAGGTCAAGAAACGCCTCCGGGAACTGGTGGAGCTGCCGCTGCGGAATCCGCAAATTCTTGCGGCGGCCGGGGTGATGCCGCATCTGGGCGTGCTCCTGTACGGCCCGCCCGGAACCGGCAAAACACTGCTGGCCAAGGCGATCGCGAACGAATGCGAAGTGAATTTCATTTCGGTGGACGGCCCGGAGCTGTTCACCAAATGGCTGGGCGAGTCGGAGGAAGGTATCCGGAACGTGTTCCGTATTGCGCGCCAGGTGGCGCCGGCGATCGTATTCTTCGATCAGCTCGATGCCATTGCGCCGGTCCGCGGAAGCCATGCCGGGTCGATGACCACCGAGCGGGTGGTGAACCAGCTGCTGGTGGAACTGGATGGGGTGGAGCAACTGTCGCGGGTGATCGTGATCGGGGCCACCAACCGGCTCGATCTGTTGGATCCCTCCATCCTCAGGCCGGGCCGCTTCGGGCTGCATATCGCCGTACCGCTCCCCGACGCGGATGCGCGCCGGGAAATCCTGCGTATTCATTTGCGCGGGTCGGCTTTCAAGAACAGCCGCGATCTGGAGGCGATTCTCGATGCCTTGACGCCCCGCACCGAAGGAGTCTCCGGCGCCAGGCTCCGGCAGGTTTGCGAAGAAGCCAAACGCATGGCGATAAGAGATTCAGGCTTCACGCACGCGCTGGCGCCGACGCTCGAGGGCGCCCTGGCGGCGCTCGAGGGCGAGCGTTAGCACCCAACCGAGGAGTTATTGCCGTGGCTGAATCCGAAAGAACGCGGGTGCGGGAGCGAGGCCCGATCGACAAGGCCGATTACGAGCAGGCCCTGGAAAAAACCCAGGAATTTTCCAGGCGGCAGAGAACCGGGCAGATTGTCATCAAACGCTCCGATCGGCCGACGCAGGTAACGCGGCAGGGGCGGCTTCTTTATTACCTGCTTCCGGGCGTATACAAGGAAGTCCCGCTGCAGGACTGGGCGGTGTTCATCAACGATGTGCGCACCCATTCGGGCAAGCATCGTCATCAGGGCGGCCTGGTCATCTACGTGCTCGAAGGCAAGGGCTATTCCATCGTCGATGAGGAGCGCGTGGACTGGGAAAAGGGCGATCTGCTGCTGCTGCCGATCAGGCCGGGAGGGGTGGAGCACCAGCACTTCAATTCCGAGCCGGGAAAGGGTTGCCAATGGGTGGCGTTTCTCCACTGGCCGACCATGGAGCACCTGGCGATGGAACTCACGCAGGTGGAGGAGTCGCCCGATTTCAAGGCGCTGCAGAAGTAGCCGGCATCAACCGTACGCTGTACCAGCCGCTCATGTGATGTGATGTGATGTGATGTGACGTGATGGGACCACTTTGGAGGCAAGCTATGATAGTCAACAAGATTCGCACGCTGGCGTTTGTCATGGCCGCGTTATCTCTGGTGGCGGGCGGTTTGCCGGGCGCGCACGCGCAGGCCTATCCCGATAAGCCCGTGCGGATGATCGTGCCTTTTGGCAGCGGCGGCGTCGTCGATGCGCTGGCCCGGGTGCTGGCACTGCACCTGGGAGAAAGGCTGGGACAGACGGTGGTGGTTGAATTCCGGCCGGGCGGGGGTGGCATCGTCGGCACTGAAGCGGCCACCCGGTCGCAACCGGATGGATACACCGTGCTGCTCGGCTCGCCGGAAAGCTACGGCATGACCTACAGCATGCAGAAGCGGCTGCCCTACAACCCCGAGAAAGACCTGCTGCCGGTGGCGAAAGTCTCGTTCGCGCCGCTGTGCTTTGCGGTGCATCCCTCGATCGCGGCGAACACCGTGAATGAGTTGATCGCCTATGCCCGCGCCAATCCGGGCAAGCTGCGTTTCGGCTCCCCGGGTATCGGCACCAATCCTCACCTGACCGCGGAGCAATTGAAGTCCCGCTTCAACATTGATCTGGTGCATGTGCCTTACAAGACCGGCGGCGCCGGGATCATCGACCTCATATCCGGGCAGATCGAGATGATCGTGACCGGCGCGAACGTGGCCGCGCCGCGGATGAAAGCCGGGCAGATCCGGGTGCTGGCCCTGACCGGATCGCAGCGTTCGCCGCTCATGCCCGAAGTGCCGACCATGGCCGAGGCGGGGGTGCCCGATTTCGTGATGGGCGCGCTGTTCGGCATGTTTGTGCCCGGCGGGACGCCGCCCCATATCGCCGCCCGCCTCGCGCGCGATGTCGTCGCTGTTTCTCAAATGCCCAAGTACCGGACACAGCTGGCCGCAATCGGCCAGGAAGTGGCAGAGCCGCTGACCGACGAGGCGTTTGGCGCCTACGTCAAAAATGAAGCCCGGCGCTGGCGCGAACTGGCCGAGCGGGCAGGCGTCAAGGATGAGTGAGACGCGTCGCATGGGCGGAAAAACGCGGTTGGCAAGCGGGCGGCAAACAGCGCAGAACGGGGGAGCATAGCTTGGCGTACGTCGGCGAACCGGTAAGGCGAAGTGAAGATCGCAGATTCCTCACGGGCAGGGGGACGTTCGTCGATGATGTGCGCCTGCCCGGCACCTGCTTTGCCGCCTTTGTGCGCAGCCCGCATGCGCATGCGGATTTCAGCATCGATGCGTCGAAAGCGGTGTCGATGCCCGGCGTCCTGAGGGTCCTGACGGCGCGCGACTGGGAAGACTCGGGCAACGGCGATTTGCCGGTGATCCATCCGATGACGTTTCGCGACGGGACGCCGATGAACACCGTCGCGCGGCGGGCCATTGCCCGGGACCGGGTGCGCCATGTCGGCGAGGCGGTTGCGGTGGTGATCGCCGAGACCGAGCTTCAGGCGCGGGACGCGGCCGAGGCCGTGGAGGTCCACTACCAGCCGCTGCCGTGCGTGGTCAGCCTGGGACAGGCACTGCAACCGGGCGCGGTGCTGGTGCACCGGCAATTCGGCACCAATCTGCAATTCGAGCGCGAGATAGGCGACAGGCACGCGGTCCAGAAAGCGTTCGAGGGCGCCTCGCACGTCACGGCGCTGGAGCTGACCGCCAATCGCCTCAGTGGCAATCCGCTGGAACCGCGGGCCTATCTGGGACATCATGATCGAGCGCTGGGTCAGTACACGCTTTGGACGACGTCGCAGATCCCGCACAACATCAAGCTCTGGCTTGCCGAACATACCCTGCATCTTCCCGAGCACAAGATCAGGGTCATCGCGCCCGATGTCGGCGGCGGTTTCGGCGTCAAGGTGGAGCACTATCCGGAAGAAGCGGTCGTGCTCTGGGCCGCGATTCTGGTCGGCCGTCCGGTGCAGTGGACCGCGACCCGGGCGGAAAGTTTTCTTTCCGACGTTCACGCCCGGGATCATCTGACCCGGTGCCGCATGGCCTTCTCGGCCGACGGAACCATAGTCGCGATGTCGGTCGATACGATCGCCAACGCCGGCGCTTACGAGGGCACCTTCTCCGCGAGCATTCCCGGCCTGGCGTACATGGGTCCGCTTGCCGGGCTGTATCGCAACAAGAATCTTTACGTCCGCGTGCGCGTCTGCTACACCCACACCGTGCCTATCGAGGCATACCGCGGCGCGGGGCTGGGCGAGGCTTCATCGGTGTTCGAAAGGCTGATCGAGAATGGCGCGCGTGAAATGGGCGTGGACGTGTGCGAGATCCGTTTCCGCAATCTGATCGGTCCCGGCGAGTTTCCGTATCAGTCGCCCACCGGAGCGATCTACGACAGCGGCGATTATCCGGGGCTGCTCACCAAGCTCAAGGCGCTCGCCAAATACGACGCGCTGAGGGCGGAACAGGCGGTTTTGCGCGCCAGAGGAATCCTGATGGGCATTGGCCTGTCGGGATTTCCCGAATTGTCCGGCGGCGCGATGTCGAGCCGCCGGGCCGCCCAGATGGGATCAAAATCCGGCACCTGGGAAGCCGCCACCATCCGGGTGCATCCGAGCGGCAAGATCGTATTGATGACCGGCACCCACAGCCAGGGACAGGGTCACGAGACCTCCTTTGCCCAGATCGCCGCGGACGTTCTGCAATGCGACCTCGGCGATATCGAAGTCGTCGAGGGCGATACCGACCGGACGCCGTATGGCAACGGCACCTGGGGCGACCGCTGCACCATCGTCGCAGGCACCGCGATCGTCATTGCCGCCACCCGGGTGGTTGAAAAAGGCAAAAGGCTGGCGGCGCATCTGCTCGAGTGCAGCCCGGGCGACATCGAATTCGTGAATGGCGGCTACGTCGTGCGCGGAACCAATCGCGCGATCGGGTTCAAGGCGGTGGCGTCCCAGGCTTACCATGGGGCCGATTACCCGGCGGGGTTCGAGCTGGGACTGCAGGAAACCGCCGTTTGGGATCCGCCCTCGTCCGTGACCTCCGCGGCCATCCACCTGGCGGTGGTGCTGGTCGATCCTGAAACCGGCGTGGTCACGCTGCGCGACTACTTTGCCGTTGACGATCCCGGCCGGGCCATCAATCCGATGATACTGGACGGACAGGTGGAAGGCGGGATTGCCCAGGGCCTGGGCGAAACCCTGATGGAGCACGTGGTCTACGATCCGGATACCGGTCAGTTGCTGAGCGGCTCCTTCCTCGATTACGCGATGCCGCGGGCGGCCGATTTTCCGCGCCCCTCGCAGGCACGCCAGGAAACTCTGGCTCCCAGCAATCCCCTGGGCGCCAAGGGCGGCGGCGAGAGCGGCACGCGGGGTCCGCCGGCAGCGATCGCCAATGCCGTTGTCGATTGCCTCTGGGATCGGGGGATGCGCCATGTCGAGCGCCCGATCACCGCCGAGCGGGTATGGCGGATGCTCGAAAACCTGAAGGAAACCGGGCAAGGACAGTCCGCTCCCGGACCGCGATGAGCCCGGCGCTTATGCCACGCTCGCAACCTTCGGTACGGGCACGCCCGGGATCCTGAGTCGGATGCGGCCCAGGGTGGTCCGGGTCGTATAGAACAAGGTGCGCCAGTCAGCATCGCCCCAGGCCAGGTTGGTGGCCGGCAAGCCGGTGAGTATGGTGCCCAGGTGTTCCCCGTGGGGATCGAGTATCCAGATGCCCCCGGGTCCGGTGCAGTACACATTGCCCGCGCTATCGACCTTCATGCCGTCCGGGTTGCCGGGCAGATCACCCTGCATCCGGCAAAACACCCGGTCGCTCGCCAGAGCCAGCCGGCCGTCATGTTCCACGTCAAACGCCCGGATGTGGCGCCGGCGGGTATCGTTGACATAGAGCACGCTCTCGTCCGGTGAGAATGCCAGGCCGTTGGGCAACACCCAATCCCTTGCCAGCACGTTGAGCGTGCCCAGGTCCGCGGAGACCCGGTACACACCGCAAAAATCCAGTTCCGAATCGACGCTGAACGCCATCGGGTCGGTGAAGTAAATACTGCCGTCCGATTTGACCACCACATCGTTCGGACGGTTCAGGCGCCGGCCGTGATAACGATTGGCGATGACGGTGATACTGCCATCGGACTCCACCCGGATTACCCGCCGCGTGTCGTATTCGCACGCCACCAGCCGCCCCTGCCGGTCGCGAGTCAGGCCGTTGGCGCGGTTGGTGTGTTCCTGGAATAAAGTGACGCCTTCGCCGGGCGCCCACTTCATGCGGCGATCCTGCCCCATGTCACTGAACAACAGGCAGCCTTTTTCCTTCCACCAGACAGGGCCCTCCGCCGGGCCTGCATTTGAACCAAAGCCGCCGGCCAGTTCTTCCGTCTCCGCATCCGGCGAGACGATTTTCGCCAACTCGGGCGCCAGCTGCTCAATCGGCATTTGCGTGTCCAGTATCAGTTTGCGGGCGGGGAAAGTATAGCCGCTCGCGCACCACTCGCCTTATCGGAAAATAATTGAGCGGCGCCGCTGCACCGGCGAGCGGGTGGCCATGCATCGCCGCATTTTCACTTCTGCTGTATGGTGTCGTCGCCATCCCAGCCCTTGCCGGTCCCGGAGTCCGAACGGCCCGGGGGAAATCTGCACGTAGCCGAGCACGATGGCCACGCCGGCATGTCCGTCATTGAGTGCCGTGCGCAATTGGATGAACGAAGACAGAGATGACACAACGGCTGTTCGATCGGGAAAACTCCCTTGGCCACCTCATCAACCAGGCGGCGCGTCTCACCCACAAGACGATGCGCCAGCAACTCGGACTGTCCTGTCCCAATCCGGCCTATGTGCCGGTGGTCCTCTGGCTGCTTGAAAAGGATGGCCAGACGCAGGCTGAACTGTGCCGGCGGGCGCGCATCGAGCAGCCCTCCATGGCGGAGATCGTCAAAAGGATGGAGCGGGACGGCCTGATACGCAGGCGGCCCGACGAGCAGGACAAGCGACGACAGCGGCTTTATCTTTCGGTCAAAGCCCGGCGCCTGTCGAACCGGCTCCTGCCGGTCCTTGAACAAGGCAATGCCTTTATCCGCGACGGCTTGTCCGATCGCGACATTTCCGTATTCACCCGTGCGCTTCGCCGCATGATCGAGAACATGGAGGAATATGTGCGCCGGACCGAACAGACCAGGTCTAACAAGCCGGCGTCGACAGCCGTTGACACCCCATGACCGTCTGGCTAGACTCAATCGGCCCATCGTCGGCCCATCGTCGGCCCATCGTCGGCCCATCGGCGGCCCATCGGCGGCTCATCGCCGGCCCATCGTCGGCCCATCGTCAGCCCATCGCGAACAGGTACGCGAAGGGATAGCGAAGGTGAAAGAACCCGATTGCGAGACACGCTCAGCGGAGTGTGCTTCCGGCCGCAAACCTGGAGGATCGTTATGCGCAGCAAGATATTCGCATCGTTTTGCATCCTGTCCATTGCGTGGTTCGCGGGAAGCGCCGCGGCGCAGGACGTCGTCAAGGTCGGTCATCTCGGCATAACCGCCGACGCGCCGTTCTACATCGCTATCGAGAAAGGCTACTTCAGGGAACGCAAGATCGAAGTGAAACTCGAACCCTTCGTCTCCGCGGTGCCCGCCATGGCGCCCCTTGCCAGCGGCGAAATCCAGGTCGTGGGCGGCGGCATCGGCCCCAGCCTCTTTAACGCGTATGCACGCTCGTTCCCGGTGCGGGTGGTGGCGCACCGCGCCCGGGACGTGGACGGCAACGCAGCCGACATACTGATGGTGCGCAGCGATCTGAAGGGACAGATCCGGCGCGGGGCCGACCTCAAGGGCAGGAAGATCGCCATCAATGCACCCGGTTCGCCGCACACCTACATGGTGGCGAAACTCCTCGAGGGCGACGGACTGTCTCTCAAGGACGTCGAACTTGTCTATATGCCCTGGCCCGACATGGCGCCCGCCTTTTCGAGCAAGGCGATCGACGTGGGCACCATCGTGGAGCCTTTCGCGACGCAGTACGAGGAGAGAGGGCTCGCGACCATCTGGAAGCGTGGTTCCGACGTAGTCAGGAACCCGGCGTGGGAAATCGCAGTCCTTTTCTACAACGATGACTGGGCGAAGAAGAATCCGAGGGTGGCCAACGATTTCATGGTGGCGTACCTGATGGGCGCGCGCGAAATGATGGATGCGTGGAGGGGCGGGAAGAACCGGGCCGAGGTGGTCGACATCATGATTAAAAACACGCGGACCAAGGACCGGGCGCTCTACGACAAGATGCACTGGGGCCACATCGATCCCAACGGCACGATTGTGAAGGAAAGTCTGCGCGATCAACAGGAGTTCTTTGCGAAGCTCGGGTCCGTTCCCAAGAAAGTGGACATCGACGCAATCATCGACGAGCGCTACGTCAAGGCCGCGCTGGAGAAGATCGGCGTTCACAAATGACGCTCAATGCGCGACGATGGTCCGGAGGCATCGCCCGGCGGTGATCACGCGGCCGGGGGAATGCACGGCGGTCATCGGCAGGGCGCCCAGTCCGGGCACGCGGTGACCGCGAAGATCGTCGTTCGCGACCTGACCAAGGTCTTCCACGGCCGCAACGGGGTTGCCACCCAGGCTCTGGCGGGCGTGTCGCTGCAGGTCGGCGAGGGCGAGTTCGTCTGCATAGTGGGCCCCAGCGGCTGCGGCAAGACAACGCTGCTGCGCATCATGGCCGAACTGGAAACCCCGTCCAGCGGAACCCTCGAGATGCGGCGCACCGCAGCGCATGGCCGGCCGCTGCACGCCATGGTGTTCCAGGAACACAGCTTGTTCCCCTGGCTCACCGTGCTGGACAACGTGGCGTTCGGACTTGAGATGCGGGGTGTGCCCAAGAAGCAGCGCTCGGAACAGGCCAGGGCGTTCATCGAGACGGTGGGACTGCAGGACTTCAGCGAACACTACCCGCATCAGCTGTCAGGCGGGATGAAACAGCGCGCCAGCCTTGCCCGGGCGTTCGTCAACGATCCGGAAGTGCTGTTGATGGACGAGCCGTTCGCCGCCCTGGACGCGCAGAACAAGGTTCTGCTGCAGGAAGAATTGCTGAAAATCTGGGAGCGGAACCGCAAAACCGTCGTCTACATCACCCATTCGATCGACGAGGCCCTGCTGCTGGGCGACCGGGTTGTAGTCATGACAGGCGTACCCGGACGCATCAAGGAAATCCTCGATATCGATTTCCAGCGGCCGCGCGATGTCGTCGAAACCAAGGCCACGCCCCGGTTTGCGGAGCTCACCGTGCACATCTGGCGGATGCTCGAATCGGAGGTGAGGCGGGTGCGGCAGGCATGACGGCGGACGGGAGGCCGGCTGGCTGGAGCATGGAGGCCAAGGAGCGGTTCCTTGCCATCGTCTCGCCGCTGGCGCTGCTCCTGCTGTGGCAGGCGTTAAGCTGGCTCAATGCGCTGGACGCCCGTTTCATCCCGTCGCCCATCACCATTTTCGAAGGCGGCGTCGCCCTCATCCGCTCGGGCGAATTGTGGGTGCATCTGGGCGCCAGCCTGTGGCGGCTCGCCTGGGGACTTCTTCTGGGCACGATTCCGGGCATCGCACTCGGGCTTCTCATGGGTCTGTCGCGCTATGTGCGCGCCGCGCTGGATCCCCTGGTCGCCGCCACCTATCCCATTCCGAAGATCGCCATCCTGCCTTTGATCATGCTGTATTTCGGCCTGGGCGAAACCTCCAAGATCGTGATCATCGCCATTGCCGTGGTGTACCTGGTGCTCATCAACACCATGGTGGGCGTGCTTACCATCGATACCATCTACTTCGACGTGGCGAAGAGCTACAACGCTCCCTGGCACAAATTGTTCACCCGGGTCATCATTCCCGGCGCGCTGCCGCTCATTTTTGCCGGCCTGCGGCTCAGCGTCGGTGTCGCCCTGATCGTCATCGTCTCCGCCGAGTTCGTCGCCGCCAAGGCGGGAATCGGTTACCTCATATGGACGTCCTGGGAGACGCTCGTCATCGAAAACATGTTCGTCGGTATCATTGTCATCACCGTGCTCGGTGTGGTGAGCACTTTCCTGCTCAAGGAATTGGAGCGGGTGCTCATTCCATGGCACAGGGACCGCTAGGGCAGCCGGCAGTCAGTCGAGAGATGCGCGCAAGGAGAAGGTATGGAGCGTGATCGCATAACCGAAATGTTCGTAAAGCAGTTCGGGCTATGCAAGGTGAGGGAAGGCGAGACGATGGTCCTCCTCTCTGATCCGGAGGCGCGGCCCGAATACATCACCGCGGGCTTTGCCGCCGCGCGATCGCTCGGGGCGCGGGTGTTCAACATCGCCGTTCCCGAAGCGCCGCACCCGCACCTGGTCGGCGTGGACCCGCTCCGCGACCTCGCTCCGGCAATCGAGGCGATGAAGAGCGCGGACATAGTCATAGCCTTTACGCGTCCGTTGTTCACCAAGGGGCTGCGCGAGATCATGAAGGCGGGCACGCGGGTGCTCATGGTCATCGACCATCCCGACGATCTGGAGATGCTGATGTCGGGGCCGGGCATCGAGCGCGCGGTGAAGGCGGCCGGCCGCCGGCTGGAGCGCGCCCGCGAGGTCCGCTACGCGTCGGACGCCGGCACCGATCTCACCGTCAGGACCGGCGAATATCCGGTGATGATCCAGTACGGCTACGCCGACGAACCCGGACGTTTCGATCACTGGGGCGTCGCCGTCGTGCACACCTTCCCGAACGAGGGCAGCGCCAACGGCAAGGTCCTCATCAACGCGGGGGACATGGTCGTCCTGCCGTTCAAGCGCTACGTCCAGGATCCGATCCACATCGATGTCCGGGACGGTTTTATCCGGAAGATCGAAGGCGGCTTCGATGCGATGCTGATGCGTGACTGGCTGGAAGGGTGGCAGGACCCGGACGGCTACGCGATCTCTCATCTTGGCTGGGGGTTGCATCCGCGCGCCAGATGGAACTGCATCGAGATGTTCGGCCCGGAGCGCTGCGTGGCCCATGGCCGCGCCTTCGCCGGAAATTTCCTGTTCTCGACCGGCCCCAACACGCAGGGCGGCGGCAAGCGCGCGACGCGCGGCCACTATGACGCGCCAATGCGGGATTGCAGCGTCTTCCTGGACGGCGAGAAGGTCATCGACCGCGGCCGGATCGTGGCCGATGACATGAAAGCCTGACGTCGTCCCGGACGAACGATCGCACCTGCGGGAGAACCAGTTCATGTCAGGCAACGCCGGATCAGGCCAGGGGGTAGGCGCGCGGCTGTCGCGCAAGGAAGATGCAAGGCATCTGCAGGGGCGCGGCAACTTTGTCGGCGACATCAGCATCGGCGGGCTGATGGAAGTGGCGTTTCTTCGCAGTCCGCTCGCCCATGCGCGCATCCGGGGAGTCGAATTTCCCCGGGAACTGACGGGGTCGATATTCACCGCCGCGGATCTGGCATCGAGCGCTTTGCCCATGAGGACGCCCAGCGCCGTTCCCAATTCCAAATTCGCCGACTATCCGCTGCTGGCGACGGGCAAAGTGCGCATGGTGGGCGAGCCCATCGCGATGTGCGTGGCCGCCACCCGGGCCGCGGCGGAGGACCTGTGCGAAAGAGTCGTGCTCGATCTGGAGGAACTGCCCGCGGTGGTCGATGCGCTCGAAGCGCGCAAACCGGATGCGGCGCTGGTGCATGAACATTGGGGCGACAACCTGTATCTGACGACCTCGATGGACGTGAGGTTCGACGAGATGGCCAGACGGGCCGAGGTTATCGTCAAACGGGAGTACAGGAATGCGCGCAATTGTGCTTCGCCGATGGAAGGCAAGGGCACCCTGGCCTGCTGGGACGACCGCAGTGACCAGCTGATTGTCTATTCATCGACCCAGGCGCCTCACGTGGTCCGTTCCGCCATTGCCGTTTCCCTGGGCATGGAGGAGGGCCGGATACGCGTGATCGCTCCCGATGTGGGCGGAGGATTCGGCTACAAATCGGTGGTGCAGCCCGAAGAGATTTCGATCGCCTGGCTTGCAATGAAACTCAAACGCCCGGTACGCTGGACCGAGGACAGGCGGGAGCATCTGATTGCGGCGGCCAACGCCCGTGAACACCATTATCAGGTCACCGCCTACGCGGACAAGCGCGGCCGTGTCCTGGCGCTGGACGTCGAGCTGACCATCAATGTGGGCGCCTATTCAGTATGGCCGACCTCCGCCACCCTGGAGGCGGCGCATGCCCGCGTCAATCTCGCCGGTCAATATGACGTGGGCGGGTACCGCTGCAGGATTTACTCGGTCGCCACCAACAAGCCCTCCATGACGCCCTATCGCGGGGTGGCCAAGCCCAGCCTCAGCGTGGCGATCGAGGGCACCCTGGATGCGCTTGCCCGCGCCGTGGGACGCGAGCCGGTCGAGGTGCGGCTTGACAATCTGATAGCCGCCGAGGCGATGCCCTTTGACAGTGTCACCGGGCTCCACTACGACAGCGGCGATTACCCGCAGTGTCTGCGCACCGCAGTCAGAAACATCGGGCTGGGCGAAGTGCGCGCCCGGCAGGCAAGGGGCGAGCCGGACGGCAGTCTCATCGGCGTCGGCTTTTCATCCTACGCGGAGACGACCGCCCTGGGCACGCGGAATTTTGCACTGAAGGGATGGCCGGCGGTGCCGAACTTCGAGCAGGCCATGCTGCGGGTCACGCCCGATGGCGGTCTGGAAGTGCGCGTCGGCGTCGAATCGCCGGGGGTCGGGCTGGAAACCACGCTGGCGCAACTGGCGCATGAAGTCCTCGGCGTGGACACGGATCGAATCAAGGTGGTGCATGGCGATACCGCGCTGACGCCGTATTCGACCGGTACCTACAACTCGCGCTGCATGGTGATGGCCGGCGGTGCGGTGCTGCGCAGTGCAACGGCTCTGGCGGCGCGCCTGAAGCTGCTCGGGGCGCACCTGCTCGGGTGCGCACAGGGCGAGGTGCGTCTGGAGCGAGGCGCAGTGCAGGGTCCGGGCGGGCAGGTGTCGATCCGGGAAATTGCCGCTGCCTGGCACCACAAGGCGGAGAGCTTCCCTCGCGATGTCGTGGTGGACAGCCTGGAGGTGAGCGCAGGTTACAAAGCCGCTGTCGATAGCGGCGCAATCAGTTTTGGCGCGCATGCCGCAGTGGTCGCGGTCGATCCGGAAACGGGGACGGTGAAACTCCTGGACTACGTGATCGTCGAGGATTGCGGCAGGATGGTGAACCCGATGATCGTCGAGGGCCAGGCCTACGGCGGAACTGCGCAGGGCATAGGCCAGGCGCTGTACGAGGAGATGGCTTACGACGGCGCCGGCCAGCCGCTCGCCTCGACTCTGGCGGATTACCTGTTGCCGGGAGCGTCCGAGGTGCCGCGTATCAGGATATTTCATACCGAGACGCCGTCGCCTTATACAGAAATGGGTATAAAGGGCGTCGGCGAAGGCGCCGCCATCGGCTCGGCCAGCACCATCATGAATGCCATCAATGATGCGCTCCTCCCGCTCGGCGCCGAATTGAATGAAACGCCGGCCACGCCGCGACGCATCATCGAGGCGATACACAAAGCGCAACAGACGCAACGGGCAAAGACCGCGCCTCCCGGTAATTGCCGAGAGGAACGGTGATGAAGCCGCCGCCGTTCGCCTACCAAAGACCCGCCGATGTGCCTGCCGCGGTTGCGGCTCTGGCCGCGGCCGGCGGCGCGGGCCGCCTGCTGGCGGGCGGGCAGACTCTCGGGCCGATGTTGAATTTGCGCCTTGTTCAGCCATCGTTGCTCGTCGATATCAGGCGCATCGATGCGCTGAAACGCATCGAACGGCGCGGCAACGTTCTGGCGATCGGCGCTGCGGTCACGCATGCGGCGCTGGAAGACCGCGCCGATCCTTCCCCGACCGGCAGACTGCTGTCCCATGCGGCCTCCGCCATCGCCTATCGCGCGATACGCAATTTCGGCACCGTCGGCGGCAGTCTCGCCCATGCCGACCCGGCGGCTGACTGGATTACCCTCATGACCTTGCTGGACGCGCGGCTGTCCATCGTGGGCGTCTCCGGCACGCGTCAGGTCCTCATGGCGCAATTCATGAAGGGCGCGTTTACCACCGAAATCGGACCTGCCGAACTGCTTGCCGAAATCGAAATCGAGGAATTGTCGGCGGACGCCCGCTGGGGTTACTACAGGCTCTGCCGCAAGGTCGGCGAGTTCCCGGATGCGTTGGGGGCGGCGGTTTTCGATCGCGGACGGTCCGTGGCGCGTGTCCTGGCCGGTGCGTTGGACGGTGTACCGGTGTCATTGCCTGGGCTGGCAGGGCGCGTGGCAAGCGAGGGCGCTGCCGTGGCAACGCTCGACGCGGTGATGCAGGCCGTGCGGGAAGCCGTGCCTGGCCTGGATGCGGTCGAGCTTCAGCTGCATGCCGCCGCCGTACGCCGCGCCATCGCGCAGGCGCTGGCGTCATGACCGCGATTGCGCTCACCGTCAACGGCCGGCCCGTCCAGGCCGACGTCGAGCCCCGCACCAGCCTTGCGGATTTTCTGCGTGACGCGCAGCACCTCACCGGTACGCATCTTGGCTGCGAGCACGGCGTGTGCGGCGCATGCAACGTGCTGGTGAATGGGGTTCCGGCACGCGCGTGCATCGCCTTTGCGGTGGCGCATGACGGTGCGCAGGTGCGCACCGTGGAGGGTTTCGACGCCGATCCTGTCATGGCCAGACTGCGTCAGGCCTTCAGTCTGGAGCACGCGCTGCAATGCGGTTTCTGCACCCCGGGCATGCTGATCAGCGCACGCGACATCGTGACGCGTTTTGCCGTGGCGGACGAAGCGCGCATTCGCGCCGAACTCGCCGGAAATCTTTGCCGCTGCACGGGATACCTTGGCATCGTCAACGCGATTCAGCGGGTGATGCGTGAGCTGCCGGCCGAGGAGCGTCTTATCCCTTCCCCTTCCGTCGCGCCCGCCGAAACGGTGCCGGACAGGGTCGCGCCCTTCCGTCCCTACGCCGCCAGGCACGAGATCAGCGATGTTTTTGAGCAGGCTCGGCTGCCTGCGACCACTGCCGCGATGCCGCGAGCAGGCTGGTCGCGCATCACCGACCAGTTCGTCGTGGCCCGTCCCTGCGGGGAAGTCTGGGAATTGTTCGCCGACACGCCGCGCATGGCGCGATGCCTGCCCGGCGTTGAACTGAGCACCGAGGACGGCAGGCATCTCAAATCCAGGATAAGGATCGCTTTTGGACCGATGAAAGTCGATTTCAACGGTAGCGCGACCATCGAACGCAACGATACGCAGCGCGTGGGAGTCCTGGAGGGTTCGGGCAGCGACGAGCGCGGCGGTTCACGCGCGAAGGGCCGGGTCACCTATCGCCTGGCCGCGGAGCCCGACGGTTCGGCGACCCGAGTCTATCTCACGCTCGACTATCAACTCCTGGGTCCGCTTGCGCAGTTCAGCCGCTCAGGTCTCGTTCAGGATTTCGTGAAGCGGCTTATCGCCGACTTCGCCCGCAATCTTTCAGGCCATCTTTCCGGAAAATCGCAGGACGATGCTCTGCCTGCACCCTCATTCAAAGCCGGTACGGTGATGGGAGCGGTTGTCTGGGCGCGATTCAAGCGCTGGCTGGGGATGTGACGATTCATTCAGTTTCAAAACAACCTGCGCGCATTTTGCCCGGCGCGGCTCCGCACCTGTCGCGGCGGCACATACTGCCACCCGCAGATCAGCCCCCGGTCGCCATCGCCGCCAGCGCGGCCGGATCCGCGGGCGGCGCGTTGCCGCGCCAGACGATGTGCAGGTCGGGGCGCAGCAACAGCAGGTCGCAGCCATAGACCTCGCGCAGCGGTGTCTCGCCGAAGGTGCGCACCTCGAAGGGCGCGCCGGTGGCGGACAGGGCGTGTTCCAGCGCAGCGGTATCGGCCGCCTTGTCGGCCAGCCGCAGCAATGTGTAGCCCGCGCCCAGCCGGTCATGCAGCGCGCCGCCGTCGGCGAGCCACAGGTGCGGCAGGCGCGCGCCGGGCCAGGTGGTGGGCGTGTATGCCATCGCGTCCGGGTCGGGCGCCTCGCCCGGCTCGCGCGCGATCAGCGGCGAATCGATGTAGCGGTAACCCAGTTCGATGCCCAGGATCTCGTTGGTCTTGCGCTGTTCGACGTCGGCGATGCGCGCCAGGTTGTCGCGCGCGGCGCGGCCTGCGGGCGAGTCCTCGCCGATCTCCGGCCGCCACGCGGCGCGCCATTTGCGCCGGCCGAGCGACGCATGGCGCGAGGCGGCCAGGTTGCGCATGCCGATCTGGCGCCGCTCGATGGCATACGAAGCGAGCAGGCGAGGTCCGCCCCAGCCGGCAAGCGTGCCGGCGAGTTTCCACGCGAGGTCGATCGCATCACCCACGCCGGTGTTCATCCCCAGGCCGCCGGTGGGCACCACCAGGTGCGCCGCATCGCCGGCGAGGAAGACGCGTCCCTCGCCATAGCGCCCGGCGAGCATCAGGCGCTGCGTCCAGCGGTTGGCCGAGAGCATCTCGTAGCGGAGCGGCAGGCCGATCACTTCGCCGAAGCGGCGCCGCACCGTGTCCTCGTCCGGCGCCACGGTGTGCAGGGTGAAGTGGCGGGTGCTGTCCTGGACGATGAGCTGCGTCGCCTTGTCGTCGGCGACGTGATAGTGACGGCCCTTGCCGATGGGGATGCGCTCGTAGAGGTCGTCACAGCGGAACAGCGCCTGCCACAGTTCGAGAATGCCGGGTTCACCTTCGAGCCGGATGCCGAGTTGCCCGCGCACCGTGCTCGTGCCGCCGTCGCAGCCGGCGAGGTACAGCGCACGCACCGACTCGCCGCCGCCGTCGGCCCGCCGCAGCCGGGCGGTGACGCCGCCCGCATCCTGGGTGAATGAGGCGAGCTCGCAGCCGTAGCGCAGCGTGATCCCCGGCGTGGCCCCGGCCACTGCCTTCAGCAGCGGCTCGAGCGTGTACTGCGAAATGATCTGATAGGGCTCCAGCGGCTGCGTGCCATCGTTGAGCGCGGCGGCGCGGCGCTTCAGCTCAGTCACCGACGGATAGGGCAGGTGCAGGATCGGCGCTTCGGTGAGCGAGGTGACGATGAACACGTCCATCGGATTGTCGCGCGGATAGCCGGCGTCGCGGATGCGCTCGGCGATGCCCATGCGCCGGTAGATCTCCATGGTGCGCGCGTTGCAGCGCTCCATCTTCGGATAGGGGCTGGGCCCCGGATTGCGCTCGACCACGGTGCAGCGCACGCCGCGCTGGCCGAGGTCGATCGCCAGGGTCAGGCCCACCGGGCCTGCGCCCGCGATCAGCACCTGCGTCGTGTCTTCTCTGGCTGCCACCATTAAAGAGCCGATTTCGATTTAAACAGCCGCCGCACGCTCAGCACAAGCCCGCTTGATCTCATACCTTGCGCACGCCTTCGCCATAAAATGCCAGACCCCGGCAGCGTGATTTTCTGCCGTCGAACGAACAAGAATACCGGCTTGTACGTGTTCACGCTGCCCGGGGCTCCTGCGCCCGATCGTCAGCTGCAGCGGGCGTGGCTGGGCGATCTGTGCCGAATCGCCGTGCGGCTGCTGAATAGGGTTCAATCAGCGCCAAATCGTCACGCTCTGCCGGACGCACGAAAAAAGTCAGGATTGAGTTTCCCATCGCTTCCTGCTGTACTATTCCCGAACGCAAACCGTATACCGTCCGATCATGAGCGAAATCATCTTTGTCGTCGAAGAGGCTCCCGAAGGGGGCTACATGGCGCGCGCCGTCGGCGAATCCATATTCACCGAAGCCGAGACGATTGACGAGTTGCATACCCAAACCCGCGCCGCTGTGATTTGCCACTTTGACAAGGAGGCGGTGCCAAAGCTCATCCGCCTTCACTTCGTCCGGGACGAACTGATCACTGTATGAAACTGCCCCGGGACCTTTCCGGGACGGATCTGGTCAAGGCGCTCGCGCGACTGGGTTATCAAGTGACTCGGCAGTCCGGTAGTCACATCAGACTTACCGTGGGGACAAAACCTCAGCACCACGTAACGATTCCGGCGCACAGTCCGCTAAGATCGGGACGCTGTCAGCCATCCTCGCCGATGTCGCGCAGCACCTGCACCTGTCAAGAGATGGACTGCTGCACCGGTTGCTCGACTAGTCTCCGCCACTTGCGCTTGCACTTGCTCGCGCGAAGGAGACTCTGATTTACCCAGACATGAAAAATCACTCATGCAACGCCATTTAGCCAACAGCCAATGCGCACTCTGACGCGGCGGCCCATTTGTGCCGGCCGGGCGACGCATGGCTGCTCTGCCCCGGGATTGCTTCAGTCGCGACCGACCGGGCTGTTGCGAGGCCTTGCGCGTTGCGGTATCTCGCCCGCTTCATCGCCATCGGTCTCATCGAACTCGAGCAGCGCGTCGGCCTGGTACTGTAGCTTTTCGATGATGCGATCCAGGGCGCGCCGTTCGGCGCCGGAGAGCACCGACACCAGGCGTCGCTGCCTCGCGATGGCGGCGGGGGCGATGCGGGCATACAGCGCGCGCCCTGCCTGCGTGAGGTCGATCTGCATGCGGCGGCCGTCCGATGGATCGTCGCGCGAGGCGACCAGGCCCTTGCTCATCAGCGAGGCGGCGGTGCGGCTTACCCAGCCCTTGTCCGTCCCCAGCGCCGCGGCGAGCCCGTTGACGCTGGAGGGCGCCTCCAGCGCCAGGGCCGCGAGCAACCGCCACTCGGCGAGAGGTATGTCGTACTTGCCCGCATACAGGCGCACCGCGGCCTTGCCCAGGGTGTTGGACAGCACCAGCAGCCGGTAGGTGAGCAGGGTGCGGAAATCGTAGGGCGAGCGGGTCGGGCCATGGCGTTTTCCAGGAAGCGCCCTCCGGGGATGATCCATCTGCCCGCCTGTTTGGCGGGTGCGCGGCTCGCGCGAGGCCTTCGGGGATGAGCCAGGGGGCATGCGTCGATGTTATTTGACGATGGTTGTCATGGCAAGTATTCTCGTTGGCATCACAACTACTTCGTCGAGAATCCGCGGAGATGGAAGATGCGCACGGTTGCGATCTACACGCTGGACGAATTCGTCGCTGACTTGCAGCAGGCGTTCGTGTCCCATGACGACCTGGTGGGACGCGCCAATGCGGTGGCGGCAACGGTCCGGCACCTGCTTCGGGTAGGCGGGTGGGTGCAGGCGCTGCTTGACAAGGGAGGTTACGACGCGCTCCCCGGCAACACCTATGTGGATTCTGTCCATGGTCACCCGGCGGCAGGTTTCCACATTACCTGTGGCGCGCAGAAGCCCGGGCAGACCAACAGCCCCCACGACCACGGCGCCAGCTGGGTGGTCTACGGCGCGTATGAGGGAGCCATCGAGCAGACGCGCTGGGGCTGGGACTATTCAAGAGGGCTGCTCAAGCCGCAACTCCTGCCCAGGGAATCGTTCGTGCAGCAGGCCGGACAAGTGGCCTACTTCCTGCCGGGGGAGATTCACGTTACCCGCAACGCGATAGACGGCCGCTCGGTGGTAGTGCGAGTGGAAGCTCAGCAGATGGCCCGCGTCTGGCGCCATCGCTACAACGCGGAAACTCACACGGCCAGAGTCTTCCTCGGAGAGCGGTAGCTGTTCCGGCGGCTGAAAACGCCGGGTGACGGCAGGATCGGGCTGAACAATGGATCCGGCGCGTCCCGGAGCGGCGAATTCATTCGATGACAGGCCGTCTGGCATGCGTCGATGTTATTTGACGGTGGTAGTCATGGTAAGTATTATCGTTGCCATCACAACGGTTTCTTCGCCGACCCCGTTCAACTTCCGGAGCCACGACAGGCCATGAATCCCTTCGACCTCCCGCCGCGCACGCCCGATTTCGAGGCCCTGGTAAAGCCGGACCGCGTCCATCGCAGCATCTATACCGACCCTGCGCTGTTCGATCTGGAAATGGAGCGCATCTTCGGCCGTGCCTGGCTGTACATCGGCCACCTCAGCCAGGTGCCGCGCGAGGGCGATTTCATCGCGGCGTGGATGGGCCGCCAGCCGGTAATCATGATCCGCGACGGCAAGGGCGAGGTGAACGTGCTGCACAATCGCTGCCCGCACCGCGGCGCGATGCTGCTCACCGAGGAGCGCGGCAACGCCGGCAGCGTGCTGCGCTGCCCCTATCACGGCTGGACCTTCCGCAATAACGGCAAATTGATGCTGGCGCCGTTGCGCGACGGTTACGCCGAGCGTTACCGGATGCAGGAAGATGAAAATTTCAGCATTCAAAAGGTCGCGCGGGTCGAAACCTACCGCGGTTTCGTTTTCGCCAGCCTGGCGCCCCGGGAGCATCCCCTGCCGGGGTTGATCGAATTTCTCGGACAGGCGGGCACCTGGATCGACGCCATCGTCGATCGCGCCCCCGACGGGGAAGTGGACGTCTCGGGCGGCGTCCACAAATATTTCGTGAGGGGCAACTGGAAGGCGCAGATCGAGAACCTGAACGATCTCTACCACCCGCAGTTCGCCCACGCCTGCACCAGCGACAAGCAAGAACGCCAGTTCAAGCGCCGCTATGGCGACGAATCCGGCGCGCATCTCGATGTCGCCGAAACCGGTTCGACCTGGGACGCGATGAAAGTAGCCGGCATCGACTGGGGCCTCTCCTGGTGCGACCCGCTGCCCTTCAACCATGAAGCGCGTGGCGGCCCGCTGGTCGAGGAACACCGGGCGGCGCTGGCGAAGCGCCATTCGCCGGAGCGGGTGGGCGAAATCATGAGCGAGCGCTTCCACAACGTCATCATCTATCCGAGCGTGGTGATGCAACTCGCCTCCAGCCATGTGCGCACCATCCGTCCGATCGCCCCCGATCTCACCGAGATCCGCGTCTATCCGATGCGCCTCAAGGGCGCGCCCGAGGAGATCAATCGCCAACTGGTGCGCTACCTCAACATCACTCACGCTGCCGGGTCGCTCATCCAGACCGATGACGTCGAGATGTTCCGCCGCGTCCAGGCGGGACTGGCAAGCGAGGGGCGTGACTGGGTGTGGCTCAACCGTTACGTCGATGCGGATCGCGAGGGGGCCGGGGCAGACGGCGTGCGGCGCGCGCCCGGCACCAGCGAGTTGGTGATGCGCAACCAGTACCGCGGCTGGCTGCGTTATATGCGGGAAGGCACGCCATGAATGCGCCACTGATTGGCAGCCCGGCGACGGCCGGCACGGCGGATATCCGCCCGGTGGAGGCGTTCCTCATCCGGGAAGCGCGGCTGCTGGACGAGCGCCGCTTCGAAGAATGGCAGGCCTTGTTCGTCCCGGAGGGTTACTACTGGGCGCCGGCGCGGCACGGCCAGACCGACCCCTGGAGCGAATCATCGCTGATGTTCGATGACCGTGAAATCATGGCGAACAGGATTCAGCGTCTTCGACACCCGAAGGTCTATGCCCAGATTCCGGCGTCGCAGGCGACGCGCCAGGTGAGCAACGTATCCATCGAGGAGGAGCATGCGCAGACCGGGGAACTCACCGTTCGCTCGGTATTTTTCATGTTCGAGCACCGCGCCACCCTGCCGCAGCCGCTGGAGCGCATCTTCGCCGGCGAATACCGCCACCGGCTGCGGCGCGAGGCGGATTCGTTCCACATCGTCTGGAAGAAAGCCACATTGGTAAATTGCGACGCGACCTTCGATCCGTTGTTTCTCTATTTCTGACGTGTGGCGCCGGCGCGGCATTGCGCGACAGCCCCGGCTTTGACGTGATCGCCGGGCACCCTACAGGGCGTTCCAGCGGCTATCATTCAGGCAGACCGGTGAGTTGCGCCGGATAACCGAGGAGGCGAAAGCATGAACTGTAAAAAATATCTGCTGACAGGGCTTGCGATGCTGTGCGGGTTGCCGACCGCGCCGGTGCTGGTTGCGCAGGCATGGGCGCAAGGCAGCTTTCCCGACCGGCCGATCAAAATCATCGTGCCCTTCACCCCGGGCGGCGGCAACGACGTGCTCGCAAGATCGGTGGCGCCGGGACTGCAGGCGCGCCTGGGCCAGCCGGTCATCGTGGAGAACAAGCCCGGCGCCGGCGGCCATATCGGCGGGGATTTCGTCGCGAAGAGTCCGCCCGATGGCTACACCTTATTGGTCGCGCACAACGGGCTGACGATGGTGTCCTGGATTGAAAAAAACCTGAGCTATGACCCCATGGCCCTGGCGCCGGTTGCGATTACATTGACCGCGCCGATCCTCGGCGCGGTCAATACCGATCTGCCGGTGAATTCGATCAGCGAACTGATCGCCTATGCAAAGGCCAATCCGGGCAAGCTGTCCTACGCCACGCCCGGGGTCGGCACGCCGCATCATCTGTTCACCGAATGGTTCCAGATGCTGACCGGCACGAAAATGGTCATGGTTCCCTACAAGGGTGCGGCCGGCATGCTGACCGATCTGGTCGGCCAACGCGTAAATGTGTTGTTCAGTTCCTTCGTTACCATGCTGCCGCATGTGCAGGCGGGCAGGATCCGCGCTTTCGGCGTGGGTGAGGCGAAGCGCCTGCCGGCGCTCCCTGATGTGCCGGCGGTGGCGGAGACGGTGCCCGGATTCACCATCAACTTCTGGTTCGGGTTCATGGCGCCCACCGCTACCCCGACGGCCATCACGCACAGGCTTGCCGACGAACTGCGGGCGGTGGTCACCGCCGCCGATGTCAGCGCGCGCCTGGTGAAGGGCGGATTCGAGATCACGCCGAGCACACCCGAAGAAATGCGCGCCAGCATGCGCAGCGACCACGACAAATGGGGCAAGGTGGTGAAGATCGCGGGAATCAAGGTGGAGTGACGACTGCCCGAATCGGCTGCCGGCGCCGGTTCGATCCGCCGGCGTGCCGTTGACAGCCCCGGTATTAGGGACATTCAATCTCGGGTGGCGGCGACCACACGCTCATTCCGGATCACGTCCGCGAGTTCGGCGTGAAGCGGGTCGAGAGAACCGATCCCGAACAAAGCCGGCGAAAAGGACTGGGACGCCTGCATGCGGCTCGCCGTGCGGCTTGATCCGGGGTTTTGCGGGTAAGGATTGTATCGGTCCGGAACAATTCGCTTTTCGCCGCGGCGATGGCCGATCATTTGAGCGTGCCGAGCACCGCACTGAGCGAGCGTTCCACGCCCGCCATCTCCCCGGGCGTGAGGACTGTGAGCGGCCCGCCGGCAAGCCGCGTGCGGTCCAGCGTCCGAGGCTGTTCCGGCATGACCTGACAGGTATCCTTCAGCCGGTCGCGCGCCGCGATGGTCACGTGCAGCGGTTCTTTCGACGGCCGCACCTGCGTCGTGAGCGGCAGCACGATGACGGTCTGGTTGCCCTGCTGGGTGAGAAAATCGGCCTGGATGATCAGCACCGGTCGGATCTTTCCCGCCTCCGCGCCCCGATTCGGGTTGATGTTCCCGATCCAGATTTCCCCGCGCTTCAACGCCTGAGATCCTTCTTCGCCCTGCGCAGGGCGCGGTAGCTCACCCGGGGTTCAGCGGCGAGGAGGGCTTCGTTGTCGAACGGCAGCGCTTCCTCGGCCACTGCGTGCGCTTCGGCGGGATCCAGCGAGCGCGCGGCGCGTCCGATTTCGTCCAGGAACCTTTGCCGCTGCCGCTCCGCCAGGAACGACGACAGCGCGTCGCGCACAATCTCCGACCGGCTGCGACTCTCGTGCTCCGCTTCGCGTGACAGCTGCGCGTCCAGATCATCGTCGAGTCGCATGCTGAGCGTTCCCACTATTTTCCTCTCCGCGGTGTATTTTCGAATTGTAACACATTATGTGTTTCGAAATGCGTTACAAACGCCATTGTCTGGCGAAATACACCAAACCGGCGTAGTCACTTCCCGGCGTTCACCGCAACGCTCTTGTACGCCTCGATGATCTCTTCGCCGGTGGCCCACCAGATGCGCTCGTGGCCATTGATGTGGGCGAAGGCCTGGTCGAGATACTTGATGCGGTGCGGCACGGCGGAGATGAAGGGATGCAGGCAGATGGCCATCACCCGCGCGCTGTGCGCACCTTCGGCGTACAGGCAGTCGAACTGCTCCCTGATCATGCGCGAGAATTCGGCCGGCGTGACCTTCATCGCGTCGTAGGCTGTGCGGTCGTTGATCTCGGTGCTGTAGGGGATCGAGTACAGCACGCCGTGCGAGGTGCTCATGGGATAGGGCTGGTCGTCGTTCACCCAGTCGGCGAGGTATTCGATGCCGTGTTCCTTGAGGATGTCGGGGGTGCGCGGGGTCTCCGCGAGCCCGGCGCCCAGCCAGCCAGTGGGCGCGCGGCCCGTGCCCTCGCGAATGGTGCGCACCGTGTCCGAGATGACCTGGCGCTCGGTCGCCTCGTCGGCGCCGCCCAGGCGGTGGGAATTGGTCATGCAATGGCCCATCCATTCCCAGCCGCGCTTGTTGCCTTCCTCTATGATGCGCGGCTCATATACGCAAATTTCGCCGTTCAGGGCGGCCGTGCCGCGGATCCGGTATTTGTCCATCACCTCCATCATGCGCCACACCGCGACGCGGTTGCCGTAGTCGCGCGGCGCATAGGCCATGACGTCGGGCGGGGTCGCCGAGGTGCCGCCGTAGGCGACGTCGAATTTGAAGTGTTCTATGTTGGGAACGACCCAGAGCGCGAGTTGTGCACCGTTGGGCCAGCGCAGCGGCGGCCGGTCGATGATGGCGCTGTAGGCGAATCGGCCATGTTCCATCATGCGGGGTTGTTTCATTTTGATGTCCTTCAATCAAGGGTGACGTTCATGCGCCTGGCGAGCGGCGTCCAGATGGCCACATCCCGCCTGATTTTTTCGGCCAGCACCTCGGGGCCGCCGCCCACCGGCTCGATGCTGAGCCGCGTGAACACGTTTTTCACCTCGGTGCTGCCAGTGACCTTGTTCATCTCGCGATTCACCCGCTCGATCACGTCCTTGGGCGTGCCGGCAGGCGCCACCAGCGCAATGATCCCGGCGGCGTTGAAGTCGGTCATGCCGGCTTCGTCGAAGGTGGGCGTGTCGGGGAGGGCATTCAGGCGTTGCGCGTTCACCGTGGCGAGCGCACGCAGCTTGCCTTCCTTTACCTGGGAAACCAGTTGCGCCGAGGCGACGTAGAACATTGCATCCAGCCGCCCCGCCATGATGTCCTGCACCACCAGGGACTGGCCCTTGTAGGGAATGTGCACCATGCTGGTCTGGGTACGGTACTGGAGCATCTCCATGGGCACGTGGAAGGCATGGCCCACCCCCGCCGAGCCGTAGTTGATCTTGCCCGGGTTGGCCCTGGCGTGGGCGATGAATTCGGCCAGCGTGCGCGCCGGCATCGAGGCGTGAATGAACAGCGCGATGGGTGAATGCCCCATCCACATCACCGGCGTCAGGTCGCGGTCCGCATCGTAATTGAGCTTCTTGTAGAACATGCGGTTGAACACCAGCACATCGTTGGCGCAGGCAAGTAAGGTATAGCCGTCGGGCGCGGCTCTGGATACGTGCTCGGCGGCGACGATGCCGGCATTGCCCGGGCGGTTCTCCACCACCACCGGCTGGCCCAGCGCCCCCGACAGCGGCCCGGCATACGCGCGCGCGAGCAGATCGACGCCGCCTCCCGGGGTAAAGGGCACGACGATGCGCACCGGCCGTGACGGCCAGGTTTGCGCGCTTGCGGCCGAGACCGCGAGCGCGGCGAAGCCGACCAGCAGCCAGAGAAATCTTCCCGTCCAGCTTTTCATGTTCCGCTCCCGTTTCAATGCACCTCCCGCGGCGATGTCCCTCGCGCATTCTTTCACAGTTGAGAATCCCCGACACCTCGCCCGACGAGCCCAAGCGCGAGGCATCGCGGCTGCCACTGGTCGCTCGTCTGCGGGCGTGTTACTGGCCCACAAGGAGGCGCTGTTCAGTGATCTGATCAGACGCTGGCGCGACCTCGTTCAACGTCTCCTTTGACGTGCTGCTGTATGACCTCACGGGCTGCCTCGGGCGCGATCCGCCGCTTGATCGGGACTGAATCTGCTTCCCCGCCGAGGGCCATGCAAGGCGAGTCAGTCACTGCGGATGGCCTTAATCCGTGTCGAAAAATTTTACAATTGTCCAGGTCCAAGCGGTTTGCGAGGCGAGTGCCGGGGGTATTTGAATGTAATTTCAATTTGTTATACGTTTTGGCAGATTCTTTGCTTTCGAATAAACCAATAGTCACCGCATGGGGAGAAGTCATGATGGGAGGCATAAGAAAGGTTTTCTGCCTGGGCGCCTTCGCCGCTGCCCTTCTGGCGCCGTCGGCACACGCTACCCTGATCTACAAAAACAACTTCGACAGTCCGGTCTTCGTCGGTGGCGGCGCCTCGGCCAGCTTCGCGGCGGGCGCCGGTGGTGTGGTATCGAGTAGCGCGCCGTATGTCGGCACCTACGGCAACTTCTTTCGCAGCAGCAGCAATTCGGTTTTCACCGCGCTGACCCTGTCGGGTCTGCCGACGCACACCGGCGTTGACATCGGCTTTTTGCTGGCCTTTCTCGACTCCTGGGACAGCCGCGACGGCAGCTGCTGCGCGCCGGACAACGTCGATCTCTACATCGACGGCATCAAGGTGGCTGACTACACGTACAACAACGCGCTTGGCTCGATCAAGGACATCGGCGGCGGCACGCTGATCGCGGAGTATGTGCAGTTCGACGGCAACACCTTTTACAGCGACACCATCGCCGACCTTTCAAGCGATCCCGGCCTCGCGTTCGCGCATACCGGCTCGACGCTGACAATCGGCTTCATCGCCAGCGGCGGCGGCTGGCAGGGCGGCAATGACGAGGCGTGGGGTTTTGATAACCTGCAGGTCGATCTGCAGGGCGTTACCGTCCCCGAGACGTCCACCTACCTGCTGTTGCTGGCCGGTATGGCCGCAGCAGCTATGGCGCGCCGCCGCCGCAGCTGATCCTCGACTCTGCAGCGACCGAAAAGCCCGGTCACGTCAAGTGACCGGGCTTTTTTTGGTTTGGATCGGGCCGATACCCTGGGGCGGAAGGCCCGCGAACGCTTCGGTTGCCGGCGCTGATCTTGCGGCAATGCGGGCATGAACCCCGCTTCTTCCGATGAGGCGCACCTGTGCTGCGCCGCAGCCCGCGTCATAGAACCGCCAGCGCTTCCACCTCGATCAACATGTTGTTCGCCAGGCGCGGCACCTCGATCATGGTCGAGGCGGGCGGGGTTGTGGTGCCAAAATATTCGGCGCGCACTCGGCGCACGCCCTTCGGGTGGTTCGCGAGGTCGGTGACATAGGTGGTCATGCGCACCACATTCGAAAAATCGGCGCCTGCGGCGCGCAATGCGCGCCGCAGGTTGTCGTAGCAGGCGCGTGTTTGCGCCTCGATGTCTCCCTCGCCGATCAGCTTGTTATCCCTGTCCAGCGGCAGCTGGCCGGAAATGGCGATCAATTTGCCGAAGCCGCTCGCCGTGACGACCTGCGTATAACCGCGCGTGCTGAGCGAGTCGTAGCTGTCCTGCGGATTGATATGATTTATTTCCATCCGGTTTGCTCCGGCCTCATCCTAGCGAGGAACAATATTGCCGTCAGCCGTGCGGCGTTGCCTGGTCAGCAAGCCCAGCAGCTTCAGGGTCGGCGCGTCGCTGACCGCGTACAGCATCAGGTCGTTTTTCGGGTCGAGGTTGAGGTGGCGATACCAGGTGCTGCTCGGCACCACGAAAACGTCGTTTTCTTCCCAGCTCATCGTCTTGCCGTCGTCCAGCTCGGTCCGGCCCCTGCCCTGGATCACGCAGCAGACGGTGCTGGCGCTGCTGCGCTGAAACTCAGGCTTGAAGCCGGGCGCGAGCAACTGAACGCCGAAAGACAGAGTCGCGATGACCGGTCCGCCGCTGGTCGGATCGATGTACTCGAGTGAAATGCCGTCGCACGGATCGGGCTCGAATTCGCGCAGGCGCTCAAGGGTGCTCAGCGTGGCGGCCCAGCGATAGACATACATCGGCGAACCATGGCCTTCAGCGCGCCGGTGATCGAAGAAAGTCGGTTTGAGTCCGCCGCTCGAGTAGGCCTTGACCGAATAATCGGCAGCCTTGTCGATGGTCTGGGTGGTGCGTTTCACCGGAGGAGCCGCGCCTTTTGTTCCGTCCTCGTAATAGTCATATTCCATGACCCACGAGTTGTTGAGGCTTTCGACCAGCGGAATGTCCAGCAGGTCGACCCAGATGACCGGCTCCTTACCGTCATTCCCGTGGTTGTGCCAGGAGCCGTTGGGCGTCAGGATCAGGTCGCCGCGCGCCATGGTGCATTTCTCGCCCGCGACCGTGGTCCAGCCGCCGTCGCCGGACAGCGCGAAGCGGCTTGCGCTCGGCGGATGGCGATGCACTTCCGCCGACTCGCCCGGGTTGTACCAGGAGCAGCCGCCGTAAATGGTGGTGGTTATCCAGGCCTTCGGGGCAAGTCCCGGGTTCGAGAACAACAGCGCGCGGCGGTAGGCTTGTTCCATCGGGACAATGCCGGCGGCTTTTGCCAGCAGCGGCTGCATATCCTTCCAGTGCCAGACAAACGGCACCGCAACCCTGCGATAGGCCGGGTTTTCGATCACCTCCCGCTCCACCCAGTATTCGGTAAGCCCCAGCTCCTTGCTGTTCCGGGTGAGATTTTCCCTTTCGAGTTGGGTTGGGTCCTGCCGCTTTTTTAAAGCATCCATGTTGCCTCCTTGTCGCCTCACAGGCTGACGTTGATGGACAACCAGCACCCCTGGCCCCCAGTCCCCATCGACCGGAAACGCGAGCGCAGGCGCCTTGCTCCGCTGACCGGGCCAGCGGCACGCGAAATTCACTGGCGGCCAGCTCAGACGCCTACATACTGATGCAGCAGTTCCGGTCTTGCCCGCAAGCTTGCCGAGGAACCGCTCCACACGACCTTGCCTTTTTCAACAATGTGATGCGTATCGGCCAGACGCAGCAGCGGAACGATGTTCTTGTCGATGGCAATCACCGTCAGCCCCAGTCCCTTGAGTTGCGCCAGGCAGTTCCAGATCTCCATTCGCACCAGCGGCGCCAGGCCCTCGGTCGCCTCGTCCAGAATCAGCAGCTTCGGGTTGGTCATCAGGGCGCGGCCGATTGCGAGCATCTGCTGCTCGCCGCCGGACAGCGTGGCGCCGAGGTTCTTTTCCCGCTGCTTCAGCGAGGGGAATAAAGCGTACACTTTTTCCAGCGTCCAGGGATCCTTCGCGCCGCCGCGGTTGCTGGCCGTGGCGACCAGGTTTTCCCAAACGGAGAGATTGGCGAACACCTGACGGCCTTCCGGAACCAGCCCCAGTCCCAGTTTTGCAATGCGATAAACCGGTAGCGAATGCAGCGCCTGACCGGCGAAATTGATCAGGCCACGCTTCGGACGTACGAGGCCCATGATGCTCTTGATGGTGGTGGTTTTCCCCATGCCATTGCGCCCGACCAGTGTGGAGAACTCTCCGGCGCGCACCGAAAAACGCATCCCGAACAACGCCTGGCTGGTATCGTAAAAGGATTCAATATCCTGAACGTCCAGAAGAATATCGCTCAAATCGCCTCCGCTTCCTGGTCTCCCAGGTAGGCTTCCCTGACGGCGGGGTTGAGTCGAATTTCGTCCGGGGTGCCGGTGGCGATGATGCAGCCGTAGACCAGCACCGAGACGCGGTCCGCCAGGGCGAAAACGGCATCCATGTCGTGTTCGACCAGAATCACCGCATAATCGGACTTGATGCGCTTGAGCAGCTTGACCATGTCCCCCGACTCGGCCTGGCTCATGCCCGCCGTGGGCTCATCGAGCAGCAGCAGCCGCGGACGCGTCGCCAAGGTCATGGCCAGCTCCAGTTGGCGGTGCTCGCCATGCGCCATGTCCGATGTCAGCGCGTGCAGGCGGTGCCCGAGCCCGGTCAGTTCGAGCGCTTCCCGCGCCGGCCCGGCCAGGGACTGATCCGTCGCCGCGGGCCTGAAAAACGAGAAGCTGTGCTTTGCCGTTGCCTGCGTGGCCAGCATCACGTTCTGCAGGGCGGTCATGTCGCGGAATATCTGACTGACCTGGTACGAGCGCCCGAGTCCGGCGCGGGCGCGGTACGGCACGCCGGTGCCGCCCAACTCGCGGCCAGCGAAAACGATGCTTCCTTCGTCCGCTTGCAACTCCCCGGAGATCTGGGAAATGAAAGTGGTCTTGCCCGCGCCGTTGGGTCCGATGACGGCATGCACTTCGCGAGGCTCCACATCAAAATCGATATGGTCAGTCGCAGTCAGTCCGCCGAAGCGTTTCACCAGACCCCTGATCTTGAGCAGTTTGTCCGCCTCCCTCATCGACGTCTCATGCCGGCGACGTAACCATAGATACCCTGCCTGGAAGACAGCACGACCGCAATGACGAACATCCCCATCAGGGCCGGCCAATGCTCGTTGACGAGCTTTTCCACACCCGGGAATAAACCGGGCTTGTAGCTTGACAGCAATTCCTCGAGCAGCAGGAAAGTGGTTGCGCCCACCACCGGCCCGAACAGCGTGGACATGCCGCCCAGTATCACCATGATGATCAGATCCGCCGACACGGTCCATTGCATGTAGGAGGGCGATGAGTACTTGGTCAGGTTGGCCAGCAGGAAACCTGCGAGCACGCATGCCAGCGCCGAGATCACATACGCCACCAGCTTGTAACGGTAGGCGGGGAAGCCGAGCGCGAGCATGCGCCGCTCGTTCGACTTGCAGCCGCGCAGCACCATGCCGAAACGCGAATCGATCAGGCGGGAAAACAGCCACAGGGCGGCCACCAGGCAAACGAAGATGAAGTAGTACAGCACGGTATTGTTCGACAGGTCGAACAGGCCCATGGCGCTGCGCACATCGATTGCCCGGCCATCCTCGCCGCCGTAATATTTCAGGGTAACGGCGAGAAAGTAACCCATCTGCGCGAATGCCAGCGTGATCATGATGAACGTCATCCCGGACAGGCGCACCACCACCGCACCGACGCCGGTGGCGAACAGCAGCCCTGCAATGAGTGCCGCGCCGAGCTGCAACCAGCCATTGGTGATGTCATGGAACTGCAGGATGCCGACGCCGTAGGCGCCGATGCCCAGATACAGGGCATGGCCAAGGCTTGCCAGGCCGCCGAAACCCAGCACGAAGTTCAGCGCCAGCGCCGCCAGCGCGTAGATCATGATGCGCGAGAACAGCGTCAGGTAGTACGGCTGGCCGTTCAGCAGCGCGTATGCCGGCATCAGCGCGAACGCGAGCAGCAGGGTCGCCGCGAACCAGGTCTTGGGATGCCTGAAATCCATGTCAGCCGTTTTTCACCGGGAACAGACCCTGTGGCTTGACTGCGAGCACGACCGCCATCAGGACATAAATCAGCATCGACGCAATGGCGGGGCCGATTGCCTGCGCGATCGAGCGCTCGAATAGTTGCTGCAACCCCACCTGAAGGTAAATCCGTCCGGTGGTGTCCACCAGTCCGACAATCAGCGCGCCGTAAAATGCGCCCCGCACCGAACCGACGCCGCCAATGATGATCACCACCAGCGTCAGAATCAGTATCGGTTCACCCATGCCCGGTTGAACCGACACCAGCGGCCCTACCAGCAGTCCGGCCAGGCCGGCAAGGCCCGCGCCGACGGCAAACACCGCGGTGTTCACCAGCTTGATATTCGCGCCCAGCGCCGACACCATGTCGGCGTTGCCGCTGCCGGCACGGATGAGCATGCCCAGCCTTGTCTTGTTGATCAGCAGGTACATGCCCAGGGCCACCGCCAGGCCGGCCACGATGATGGCGAAGCGGTATGAAGGGTAGTTCTGGCCAAACAGCGGGATGGTCCCGCCGAGCGCTTCGGGAACGCTGATCGACAGGGGAAACGGACCCCAGATGTACCTGACGACTTCATTGGCTATCAGTATCAGGCCAAAGGTGCACAGCACCTGATCGAGATGGGAGCGCGCGTAGAGTTCGCGCAGCAGGGTGCGTTCTATCAGCACGCCGGCCAACAACGTGAAAGCGATGGCGGCGGCGGCGGCCAGAACGAAAGATCCGCTCCTCGCCGCGACCACCGCCCCCACGTAAGCGCCGACCATGTACAGCGAGCCATGGGCCAGATTCATGAAATTCATGATGCCGAACACCAGCGTCAATCCGGCTGACAGCAGAAAAAGCAGGGCGCCCAGTTGAAAGCTGTTGAGAAGCTGGACGGCGAAAAGCGACCAATTCATGTCGCCGTCCCTCCCGGGAGGCTCCGGGTCACAGCCCCGGTCGTCGCCGGCGCTATTTCATCGCGCATTTGTCGGCATAGCTGTCCCGTATCGCCTTGAGCGGCGTCGCGATGGTCTTGATGGTCAACCGGCCCTGCCCATCCTTGATGGCCTCGAACATGTGCATGTCGTGGATCGGAAAGTTATTGTTGCCGAATTTGAAGTCGCCGCGCACCGATTGGAAGTCCGCGGCCTTCAACGCCGCCTGGAACGCTTTTTTGTCGGAAATGTTCCCCTTTACTTTTGCCAGTGCCGAGCTCAGCAGCATTGCCGAGTCATAACCCTGCGCGGCATACTGTGACGGAATGCGCTTGTACTTTGCCTCGAAGTCGGCGACGAATTTCCTGCTGGCCGGGTTGGTGAAATCCGGGCCCCAGAACGAACCATTGACTGCGCCGATCGCGGCGTCGCCTTGCGCCGGCAGGTTGATGCCTTCGGTGGTCGCCGTATTCAGCAGCGGGATGCGCTTCAGGCCCGCCTGCGCGTACTGCCTGACGAAATTGATGCCCAGGCCACCCGGGTAGAAAACATAGACGGCATCGGGCTTGGCCGCCTGAATCTGGGAGATTTCCGCGGAGAAGTCCTGCTGGTTGAGCGGGGTATAGACCTCATCGAGCAGCGGCATCTTGTACATGCGCTTGAAACCGGCCATGAAGTCCTTGCCGGCCTGGTAGTTTGGCGTCAGCGCGAAGATTCGTTTGTAGCCTTTCTGCGCCGCATACTGGCCGACCACTTCTGCCAGCTGGTCGTTCTGCCACGAGGTCGTGAAGAAAAAAGGCGAGCATCGCTCGCCGGCGATCTGAGCCGGGCCGGCGTTCGAACCGATCAGGAAAACTTCCTTGTCGGTAATCTTCTTGTGTATCGCCAGCATGATGTGGGAATAGGTGACGCCGGTAAAGAGCTGGACTTTGTCCCGCTCCAGGAGCCGGTCCACGATCTGGCTGGCGACGTCCGGCTTGAACTGGGTGTCTTCCTTCAACACGTCAACCGGGACGCCGCCCAGCTTGCCGCCGTTGGCGTTGACCACCATCATGAAAGCATCGTACTGGTCCTGTCCGGGTGCGCCGTACAGCCCCGACATTTCGGCCAGGAAACCGATTTTCAAGGGGGTTTGGGCCTGGGCCAGGCTCGCCATGCACAAGGCGAGTGCTGCGATAACCGCTTTCGTCTTCATGGATAGATGCTTCCTTGGTTTGAGTGGAACCGTGGACTCAGGACATTGATGAGCCAGCCTTGAGTTGAAGATTCAACTTCGCTCGCAGCTGCGCGGCGCTGCCCCGGTTTTGCGTTGCTTTCTGCTGCTGCTCCCGATCCTCTTTGGTGATCCTCGATCCGGGGCTTGCGATCAGCCGTCCTCTTCCCGGTACAAACCCAGGCGCTTCAGCGCTGGCGCGTCGGACACCGAGTACAGAACGGCGTCCCGGCCCGGCTCGAGGTTGACGTGATGGTGCGGCGCCCAGCTCGGCACGACGAACAGGTCGTTCTCGCCCCACTCCATGACGGTGCTGCCGACCACGGTCTTGCCGCGGCCGGACAGGCAGCAGTAGGCCGCGCTCGACGTATGGCGATGGCTGCGCGTCGCCTGGCCGCCGCGCAGCAACTGTACCGAGAACGACATGGTGGTGGTGACCGCCTCGCCGTTCACCGGATTGACATACTCGAGCATGATGCCGTCCGAGGGGCTGCCGGCGTAGTCGCGCATCGCCTCGAGCGCCTTGCGGGTCTGCTCCCAGCGATAGACGAACATCGGCGTGCCGCGATTACCCTCGCCGCGCTGGTGCGAAACGAAAGTGGGTCGCAAGCCCCCCGTGCCGTACAGGTTGATCGAATGCTCGGCCGAGGCGCTGACCGCCTGGACGGCCTTTTTTTCGGTGACGCCACCGGCGTTTTTCTCGAAATAATCGAACTCGAACGAGGTTGCACCCAGCGCCTCCACCAGCGGCAGGTCCAGTACATCGACCCACAGCACCGGTTCGGTGCCGTCATTGCCATGGTCATGCCAGGTGCCGTTCGGCGTGATGATCAGGTCGCCGCGCGACATGCTGCAGCGCTCGCCCTCAATGTTGGTGTAGCCGCCGCTGCCCTCCAGCACGAAACGGCTGGCGTTGGGCGTGTGACGGTGCACCGAGGCCTGCTCGCCGCCGTTGTAGATCGAGCAACTGACGTAGAGCGTGTTGGTCGAATGGTGCTTCGGAAAAACGCTGGGATTGGACAGGATGAGCACGCGCCGGTCCGACTCGGCGAGGGGGACGCTCATGCCCGCATCGATGAGCAGTGGCCTGATTTCGGCCCATTTCCACAGGTGTGGCGCGAATGCTTTTTTCGGTTCCTTGACCTCGACCTCGTGAACCACGTCCCACAAGCCGACCAGGCTGGTGTCGGCGCTGCGGCGGCGGATCGATTCGCGGATAGTGTCACTGGCTCCCATGATGGTTTCCTGCCCTCTAGAGTATTGAAGAATCGGCCGGTCGCGGCGGGCAGCTTGGCCGGTCTTGATCGACCACCCCGGAGACAGGCCGGCGCGTGATGGAAAACCGGGCGGATACGCGCAGCGTCTGCTGCCGCGCCCGCGTCGGCATTTCGGCGGCGACTTGCATCATGTTGCGGGCTTACCGCTTACTTCACCACCTCGGCCTTGAGCCAGGCGACGATTTCGTCGGCGACCTCCTGATCAATGGTCGCGGGGAAGCAGCCGCTGACGCCCACGGCGCCGAGGCAAACCTCCCGGCCGTCGCGCTTGACCACGATGGAGGCGCCACCCTCGGCGAGGAACCAGTCGTTGTCGCCACTCAGGCTCGCGACGGTGGTGCCGTAAAGGGGGCGTTCCTTTTGCAGCCGCGCGAACATCGCGCCGGTGTTGTTGCGAAAGGCGCTGGCGAGGCGCGCCTTGCCCAGGGCGAATTCCGGCGTGACCCACAGCGATTCGTCATGGCGAATGACGCCGCGCGTGCGGCCCTCGCCGTCCACGACCGCGCAGGCAACCTGAAATCCGCGCCCGGCTCCCGCCTCGATCCCTTTTCGGATGATTTGTTCAACCAGCTGGTGTGTCAATTGCATGGCATTCCTCCAAGAACGGGCGTTGCAGCCGCGTGTCGAAATCGGTCGGGAAAACCGGCAACCGCGCCGGTCCGCTGCCCGGTATCGGCCCCTGGATGAGGCCATTGCGGCGCAGATCCGGCTACAGTGGACACGCAACTGTCAAGCCTGTCAACGATGTTGCCAAGCCGTCAATCGGGTGTCAACGTGCCGGCGTGAATCAGTCAAGCTTGTTATTTTCCAGGAAGATCTTGCCGGTTGCGCACCGGCCTCGCCAGACTCAAGGCCGCGGGGTCCTCGCCCGGCGCCGGCCTCGCCAGACTCAAGGCCGCGGGGTCCTCGCCCGGCGCCGGGCGCGCCGGCTCAGTGGCCTTTTTTCTTCGCCTGCTTGGCAGCGGCCGTGTGCCCGCGATAGGCGTCCAGGTCGGCGCGTCCCGCCTTGCCCATGTCCTGGAGTTTGTGCCGCCAGTCCTGCCTGCGGTTGCGCAACGCCTTGACGAGAGCCTCGCCGATGACCAGATTGCGGTACCACTTTGAATTGGCCGGCACCACGGTCCAGGGAGCGTGCTTCGCCGCGGTCTTCGAGATCGCGTCCTGGTAGGCCTGGGTGTACGCGTTCCAGTAGTCGCGCTCCTTCCAGTCGTTGACATTGAGTTTCCAGGCGGTTTCCGGGGACTGTTCCCGCTCCAGCAGGCGCTCCTTCTGCTCGTCCCTGGTGATATGCAGGAAGAACTTGAGGATGAGGGTGCCGTGCTCGGCGAGGAGTTCCTCGAAGTCGGCGATGTGGCCGTAGCGTTCCTGCCACAGTGTCCGCGGCGCGAGGCCGTGCACCCGCGCGACCAGCACGTCCTCATAGTGCGAGCGGTTGAATATGGCGAATTCACCCAGCCGCGGCGCGCGGCGATGGATGCGCCAGAGGAAGTCGTGCTCGCGCTCCTCGGGGGTGGGGACGCCGAACGAGGTCACGTTCACGCCGCGCGGATTGAGACTGCCGACGACGCGTTTGATGGTGCCGTCCTTTCCCGCGCCGTCGCGTCCCTGCAGCACTACCAGCACGCTGTTCACCTTGGCGCCGAACAGCGCGTCCTGCAGGTCGAACAATTCCTTTTCCAGCGCGATGAGGCGCAGCTCGGCCTGGTCGCGGGTCATGCTTTTCGGCGGCTCGGTGGAGATATCATCGAGGCTCACCTTGTCGCCGGGCTTGTCGAAAACAGTCCTGGTCATAAGTGGTGTCCTGTATCGTCCTGGGGTGTGGCGGCGATGTTACCGGGTCGGCGGCAGCGCTTCGCGATTGTCGCCCTGAATCGCTCAGGGCTGCGTGCCTACTCTTGGCCGGAGGTAGTGTCTCAGTTTGAAAATGGGGCGAATAACCGCATGTTATTCGCCCCAAAAACAAAACCCGCCGAAGCGGGTCTTGTCGTGATCGATAGCTTTCAATTATGCGGCGGCCTGCACAACCGTCAAAGGAGCGCTGAATTTAACGCTCAATATTTGGACCTCGTTTTCGTCAAATGTGTAGAGAATTGTTATCGACATTGGCATGCCGTGCTCACTGAAATCCCATGTTTTTATGAGATAGGCTTGCGGGTTAGTCCCCGTCACCTTTACTGCATCCTCTTCCGGCCCTCGCGCTAGACGCCATTTCCATGCTTCCCACAACTGTTCAAGACGGGGGTAAAGAACAGAAGCGGTCTCGTAAGTTGCCGATACTTCATCCTCTTCTCGTATTGATCTTGCAAAAGCCATTACGCCGCCAGTTGCAATCCGAGTTTGCGCTGAGCCCAAACCATATCATCCTCGTCTACTTCGCCGACTGCTGAGGCAAATACCGAGTAATAGGGGATTTCCTGGCCCATTTCGGCAAGTTGCCAAATTACGCCGTGCGTTTCTTCGCTAATCGATTTAGCCGTATTCTCAATGCACACATGCGTGAAAGCGTCGTTTATGACGGCCACTTCTTCTCCGCTAAATACGTTCTTGTCTGCAGTTGTAATTGCGATGTATTCGTTTTTCAAATAGCCGAAGTGATCGACTCTGCCGCGCGCAATCTTGCCCTCTTTGACCAGTTCATCAATTACACGAAGAATGTGTTTAGGAACCGGTCCATGCTGCCGCTTTATGTATGTCTCGCCGGTAATTGACTTTCCGCTAATCACGTAATGAATAACATCCGAGTACCAAAGCACCTTGTTGAGTTTGATTGATCCAAGCACAGAAGGGTCGTCTGCTTTTTCGCAGATATAATGGACGAGCGTTTTCAGTTTGTTCCAGTTGATAGACATGATTTCCCCCTTTTTGGGGTATGTGATCCAAAAAACTACAAAAGTATAGCCCTAGTGGCAAATTTGCGTACTCCTTGATGTTGGGGCAACGAGAATAATTGCAATTAATTGCACAATTGCGCCAATTGGACGTTAGCGTGCACTAACTTGGCAAGTTCGCAATTTCCTCAAGCGTCCAAACGTGATCCGAGATTCCTGCTTCCATCGCGGGCGTAACGCGCAGACTCTTGTGAATCCGCCCGAAGTTGTAATGCATGAAGTGCAGAGCAACGGCGTGTTCAAGGTTCTCGATCTTTTTGCTGAAACCATTTGTCAGTCGCGTGAACCGGCGCATGCTCATGCGCATAGTCAGGTTCTGGCGCTCGACGTAGCTGGTTGAAATCCTGTCCGGGTCAGGATCGCCAATGCGCGGCGTCTTGATTGCTCCATTGCACACAGCCGGGCTGTAGCGGCGCGCTGCGTCAACGTAGGTTTGCGGCAGGCCGTACAGCTTCACAAGCTGCGCGTAATCAATTTCATTGCCGAAGCTGCTGCGAATCGCCTTGATGTAGGCCTTGTGCGCGTCGGTCGTCAGTTGAACGCGGCTCGCAAGCCGTGAGGCCAGATCGTCAATGAACACTCGCGCATATTCAGCGGTACGCATCCCGATCAGGTAGCTCGGCACCAGCTTGGTATCAGCGCAGATCGCCGTCCAGGTCCACACGTCGCCAAAGCCGAGAATGCCCTCTTTTTCCGGCGCTACGTTCTTCGCTTTGGCGTAGCAGAACGACCAGATTTCGTCGCACTGAATCGTCTTGCAAGGCAGGTTGCGCAGCGTCTTGTCCTGATAGGCCGCGCATGCTGTGCCTACGTCGATGAGCAGCTTCGTAACCGTGTTGATGCTCACGCCGCACATGCGCGTCGTTGCCCGCATGCTGTTGCCTTCAACGAGACAACTGAGGATTTTGGCGCGGTCTTGCAAGTTCAAGCGGTTCATGTTCACCCCTTCAATGTGAACATTATGCTTGACGAAGGCTGTTTTGTCAACCCATCTGGGCAATTTCTTATCCCGTCTGGGCTGGAAGTAGTAATTAGATGGTAAATGATGATATAATGAGCTACTACGCTGCCAATCAGGGGGTTTATAGTGGAACAACATTCTGATTTATTTGGAAATTCTGGAATTCCGCCCGCGCCCCCTCCGTCGAATGACAACGCCTGGCTGGAACTAGAGGTTCATGCTGCAACCCTCTTCACGCCGTCTACGCCTATTAGCGAGGAAGAACTGTTTGCGGGCCGGGTCGATTTGCTTAGGCGAATGATCGATGACATCTACCAGGAAGGGCAGCATGCCGTTCTATACGGCGAGCGCGGCATCGGGAAAAGCTCCCTCGCCAATATCCTTAAAGACAAAATATTTTCAAAGGTGGCTCGCTTCAAAGTTATAAAACGGAGTTGCACAGCCGAACATGACTTCAAATTGATTTGGCAGCACCTATTCTCTGAGTACCAATACGAAGGCATCCCAGCACCCGATTGGATTGCAGGTCATCACAACCCCTTCGACATATATCAACTGATCGACGCTACGGCGGTCGATGTTCGGCCTATATTTATTATTGATGAATTCGATCGAATATCAGACGAAAAAACAAAATTAATGATGGCAGACACCATCAAATATCTCTCTGATTACGCATCCAAGGCGACAATCATTTTGGTGGGCGTCGCAAAAAATGTCTCCCAACTGATTGCAAACCATCAGTCCATAGGCAGGAACCTCGATCAGATTCCGATATTAAGAATGGTCCCCGGAGAACTTGAGCAGATACTGCTTAAGCGCTTCATCCTCTTAAATATGAATGCTGAGGGGCATGTTAAACAAAAGATTATTGCCCTCTCTCAAGGACTCCCTGGATATACCCATCGCATTGGCCGTGAGGCCGCTCTGAACGCTATACGCAGGCGCACACAAACCATCAGCGAGTTCGATTTGGGCGAGGCCCTGAAGCATGTTATTTCAGGCGCTGACGAAGTAATGTCGAAGGCGTACGCGGACGCAATCCGCAGCACCAAGCCTCAGAATAAATATAAAGAAGTTTTGCTAGCTTGCGCTATGGCGCAAACAGACGATAGAGGTTATTTCAGCGCTAGCTCTGTCAAAAAACCATTGACCAGTATACTTTCAGAGCCACGCGAAATACCGTCATTCGCCCGTCACTTGAATGAGTTTTGCGACGAGTCTAGGGGGCCTGTGCTGGTAAAGGATGGAAGGCCAAAGAGTTACCAATACCAATTTTATGAGCCACTACTTCGGCCATATGTTGTGATTCGCGGTATTGCAGATAAGTTAATTTCACATCAAGACATTCCATTAGTGTCCTGATGGAGCCTTTTTCTTAGCCCACCGCGTTTTAGCGGCTTCACTGGCTATTTTCTTTCTGTCATCTTCGGAAAGGCTTTTGGCTCTAGCTACACCACCTACCAAGCCTCCGGCCCGGCCACGCTTGGGCGCTTCAATCGTCTTGGGCTCATTTAAGTCGCCAGTGGACAAATCCACAATGTACTTGGCAAGCTGGTTCAGATCACGCGGGCGTTTCGGTTTGGTAGCCATCTGACCATTTTAGCGCGATGCCTCGCAGGTCGATAGCGGATGGAATTTCAAACTGAGACACTACCTGGCCGGATCGTCCATCCTGGTCAGTCATAGTCACTTGGTCCTGCGTGGCTTGCCTGCGGTTCGGCGGCAGGCGGCCGGCCGGAACTTGTCCCTCCCGGGTTCACCTGATCGGCTGACGCGAAGGGGGCTGTTACGGTTTGCACCGGGCAGGGCCATGGACTAGAGTCCGCATTGCGCACCTGCGCGAGTGCAGACCGGGCGGCGCGAGCGCAGACCGGGCGGCGAGAACCGGAAATCACCGCTCGCGACCATCAGTGAAGCAAAGGGAGTTCAGACATGCTCAGATTGCGCAGTTTCGCCTGCGGCCGCTGGATCGAAGGAGAAGGCTCGCCGCAGACCTTGGTCAACCCCGCCACCGAAGCGCCGCTGGCACAGGCGTCGAGCGAGGGGATCGATATCCCGGCGGCGCTAGAATACGCGCGCGAGCGCGGCGGGCCGGCATTGCGCGCCATGAGCTTCGCCGAACGCGGCGCGCTGCTGAAGGCCATGGGCCAGGCGCTGCACGCCTGCCGCGACGAGTTGCTCGACATCGCGGTGAGCAACGGCGGCAATATCCGCTCCGACGCCAAGTTCGACGTCGATGGGGCGATCCTCACCCTGCATCACTACGCCGAGATCGGCGCGCGCCTGGGCGCGGCGCGCTTCCTGATCGATGGCGAAGGCGTTCAGCTCGGCCGTTCGCCGCGCTTTCACGGTCAGCACCTGATGGTGCCGCGGACCGGCGTCGCGGTGCACGTCAATGCCTTCAATTTTCCGGCCTGGGGACTGGCCGAGAAAGCGGCGGCGGCGTTGCTCGCGGGCATGCCGGTGCTGGCCAAGCCTGCCACCAGTTCGGCCATGGTGGCGCATCGGGCGGTTGAAATAATGCTTGAGAAAAACCTCTTGCCCCAGGGCGCGCTGTCGCTCCTCGCCGGCAGTCCGCGCGATCTGGCCGCGAGCCTGCGCTCGCAGGACGTGCTTGCTTTTACCGGCTCGGGCGACACCGCGGCGAAGCTGCGCAGCCTGCCGAACATCATCGGTGAATCGATCCGGGTGAATATCGAAGCCGACAGCCTCAATGCGGCGGTGCTCGGGCCCGATATTGAGCCGGGCAGTGACATGTACGAAATCTTCCTCGATGACGTGTTTCGCGACATGACACAGAAGGCGGGCCAGAAATGCACCGCCATACGGCGCGTTCTCGCGCCGCAGGCGCTGGTCCCGGCGGTGCTTGAGGATCTGGCCGGCCGGCTGGGCACCGTGAAAATCGGCGACCCGGCGCGAGCGGGCGTGCAGATGGGGCCGCTGGCGAACGCGGCGCAACTGGCGGACGTGCGCGAGGGCGTGCAGCGCCTTGCTGCCGAAGGGCGACTCGCCTCCGGCAGCGCCGCCCCGCTGTCGCCCGAAGGCATCGAACCCGGCCGGGGATTTTTCATGGCGCCGGTGCTGCTCGAGTTTGCCGCAGGCGCCGGCGCTCGGGCGCTGCATGCGCGCGAAGTCTTCGGTCCGGTCGCCGCGGTGCTGCCTTACTCGGGCGAGGCGGCCGAGGCCGCGGCCATCGTGGCGCGCGGCGGCGGCGGGCTGGTCGCATCGGTGTATGCCGAGGACAGCGCCTGGATCGGGGAAATCGTTTTCGGTCTGGCGCCTTTCCATGGCCGGATTTTCCTCGGCCATCCGAAGATCGAGTTTTCTCCCGGGCCGGGAACGGTGATGCCGCAACTGGTGCACGGCGGCCCGGGCCGCGCCGGGGGAGGAGAAGAGCTCGGCGGCGAGCGCGGCCTGGCGTTCTACATGCAGCGCGTGGCGCTCGAAGGATCGCGGCCGGTGATCGAGAAGCTGGTGGGCCGGCAGCCGGCTTGAGATTTCATTACTTCTGTTGTCAAATAGGTCCGGAAGACGTGTCTTGCCGGCTGATTAATATAATGAAATTAATATAATTACTCAGGAATCTGCAAGTAAGACGGCAGTAATTTCCCGAAGAGCCGCGCCAGTGCTTGCTCTACGAGCAGTGGATGTTGTGCAACTAACCGATTTCTGAGTAATGTATCAAAAAAAGTGCGTCGTGGCCGGCCTTGCCGCCGGGCAGGCGCGTCCTCAATTGCCGTGTCACCCGGCGCGCTCTTGTTTCGCAATGGAGTTACAACCATGAAAATGCAATCGATGACGGCACGTTTTGCGCAGGTGCTTGCCCTGCTGGCCGCCACTGTGGTGTGCGCTGCCGCGGCGGCACAGGACTTTCCAAGCCGGGCGGTACGCATCGTGATCCCGTTTCCGCCGGGCGGGACCGCGGACATCCTGGCGCGCACGCTCGCGCCGAAGCTGCAGCAAGCGTGGGGACAACAGGTGCTCATCGACAATCGCCCCGGCGCCAACACCATCATCGGCGCCGAGCACGTGGCGAAGTCGGCACCCGACGGCTACACGCTGCTGCTCACCATCGATTCGACGCTCGCCATCAATCCGGGCCTGTACGCGAGCTTGCCCTACGATGCGGCGCGCGACTTCGCGCCGGTAACGGTCATCGCCGCGGTGCCGCTGCTGCTGGTGGTTCATGCCTCGGTCGCCGCCACCACCGTGCAGGAACTGATCGCGCTCGCCAGAGCGAAGCCGGGCGCAATGAACTACGCCTCGGTCGGCGTCGGCAGCCCGCAGCAGCTTTCGATGGAGCTGCTGATGGGTATTCCGGAGCAACGTGACCGACGATTCCGGACGAACGTGACCGGCGATTCCGGAGCAACGTGACCGGTCATTCCGGACGAACGTGACCGAATTTCAGGATTCTCCGGAATCCACGG